>Ga0209713_10002904_pt1 | contig 10749 bp, 10 predicted proteins | sample ArcOceMetagenome_3_FD_187444 | JGI IMG/M metagenome (GOLD analysis project Ga0209713, IMG submission 187444) | Marine eukaryotic phytoplankton communities from Arctic Ocean - Arctic Ocean- Svalbard ARC20M Metagenome (SPAdes) (version 2) | ecosystem: Environmental > Aquatic > Marine > Oceanic...
TATTTTTATTTTTCTTTCTTGGGGGAAAGAGCGCGCCACGGTGGAAGATATAGTTCTCCGCGGGCGCCGCTACGCCCGTCCGGAGTCCGGAAGCGCGAGGCGCGCAAGGCATACCGCTGGCGCATGGGAGACGGGCGAGCAGAGGCCTCCGGGGGGGTGCGCCCGCGCGACCTGTCCTGCGCCTGAGCGCCCGGGCGGATCGCCCGTCCCGCCGAAGCGCCGTGGGTCGTGGAGCGGGAGTGGGGTTTAGCGGCGTGAGGGAGGGTGGGCCAAGGGGGCCCAGCGCAGCGCGCGTCAGCGGCGCGCGTGATTACGCGCAGGGTGGCGGGGCAGGCGACACATGTCGACGCCGCGCCCGGTGAGGCTCAGGCGCCCTGCCTCCGGGTTCCCCGCCGCGCGGCGCACGGGGAGCCAGGCGCTCTTGCATGCGCTCGCCGCCGCCGCACGCGCCGGCACCGCCCGGGTGGACTTGCGTCGCTCTGACGCAACAGGGGCTGGGTGTGCGCAGCAACGGAGCCGCGGGGGGAAGGCGGAGGCTGCCACTCCGCGATCAGTCTCCAAGCGGGCCCCAGCGCCGCAGGTTGGTTTCTCGTCTCAGCCGCCGCTTCACTTTTGTGCGCGCCCCTGACGTGCCTTGCGCGCGCGCAGGCCCATGATGGAGGCGGGCTTCCGCGGCGCTTTTTGGGTGGCCCGCGGGTGAAGGAGGCCGACCTGCCGAGGTGAACAAAACCCCGCAAGTCCACGCCGCGCGCCGTCTCCCGCGTCCCTCATCCCGCACGGCCTCTTTCGAAAGCTGCGTGCCCCAGCGCGCGCGTGCCCTGCTGCGCGATCCATTGTGCGGCCAGTCCTGGCATCTGCACCGCCAACAGAGTGGTTCTGCCGAGATGCAACGTGCACGTGCAACAGGAGTGTTTGCTGCGTGCATGCCTCCGTGCACAGCGCCGGAGTGCGCGCGAGCAAGGAGAGTAAGGGCGTGCTCGCTGGCACCAGCCCCCTCCTGCGCAACCATCCTCCCTCCTGCCCTTCACCACTCGCGTTGCTCCAATGACCACACGCGTGGGGCACTGACAGCCCTGCTGGCTCGTTTCGCGAACTGAAATTGAAATGGCTACCGGCTGGCGCAGCGAATACTGCCAGCGCATAGGAGCGCAGTGGATCGGGTTTCCGACATGGCAACTCGGGGGAGCTCACGAAAGGGACAAGCTCGTACTCTCGAAGGTAGAGAAGAAGTGTGCGGGGCTCATACGGGACCTGATGAAGCGCAAGGGCGGCTCGTTTTTCGAGTTTGCGGTGGATCCAACCTCGGACGAAAGCGGAGGGCTCGATGACTATTTCGAGAAGGTGTCTCATGTCTGTCTGCCGTGCTGGGATGTTGCATGCAGTGTCTGTGAGCGCTCTGCATGGCACATGCTGTCGCGGCGGGGTCGCCAGACATGTTGGGATCAAGCGAGCACAAGCAGGTTGTGTCAGACTGCCGCGCACCCTCCGAACCCCTCAAAAGCGCAGCGCACTTGCGCGCAGCGCTGAATGCGCTTTGTCGCAGCCGGGTCCTGAGTCCCAGCATCGTCCGCGCAGGTGAACGACCCCGTGGATCTGAGGAGTATCCTCAATACGCTCGAGCTTGGCTTTTATCGAGACGAGAAGGCCCCAAACGCATGGGTCGAGAGAGTAGCCAAGGACGTGGAGCAGGTGTGGAAAAATGCCGAACTCTTCAACCCGCCCGGGCATGTCGTGCACCAGAGCGCCCAGGAGTTACGGACCTACTTCGATACTCAACTCGAAAAGCAAGTCAAGGCGGAGCTCCCCGCGTCTAGCGCCAGTTCGGAACGTGAGAACGCGCGCCCACTGCAGGTGGTGCTCACCAACTGGGCCTTTCTCAATGCCAAGGGCTCGATTTTGTCGCCAGCAAGCGTGATGCAACGGGGGTTCACGGACGTCATTTTGGTTGGCGAGGCCTTGAGAAATCGGCCGGGCGCTGGGCAGAAGAATCGGCCTCACAAAATTTTGGAGGCAACGCCCAGCGCGTGGCATTTCGAGTGCGAGGAGGTCAAGGAGGGGGCTAGCTGCCGAAAGACAGGCCAGCTGGTTGTATGGGTGCACACGCAGCGCTCGTGGATCCGGCTCATGGACGCAGATGCTGCTTGGCAAACGCAGGCTCAGCTCTGGATAGAGCAGATGCGCCTGTGCTCCATCCTGTGTGTGTGTGTTGCCGAAACGCCGCGCGAGGCCCCCGACCGGATCCTGCGCCAGGTCATCAAAGCTGCCATGGTCAAGGGAGGAGGCAAGGCGGAGGAGGACAGGCTTCAGGCAGTGCTGCTGGAAACGGCGGAATTTGCTGCCATCGAGATCGAGCGCCTCTGGCTTGCAGAGGGGTCCAAGCTGAGCTCCCAGAATGGGAAAAAGCTCATAACGAAGCTGCTGAGGGATGCCGAGAAGGAGCGTGCCCGCCTCATGCTCATGGGAACGTCCGCTAAAATGCGTGTGGAGAAGGAGGATTCGAGTGTGGGGTGTACGCTGTCGAGCATTATCTCCCGACTCGAGACCGACGCGCTGCGTGCTGCTTTTGGGCTGAAAGCCACAGCCAAAGTGGTCTCCCCTTCCAAACCCGCATCAGGTCAGCAAGCCGGAGAATCGGGCAGCAGTCAAAAACATGCCCGGCCTTCTGCCACCGCGCTGGAGCCCAAGGCAGACTCCATGGAAAAGGAGGAGCAGCAGGGGCACTGGGAGAGAGATGCCGAGGGTAAAAGGGTATGGGTGACCATGTCCACCCCAAGCTCTGGTGGCGAGGCAGCAGGTGCAGCAAAAGCAACAGGTGCAGCCAAAGCAACAGGTGCAGCCAAAGGCGCGCCCGGGCGAGGTCGTGGGGGGCAGGGAGGTGGAAAGAGGGGAGGCAAGGCTGGAAGTGGAGGAGCGGGGTCGAGTGGCGCCGACGGCGCGCACTACGCTGCTGGGGCACGGGTGCGCGTCAATTTCGACGATGGACAGTGGTATGTTGGCAGACTGCAGTCGTTCAACAACGGGAAATGGAAAGTTGAGTTCGGCGTTGACGACGAGGACGACATGGAGCTCCCCAATCCCGATGCTGTTCCTGTGCCGGTCGTGGACGCGATTTTGGTAGCGGTTGACCAGGCTGCCGAGGCAATCGACGCTGCGCTGCAGCAACTGTGCACGAGCAGCACTGCTGAGAAGGCCTTGAGCAGTAAATTGGGTTCCTTGCAGCAAAGGGCGAAAGCGGTTCACCAGGTCTACCGCGAGCATGTGTCAAGCCAAGAGATTGGTGTGTTGCCCGAGGCCTTGTGGGGCAAGGAAACGGCGCAGGGCGCGCTGTTGCAGCAAGTCAAGGCTAGCCTCGTTTCGGATGACAAAAATGCCAGCCTGAAAGAAGCGCAGTGGGCGAAAGTCGAGAAAGCCAGCCTGGAAACTCTGCAGCAGAGAGCGGGCATGGAAACAGCACCAGCGGCCAAGGCAGGAGCAAAGGCTGCGCCAGCGGATGACAAGCCTGCAGAAAGCCGCAAGCGCCCGGCAAAGGCTGTCGAGTCCGGGGTTGAGCAGAGCCGGCGTGGCAAGAAGCAGAAGACGACAGGCGACGCCATTGTGGCTACTACCAAAGACGAAACCAAAGAGTCGGAGGAGGCGGGTCACAGCAAGGCCGTGGTGGTGGACGCGAAAGCAAAGATCTGGAAGGATGCGCCAGCGTGGCTGGAGCCAGACGCTGTTGTTGACGTTGAGTGTGAGGGCGAATGGTGGCAAGCCAAGGCCGTGGAGTTGAAGAAGGGCAAGATCAAGTTCGAGTTTGTCGGCGGCGGCGAGGAGGATGTGGAGTGGCTGCCGATTAACAGCAAGCGGATTCGGCCCTCCGAGGGCTCCCCAATTGAGGGTGAGGTGGGAGAAAAGGTGCAGGCCAAGAGGCCCAAAGACAAGGGAGAGTTGAAGGACAAGTGGAATTTGGCGCAAGTCGTCGAAGTCAAAGACGACGATGCCGTGCCTCAAGTCAAGGTGCGCTACCTCGAGAGGCGGGGGGTCAAGGATGAGTGGCTGCCCATCGACACGGTCTTCGTGCGCAAGCTGGAGGTTTCCGCGGCAGACGACGACAAGATGCAGGTGGACGGGGAAGGGGACGACGGCCGGCCGTGGCCGCAGGGCAGCAAGTCATTTCCGGGCATGCCTGATCCCGCCAGTCTGTGCAGCTGTCTGCTGCTGCTCGAGTTTTTGTCGGCGTTTGGCCAAGCGCCCTTGCTCATGGGTGCCGCTGCTTCCCACGCGACGCAGCCGCCGCAGGAGCTGCAGGCGGCTTGGAGGGGCATGACCATCGCTCGCATGCTCGAGATGATGAAGAGCGGCCAGATGGATGAGTGCATCATGGACCTAATCCTGAGGCTGGTGTCGGTGTTGGTGCGTCACGACTTGAAGGACAGCGCTGACAAGCGCTTCGTGGTCCCCAACTCCCTCAACTTCCTCGCGTGGGTCAAACGCCTGATCCAGAAGGACATGCTGGAGCGCGGCCGCCGCATCCTATACGAGCGCATCGAGGAGGCATACACGCCCGAGTACGAACTGGAGAAGGCAGGTTTGTCGCGCGCTGCTGTCAACAAGGGCAGGCAAGGGACTGGGAGCCACCTGTCCAACTTCAGCGTCAAAGGTGACGACATGGGAGGAGTGGAGGGTTTGGAGGGGCTCGAAGTGCAGGTGACATGCTCGGACGTGTACAAGGGCGCCAAGGTTGTCGGAATGCTCGTGCCGCCGGCGGACGCTGGCGCTGAGGTGCGCGTGACTTGCGACGGCATCGACATGAGCTTGTCGGACTTTGCGCTCTTCGCGCAGCCCGCTGCTTACACCCCGCCGCTGCAGGTGATGTGGCCAATCCACACATGTGCATAGTTTTGACTTTTGTTTGTTCAAGGTGATGATGGCCTGTGTACACACGTGCTTGGGTTTACTCTTTGTAAGGTGGTGTAGCTCAGATGTGCATGTACATAGTTGAAGTTGTTATAATACTTTAGTTGCCCATTCCGCACGCGCACACACACAAAGAGGGCATGCCGCTCCCTCGTGCTAGCGTGCAGCGCTGACGAGGATGCGAGCATGCACGGTAACGCAGGACCCAAAAACCGTCATTCGCGTCAAGTCAAGCGGAGACACATTGGCCACGTGGGAAGCCGATGCACGGGCTGCCAAGTGGGAGGCTGGCGACAAAAGCAACGAGCAGGAGGATCGCGGGGCAAAGGCTTACGTGCGCGGGTCCCAGCAGGTGTTTCGCACGCAGGCTGCGCTCGAAAGCTTGCTGGGCTCTCAAGTCATGAAGGTGCGCGGCTGTGGGTGCGCGGGTGTGCGTGCTTTGAGTGCGCACGCACGCTCTCTCGTGCTTGCGTGCAGATGTGTCGTTGGGTGGGTTGGTTGAATTGTTCATGAATTTGGCTCTAAATGCTCGAGTTTCATCTGCTGTTCAAAGCACGCGCGTGCGCGGCTCATGATGCGTCGGGTTGTGGTGGTGGGATCGAGCAGGAGGAGCGCGAATTGTTGGCGTGCGTCTCGAGCGCGGACTGGGCAAACACACCAGTGCATCTGAAGTGGCGTGCGCTCGCGTGGTATGTATGCGCGTGTTGCGTGCGTTCAGGCTGTGCGCATGCTTTCTTGTGTACGTGCATGCTCAAGGACACTAGTGTGAAACAACCAAGCTTTCTCCGCCCCCTGCCCATTCCCCCTACTCGCTCTCGGTAGCAATGTCGAAGCGCTCACATTCAATTGCACGCAAATGCGCTCGCACGCGCACGCTTACGTTACGTCCACCATCGCCAGGCTTTGCGACACGATCGCCGAATCGGACGCAATGCGGGAGCAACTGCAGCCGCATGTTGACGGTATGACTTCCAAGCCCGCACAAAAGAGTAACACCGGCTTTGACCTGTACGTCATCTCGCGTGGAGGCGCCACGGTCCCTGGCCGCCAAAGCGAGCTGCAGCAGGAGTGGGATCGTGCGGCAGAGGTGATTCGCACCGAATTCAACGAGAAGGCCAAGCTGCTTGAGAAGGAGCAGAAGAAGGTGGACAAGATGGGCTTGGATACAGAGTCGGACCGACACACTTCCAGAGTGCGCCACGAGCCCGTTGGCGTGGACCGGCAGAGTAGACGGTACTGGCTGCTCAAGCGTAGCCCTACCGACTGCCTCTTGGCAGTGGAAATAAGCTCCCAAAAGCCGCACGAGCCTCCGCCACAAGCATATCCGGTGAGCGTGGCTCGCCTGCCTCGCGCATGGCAAGCTAGGGTGCAACTGCCACAAGGCGCGGCTGCATTCTGCCGCTGCTTGACGCCGCCATTTTTGCATTTTTGCGTCGTTGTGCGGTTTGCCGCTCGCTGACACGGGTGTGGTGACAGCGCACGGGGACAAATCGCAAAGAGCCCTTTGAGGGTGCTCGCACATGGCACTACTACACCAAAGTCGAGGAGCTCGTTCAGCTCTTGGCCTATCTGGACTCTTCCGAGCAGTGCGATTTGAAACTGTCCAAGCGGCTGCAGGCTGAGTTCGAGGCTGTGCTGCCTGAAATGGCTGATGCCAAGTCTGCAGGCAAAGGCAAAACTCCGAAATCGAAAGGTGGGCAAACAGATCGGGAAGTGGAGCCCAAGACGCTAGTTGCTAAGCCCGACATTGCGGCGGCTGCTAACGCGGGTCCGGGTGCAGCGGCAGCTCTGCAGCAGGCTGCGGCTCGTTCGGTGGTCATGCAGATGCCGGATCCCTTTCGCACTTGGGACACGGAGGCCAAAAAGTACGGAGACTATCTGGCGCAGGATGATGAGACGCCCCGCGTGATTGCCAACAAGTTTGGCGTTGACGTAGAGGAAATTGTCAGCATGAATCGGCACATGTATGACGGGCTGCACGCGGCCGCGCGCTTCAAGGGGGGTACCATGGTGTTCATTCCGACCCCGACGTTGGCAGGGCTCAAGCGGCCTGCCACGGCCACGCCGCAGGACTTGCTTAGTGACCTTTTCAAAATCATCAAGCGCGACTTCGAAGTGCTGCCTTTGTGTCCACAGATCAGCCAAGTCGTTTCGCATTGGAAGACTGCCATGGAGGAGCTCTTGGCTGAGAAGGACCAGCATAAGCAATCTCACCGGTTGAAGTCGTTGGCGCACGCGACCTTGACTCTTGAGCACTCCCTAGCAGTGCCCGCAGTGCAGTTTGAGAAGGACGAGGCGGAGGAGCCCGCCGTCGAGCCGCGCGCCTTGGACTCACGGATGCTGCCTCCCTACTGGATTCAGAATGTGCGCCAAAATTGGGTGATGGAAATGGAATCAGTGAGCACCTGGGCACAGATGGGGTTGCTGCTAGAGGAGCTGCACATGTTTGCGCTCGCAGGCCTTCGTGAAATCCGCCATTACTCTACCGCTCTCTGGTTTTTCGTTGGAGAGTGCCGCAAGTTTGCCCAAAATGTGCGCGCTCGCTTGCGGCAGCAGGACACTGGCAAGCCCCTGGTGCACATGCCCGACGCGAATGATCGCGTCGTGTATTTCCGAAAGGGGCACGAGATGCACCTCACAGACCCTGATTACGGGTTGCTGCCGTGGGACCAGTTCCCGGACACCTCCATGTCCTTGTGCACAGTTGAGGAGAAACTGCACTTTCGGCAGAAGACGCCTGAGCTGCCGTGCTACTGCGCGCTACTCCTGAGGCCGCTGCCCCAGGGCAAAGACCTCGTGTCGAAGAAGATCCTCCTCCACAATGCGCAGACACCTCTCTTCCCGGGACAGCAGCTGCCGCATTTCCCTTGCACGGTCAAGGACTTCCGGCAAACCGTGCAAGACGTACCGCATGTGCCCATGCCGGATGGTGGCGGCGTCATCCTGCCTGGTGCCCCCGGTGTTGCGCCGCCCGTGGCGGTGACTGCGGCAGCAGGAGCCAGCTCCAGCGACGGGGCTGCAAAGCCAGCGGAAGGAGGCGGTGCGAGTGTGGATGGTACTGAGGCCAAGGCGGGGGGGAAGAAGAGTGGCGATGAGAAGGTGGTTTACACCCAAAGGACGGTCAGCGAGTACCTGGTGCACTGGGGCGACGACAAACCCGAGGGACAGTGGATGAACCTAGATCACCACAAGTACTCGATGCAGAGGTATGCTTGCACTTGAGCGTGCATTGTGCGCGTGCTCCCTGTTGTCTGACAGCTCGAGGAGGAAGGCCTCTGTCGCATGTCTTTTGCCATGACACGCGCTCTTCTGTTGTGGTTTGTGTGGAGCAGTCCCGAGGAGGGAGGAGCGAGCTTCTGGGTGACACTGCGCTACGAGCAAAAGCACCCCGAATTTCTCTTGAACCCGCGCGAGTTTGCGCAGCTCAACATGCGCTGGAAAGCACAAACCAGGGTCCGCATGTTTTGGCGGAGTGATGACCATCCCGCCGGCGGAGAGTGCGTGCCCTTCCCTCGTGTGTCTCGTGTGTGCTTGCGTGCTTGTGGCTTTGTCCCTGGCGTCGTGGTTGATGGTGTCAGTAACTTGCATGAATGCGGTGTCAAACAGGTACTATACTGGCGAGGTGATAGAGCACAGCGAGGGCCCTGACCCATGGGACTCTGTTCACGTCAAGTGGGACGCGGAAGACGGCGAGGAAGGAGAGCACGACTGGGTGTGCCCATGGGAGCTGCAAGTGTGTCATGGCGCGGCGCAGCAAAAGCCTGCCTTAAATGGCATGGTGGTACGCAACGCCGCGGAGGCTGCTCGGATGCCCAGGGGTGGCACCTACACGACGGAAGATGACGAGTCTCCTCTCAGCATTGCCCAGAAGCGTGAATTGGATGTAGAGCTGATTGTGATGCTGAATAAGGAGGAGCTCAAGGGGTTGACACGCTACAGCAAGCTCCTCAACGGAACCAAGGTCAAGTTGCCGCCCAAGGGCTATCGTTACCAGCGCAGCGGCGGGACTGTGATCAACACCAGTGTCGACGGCACAGCCGAGCTTCAGTTCCCGAAAGAGGACGAAGTGTTTTGGGAGGGCGCATGGACGGAGGCAAAACGGAAAGTAGCCGACGACGTGCTGCGCAAAATCACGCGACAACGCGGCATCGGACCCTTCCTGACGCCTGTTGACCACACCGCGCTCGGACTGGACGATTACCTCTCCGTCATCGAGACGCCGATGGACCTCGGAACAGTCGAGTCACGGTTCAAGGGTACCGACGGTGAGAAAGAATATGCATTGCCCAAAGACTACTACCGCGAGATGAAGCTGGTTTTCGAAAATGCCAAGCGTTACAATCCCCAAGGCTCTGAGTTGCACCGCAAGGCCGTGACCTTCCTCAACCACTTCGAGGACTGGTGGCGCGATCAAAAAAAGCAGCTCGAGCAGGCCGAGCGCGACGAGCAGTTGCGAAAGCGCAAAGCCATGGACAAGGAAGCTGCACGGAAGAGGGCCTCTCTGGGAACTCTGGGTGTAACTCAGCCGGGAACTCCGCTGTCATACTTGCAAGGCATACAGCTTCCGCCGCATCTAGCTCATCTTATGACTCCAGGTGTCCAGGCTCAGTTTGCAGCTGCATTCGAAAGCGCTGGCCTAGCCGCTGGCTTCGGCGCTAGCCTGGGCGGTGGCATGGAGGGAATTGGCTCGGACAAAAGAACCACCGTTACGTGTGGTGTTTGTGGCGGAGAGGGACACAATCGTCGAACCTGCCCGCAGGTCCAATCTGGCGCTGCCTCAAGCAGCACGCCCGGTGGCGAACTAGGAGACGCGCCAACGGGATCGTAATATATATAAAAATACACGTTAATATTCTTGTGACTCTTGAGGATGAAGATGAGGAAGGGTGACCACTTGCGCAAAGTGCAAAGCGGCATGCAGCCCGATCGCTGCAGTTCCTGATTTGTTTCACATCGGCGTTGCCGCCCCATACGCAAGGTATGGCCGGTCAGCAGACTCCGGACCAAGGCCCCTGCTCCAGTGCGGTTAGCTCGGTTGTTGTCTTCCGAGTCACCCCTCTTTCAAGATTTGCAGAATCTTGCCAGTGCCCACCCCGACCGAGCTCACAACAGTAGAATCTCTGGGGAAGACTTGCGCCGGCGCGCCTGTGTGTGTGTGTGTGTGTGTGTTTGTGTGCGTGCGTGCGTGCGTGCGTGCGTGTGTGTGCGTGACATGTATACACATACACGTTCAACGGTTGGGGGGCCCGGCACCTTTCCTTGATCTTGAGCCGCGGCGCGGGTTGGCTCCTTGGCTTCGGACAGAGACAGCGGGGGGCCGACAGCCCGTCGGTTTTGCCGATGCGAACGAAGATTCTTCTTCAGCGTGTTCACGTCTGGATGGAAGAAGGACACCGAAAGATCTTGTCGAGCTTGTCGCGAGTTGGGCGAGGCAAGTGAGGAGGGCCTCGGCGAGGAGGACGCAGAAGGTGAGTATAAATCCGAATGGCTCTGTCATATCGCCCCGATCAAGATCAGTATTTCGAGATCTGCAATGATCCTAATTCATCGGAATGAAATAGAGGGGACTCGGAGAGAAGGGAGTGGAACCGTTGAACTCGGAAAACCCGCAGGACAGGCAGACTGGCAGGGCGCACGCGCGAGCGAGAAGACTGAAAAGCAGCAAGGTAGGAGAGAGGAGACAGGGTGACGCTGAGGCGGTGAGACGGGGCGAGAGAAGAGACCTGTGGCCCGGGCTGCGAGAGGTTGGCAGAGATGCGCGCGGGCGAGCTCAGCGGTGTGCCTAAAGCTGGTCTAGTGGTGCTGGGCGGTAAACTTGCTCGAGTCTCGGCGCTCGGCCCATCGTGGCCAGCG
>Ga0209713_10002907_pt1 | contig 10746 bp, 12 predicted proteins | sample ArcOceMetagenome_3_FD_187444 | JGI IMG/M metagenome (GOLD analysis project Ga0209713, IMG submission 187444) | Marine eukaryotic phytoplankton communities from Arctic Ocean - Arctic Ocean- Svalbard ARC20M Metagenome (SPAdes) (version 2) | ecosystem: Environmental > Aquatic > Marine > Oceanic...
AATAGCGATAATACTAGGGTTAGCTTAAATGGTGCAAAAAAAGGTGAGGCAACATCAGTAGCAATCATCTGTGAGTCTTGTGGTAAAACAGTCAGTAAAGGTTGTGCAACAAATTGATAAATATCCTGTGCAAAATAAACTAGGCTACAAAAAACAATTAACACAGCTAATAAAGCACGTAAAATACGATTACGAAGCTCCAATAAATGATCAAATAAATTATTGCTCTTATTATTGGGGTCGCTGGAATTAGTCATTTTCACAGCTTCCCATTATTAATCTTTTCGTCAACAACACCTTGGCACGTATTATCTGTATCATTTTGAGCTACCGTCGATTTAACTTGAAGTGAGTCAGCATCACTAGTAACTTGGGTTTGCCGTTTAAAAGGTTCATTCACAGAAGCAGCCGCTTCTCGTAATATTTTTAACGAGTCAGCAATCTCTGGACTTAAATCTTGTAGATTATTTTGTTCGGCTTTTTTTAAGTTAGTATGAAGTTCATGCACGCGTAACTCTTCATTTAATTCAGCTTTAACTGAGTGGCTAAATTGCCTAGCACTTGTTACCCACTGACGCACAGTACGAATTGCAACAGGTAAACGCTCAGGCCCTAAAATAAGTAATGCCATAACGGCAATGAGCACTAATTCCCAAAAGCCAATATCAAACATATATTAAACCTGATCAGTATCCTGACGTTTATGCGTAGATTTTTGATTGATATCTTTTAGGTCATCGTTACTGTCAGTGAGCGCTTCTGTACTTTTTTTAGCACTAATATCTGAATTAGTTCCATCATTAATAGCGCTTTTAAAACCCTTAACCGCAGAGCCTAAATCTCCACCAAGGTTTCTTAATTTTTTAGTACCAAACAAAAGTACTACAATAACCGCAATAATCGCTAGCTGCCAAATACTTATACCCATAACATACCCCTTCTTTAGAAAGCTTTCGCTTTACCTAATTTACTACTATCTCTTACGCCATTATATACCTAAATACTGTCGACAAACGAGTAAAAGCAACAAATGATTAAGCTAGTAACCTGACATAATTCAAGATGATAATTTTTATTTAATAAAGTACTATTTTTACTCATAAAAAAACCGACATAGGTCGGTTTTTTTATGAGTAATTAACTAATTATTAGTCAAATACCATAGTATTTTTTAATTTTGACAGAGCATTTTTTTCAAGCTGTCTGACGCGCTCGGCAGATATTTGATATTTGTTAGCTAAATCTTGCAGAGTTGTTTTATCTTCGGCAAGCCAGCGCGTTTTGATAATATCTTGGCTTCGCTCATCAAGTGCGACAAGTGCAGAAGATAAACGTTGGTTGGCATGATTATCCCAATTGTCATTTTCAACATCAACAGCAATATCAGATTGTTTATCTTCTAAATATTGTGCGGGAGAAAAATTACTCGCACCAACATTATCATCATCATCTTTTGAGAGTTCAAATGCTTGGTCATGACTACTCATACGAGATTCCATTTCCATCACATCTTTTGTACTTACGCCAAGACTTTCAGCGACAGTATTTACTTCTTCATTACTAAACCAACCTAAACGTTTTTTATTTTTACGTAAATTGAAAAATAATTTGCGCTGTGCTTTAGTGGTTGCAACTTTAACAATACGCCAGTTTTTTAGTACGAACTCATGTATTTCGGCTTTTATCCAGTGCACTGCAAAAGAAACCAAGCGAACACCAACCTCTGGATTAAAGCGTTTTACTGCTTTCATCAATCCAACATTACCTTCCTGAACTAAATCAGCATGTGGAAGACCATAACCAGAGTAACCTTTGGCAACATGAATAACAAAACGTAAATGAGACATGATAAGCTCTTGTGCGGCTTGAAGATCATTGTCGTTGTAAAGACGAGTAGCGAGATCATGCTCTTTTTCTGCACTAAGCATAGGAATGCTGTAGGCAGATTGCATGTAAGATTCGATGCTACCACTCTTAGGTAAGGTAAGCTGCATTGTTTGGCTCATAATACTGTCTCCATTAACGTCTAAATTCGCCCATAACTTTATCACATGATTTTTTCAGTGGCGATAGCGGGGATATGAACATTAGCTTAATAGATAGAGGCATTCAAGGTTATCTTTCAAGTTTTTAACGAATAAAGTGTGTCAAATTGTACTAAGCCATTTTTAATAATTAAAAAATATAAAAAACAATCGCTTGGTTTATTACTTTGCATTAGTGTTTCCTTTTAACACAAGGTACAAAAATGTCGAAAAATATTCATTTACCCCAAAAAAAATAAAAAATTAGCAAGATGATTACCTTTTTTTGTATTTTAGCTGCATTCTAAAATTATTTAATAAAAAATTATCAATCGGTATTAGGCTCTATGGCTTTAATGTGCTTACTAACTGAAATATAACTACCCACCAAAGATAACGCTATTGCAAAAAAAATTAACCACAAAACCTCATTAAACGCTAACCCTTGCAGTTGAAAATTACTTTGATAAAGCTCACTTAAATTATTAATACCGTAACCTAGGTACCAAGCTAATAGTGTTACAGCAAGACATGATAATATACCACCAAAAATACCATACCAAATACCAGCATATAAAAAAGGTCGTTGAATAAAGTTATCGGTAGCACCAACTAATTTCATGATCGCAATCGCATCTTTTTCATTTAAAATAGCCAAACGAATTGTATTACCAACAATGAGAATCACTGATAAACATAATAATAATGCTACTCCCAAGACTATATCTTCAATCAAACCAGCTATCGCCTCTAAACGTGTAAGCCATTCTAAATCGAGCTTACCTTGATCAACTTCACGTTCATTTATTAATTTTTCTAATAATGAATTTGCCGCTTGCGCTTGGCTAGCGCGTTGTGTTGGCGTAATCAATAAGGTTGCTGGAAGCGGGTTTTTATTGAGGTACTCAAGAGATTGTCCAAAGCCTGATAACAGCTTGAACTCTTTCAAAGCTTGTTTAGCTGAAATATATCGAACGTCGGCAACATCATTATAGAGGCTAATACGTTTAATTAAATTTTGAGCGCTCTTTTCAGACGTTGATAATTTTAAAAATAAGGTGATTTGTGAGGCACTATCCCACTGTTCGCTGATTTGTTGGGCATTTTTAACGAACAAATGTAAGGTAGCTGGTAACGCTAAGCTTATTCCCAGTACGAAAATAGTCATGGTTGTGGTGAAAGGTGTACGCCATAAGTTACCTAAACTACCAATTGCTTGCTGAACATGACGAATTGGCGTTGCTAAAAGTCGACTTATAATGCTTGAGCGGGCTAGTAAACCACTGGTGTGCGTCTTACTCATTAGCAACACCTTGGACATTCAATCCATCAACAAGACCATCGTTGATCATAGTACCTTCTTTTATAGTAAGAGTTCGGTACTTCATACGAGCAATAAGCCCAAGATCGTGGGTCGCTATTAATACCGTTACCCCTGAGGCATTAAATTCTTCGAACAAACGAATAATATCAAGCGATAACTTAGGATCTAAATTACCTGTAGGTTCATCAGCAAGTAATATTGGTGGCTTATTAACAATAGCACGAGCAATACCAACTCTCTGCTGTTCACCACCAGAAAGCATGTGCGGATAACATTTTAATTTCGCACCAAGATGCACTTTTTCTAGCGCTGTAGCTACACGTTTAGAGATCTCACTATGACTGACTCCTTCAATAATGAGTGGTAAAGCAACATTATCAAAAACGGTACGGTCTTTAAGTAAGTTATGATTTTGAAAAATCATACCTATTCCACGTCGAACATAAGGTATTTGCTTATAAGCAATATTTGCAAGCTCAGTATGATTGACTTGAATACTACCAGAACTAGGTTTTTCCATTAATGAGATTAACTTTAACAGTGTACTTTTACCCGCACCAGAATGACCCGTTAAAAAAGCCATTTCTCCACTTTTAAGACTAAAGCTAACTTGCTTTAGCGCTAAGAATCCACCTGGATAGGTTTTATTTACCTTATTGAAATTAATCATCTTATTTTAATGTTTCACGAGCAAGTAGCTTAACTTAGCATACTTGTTCGCTTATATTTAGTTTAATGGTTAAATAATGCGTCAATAAAGTCATCGCCATGAAATGGTCTTAAATCATCTATACCTTCGCCCACACCTAAATAACGAATAGGAATATTATACTTATCGGCAATGGCAAAAATAACACCACCCTTTGCAGTACCATCAAGTTTAGTAATAGTTAAACCTGTCAACCCAACGGCTTCATCAAATAATTTTGTTTGGCTTAACGCATTTTGACCAGTACCGGCATCCAGTGTTAGCATAACTTCATGGGGAGCTTTAACATCTAGTTTTTTCATCACCCGAACTACTTTTTTTAATTCTTCCATTAGGTGTGCTTTATTTTGTAAGCGTCCGGCAGTGTCGGCAATAATCACATCGACATGCCGTGCTTTAGCAGCACTTATCGCGTCAAAAATAACAGAAGCACTATCAGCTCCAGTATGCTGAGCAATAACAGGTATATTATTACGCTCTCCCCATACTTGTAATTGCTCAACCGCAGCCGCCCTGAAGGTGTCACCTGCTGCTAACATCACTGATTTACCTTGCGCTTGAAATTGCTTGGCTAGTTTACCAATGGTTGTCGTTTTACCAACACCATTAACACCAACCATTAAAATAACAAACGGCCCTTCCCCTTCACTTGGCGTAATAACTAAGGGTTTATTAACTGGCTCAATAACTTTTTGTAACTCTACTTTAAGTAAATCATGTAAGGTTGAAGCATCTTTTAATTGTTTTCTACTGGCACTTTGTGTCAATGAGTCTATTATTTTCATTGTAGTTTCAACACCCACATCAGCCAGTAATAAATGTGTTTCTAACTCTTCAAATAGCTCATCGTCAATTTGTTTACCACGAAATAAGTCAACTAATCCACCACTTAAATTCTCACTAGTTTTACTTAAACCTTGTTTTAAACGAGCAAAAAAACCAAGTTTAGTTTCTGTTTGGCCAGTTTCATTAATTTGTTCAGTTTGTTCTGGATTACTACTAACCTCGCCAACCAATTTGGGTTCTACATCGTCAATTATGCTGTTAACAGCCATTTCAGGCTTTAAGTGTGTTGCTTTTTCTGTTGCTGTTACTGTCAGTACAGGCTCAGATTGTTCTGCAATAGTTTTAGCTATGTCATTAGGTGTTACTTCCAATGAAGTTTCGATTGAAGCCGTTACATCTTGCTGTTCATTGATACTGCCTTCAATAGTTTGTTGATCTTCTTGCTTGCCTAGGCCCAACCAAGACAACATTCCTTTTTTCTTTGACACGTTAAGGTACCTAACTTTGAATAATAAATTTTTTGACCGTATTGGTATTAACAAACAGATTTATAAATCTACTTGGTATAACGGTCAAACAAGGATAAAATTGTCAGTATACTAGCACTTAATAACAATATTGTCAGTGATATGAGCCAAGCAAATAAACGACATAAAAAAAATACTGCCTCAACCTACGGTCAAGGTAAGTCAACGGGTAAAATACGTATTATTGCAGGCAAATATCGAGGAAGAAAATTGCCTGTTTTAATGGCTGAAGGTTTAAGACCAACTACAGATCGTGTTAAAGAAACTGTATTTAATTGGCTTATGCCCTACCTAAGTAACGCTATCTGCTTAGACTGTTTTGCAGGTTCTGGTGGCTTAGGCTTTGAAGCACTCTCTCGTGGTGCTGATCATGTCACTTTAATCGAACTAAACAAGGCTGCTGCGACGCAACTTATTGCCAATAAAAACTTGCTCAATGCTGAAAATTTACTGATTTTTAATAACGATGTATTATCTTTTTTAAAGTCGGCCTCGACTCATACTAATAAGATCCTATACGACCTAGTTTTTTTAGACCCACCATTTCATCAACAGTTAGTAGAACAAACAGCAAAGCAACTAAATAATCAATGTTTAGCAGAACAAGCGCTTATTTATGTAGAAATGGAGGTCAACAGTAACCAACAGTTACCTCATAACTGGCAACTACTTAAACAAAAAATTGCGGGTAAAGTGGTATATCAACTCTACAGATATGATTCAACCTGTCTCTAATTTATGGTTTCAATTACTTACAAATCGCTTATTTTTCAATAAACAAAAACTTATTGAGTATTTAACCTTAGCTGAGCTCTGGCCAGTTAAGGTTACTTGCAATAGATATAACTAATACGATATTTTGCTTGTATGAAGTAAATTATGACATTAGCACTACAGTGAAATCATCTTTGCCAATCTATTATTAAGTTAAATGTTGCTTAAAACGAGTTAGGGGAACTATTTTATGACAATTTTCATAGATTATTTACAAACACCCTTGGGGCTATTTGAATTTATGGCCACTGAACACCAAATTTTTCAGGCAATATTTTGTGGTAATAAGCCAGAAAGCGATCGCCAAATTCGTGTTAACCACCTTACTAACGCCTGTAAATACCAACTTACTGAATACTTCGCAGGTCATCGCCAATATTTTGATTTGCCGCTAGCACCTAAAGGTACAAGCTTCCAGCAGTCTGTTTGGGGTTGTTTAACGAGTATTCCATTTGGTGCAATTAAATCTTATAGCGAAATTGCTCTGTTACTAAATAATCCTAAGGCATCACAAGCGGTAGGTGGGGCGAATGCTCGAAACCCTATAACATTGATAATCCCTTGCCACCGAGTGATTAGTAAAAATAACTTACTCACTGGTTATGCTGGTGGTATTGCACGTAAATTATGGTTGCTTAATCATGAAGGAATTGGGTTACCATTCAACAATATCTGTTATCAACACGATTTACAGCAAGAAATAAAACAGCGTCAAATGAAAACACAGTTCTTGCTCTAGAAACGCCTATTTAAAATTCATATCCAAATTTATGTCTACTCAATTAAACTTACAATAACTGACTATTGTTTACTGTCAGCTAATAATATTTATCAAACACCAAAATAAGATTATCGAATTAAGCACCAACACTCTTGGAATTAATCTCTTTGATATTGATAAAAAAAATATACTACATTTGATACTAATCAAAATTGATAATTGTAGCAGCTTTTAATCCTCTATTATCATTATACTATCTCAATACCTAAACTTGATAAGCCTTCGTTAAGACTCATTTTTTTTACCATATCACAACTTTTTTTATTTTCCGCGGCAAACTGTAAAAAAGTACAGAGTTCATCTTGTGTATCTTTTTCCCATTGCATTAGTGGGTGGTTATTAATAGCGACAATAGTAACGTTTTCATTTACATCACACTCTTCAAGTAAAAGTAACTCTACATAATAACTAACACTGTTCAAGGATAGACGGCTTATACTGTTAATATCATCGAGATCCGTAGTAACTATTTTATTTTTTTTAGAAGGTTTACTTTGCATTAACTGCCACAAAGAAGACAGTGCCATACAAGTATCTAACGCTGGAAAAACTCCGAAAGAATCATGTTCTTCTGGATTAGGAGTTTCAGTTTCGAGTTTTAGTAATTGCGCATCAATATTAATTTTTGTGGTGTTGGGTTGGCTAAGCCATTGCCATATAATATCTAATTGATTACGTACTACTTTTGTGTTTCCAAAGCCACTTGCTTCACTAAACATCTGATAATTAGGAAGCATACGCTCTAGCAGTGCTGCAGAGAATGCAATTTGTTGCCATTGACTCAATTGTATAAAGGGTAAGTTGATAGTCACGTTAGAAGTATGCTCAGTAATCAAATTTGACAAGATTATACCCAAGCTCATCTAAAATAAGAATGAGCTCAGATTTATTTTTCAAATACGAGAGAAAATAAACTTAATTGGCTAATTGCTTCTGCGCATACTCAAATTTTAAGCGATATTCAGTAATTTTATGCTCTAATTCATTTATTTTATCTGTATATTCAGTAGTTTCTACAGATTTAGCGGTAAGCAACTCATGATTTTCGTCACGTAAAAATTTAATAGTTTCACGTACCTTAGTATTTTCTATTTCTTGTTTTTCACGATTAGTATTAAAACGCTCTAAAATATTATCTTGCCCATCCTGCGCTACTTTAAGCTGCTCGGTAAGTGCAGAAACTTCTTGCTGATATAATTTCACATCTTGCTGCTCAGTCGTCACTTGTTGTTCAAGTGATATTTTAGTTTTTTCTAATTCAATAATATTTTGTTGGGCTGCAACTTGTAATTGCTTAGCTTCTTCACCTGCAACATTTATTGCTTTAAGTTCATCTTGGTGTGCTTTGTTAGCCAGTTCAGCTTTTTCTGTAAACTTGGTAATACTCAGCTGATAGTCTTTACACTCTTGCTCAATTCTAACAACTTTATCTTGCGCCGTATCAAGTGTTTTCTGAAGTACAGAAAACTGTTGTTGCAATTCTGCTTTTCCCTGCTGTTCTAATTCAATCTGACTGACATATTCAGTGATTTTTAACTCTAATACTTGAATAGCCTCATCACTATTTTTTAACATGTCGGATTGTATTTTTATATGTGTTTCTTCAAGCGTTTTATTTTTATTAATTAAGCCTTCAATTTCTAATGCAGTATCTTTACTAGCTTGCTCTTTTGCGGCGAGTACGGCTTCGCTAAGTTGTGTTTCATGTAATTTTTTTTGTTCATTAACTAAGGTAAGTTCAGCATTTAAGGCTAACTCTTTATTCATTAATACAGCAACATGATCTTGTAACTTTGTTGTTTCTTTTATTTTAATAGCTAAGTCTTGCTCTGTATTTTGCAAGACCTCTGAAAGCTTGTTATTACCACTTTGTTGAGTATTATGTTGCTCGGTTGAGGTTTTTTGCAGGTCTGACACCTTGTTTTCTAATTGTTTTATGGTCTCAGTATAATTAATCGTGTTTTGTGTTAATTCTACTTGGAAATGTTGTTGTGCGGTTTTTGCATCAAGGTCTTTTTCAGTTAACGCTTGCTTTAATTCTATAATTTCAGCATTCTGAGCCGCTTTATCTTTTTCAAAATTGTTATTAAGCGATTGTTGTTTATCTGTTAGTTTTTTATTTTGTTGCTCATTACTTTTACTTATTTCATCTGTAATAGCCTTACTAATCAAGTCAGTTAATTTTTCTTCTACTTGAATATAAACATCACTTGCTAAGCTTTGTATCTGCTCTTCTATTCCCTTGGACAGTTTATTTTTATCGACCATATTTATCTCATTATTATAAGTCATAACTTAGTTTAAATTAACACAGGTAAATCAGCACCGAAATATGAAAACACACTTTTTTCATAAATCCTATAAAAAAAAGGAGCCTGAGCTCCTTTTTTTTTATTCTTAGCTAGCAACAATCACTATTAATTTACTACCACTCATTATTAGGCAGTCTTTTGACCAACTGGTGCAATTTGAATGCCTGCAATTTGTGGTTTATCAGAAAGATTACGCAGCTGAACCAAACGATTAATTTGTCCTAATGAACCAAGCATTGCATAAATCGGCACAAATAAACCGCGTTTATGGAAGTCGATAACTTTTTCATCTGACAGTAATTTGATTTTTTCTTCATTAATCGTGTAAAGACCAGTCAACTTTTTCTTTTCACCACTTGCAAGATCTACATTGAGTTCAAGTTCTTGCAATAAATCATTTTGCTCTAACTCTTTTATAAAGTTTTCAGTCATTTTTTCATTTTCGTATAAACGACCTAGTGAATTTTGTACATTAGCTAACAACTCAGATTCTTTGCCATCGGCTTCATATAAAGCTAAATCCTTGTCTTCACCAACAAAAGGGCTATCTAAATCAATACAAGCCGTTAATGTATTCTCTTTGTCTGGATCAAGACCTAATGAAAATGGCGTCATACCAGCACCTTGTGGCAACGATAAGCCTGTCCATTTTTTATCAGAATAAAATAGATTTTCGCTTGCTTCTAAACCCAGCATAGCAACACTGCGATAGCGGGGAGAATCTGGATTTTTAACAAAAACAATAGGAAAACTGGCCGATGCTTGTGCATATTCAGCCGCTGTAACAGGGACAATATGCTGTCCTTCGATATGTGCAAGATCACGCTTGCTAGCCAATTTAAGGTGTTGGTGTGATTCTTTTTTTACGGGTACAAAGTTGGCCATGATATTATCTCTTGTCGATGCTATTAATAAGCATATCTAATAATGTTATAATTGAATGTCTACAATAAATTATTTATTGTGTTGGTATAAGTTATGGAGACACATAGTATAGTTTCAATACCTAATTCAATAATATTTATACATTCGCACAGGTTAAACCTACTTATATATTTGCTATGACAAAAAAACTACTGATTTTTTTACTTTTCTTAAGCGTTTACTTATTTATGCCACAACTTATGGCTATGCCAAAAATAGTGGTTAAACATCAAAATAATCGTGATGGTTTTGCCATAATGAATGTGACAAATAAAACAACGTTAAACTTAATTTGTTCTGTCACCATCGATGGTCATAAGCGCATGTTTCGTTTAAACGCACTTAGGCAGTCAAAATGGTTCACTGCAACAGATAAAGGCTTTAATCATACGCACTTTAGTGTGTGGTGTGATTACTTATCACTTCATCCTAAGCATCAAAAGAAATAGTCTTCACTATAATACCTTAAGATAGTACCTATTGATCTTTGCTAGCAATATTTAATACTACTAGATTATTATTAAAGTTTTAAACTACAGACAATTTATATACAGTTTCTTGCTTATAAAACCCATCACCCCTCTT
>Ga0209713_10002909_pt1 | contig 10745 bp, 5 predicted proteins | sample ArcOceMetagenome_3_FD_187444 | JGI IMG/M metagenome (GOLD analysis project Ga0209713, IMG submission 187444) | Marine eukaryotic phytoplankton communities from Arctic Ocean - Arctic Ocean- Svalbard ARC20M Metagenome (SPAdes) (version 2) | ecosystem: Environmental > Aquatic > Marine > Oceanic...
AAACTCTTCATCTTTCGGGTTTTCTAATATATTAGTCCAATATTATTTGATGTACCACGTACAACCGCAACACGACTGGTTTGGGTTTGCTGCTGGGGATCTCAGGGCATCTCGAGCATCTCGAGCGCCGAAAGTTTGGGCAGTGGCGGCCCGCGAAGCTCGGCTGAATTTGATGCTCGCAGCGCAGTTTGAGCGCGGGAAGGCTTCGAGGGTTCATCAATCGTGAATCATGTTCGACGGAGGCTCGCGAAGAAGCGCGACCTGACGAGGTCTTGCCGTGCGTGTCGCCGTTCGGACTCGTTCGAACGCGCCGTTGGTGTTCCGCAACATGTCTACCTCCACATGTCAATCCTGGCCGGCAGGGTGATGACGAGGTGAGAGAGGACCTGGGCCGCGGCCGCGGCCTCGCCGGCCTCCTTCGTCCGCCACCAGAAACCGCTGCGCAAACGAGCAGCTCGAGTCGTTCTACTAGAACTAGCCCCTACATTTAATTTCATCCGTCATCACCCCAAAATCCCCTCAAAAACCAACCCACTCCCTCCCACCCTCCCCACTCTTTCCTCCTTCAAAATCCACCATTTCACCACACAATTTTCATTTCCCACCACCAAAACCACCCATTCACTACTACCACCACCACCACCCCAAAACATATCCTCATTAAAACCCACCCAAAATTTCATCGTGCTCCGCGCGGGCGCCTCCGGCGCGGCCCTCCGGGCCCGGCCTCCGGCCGACGCCTCCGGCGTGCGCCTCCGGCGCGGCCCTCCGGGCCCGGCCTCCGGCCGACGCCTCCGGCGTGCGCGGCCCTCCGGGCCAAATACAGACAAGGAGCAGAGAACTACGCGAAGTAAGCACGCCAGCGCGGCGCGTCGCCTCGCACAGGGAGCTGAGAATGGGCGCCTCCGACGAGGACAGCCTGATCAACCTCGACGAGGACGCGACGCTGTACGAGGTGCTCGGCGTCACTCCGGACTGCGACGAGACGACGCTCCGGCGCGCCTACAAGAAGCAGGCCCTGCGGTGGCACCCGGACAAGTGCACCGAGCCGGACGCCGAGCAGACGTTCAAGCGCATCAGCGCCGCGTTCCAGGTGCTCTCCAACGAGGCGCAGCGGGCGCAGTACGACCACGAGCTCGCGTACGGCGACCGCCACTACGCGAGCAACATGCACACGAGGCACTCGAGCTACGCCGACGAGGCGGCCGCGCAGCGGGCGTGGCAGGAGTTCCTGTGGGCGGAGGAGCGCGAGCGGGCCGCGCAGGCACACAAGCAGCGCAGATGCTGGTACGGCCTGCTCGGCTTTGTGCTGTGGGGCGGCCTGCTGCTGCTGCTGCTGCGGCTGGTGGTGCCGGCCGACTCGGCGCTGCTCTTCCCTCCGCCGCTCGAGCTGACCAACACGGAGCTCGCGAAGATGCCGCTCGATCTCGACTTCAAGCGGTTCAGCGATCGGCTGGTGACGCGCCACCGCGCGCGCGCGCCGCACGCCGTGGGTGCGATGGCGAGCCTCGGCGGCGTGGGCGCCGCCCTCGAGAAGGTGGGCCTGCTGCGCACGCACACGCCGTACCTGCGGCTGCTGATCAACCGCAGCTCCGAGGTGCGCGTGGCGCCCGAGGGGATCACGCCGAAGCGCACGTGGCTGCTCGTCTCCAAGTCGGGCGGCGAGGACATCTACGGCCGCTCCGTCTCGCTCGTCTCCAACACGCTGATGCACATGGTGGAGCGGCCGCCGTCGCCGTGGCCCGCCAAGGCGCTCTGCGCGCGGCTGCTCAAGTCGGGGCCGATCCGCCAGAAGGAATGGTGGAGCGACATGTCGCGCGCCGTCGGCGGCCGGCTGCGCCCGTTTGCGCTCGCCATCGTCCCCGCCTCCGAGTGCGAGCCCGACACGGGCATCGTCGCGCTGGGGGTCGCGACGGCGGCCGCCGTCGGCGCCACCTCGTTCACGCTGCGACGGCTGGGTCTATAACGCGTGAGAGAGACGCTTTTTTTTAAGTGGTCAAAATATGAATCCATGACGGCCCACTTGCTACGACTCACGACAGCACACGCGTGAGGATAGAGACGGTGGACTACAGATAAAAAAGGGACGACCAAGATGCTCCCTCCCCTGCCCCCCTGGCCCTGCCTCGTGTGTTTTGCGGCTGTGGCCTACTCCGCCTTGGGCGCCTCGGCCATCCACGCGGGCTTGCGCCACGTGGCGCCGGCGTAGACGGCGTCCTTGCCGAGCTCCTCCTCGATGCGCATCAGCTGGTTGTACTTGGCGTTGCGGTCGGAGCGGCACGGCGCGCCCGTCTTGATCTGGCCGGTGCACAGGCCGACGGCGAGGTCGGCGATCGTCGTGTCCTCCGTCTCGCCCGAGCGGTGGGAGCACATGACGCCCCAGCCGTTCTGCTTGCAGAGCTTGACGGCCTCGATCGCCTCGGTCATCGAGCCGATCTGGTTGACCTTGAGCAGCAGCGCGTTGCACGACTTCTCGTCGATGGCCTTCTTGACGCGCTCGACGTTGGTCACCGTCAGGTCGTCGCCCACGACCTGGCACTCCATCGCGGCGGTCATCTTCTTCCACGCCTCCCAGTCGTCCTGGTCAAAGGGGTCCTCGATCGTCATGATCGGGAAGTCCTTGGCGAGCGACGCGTAGAACTCGCCCAGCTTCTCGCCCGTCATCTTGAGGTCGTCCGTCTTCTCGGCGTCCGGGTACCACGTGCCCAGGTCGTACTCGTCCTTGCCCTCGGTCTTGAACTCGGAGGCGGCGACGTCCATGCCGACCTTGCACTTGTCCTTGAACCCCGCCTTCTCGATCGCCTCCATGATCAGCTCGACGCCCTGACGCGCGTCGCACGGCGGCGCGAAGCCGCCCTCGTCGCCGATCAGCGTCGCGTCGCCGCCAAACTTCTTCTTGATGATGGTCTTGAGGTGGTGGTAGCACTCGGCGCCGATCTGCATGGCCTCCTTGAACGTCGCCGCGCCGACCGGGACGATGAAGTACTCCTGGAACGCCAGCTTGTTGCCCGCGTGCGAGCCGCCGTTGATGACGTTGAAGCACGGCACGGGGAGCACCATCGGGCCCGTGTTGCCGGCGATCTCGGCGATCCACTTGTACAGCGGCACGCCCTTGGCCTCGGCGGCCGCCTTGGTCGTCGCCATCGACACGCCGAGGATCGCGTTCGCGCCGAGCTTGCTCTTGTTCGGCGTGCCGTCGAGCTCGATCATCTTGCCGTCGACCGCCTTCTGGTCGTAGACGGACAGGCCCTTGACCGCCGCGTTGATCACGGTGTTGACCGACTCGACCGCCTTGAGGCAGCCCTTGCCGAGGTAGCGCGCCTTGTCGCCGTCGCGCAGCTCGCACGCCTCGTGGATGCCGGTCGAGGCGCCCGAAGGGACGATCGCCTTGGCCATCAGGCCGCCCTCCGTGTAGAGGTCGACCTCGACGGTCGGGTTGCCACGGCTGTCGAGCACCTCACGGGCGACGACCTTGGATATGATATCGAGCTTCTCGATCTTCAGGGCGGCCAGGGCTTCGTTGGTGAGCGGCATATCTGGCTTTCGGATGCGTGTGCGTCGGAGTTGGTGCAAGCGTTCGGTCCACGTCCCGACGTGGTCGCCCGTGCTCGCTCAAGTGCGTCAGAGTACGATGAAGGGACGCTTCTGCGGCTGAAAACATACGAACCACGTTGAGCGTAGACGGTAAGCTCAGTCAGTCAGTGAGTAAGTTGGCTTGTAATATTGTCTGAAGAAGGGTTCAGTTTAAGTTATAGTTTAAGCCATCAAGACTGCCAACTATATTCCTCACCTGTTCCCCGTATGCATGCATGCATACGCATTACAAAGTACAAGAAACAGCGTCATCACAACCTGTTTTCTCGTTCCCACCGCCAATGTCTGGCATCGACATCGACGTGTACACCGACGTCGCCTGACCCTGGTGCTGGCTCGCCAAGGCGCGGCTCGACAAGGCGCGCGTCGCGTTCGGCGAGAGCCACACGGGCGTGGAGGTGCGAGTCCACTACTTCCCGTTCATGATCGACCCCGGCACCAAGCCAGACGGCGAGGAGTACGCGGCGTACACTCGGCGGCGATGGGGCGGCGACGGGTGGACCCGCTCGATGAGGGCGATGGGCGCGCGGGAGGGAGCGCCCTTCGCAGACTGGAAGACGTGGCCAAACACGACGCACGCCAGCCGCATGCTGATGCGGGCCGAGGAGCACGGCCTGGGCGACAAGCTCATCGGCATCCTCTACCGCATGTGCTACGAGGAGGGCGAGAATGTCTCGCTGCGAGAGACGGTCGGTCGTGCTGGTGAGAAGGCGGGCGTGCCCGGCGCCGCCGAGTACGCTGCCGGCGAGGAGGGCTTCAAGGAGCTCGAGCAGGCGCTGCGCACGGCCAGGGTCAACGGCAAGAGGGTGTCTGCCGCGCCCACGTTCAACGTGCGGCTCTCCGCCGGGTCGTACGATCTGAGCGGCGCGCAGGACACGCGACAATGGCTCTCGGTCCTTGAGCAATGCGCGGAGCACGCGTGATCGATGCTGAGGTCTCTCTGCTTGGTGGGATGAGTGACGCGTGTGCACCATGAGGGCGACGGGGCGAAAGCGCACGCTCATGCGAGCGCGTCCCGGCGCCGGAAGCCAACGCATGCGTTGTCTCGCTCGTCAAGCGGAGCTCAGCCAGATACTGTAGATACTGTAGATCGGCTACTACTGGCCTGTTTAGCGTGCTTTCACTCTTGTTGTACTTCATAGCTCGCTTAGATACTTTAGATACTTTAGATCATTGCTTTGCCTAAGCCGCCGGTCAGGAGGGCCCACCACGCGGGGATACACTGATCCTCTCTCTCACTGATCCCGAACCAGCCTATTGAGGCTATTGAGGCGACGCGTTTGCCAGCGATTACCCAGGGCCCTGCACTAGGGCGGCCGCGGGTCGGCGCCCGCTCGTAGCGGTCGTGAGGTCGGTTGAAGTCGGAGAGTTGAAACACCTGCGTCAAGACACAAGACTTTGGGCCTGTTTTCAATGCGGACAAGCCCAGCCAGGTCGACCGCGTCGTCCGTCCCGCCGAGCGCGACGGGCAGGCCGTCGGCCAAGCCTCCCAACAAACCGACCAAACCCCGACCATGGTGGGACTACGAGGAGGAGATAGCACGGCTGAAGTTTTCGATGCAGAGCGACGCTGCCAAGCTGCGAGAGCGCCACACGCAGGACGTCGGGATCCTGCTCAACGAGCAGGTGAAGCTGCGCGACCAGATCCTCGAGCTGAGTGGCAAGCCACTCAGTGGCACGGACCCCGAGGCGATAGCCCAGTGGTTCGCCGCTGCGCTCGCGTCGACTGCGAGCGAGGCGCAGGGCCAGCAGATCCAGCTGCTCGAGAAGTCGGTCGCCTCGCTCAAGGCCGAGCTGCACGGCGCCAAGATGGCGGCTGCAGAGGCACGGCGCGCGCTCGAGCAGCACGGCGAGATGGAGCGGGCCGAGCTGGCACGGCTGCGTTCCGACATTGTCGCCACTGCGGGCCCGGCCGCCGCCGCCGCCGCGGGCGCGAGCGCCGGCGCGCCCAGGACAAAGGCGGCGCCGCCCGCCCGGGTGAAGGAGGCGTCGCGTGTGGGAGGCCGGGTGGCTCCCACCCAGACGGGCGCGGGCGAGGCGGCCGAGGAGCTCGCGGCGCAGCTCGAGCAGCTGAGGCGACAGCTCGGCGCGGCCGAGGCGGAGCTCGGCGCGTCTCGGCGGCAGGTGCGGCAGCTGCAGGCGCGCGTGCCGCCCGAGGGGCTGGAGGGGTCGAAGGGGGCGTCGGTGCTCTCGGCGGCCGAGGCGGCGGCGGCGGCGGCGGCGCGCGAGGCGCAGCAGGCGCGTGACGAGAAGGCGGTGGCGGTGGCGGCGGCGCGCGAGTCGCACGAGGAGGCGCTGGCGACGCTGCAGGAGCAGAGGCTAGCGGAGACGGCGGAGCTGCGGCGCAAGCTGGACGCGAGCGAGCAGGCGCGCGTGACGGCGGCGACCAACCAGGCGCGTGTCGAGGGGATGCTCGAGGCCAAGGTGGGAGAGGCACAGAGCCTGACTCGCGAGCTCGAGACGACCAAAGGAGCGCTGGCGACGGTGCAGGCGCAGGCGGATGCCGAGGCGGCAAGGATCGAGTCGCGGCACGCCGACGTTCTCAAGCGGCTCAAGGAGGGAGAGGGCGCATCAAGGCGCGCGGCCGACAGCCGCATGCAGCAGCTCGCGGCGGAGCAGCTGCGCGCGCTCGAGGAGGCGGACGGGACGATGACGCGGCTGCGCAAGCAGCGCGGCGACGAGAGGCAAGCGGCGGCGGTGGCCAAGGCGCAGACGGAGAGCCTGCTGAGGGAGCTCGAGGGGCTCGACGCGGCGGAGGCGGCGAGCCGCGCCGACCTCTCCCGCCACGCGAGCAAGGTAGTGCGGGAGGCGCAGGCGACGGCGGCGCGGGCGAGGGACGAGCTGGGCGCGGCGGTGGCCAAGCTCAACGACGCCACCGAGGCGCATGGCCTGCAGCTCGAGCGCGAGAGGCAGAAGCATCGCGCGGCGGTGGCGCGGCTGAGCGGCGAGGCGGAGGAGCTGAGGCAGCAGCACGCGGCGCAGATGCGCTCGCTCGAGGCGGGAAGGCTGGCGCAGCAGGCGGGAGAGGCGAGGAGGCTAGAGCACCACGTCTCCAGTACGTCCAAGAGCGACAACCAGCTGCGGCAACGGCTCAACGAGCTCGAGGCGGCGGGGAGGACGACGGCGCAGCAGCTGGGCGAGGCGAACGCCAAGCTTGCGACGCAGGAGACGCAGATCGACGCGGCGTCGCAGCAGCAGAAGGTCGACAACGTCGAGGCGCATCGGCTGAGACACGCGCTGGGAGCGGCGCAGCAGGCGCAGCAGGCGGCAGAGGTGGAGGGAGAGGCGATGGCGCTCGAGCGTGATCGTGCCGAGGCGGCGAGGGTCAAGGCGACGCGGGAGAAGGACGAGGCGGAGGCGCAGTACAAGGGGAGCAGCGCGCGGCACGCCAAGCTGCACGACGAGTGGCAGCGGGAGCTCGTCCACCTCCAGGGGACTCTGGCGGAGGCGAGGGGGGCGCACGACGTGGTGGCGAGGGAGGCGGAGCGCGCGACCGAGGCGCGGTTCGCGGCGGCGCGGGCGGAGCAGGAGGCGACGCTCCACGCGGTGCGGCGCGAGGCGAACACGCAGCAGCAGGCGCGTGCCAAGGCGGAGGCGACGCTCGATGTGGCGAGGCGCGAGGCGGGGGAGCAGGTGACGCAGGTGAGAGAGCTGCTGGCGGTGGCCGAGGCGACGGCGGAGGCGCACGCGGCGCGTTCGGCGACGGCGGAGGCGAATCTGCTCGAGCAGCGGCAAAAGTACGAGCGGCAGCTGGATGCGGCGCAGGAGGCGACGGCGGCGACGCGCTCGGAGTGGTCTCTCGTCGAGGCGCGGCTGCGTGGCGAGAAGGAGGCGGCGATCGCGCAGATGCGATCGGAGCTGACGGCGTCTCGCGTCGCACACGAAGTCGACAAACAGACGGCGAAGCTCGAGCTGACGGCCGAGCGCGAGAGGCTCGAGCGCGAGAATGCGGAGCTGCGCGCCATGTCGGATGGGCTGGAGGCGATCTGCGCGGGGCAGGTGCGTGCGGTGAGGCAGGAGTGGAGCCGGGAGAAGCTCGAGCAGAAGATCAGACTCGCCGAGGCTTACGGCGACCTCGACACGCTCCAGAGGGAGGTCAAGGAGCTGCGTGATCGCGGCGCGACCCTGGCGCGCGACGTGGGCGAGGCGGAGGAGGCTCTGCACGAGAGGGCCGTCGCGACGCATCGCCTCGAGAACGCGTTTGCCGCCGCGCTGCAGGTGTGTGAGGCGGAGGTGGCCTCGGCGCGCGAGGAAAGCGACGGGCTTGAGGCGGCGCTGCTGCGAGTGGTGGCGGAGGCGGCGACTGTGATTCACGGCCTTCGCCGCGACCTCGACAAGGAGGAGCGAGAGCGATTCAAGGCCTTTGAGCGGGAACAGTTCCTGCTCGGAGTCAACCGCGAGTTGGAGGCGGTGGCGGCGGTGGCGACGGTGGCGACGGACGCGCTCGCAGTCGAGCTGGAGGAGGCCGAGGCCGAGACGGCCGCCGTGATCTCGCACGCGGAGACGCTTCTGTTCCGGGCGGCACAGAGAGAGCAGGCGACGAGCGAGGCGGCGGAGCGCGAGGTCGAGATTGTGCGCGAGCAGCTGCAGGCGCAGCTCGAGGACCAGAGCCGCACCGCGTACGAGCGGCAGCAGCTGAGGGAGCGGCAGGCGGAGCGGACGAAGCTCGCAACCGAGCAGAAGCTGGCGCGGGCCGAGGCCGAGGCCGAGCGGATACAGGAGGCGCGCGAGATGGCGCTGCGCGTCTCGGCGGCGTCGCTCGAGGCGCGCGCGGCGCTCGTCTCGACGCAAGTGACGCAGACCAAGGCCTTTGCGCTCAAGGCGAGCGGCGACATGCGCCACGAGAAGCAAGCCTTCGCCGTCGGCGTGGCGGCGCTCGGGGCGGAGCTGGCGGCGTCGGAGCTCGCGACGTACGAGCTGACGATGCAACGCGCCACCGCGGCGGCGCAGGCGGCGCAGCTGCAGAGGCAGCTCGGCCAGTCGGAGTTCGCCAACGACGCGGCGCGCGGCGCGGCGCAAAGCGTGTGGGAGCCGCGGCTGCGCGCGGTGCAGGCCGAGGCGGAGCAAGCGCGGCGCGAGGCCGAGGGGCTGCGGCGCGACGGCGCGACGGCCGAGCGCGAGAACCAGGCGCACCTCGACCGCGCCGAGCAGCAGCTCGCGCAGGCGGCGCAGAAGAACGCGACGGCGCACCGGCAGCTCGAGGCGGCCGAGCGCGGCCTCGCCACGATGGCGGCGCAGGTGCGGCCGCTCGAGAAGCGCGCCGCGCAGGCCGAGGCGATGCTCGAGGCGCTGCAGCAGCTCCACGCCGCCGAGGTCGCCGAGCACGAGGCGACGCGCGCATCGAGGATGCTCGTCTTTTTGCCAGAGCGGGGGACGGGGTAGCTCGTCTCTAAAGCTGTAGCCGTTAGTTACGTCTAGTACAAAGTAAAAAAACCACATACACAACGTTCATGTCACACATCTCATATCTGAGTCTCACCCCGTCGCCCCCAAATCCCGTCCCCTCATGGGTCATGGGCCCCCTCTGAAGCGCGCGGCGGCCGACCTAGACGCGCTCGTCGCCCGCGTGTGGCGAGGGCTGCATCGGCATGGCCGGCGACGCCATCTCGCCGGGCGCCGTGACAGCGCGCTTCTGGATGAGCCAATCGAGCCACGAGCCCTGCTTCTGCACCTGCTTTGGCGTCGTCGCGCCGCCGCCGCTCTGCCCACCGGAGCCAAAGCCCGAGAGCACGACCTGCTGCTTGTCGGGCGTCGCCATCGCCGACGAGTTGGCCGAGCCCGCGCCGGTGCTCACCGGGTCGGGGCGGGGTACCCCCCACGCGCCACGCTCCGGCAGCCCGGCCGAGTAGGCGCCGCCGTCGGCCGCGTCGACGTCCTCCTCCTCCTCGTCCTCCTCGTCGTCTTCGTCGTCCTCGTCAAACTCCTCGTCGTCCTCGCCGTCCTCGCCGTCCTCGTCGGAAGCGTAGCGGCCGCCCGCGCTGTTCAGAGAGTACTCGCGCGTGTCGCCCGCCGCCGCCGCTGCCTCGGCCTCCTCGGCCTCGGCCGCCGCCTCGGCCGCCGACTGCGCCGCCTCCTCGGCACGCAGCGCCTGCGGATCGACGTGCGTCGCGCGCTGCACGAGCAGCGAGATCTCGCCGTCGCTCTCGCGAAGCAGGTGCGCCACGACCGACGGCGAGTCGCACCGCGCGCCGTCGATCGAGCAGATCCGGTCGCCGGTCGCCACGACGCCGGCGGCGAGGCCGCCGGCGCTCACCTTCTCGATCACCGCCGAGCGCGTGAGCCGCGACGAGAAGCTCACGCCCAGCCGCGCGTCGCGCGACGGCTTGTGGAGCGTCGCGCGCTGCAGCCCAAATTGGGCGAAAAGCGCGCGCAGCCACGCGCGCTGCAGTGTGGCCGCCGCGCGCACGAGGCGGCGGGGGCAGCGGCGCACGCGCAGCTTGAGCAGCCCCGGCTCGGCGTCGCGGATCAGGCCGACCGCGTGCTGCGCCGAGGTGGCGGCCTCGTCGTTGACCTGCAGGATCTCGTCGAACATGCCAATCTCCGAGAGGGCCGCGGCGCTGCCGGGGTGGACGAGGCGCACGACGGCGCGCTCGGGGAGCTCGTGAAACAGTGCCAGGCCGACGCGCGACGCGCCCTTGACCACGTGGACGTCCTCCTGCGCGCCCGCACCCACGAGCAGCGTCGCAATGCCGCGCTGCAGCTTGAACGTGCCCAGGCCCAGGCTGGCGCCGTTGTCAGGCGGGTTCTCGGCGCCGCCGGAGCGGGGCCGCTTGGGCGTCTCCATGTCGGCGCGTGCGGTCATCGGCTGCCGGCGCGGCGTGCCCAGCACGGCGCCGCTCCGGACGCCGTGGCACTCGCCGCGGACGCGGGCGCCGTGGTCGGCGGAGCGCTGCATGTTAGCCCACCAGCCGCCACGCGGCGTCGCGCGGGGCGTCGCGCGGGACTGCTGGGCCCGCGCCGAGAGCGGCGGGTTGCGCAGGCGAGCGGAGAGAGGCGGCTCTGACATTTGACGCAGCGCTTCTATACGTAGGTGCTTGGGATCCCGGCGTCTGGAGCCCGAGTTTTGAAATTTTGACAAACCAGCGACGCTGGCACGCCGATCTAAAGAAGACCAGGGTCGATGTGCTGTTGGCTTTCCCGGTGGCTTTCTA
>Ga0209713_10002912_pt1 | contig 10736 bp, 3 predicted proteins | sample ArcOceMetagenome_3_FD_187444 | JGI IMG/M metagenome (GOLD analysis project Ga0209713, IMG submission 187444) | Marine eukaryotic phytoplankton communities from Arctic Ocean - Arctic Ocean- Svalbard ARC20M Metagenome (SPAdes) (version 2) | ecosystem: Environmental > Aquatic > Marine > Oceanic...
ACAATGCTCTGTACCAGCGCGGCTGCAAAGACTCACTGTCCACGCCACTCAATCCAACCAGCGGGTCATACGGGAACGTCTTCGCGGTGAGGACGAAATCGGGTGGACCACCCGTTCGCATCACGTCGCTCGACTTTTACACCGATCGAACCTACGAGGTGACTTTTGAAGTTTGGACGCTTGATGGTCCATATGACGGCGATTCGCTCCTCGACCAGGGAGCTTGGTCTCAGGTTGCTGGCGGCAAGGTGATGGGCCAAGGGAGCAGTCGACCAACGCCAATCTTGGAGAACAATTTTGTCCCGGTAGACGTGGAGGGAGATGGAGGCTTTCGCAGTTTCTACGTCACATTGACAACCCCTGACATACGGTATAGTGCTGGTGCAGGTACTTCTGATGGCCAGCTGACCTACGCAGAGAGCAGCGAGCTTTCGATCTATGAGGGACTGGGGGTTATTCTATATCCCAAGCCAACCGAAATGCGGAATTTCATGAAACCTCGGAATTGGATTGGGCAAATCCACTACACCTCTGCGCAAACTTGCGCCCCAACGTCGGCGCCAACAGCGCCCATGCCGGTCGAGCCTTATTCGGAACCCGTCACAACTCGAGTCATGTATGTGTTCAGCCTCCAGTACAGTCAAGATTTGCAGGAGGAAGCGGTCATGTCGACTGTTGATTCTTCTGTACGGGGCGCACTCGATTCGATGATGCGACAAATCGGCACCGACCTCAATCGGCTCGCAGAGGATAACAGCTTCGACATCATCGGAGTCCTAAGTTTTCCTGTCCAAAGTCAAGAAGGTGAGATGTGGAGTTGTCGTCTCATGGCCCTCTTGCTCTTTTTTGTTACATTCTGCTTGTTTAACACTCACGATTTCTACACCTATCATCGATCGATAGATTGCATGCCTCCACCAGGGTTCATCTGCGTCGGCGTCGCTACAACTGTTACGGTCTCACATTCCTCTACCGTCCAAAGGCAGAATGTAAGACATGCACTTTTATCGCCTGTTGACGACATCAAGAACATTCTACCATTTCAAACGACATACACAGGCAACCAATCAGTGCAGGCCGACATGGTGGTCAATCTTCAGGGTGTGCCGCCTCGTGATATGAACAGGGAAGAAACTGAATTGTTTGAGAGAGTTATGCTGAGTTTTGTGAGCGAGAGACTAAGAGATGACTACGACATTTCCGGTGCCGAGGTGATTTCGCAATCGTCAGGAGGCATCGGCAGTGGTGGAAGAAGTCTCATGCCTGACTCTGCTGAAAACCACCACTATCGTGGTCGATCATTGCAGTCGTCGTCAGCGGAGTCGCTTGCTGTAACTGTAAGAGTGACAGGTGAATCGCGAAATCCCAGGAAGAGACAATTGGAGGATAAGATCGAAGACGTCATAGATAATGACAGCATTGCTTTCACTGAAGAGCTCACAAGTGCAGCGAAGCAAGACACCGTCGCATCTGCCTACTTCGAACGAGTAGAGGAGGTGTCAGCAAAACCAGTGGACGGTGAAGATTCTCCTCCGGGGCCATCTCCAGGTGTTCTGAGCTCAAGTGGCGGCGAAACTAGACCAAACATTGGTATTATTGTTGGCTGTGTCATTGGTGGAATCGTTGCAGTTGCAGCTGCGGTGCTTCTCTATGTGAAAGGCGCCGTTGGGGGTAGCAAAAAGAAGAAGAACCAACAGACCTTTGAGCGTGAATTGAGATCCTTTGGCTCATCTCAACGTTTTGATGGGTATGAAAGTAAGTCACCGCCTTATTCTGAGAACGGTGGAGCCGGTATTAAGCCGGCGATGTATGGGAATATACAGGGTTACGAAAATACAAAATTGCCGATGAAAATGCAGACGAAAAAGCAAATTTACAGTGCTCCAGGCACTGCAGCGATAAAGCCAAAGAGGGCTTTTGCAAACTACGGAGAAGCAAGCATGAGTCGTAATCAGCGGATGCATGGCAATGACTCCACGCTCGACGCTAAGCTCGCCTACAATGGAGCTCCTACTAATAATATGCCCCCCGTTGGCAGAGCGAGCGCCCGTCAAAACCAATCTGGTCCAAGTCGTAAGTTTGACACAAAACTTGCCTACAATGGTACAACAGTACCTCAAAGCTCCAGGCAAATGCCGGCAAATGGGAGATCAAACAGCCGAGACAATTTAGAGCGGAAGATAGCAATGAACGGAGGGCCGATTGCTGGCAGCGTGCGCGTCGGCAACAGCCAACGATCGAATTCAAGGCCAATGAGAACTGCAGGTGATTCGGTATCCTCCGCGTCGGGAGGAAATCGAATGAGAAGAGAGGGATATCATTCCAGCCAAGGAACGAGGCCTTCACCCGGCCGAGGCAGTCGACAGTCAACGCATTCCCTTGATTCTGCACCGCCTAGAGGGGGGCGGGCATCTCGGACAAGCCACGGTAGCCAAAGTTCCCGCATGAACGAGTCTGGTTTATCGTCCAACAGCGGTGGTTTTCGAGGCGAGGAAGATTTACACTTTCGGTAGAGGATGAAAGCATCTAGCTAGTATTGTTAGATATCTACAATTGTACTCTAGCTAGATTGAAACCAAACCAAATTGTGCAACATCGAAGCTCTAGCTAGTGTGTATCAAAAGCTCGTCACGTAAACACCTCCATCTTATCGGATATCTTGGTCCTGCACATTGGACAGTCAGTAACCTGCTCAAGTTTGGAACAAGCGCTACAAAGACACAAATGCTTACAGGGCAGTAACACAACCCGCTTTGTGGCCTCTTCGCAAATGACGCATAAATTTTCCTCCTCGGCTGCTGCGGAAAAGGGAGGAGCAATGGGCTGGCTGCCGTCGCCAACTGGGGGTCCTACTGCTGCTGCTGCTGCTGCTGCTGCTGATGATGATGATGATGATGAGGTTGCCTTGAGCGCTGAGCCCAAATTGGTACCCACTGCCGGCGATGGTGCAGCCTGAACTTGGACCGCAGCAGCAGGGGTCTCTGTGACCGCACTACTGCTGGTGCCAGTCTCTGGGGCGACGGCAGACCGTTGTCGATTGAACATGGCATGAAGAGTGTTCGGCGCCTTCTTCTGAGGCAGCGCACGTTGAATCCGTTCTCTGGACGATAAATACTGTGATTTTGAGGCTGTACTGCCACTCTTTGCCTGCGACACGTATGGATTTGCATTGATGGAAGTGGAAGGGGTTGGTTGAGCTGTTGGTTGGCTGCTTTCCGATATTGATGCCGCGGCCGAGGCTGCAGATACACCAGCCGTCGTCCCTGACTTCTCCACCATCTTAGTAGATGGGGTTGAAGTAGCGATTGAAGCAGATGACGTCGCACTTGAAGCCGTGGCAGTGGTAGAGGAGGTTGCTTGGGCACCGGCGGCTTCGGCGGGGACGGCGGCCGCAGATGCTGAGGAAGGTGCTGTCAAAGAGACTGAAGAAGAAAAGCTGGCTGGTCCCTTCGAAGACGTCGTCGACGACGACCAGGTGCCCGTCTTGGTATCAAATTTGCGTCCCTGGGCTGTTCTATCTCGCTCTTTGGCCTTCTCTAGCTTGGCTTGGTGACCTGCGAGGACTGATGCCGCGTATGGTTTAGCCTCACGGAAAAATCGTTTCATTTCGCTGGCGAGGCCGTTCCATCCACCCTGAATTTGTTTGCTTTCGGCGGGTGATAAAAATTGATCCATCGCACCCATCCCTCCGCGCCGCGCCTTGACCAAGTTCCGCACCACATGTCGCATCCACTTCGGAAGCTGACGATGTGCTGTGCAGATGCCATCGAGACTTGGTGATCCGTCATCGCAATGGCGGCTATCCAGAAGCACAATTGTTCCATAGTCGCCAGCGTGACGGATGCATCGACCAAGAGCCTGGGCTATGGCGCGGTACGCTTGCTGCTGATACCAGTCATCACCAGGGAGCAAATTGTTTCGTTTGCGCAGCCGCCTTTGTTCGTTGTTGTAACTCTTTTTCGCCTTGATGGACATATCGTATGCGTTTGGTAATGGAAGACCAACACAAATTACACCTCTCGCATAGTCGTCATTGAAAGATACCCCTTCGCTCATCTTTCCTCTATAAACAGCAAATAGAACGCAGCTCCCACGAGTACGTACAGTCTCATTGTATTCAGTACGAGCCTTCTCAAACTTCTCCTGAGATCCCGTCTCTTCAACGATGATTTTGCCCTTACTTTCCAATATCCTATCCCACACATCGCTGTCCTCCTCATACTGCGACCCGAAGCGAAATTGTCTCCGCCTCGAGTTGTTCGCATTCCATGAATTCGCACATTTCCGAAGGAAACTATAGCTAGGCAAAAAGACAAGGACGCCACCGCTGGGAATGCTTTCGATGAGTGTTGCAACGGCGTCTCCCAGCTTTCCAATAAAGCCAGGCTTGCTATAATTCGAATATTTGACGCTTAGAGGGCTTCCATCAGGAAAATGTCCGACGCTCATAGCTAACAGTTGCTTCGGCAGATTTACAACATGATTTGCTTCGAGGGGCTTAGGATGGACCTGTAGCCTCCCATATCTCTCAAGATCGACTTCGGTGCTTGTAGCACTGACCTTGGTATCAAGTGCAGCACTGGGTTTGGTATTCTGAATGCCCTCCTTTGGTGGGAAAAGGTTTAATTCGCCGCAGAGAGATGGGAGTGGTGCGAGGCTACCACTGGCCAGCACGACCGTCCTGCATTGATCTGCTAGCTGTCTCATAGGTAGGCCGGGGGAAAGCAGATTCAGAACCAATGTCGCCTCCCATCGAGGAGTCGATCCATTGCAATACGATCCGTGCCGAACGACATCGAATGCGTTACCAGCACTTCGTCGACGACAGACGTCGTGATTGCATGGATTCACCGTGCGGTTTGGATAGGCCTGGGTTCGAGGAGGAGCAAACGGCAGCTGCTTCGGCTTCTTTTTAAAACGCGACGGTGGACCGTCTCCCGACTCGTCGTCGTCGCCTGCAGCATGAGCAAAGCTACCATTGGGCGCGACAACGGATGCAATGTAAAAGTGTTCAGGCTTTTGAGACGCTGCGGAAAATTTGGCAACCAGCTCCAGCAGCCTGTCCATTTGGTTCATCGACCTTTCTCCTTGTTCTTGGCTTCGGCTACGTACATGCTCAGAAAGGGCTTCCGCATAAGCGACGACCTGCTCCAACTCGTCTTGTCGAAACTGGAGTCTATCGAAGAAAGGCTTGCAACCAACCGCCTTTCCTCCCACGCCCATACCAGTGGGTCCATCGTATGTAACCTGAAATGCTTTATCGTCCGGCGAATGAAATTTCCGATACTCTCTAATTGCAGCATCGGCTCCTTTATTGCCCGGATTCTTCTCAAAGTGATCTCGGCTTGATCGGAGGAAGTCAATAATTCGCTCAAGGAAGAGCAGTATGCAATGGGCAACATCAGAAATATACATGGACCCATCAGGAACGTCCCCTCCTCTACCACTTGGAGCGTATTCGTTGTCTGGGATGGGAATTGCGGTACCGGGGTGAGTCACTTTGATGAGATTTGCATGATGTTTCTCCATAGAGCTGTAGTTGCTCATAACAAGGAGGAGCTCACACAATTCGAATTCGCCGAGCTTGCAGCTCCCGCTCTCTCGCAAAGTGTCCTCAACGTTATGGGCCTCATCCAAAACAATGATCGATCCTTCTAATTCAATGCCCAACGCATTTCTGATAGCCGGCTCAAGAACGTAGTTGTAAGGTGCAAATACGAGCTCGGCATTTCTCGCTAGGATCTGAGACAAATAATATGGACACGCCGAGTGGGGAGAGTAGTCATCGCCATCGGTCTCCTCTACATCCCCTCTGACAACATCAAGAGTGATGGGATCTTGAGTTGCGTTGCGGAACCTGTTGGCAACGTCCGCCAAAGGAAGGTGACGAACATCTTCTCCGTTGAACTTTGCGAGACGATCGTCCTCTCGAAGGGTTCCCTCCACCTTCGCTGCTCCCTCCTTCACCTTGCCGATTTTACAGCATCCAGACCCTGCAACTTCTGATAGCTGAAGACCAACCGACGATGAATTTCCGCGATATATTGCGACGCCACTGAGGGTGTGAGGAGTAACCCCAAAGTTGACCAAGTCCTCGATGTCGTGCGCGCCAAACTTTGTCTGCTCTCCCCCTAACGAGCAGCACTCCACGGCCTTTTCGTTCGGCGTAAACATGGAGTGGGCCAGGGCTGCGACTCTGTTCGAAGTGAGCTGCCGATAATGCGGGCACATCTTGCGATTTTTGGACCGAAAGCCATCATCACTTGCATCATTGGTCTCGGCGGCCTCTCCCTCTTGTGTGCCAGCGGCAGCGGTGGCATCGGCAGCGCGATCACCGGTCACATCCACAGGTGGCTTATCGTCGTCGTAGCCTTGCGTATCTGACCGCCACATCTGCTTGCGGGACTTTTCTGTATTTCGGACACGAACTCGGCACTCATTGTTGACGTTGATGTTCTTGTCGGAGCTCTTGTCCGCCTTGGCCCGGGGACGCAGATCTTTGTGGATGCACATTCGTTCTCTACTGCCGAGGATTGCCATACGAGGCCGATACGGAGTCTTCTTCAGCGAGGCCACCATTTGAGCTACCTGCGAGTGAGTTCTACTGCAATAGATGATTCTGGGAGTGTCGGCACGGCCCTCCGCCGTTTTGGCGTGATAACGTTGCCATGCGAGGATAGAACATAAAATTGCTGCTGACTTTCCCGTTCCGGTGGGTGACTCGAGGACGACATGCCGTCTGTTCTTGAGAGCCTTGATCAAGTGTATTGCCATCTGACGCTGCGGCTGCATGACCATGGGAAAAGGCCAACCAATCTTGATACCCTCTACAAAGAAAGAACCATGCAATCCAAGCTGTGGAATGTCGCCCTCCATTTTCCTTCGCGATTGGGTAGAAGATAGGCTCACAGAGCCAGCTGCCGACGATGCGCTATCGCCGGCACCATTGGTCCCCGATGTCAAGGTTAGAACTCTTCGAAAGTTCTCCGATAGCACCTCGGTGATGCGCATCTGCTCTCGGGTCTTGGTGCGGCGCTCTCCAGCTGATCCCTCCCCATCCCGAGCACCGGCCGAGGCACTCCGACCACTATTGACGGCACCTCCCAACGCTTCTGCCACGAGATCGCTCACCTGCTTGGTCCTGGCGGCGGCGGAAGAAGCGCCCGCCAAACCAGGAGGCATCACCACCGGTGCCACGGATCCGCCCATTATGTTGGCCAGGACCTCCATCCGCTCTCTAGCCCTCTGCCGATTGGCAGCGGCAGCCGACGCCGCGGCAACCATCTGCATCCTCCTCCGGGAGGCCGCCACCGACGTCGCCGCCGCGGCCGCTCCGGCTGGACTGGTGCCGTCGTCACTGTCGAGGACAATAACGTCACCGCCATTTCCACTGGCACCGGCCGCAGCATCCCCTCCACCCGCTGCCTGGTTCTTCTTGCTCTGCCGTATCGCCTTCCAGGTGACGTCCTGGCTGCTGGCGTGGCAGTGCCCCTCCTCCCATTCCGTGCACTGCCCGGCCTCGACGTCGCAAACGAAGCAGTAGCACTTGGCGCAGTGCTTCCGGTTCAGGACGGCGTCCTTCCCGCTCGCATCGAACCGGTGCACCCCGCACATGTCGCGGGTGTGCGCGTAGTGGACCGCGGGATTCATAACGTTGCAGGATTCGATCTGGATCTCGTCGTCGGTTAGGTCGCCGTTCGTGCCGTTGGCATTGGCGGCGGCAGCACTTTGCTGGGAATGCTGCGACTGGGAATGCTGAGATTGCGACTGGGACAGGGACTGAGGCTGGGACTGAGAATTGCGGGGAGGGGACATGATCTCCACCTCATCGTCGGATTCATCGAAATCCTCGATCTCGTCTGCTGCTGCTGCTGCTGCCGCCGCCGCCGTCTCTTGTTCCTCGCTGGCATCAGCAGTGTCCTCGTCCTTGCCAGTTCGAGGTCGTTTCCTCGGTCCTCCCTCATCATCGTCGTCGGCTTGGTCGGCATCATCATCAGCATTGTCTTCCTTCTCGGCGCAGCTGGACGCCGCCTCGGTGTGGCTATCGGCCATGTCAATGTCCTCGTCGCCATCGCCGGCTGGCATGTCTGTTGCCTTGTTGGCGTCGCCATCGGCGTCTACCGCAGGAGTATCAGCGGCCGCGGCGGACCTGGTCCGCCTGGTCGATACCATGGTTGCTCGGTTGCGCCTCGTCAACAAAAAATCGAAAAATGAGACGAAAATGTTGGTCGTCCAATTTTTTCGCCGCATGCCCGCCTTGCTCGCTTATTCAAAATCACAGTCATTGATTGATATTGATCCGAAACCATGCTCCGCCTTGCCGCTACCCGCACCACCGCCGCCGCGGCCGCCTGTGCCCGCACGGCGAGGCCATGTGGCTCCGTGGGCGCCGCCACCGCCACCTCCTCCTTCTCCACCAGCACCCCCGTCCGCAAGGACGACGTCGTTTTGAAGGGCGAAATCGTCGCATCCCTCGCCGAGGAGCACGAGCTCAGCACGGCCCAGGCCAACCGCATCGTTTCGGGTCTGTTCGATTCCATCGTGGAGGTGAGATTGGCACATAGGCCTACTGCACATGCATGTACACGTGGTGTTCCTTTTGGGCATTGGTTGTGGGTGCTCACGCTGCAGTTTGCGATCTGTTCGGCTCGAAGAAAGAAGCACGTGATGTGCTCGACCCACTTTTGTAAATAAATGATTCATCTGTTCTTCTTGCGCTGCACCCATTCAAACATATATATTTCATCTCACTTCTTACCTATCCAACAACACTTTCCCTGTCGACTGACAAACTTCGTGTAGAACCTCGTCAAAGGAAAGACTGTCCGAATCACCGGCTTTGGCAAGTTCGAGGTCGTCACCACTGGTCCGCGCATGGCGAATGATTTCAAGGGGGGGAAGATTGCCGTCCCCGAAACGAAGCGGGTGAAGTTCCGCGTCGGGCAGACTCTCAAGAATGTCGTTAAGAAGTCTTAGTCAGAGCAGCAGGTCACGTGTACTCTACGTGTACTACTGTGAGGCCATCAAAAGGTGAGGGCCGCGACGTGGCCCAATGCCGAGCGAGGCATATTACGATGATTTGCCCATATCGAATGCATACAATGTTTCTTGCTTCGACACATTTGTTCATCTAGCAATAGATCAATCGTTACAATACATCTCGGGAGTGAAACAATAAATCAAACTGGGCCGAGATAAAGTAATTATATATGATACCTCTAGAGACATATTCACGAAATCTCGTTTGGTATGTTAGTTGAAACGAGCAAAAAAGGATCATCCCATTGCTCAGAATAGTATAATCTGTTTTTAGATTGCCATCTATTGCTCTCCAGATGTGGCAGTAGCCTCTGTGGCAGCTGTGGCAACTCTCTTGGCAGCCTCGGCCTCCTCCTGCTGAAAAAGCTCGGCCAATCGTTCTTGCTCGTCAGCCTCAATTCGCGCCTTCTTTTCTCTCTCCTTCGCAGCAGCCTCCTGCACCCGAGAGTTGGCATATGATTTCTTCTTCTTGGCCCCACTCGCCGAGATGGCAAGTTCCAGCGTTAGGAATTTGGTCGGGATCTTACTGGCCCGGCATATGGCAGCCAATTTCAGTGGGGAACGAGGATCGCTCGGACTGTCGATGAGGCCAGTGATTGCGAACTTGGTTCCATCGACCAGATACGCCACAGCTGCCTCTGATCTCGGGCCCGAGAATTCCACTATTTTGATCGACTTGGCGCTGTCTCTGATAATTTCTTGGAATTCGGTCACGGTAACCGACGGCAGACTTTCGGCGGATGCTACATTGGGCAGGAGCAACGCCGACGAGGCCATGCTCGTCACCGCCACCGAGGCCAAGAAGTTGCGGCGATCGGTGGACTTTTCTGCAGCTGCAGGCACCACATTTTTGGCAGTATCAAATCCAAATCCCAATGCTTGGTTGGTCTGGGAGACGAGGGTGGCAGCGGCAGCGACGAATGCTGGTATTTTCCTCATGATTGGCTACGTACAAAATCGATAAAATGATGCTCATTCAACCTCAAACCAACATTCGTCAGTGGCACTGTGGCACTCCCATTTTTTGTCTGTCCTGTGTCCGTCGCATCCAACGGGCGTTCGACCGTCCATTTTTATTATATTATTCTGCTCTCGCCAGAAGTAGCACCAAACGATGAGCATGACCGATCCGGAAGGGAGCCTCTCTTGCAGCAGCGCTGGCGCTCGGCGGCGGAGGCGGCGCTGGACAACAAGAACTGCGGCTGCCGCGGTATCGGCGATAGTTCTTCTCCAAAAGGACAATGTCGATGCATTCCATCATTCTCACCCCGCACCGACAAACCTCCCATCCCGTCATTCACAACTTGGCATGTCCTACGAAACGTTTGGCGACGGTGCCTTATCAGAAGAGACCTTTGGAGAACTGTACGGCGAAAGAAGTAGTGACTCTACTGAATATGATGATGCCAACTACAACAATAACCTTCCCAAGTGGCTGACAGACCGATGCCCGGAATGTGGATGGCCAACCCCGACGCTGGTCCAAAGACGATCGCTCGATGCCATATTGACGGGCAAGGACGTTGTCATCCAGGCGCAGACTGGGTCAGGAAAGACGCTTTCTTTCCTTCTACCGCTCTTAGCGACGATTGATGCCTCCCGTTCCGCCGTACAAGGGATGATTGTTGTGCCAACTCGTGAGTTAGGCCTTCAGGTATCGCGAGTGGCACGTCGATTGGCCGCTGCCTCCAGCGCGG
>Ga0209713_10002914_pt1 | contig 10728 bp, 7 predicted proteins | sample ArcOceMetagenome_3_FD_187444 | JGI IMG/M metagenome (GOLD analysis project Ga0209713, IMG submission 187444) | Marine eukaryotic phytoplankton communities from Arctic Ocean - Arctic Ocean- Svalbard ARC20M Metagenome (SPAdes) (version 2) | ecosystem: Environmental > Aquatic > Marine > Oceanic...
GTGGCGACAGCAGCAGGCGGAGCAAAAGGAGAAAGCCAGGTTGCAGGCGCAGAAAAGCGAAGAGGAGCGACTGCGCGCGGAGAAGCAACTGTTTGAGCAGCAAGAGCTGGAGCGGGAAGCGCAGGCGGGCGGCGGCGGCGGTGCGCCCTCCGCCGCCCCCGTCAAGAGGGCGAAGCGATCAACCATGGCTAAAGAGATGCGTGCTCTCATTTCTGTTGGAGGAGTTGGGGGTCGGCGCGTGCGCAGTGCGTCTGTTCAAGGAATGGAGGGCGACACCACACCTCGAGCGTGTGCTGCAGATTCCGGGGAAGAGGCCGAGCTGGTGGCGAGCGTGGCTGCGTCCGAGAGCGAGGTGGAGGCGGATGCTGCTGTGTCAGAGGAGGTGGTGGCAGAGGCAGGGGCGGCAAGGAAAGAGGGCCCTCGGGCGCTGGTGACGCACGAGCACGTTGTGCAAATGGAAGAACACGTTGGTCATGTCGAGGCGCAGCTCGCGCATCTCTTTGACGCGTCCGAGCAGGTGCTCGGTGCAGTGCAAGTGCTTGAGCTTGAAAAGCAGGCTCTCAAACGAGAGAAGCAGGAGGCGCAGCAGGCTGTGGGGGAGCTGCAGCACCAGCGCGATGTCGCTCGGGCGCTGGTACGTGTCTTGAGAGTGACGAGTGCTGCGCCTGCATGTTGTTCGTGTGAGCTGACAAGACAGGTATACCCTAGAGTCTCTCAGATCCGCTGCTGATCTGTAGCTTTCACAGGCGACGGAGCATGAGCGCATGCTGCATCAGCAAGAACAAGCTCGCCAAAAGGACAACGAGGAGGAGGGGTTGGTGCAGCAGTCGGTTGAAGAGAGGGACAAGGAATTGAACAGATTGGTCGAAACTGCGTTGGCGGAGGTGCTGAGTGCGCGAAGCGAGCTGGAGGAGACTGCACAGCTGGCGCAGACGAAGCAAGACAAAATGGAGGAGCTTGAGGCTCAGATTGAAGAGACAGAGCGGCTATATGAAGAGAAAAGGCGCGTGCTGGAGGAACTCAGGGAGACGGAGAGCACCATGGCCTCTTTGAAGGACGAGCTTGAGCAGGAGAAGGGGCGCTGTACGACCTTGCAAGAGCAAGTCGAGCAGCAAGAGAAAGATCTTGCTGCTTCACGAGCCCCCAAACTGACCAGCGACGCTGAGACTTGCACAGAGGCTTCTGGGGTTGGGATGATTACCACTGAAGGGGAGGCAGATAGCAGCGAGAAGGTCAAAAGTGAGGATGGCCAGGGAGGTGTTTCGGCAAAGAATGGCGGCCTACATGTGCCGCTGCCCAGCGTTGCTGAAGTCTGGGCGCGGCTGATCCCAGTGAGCAATAAGCCCAAGAATGGGGCAGACACGCCGAACGAGGCTGGCGATCAGGGTGCACACTTGTTCCCGGGACCGTGTGGTACGGACGTAGTGATCAAACCCAAGGGGGCTTCGTCGTGGCAGGTGGTGCGGCCGCCGCTTGAAAGTGCCGAAGATGCGCTGGAACGTGAAAGGATGATCGTGCAGCGGACGCTTGGCATTGTTGAGCAGCTCTACCAGAAGCGGTTGAAGCAGCAGGCTGCCGTGACAGGCAATTTGGACGCCCGCACGGGCGTCCAAATTGTGTCAGTGAAGGACGCAAGTAGTCGGGCCGACAAGGAGAACGGAGGTTCGAGCAACAGCCTCCAAACTGGAGAGTGTTCGCAGCAGAGAACAATCGGAGATTGTCAAGGTGCATTGGTAGATCAGATGCCTGTTCCAGGTGCGGCCGCAGACACACATGCGGTGCGACTGCCGGCAGGACGAGATGGCGCTGCCACTAGCTCTGGGTCGCTGACACCTTTCAAGTCGGAATCTGTCCTTAAGAGGTTGTCGGAGCTGCGCAGCTGTATCCACCGATCCGCTCCTCGATAAGCTAGAAACAGGGAGGAGCCGCAATTCGCGGGTGCCGTGATTGACCTTGCTGCTATGCGTGCGCATCAAGATTGCAATATGCTCGTGCTTGAGCACAGCAGTATCACGAGCGGCGTGCTTGAGCACATGTACGTTATCAACGATGGTGCTGGAACTGGGGGGCATTACGAAGAAGGATGGAGAGAGGGGTTAGGGGAGGGCGAGAAAGACGATGAAAGTCGAGCAAATTTATTACCAGTATCACTCAAATTAATCGATTACTATAACATCACCCTTTTGCACTTCGGCACTTGGCTTGTGCATAGTTTTTAAGGACGCTGCAATTGCAGCCGCAAGACTTGGGTCATCTGCCATGTCGCTGTTGTCTGAACACGACGACAATGACATAGACGGAGATTTGTTCGACACGGCCGACGATCCTCCACACCCTGCATCTTCCCCTTCCACTCGTTGCATACACATAGCTTTGCCCTTATCTGTGTCCGCGGAAGCCCTATATGCAATCTCAGCCGCGACCTTTTTGGAGTTGGTCTCTTTCATAATTGCCCCGCCATTGAACATACCTCCTCCCTCGGTCTTGATGCGAATGATCAAGGGTCCTTGAGCTTGGGCGCCAGCTGAAGAGGAAGATACGTTTGGTTTCAAAGCGTCGGCAGCAGCTAACGTGGGCGAGGCGTCTGCCTGTTGCGTTTCGGCCTTCGCAGAAGTAGATGGTCGTTTTGGTGCGCTGGATCCGCGAGAGTCTTGCCCTCCTGCACTGCTGCTGCGCCGCCGTTTTCCTGCCTCTTTGCTGCTCAATTCACCCTCTACGCTTGACGCAAAACGCCCATTACTGCTACTGCCCACATCTGGGTTTCGCTGCCGGGCATCTCCTGTCAATCCGCCCTCGCCTCTCGAGGCTGCCGATCCACCCTCGCCTCTCGCTCGCTTAGGTGGTGTGCACGTGCGAAACACGTCACGAATCCACCACACACCTGGCCGTTTTTCTCGTTTCTCTACTTCAGCGACTTGCTTGAGGCAGGTGCGAAAGAGCTCCTGTCTATGGTATGGAACGCGTTCGCGAAATCTGTCGAGAATCTCGCCTGTTGTCGGGGGCTTGTACCGCCTGGAAAGGAAATCACTCAAGTCTCGCATCATGACGAGTGCCCAATTCTCGCCGTCGTCTTCATCTCCAGGCATGCTTGCTGGTCCCTCAACGAGGCCCTTGTCGCGCAGAGCTTTCAACAGTTCCTGCGAACATCCGGGATTTATTGATTGCACGCCGATTGTCCCACACGTAGCAGCACCGCCAAATCCACGTTCCTTTTCCAATTCCTTGCCTGCAGTACTATTTGCCGCTCGTCCCGACGCATCCACATGCGGCGAGCCAGCAGCAACAGCCACATCTTTGAGCGCGGGGCCATCAAGAGACCCCACAATGCCCCCGACTTTGACAGAGGATTTTTTCACCGTTCCAAAGCGCGGCTTCGCAGCAGCACCTGCAGCCCCACCTGCAGCTCCCACTGCGGCCTCGCGAACAGCTGCTGGCGCCCCCCCCAGACCCGCACGCCCCGTCCAAGTGGGCACATTCACCGGGTCTGACATCCGTTGTTGGGCGGACAATTTGAGGGCAGCAGCAGCTTTCTGGGCGATGGCCGCAGCTTCCTTGCGCGACACGCCGTCATCTAAGCCCGACTGATTATTCATGATAGAGTCGTGTGATATCGCGCTAGTGATAGACTTGCTGGACAACAGCTGCCTCAACATATCTGTCTCCTTCTTTTTCTCACTCTCAACTCCCTCTCCAGAAGGGTCTTTCCTATGATTCCTCACCTCGACCCCTGGCAGCACCACGCCATCAAGCACGTTGGATGTTTGGTCCGCATTTGCGTTCTTCTTGTCTTTTGATGCTTCTCCACCGCGCATGCTACTGGCATCGCTTCCTCTCTCATCAGCTGGCTCTTTGTCGTTCGATCTGCCCCCTCCGTTGTCGCTCCGCTGAGCAAAAATCCCGCCACCTGCTCCTCCACCTTCGTCTCGCGAATTGGAGTTAAAATACGATTCTTCGTCACTCTGGTCTCCTGGAAGCATCTCGTCAGCGACATCCGCAAACAGGTCACCGGTTTCTGTACCGGCAGTGTCGTTGCCGAGCGTGAACAGATCCATCAGGTCTTTAGTTTTGAAAAACCTCCGTTGAGTCGGGTCTTTCAGGATCTTGTTTGTCAGAAACTGCTTGAAAATTTGTCGGTGGTATATCTTTTCCTCGATAGTACCCGATACTAGCAGCCGATAGATGACAACATCCCGAGTTTGTCCTATCCTCCAAGACCGCTCTCTGGCTTGCAGATCTGTCGACGGGTTCCAGTCTGGATCATAGATGATGACGCGATTAGCACCTGTGAGGTTGGTTCCAAGACCGCCTACGCGAGTGGTGAGCAAGAAGCAAAAAATGTTCGAACTTCGATTGAACTCGTCGATTTTTGCAATGCGAGTCTTAATGTTGGAGTCCCCATCCATCCTGCGATAGGTCATGGCAAGTTTCTGGATGAACTTCTCGAGGATGTCTAGCATTTGCTTGGTCTGCGTGAAGAGGAGCACGCGATGGCCCTGCTCTCTCCACAGCGGTAAGATCTTTTCCAGGAGTTGCATTTTTGTCGACTTAGTTGGACAGCCATAGCCGTCAGGCTTCTCGAGGATATTTACATGTTGCAAATCTGGGTGATTACATATCTTGCGCAGCAGGGTGAGAGCACCGAAGACCTTACAACTGCCCTCCATCGCTCGCAGGACTTCTGGTGAACTCAAAGCACGCTCATAAAGTCTTCGCTGCTTCTTGGTGAGTTGGCAGAAGAGCACCTGCTCTTGTTTGTCGGGGAGCTGCAGCGCTACATCTGACTTGACCCGGCGGAGAAGGTACGGATCTATGAGTTCGCGCAACTCCAGAGCACATTTGTATGCTGTCTCTACCTGGAATTTGCTGGCGTTCGCAAAACCACCAGCAGCAATTGGCACCTCAAAATGCGTCTGAAAGATTGGCAACGTGCCCAGACGACCCGGAAAGATGAAGTCAAACAACGACCAGAGCTCTACGAGCTTGTTTTGGATCGGCGAACCCGAGAGCAAAAGGCGATGAGGCGTGTCAAGGCCCTTTACAGCTTGCGTGACGTCTGCGTCAGGATTGCGGATCTTATGGCCTTCATCCAGTATGGCGTAGCTCCACCGCGGCTCCGTGAGCAATTTCGCGCTGCGTCGCATCTGTTCGTACGTCGTCACTATGACTCCACCACTCTGCTCGACGTCTCGGATCAATTGCTTGGGCGTGTCAAACGTCGAGCCACTGCTGTGCAGCAGAACAACCCGCATGGGAGGATACCACTTCTGGAATTCTCGAACCCACTGCCGCATGATAGTTGCCGGACACAGCAAAATCACTGGGCCGTCGAGCTTACCGCTTCGATGGAGCCCCGCAAGGAAGGCAATGATCTGAATGGTTTTCCCCAGCCCCATTTCATCACCAACAATGCCTCCTGCCTCTTGGCAGTGCAGCTCCCACATCCATTGGACTGCGGTTCGCTGATACGGGAACAACTTGTGCCATATACACGCTGGAATCTGGTAGCCTCCATCAAATTTTTCGACTTCGCCATCGTCGTCTAACGCCGAGTCGTAGTCGCCTTCTTCCTCTCTCTCGTCGTCTGTCCCAGCCAGCTCCTCACCATCCCAATCGTCGGAGTAGTCATCATCCTTCTTGCCCCTGACGTCCTCCTCTCCCTCCTCCGCACTTCTTGGTTCCGGCAGCCAGTCGCTGTCGTCATCATCTTCATCGTCATCTGAGCCTCCTCGCGGCTTTTTCTTCTTATCGCGCTGTCTTGTCGCTACACGTCTGGCGGAAGGCCCACCCGAATCTGTTGCACGACGATGGCCCGCACTGCCCCCCACGCCTCGGTCGCTGCTATGTCGCCGTGCGCTCGCGGGGTGCGACTCTGCGCCCAAGTAAAGATCATCATCATCGCTGCTGAGCTCACTCTTGCCTTCCCGCTGGCGCTGCTTTGCTCGCTTTGCGCGCGTTTGCTCGTTCAGCCGTGCCTGAAATGCTAGGGCATCCCCGTCATCGACTATGTCGCCAGCGCGGTGGCTCGGCCCCCGCTGTCTCTTCTGCGTTGCTGCCTTGCCCATTTTCGTGCTCGACGGCACGGCCGGCCTTCTCCCCTGCTGAGCGCCGGTCTTTCGAGGCGGTTGCAGACTTTGAGAGCCCTGGCGGGAAGGCGGAACAGCAGCACCACCAGCAGCAGCAGGGCTCTTGCCACTGTTTGGCAAACGCGCAGCGGCATTATTCGAGCTTGAAGCGATCCGTACCCGCTCCATTTGTGCGCGCCCATCGAAGGGCGTGATGAGGCCTGTCCGGATCATTCGCTCGCGCTCACTTTCCTGCGATCGTGCGCCGTCAAGCAAGCGCACAGCGCCGTCTTGCTTGCTGCCTGCCTCCGGCATGTCGCCTGCAGAAGGCGCACTGCGCGTGGCTTGCTTCTCCTCCTCCTGCAGCGCAGCAAGCTTGGCCTGGAGCTCCTTGAGCTGCTCTTTCAGCGCCGACTGCTGAAAGGTCGATGAGTATGCAGGGGAGGCAAGCTTCTTCAAGACTGCGGCTACGTTGCTCTGAAGCTGCTGGATCTTGCCGAGACGCCTCGCCGCGTTTGCCTTCTCCTGTTCCTCCTCGCGCTCCCTTGCCGCCGCTTCCAGCTGCGCGATCACGCGGGTCTCGACCTCGGAGTGGCTCTTGAGTGCGACGCCCAGCTCCTTCATCACCGCGTTCTCGCCTCCGCTGCGCGGAGCCGGCGCGGCGCCGTGTCCAAACGCGAGCTTGCTGCGGCTCGGCCGCTCCCACGTCGTCTCACCAGTGGCGCCGAAGCGATAGAACGGCCGGTCCTTTGTCCTGCTCCAGTGCTGCTTCCAGCCCGGCGGCAGGTCCGCGGCGCCGCCCGCGGCGCCCGCCTGTTCTGCTGCGCCCGGGGTGGCGCTGGCTGGCGCCTGACCCGCGCCCTCGTCCGCTGCTGCCGCCTGCGCTGCCGGTGCCTCCGCGGCCGGTGCCTCGGGCTGCGCATCGCGATCGTGCTCGGCGCGCGCTGCCGGCGCCTGCTCGGTCCCTGCCCCGCCCACCCCGCCCTCCACCACCTCGCCCTCCTCGAGGTCGCTCATCCCCGCCTTCCCCACCGCATGGTGCCTGCAGTCTGTGCAGTTTGCAGACAAGCTGGTGCCCAAAGCATGTTCGTGGGAAAACTTCTTGCATCCTTGACCAGCTGAGTCAGGATGGCAGAATTCCGCCAAGGGACAAGGTCCTCAGGCTAGCACACACAGCCATGCGGCGGGCACAGCTGGTGGCGACCAAGGTCGCTGCCGTCGGCGTGCTGTGCGGGGTGGCCGCCGTCGCGCTGATTGTGTCCAGGTGCCGCTGCTGCGCGCTCCCGCGTGCTGGCGCCCCCGGCGCGCGGCCGGCGGACGGGTTGCTGGCGTTGCTGCGTCGCAGGGAGGCAGCGCGCCGCGGGCACGTCGCGGGGCGCGCCGACTGGTCCCCGGGTGGCGCCTCGTGCGCGGGTTCCACAAAACAGGCTCCTCCCAGGCAGGCTGGTCCCGGAGCGGCCCCTGCGCGCCGTGTCGCTGTGTCTCCGGGGCGCTCGCCCAGTGGCGTCGCAGCGTCGCAGCGTGGTGGCGCGGCGGGTTGGCGAGGGCAGAGAAGTCCCGCCGGCGCACGGTGCTGGGCAGGGCACCCCCGTGCTCGCTGTTGGGAGTGCCCAGCCCGCGCTGGTCTGCGTTGGGTGCGCTGGGTTGGGGCGTGTCCAGGACAGCTGGCCCCGCGATGATGGCAGGCGGGCCATCGATGCCCGCCGTTCGTCGAGGCGCTGACCCAATCTGTTCGCCGGGTGCGCAGACAAGGGCCAGCAGTCCTGCTGAACGCCAAAACGGACCTGGATGCTCCCACCTTCCAGGATCTCGCCTTTATCCAGCAGAAAGGGCGCCATCAGAGCAGCCTGAAGGCCCAGAACCAGAAGCTCAAGAACCAGGTCCGTGTGCAGGCGCCTGCGGTGTGCGAAGGGGGGTTTTGGGGCGACCGCTTTGCATTCTGGTGCCGAGTGACTGTGTCGTGATGCGGGGATGGCAGGTTTCGGTCTTGGAGCAGGAGGTGCAGACCCTGAGCAAGGATATCACCGCACCCAGGCCCGCTGGCCGTGCGGTCGCTGCCCGCGCTGCGCAGGATCCAACCCAGAGCCTGCATGGCATGCAAAAGCGCATGGCGTGGGCGAAGCAGGCTATGCGCCAGCCGTGGACGTCTCAGATGCTGGCGAAGAAGCGCGGTCTGGCGCACGAGCTTGACGTTACCTCGCCCTTCTACTCGACTAGCCGAGGTGACCCTATGGCAACAACAAGCCTAACCTCGGATTCCGGCGACGGCAACTGGATCGATGCTCTGAAGCCCGGGGACTACTGGAAGGACCCGTAAGTCTATCATCAGATGTTCCCCCTGCCGTCACGCCAACCGTAGAGCCAGCCCGCTAGACAGTGCCGCACTTGAGCATCTCGATGCTGCACACGCATCTAACCGGGCACATGCTCTGTTGCAGGTATGAGAGGCCGTTCCTGCACTCCCCGTACCCCCATGATCCAACCTCATCCTTGGCGCACACCGTCACCGGCGACTACGCGTCGCCCGCCACTTGGGGTGAAATCTACAGGAACAAGGAGACGATGGACTGGTGCACAGAGAATTTCGCGTGGTTCGAGGACCGCATCAAGTGCATCAGGAAGATGCATGGCCAGGGTCCCATCCTTGGCTAAATAGTCGTTCGGATTCGCATCCAATTGGCTCAACAGTCAATTTACACTAGCCTCGCGGACGGATGTGAAGTTGACGCGCAGACAGTGCGCTTCGCACTGAAGCTTGGTCGAGAGCCTTGTCACCAACGAATCTAGGGAATTTTTTGCGTTGGGACGGGTATCAGCATTCTTTGGGAATTCCCTAATTTGGTTGTGTCACCTTGGAGGATTGTTCCTCAGCGCAGGCGTGTGCCTGAGTGCAGTGCACGCCCGCACACGGGGAGGCTTACTCCAATTGCCACGTTAGAGGTGCCATATCAATACACAGTCTCTTTGTGAGTTTCCAAGATGTGCTGCCGTGGTGCAGGCGCGGATCCCCGGGCCGTTGCCAGTGAGTAGCTGAACCCGACCTTCGAAACAACGGCCCCCGTCGCGGCACTGTACCGCACTGTACCGAAAGTGAGCTCAAACAAAAGTTCCACCCCACTAATCCGGGCCGGGGACAAGCTCAACGGCAATGTCACCGCCTACTTGTGGTGCGCCCGCCGTGCGCCGCGGCATCCTGCCGTGCTGCGCCTTTGAGCACCCGTGTATGCAAATCCGAGCTAGATATAGTAGGCGATGTCGCCCATGGCGCGGGACGCGCCCCCTTTCAAGCCCAGGTGCACCCCCCCCGCGCGCGGCCAGGAGGTGGCGCCCGGTGGGCGGGCAACTCCTGGGATCGTAACACTTTTCTTCACTCCTCCCAGGCCGGAGCTTCGCGGGATCATTCGATCACACGCGAAGAAGGGGGAGGGTGGTGGTGTATGTGACCCCCGGGTGTTTTGCGCATCCAAAATGCCGAACTTTCTGGCTAGGTGGCGCGTCCGGGGGCGGCCAGCTGTCCGAGGACCGGCGGGCACGGGGTCAGTAGGGGATGGTGGGCAGGGCAGAGTGGTACCAAAAAATATTGCGTGTATTAGTGTGTGTGGAACAAAAAAATATGCTCTCGGAAAAAGCGTTCGGTTGCAGCAACCAACTGGCCGGGGGGCAGCTACCACAAGCCTGCAGACGAATCCTCTTGCATCCTCCCCTTTGTACAACTGCCAAGAAATCCACCTCGCTTCCTATGGATATCTTGCGTCCCATCTCTCCTCCTGCTCCATCTGTCCTCCTGCACACAGCGGCCACCCATCTGTTTTGTTTCTTTGTCTGTAGCGGAGGACAGGAAATGCAGTGCTCCCAAAAAAATAGTCAAATCTGCGACATTCCATACAGTGCTGCCTGCCGTCTGTCCGTCAAGCTGTCGCATACAAACTGAGGCGGCTAGACTGCGGGGAATTGTGTTGCTGGAGCGTGCGCTCGAGATGAAACAGTCCTTCCTCCCGTTCGCTGCAGAGTCTGCACGGCTGGAACAGCTCGTCCTCGCAACTGCCCCCGCACAGGAATACCTGTCAGTGTGGGCGTCTGACAGGAGACACAGCGGGAGGAGAATGGGCGTGCTCACGCTGGCGTGAAGAATGCATGAGGAGGACACTCACTTGATCGCACTCAACAGGGCCCTGAGCTCCCCTGCCCTGACCCATCCGTCGTAGCAGCTTTCGCACAGGTCCTCCACGGCCACCCTCGACTCCTTTCTCGGTGCCGCCACGGAACGCGAGGCCGCGGACTGCACCCTGTGCACGGCTGGCGCGCCCGAGGACGAGGGGCCCGCCGGCGGCTGCGCTGATGGCACCAGGCAGGTGTCTTTGCCGGGTTCTGCAGAGCACCAGATCGATGATGCCAGGTTCCACAGGCCCACGAATGAGTCAATGGGGCTGCTGCTTGCGACAAATGCGCGGATCGGGCGCTTCGACGTCTCGATGGTGAGCGTAAAAATACCGTATGCCAGCGCGAGCCCCGTGAGACGCAGGATCACAGACTCCTCGCCCATCTCGGCCGCGGCCCCCGGCCTGCCCTGCGACGGCGATGCGACTGCGCGGCGCAGCGGGCACCTCGGCGCCGACGAACGACCCTGCCGGACCCTGCCGGAGCGGCTGCGTGCGCTCGGTGGCCG
>Ga0209713_10002915_pt1 | contig 10727 bp, 7 predicted proteins | sample ArcOceMetagenome_3_FD_187444 | JGI IMG/M metagenome (GOLD analysis project Ga0209713, IMG submission 187444) | Marine eukaryotic phytoplankton communities from Arctic Ocean - Arctic Ocean- Svalbard ARC20M Metagenome (SPAdes) (version 2) | ecosystem: Environmental > Aquatic > Marine > Oceanic...
GATTTTTAGGTGGAGTGCCCCCTCAACAGGCGGAGGTTTGCCCATCAAGCTGGCTTCACTGCGCCCATGCCGTGGCTTCTGGCGCTCGCAATCCCGCTTGTCGCCGGGCTGCAGCACATCGGCGGCGCGGCACTCAGACGATCGACGCGGCCTCTGCGCTCTGCGGTCCTGCTGCTGGACGATGGGATGCTCACGCCCAGCGAGTTCCGCGCCGCGACGCGGCTTGCCGCGTTGTCGGACGCGCCTGTCGCGGAGGTGCCGGTGCGCACGCAAAGTCCCTCTGCTCCGCTCGCCGACGCCTCATCGGCGCTGTCGAATCTGCCAAACTCGCTGGACCGCATGGAGCTCGCCGGGCAGAATGTGATCATCGGGCTGCGAGAGGGATTCGACTCTCGATCGGTGCGCAGCGTCCTCGACCCGAAGCTGCCCACGCTGCCGCCGCTCTTCGATGGGAACGACATTCTGCTCATGCGCCAAGAGGTCAACGCGCTCCTCTTGGATGTGCGCATCGCGGGCATCGGCGTGCTGCTGGCGAGCGTGGTCGTCGCCGTCGTCGCGGGCGTCATCAGAGGCGATCGCTCCGAGCCAGTCGACAACGCTTGCGTGCAGGAAGATGAGGAGGTGCTGCTGTCGTGGATGCCACCCGCGCGCGCCGCGCTGTACGACCAGGGCATCGACGACCCCGACCTGCTCGAGGAGTGCGTCATCGACCCGGTGCCGATCTTCAAGCGCATCTCGGCCGGCCTGTGGCTCGAGCTGGTGGTCTGCGTGGCGCTCGACGTGGTGGGCGACGCGAGCTACTTCTTCCCGACGTTCGGCGAGGCGTCGGACCTCGCGTTCGCCTTCGTCTACTCGTTCGCGGTCGAGCTGCTCTTCGACTGGCCGGCGATGGCGCTCTTCGCCTTCTGGGAGGAGGCGCTGCCCATCACCGACCTCGTGCCGACGGCGACGATCGCGTGGCTGCTCGTCGTCACCGGCGTGCGCACGACGCTGCGCGACCGCGCTGCCGAGGCCGACCGCGAGTCCGAGTCGGGCATTATGGACGTGCCGCTCGCCGACCGGCGCTCCTTCATGCCGCCCGAGCCCCACCTGCAGCCAGAGAACACCCTGTGGGACGTCGGGGACAGAGACCCGGGACAGCCGGCCGACGGCATGCCAACGGAGCGCTGGCTCCTCCTCCGGGGGCGCGAGCGGTCGAAGTAACGTCAAAAGCTTAGCTACTTTTCGCTTATGAAACTTAAAATCTTGATCCAACGCGATTGCACGCAACCAAGGTCCACCTCCGGCGCGGCCCGGCGTGACCTCTCACGAGTCACGTGCGCAGTCGATCGTGAAGCCGCGCAGTCCGCGAACTCCTGGTTGACCTTAGGTTGACTTGGAGACTCGATGACATCGTTGCCAAAATATCTTGTACACGGCAACAACTGCAACGTCGGCAGGGACACGGTCTGCTGTTTCCGCAACCCGCACGTCTGCCGCCCTGGCTCTCTGCACAATAGCTCGCGGCCATCGGTCGGGCTAACGGAGCCACGACCACTGACGACTGCACAAGCACAGCCATTGCGGCTGACAGCTGCCAACAGCACCTACGGCTGCTGCGAACGGAGCGACACCTTCTGGCGCGAGCCAGTGGACGACGTCCCTCCGTATCGACGCCTCGTCCAGCGTCTGCTCCAGCCATTCAGCGAGCGCATCAGCCGCGCCGACGTGCTGCGAGCCACGTACTCGACCGAAGACGGCGTGTACAGGACCACGTGCGCCATCTTGCGCGTGGCGCGCGGCAAGGTGTGCAAGGTGCGCGTGCTGGGGCAGCGGCTCGAGAAGACGTCCCACAAGCCGCAGGAAGCCGGGCTGCTGTCATTGGTGCGAAAGCTGCTGCCACTGCCTGACTTTGAGCTAGCATGTGCGCTGTGCACTTGCTTGGGCAGCCTCGAACCGCCCTCCGTTCCACCCGATCCGCGATCCGCTGCTCACGCGCCTGGGCTCCTGGCGTCGTGCCGCGCATCAGACTGTCCCGGCGACGGCGAGGCCATCGTTGCAGACGCCGCGGCGGCATCGGCGCGATGGAACGGCAAGTCGGGCTGCACGACGGGCGTCGTGCACAACCACGTGGCGCTGCGGCAGTTCCGCTGCCAGGCGAAGGCGCACCTGCCCTTCTTCTTCTGGTACCGACAGAACGTCTACGGCGAGCTCGATGGCTGGGACGCCACCACCGCGCAGCTGCGCGCGCGCGCCGCCGCGACGCCGTGGGAGGGCCGTCGGCCCGTCGCCTTCTTCCGCGGCTCGCTCAACCAGGCGATGACGCCCGAGACGTGCCTGCGCATCAAGCCGCGGGACCGTCCCACCCGCTGCGAGCTCCTCCACGTGGCGAACGCGCGGCCGGGTCTCATCGACTACAGCGTCGGGCCCAACTCGAGCCAGCCGTTTGTGGCGTGGGCGCGCCACAAGTACGTCCTTTTCATGGAGGGCACCGAGGAGTGGGCCGACCGGCTCAAGCTCCTGCTGCAGCTCGGCTCCGTCGTCCTGATCCAGGAGCTCTGGTGCAACGAGTATGCCGCGATGGATGGAGCCAATCTCCTCCGACGAGCAGATCCCATCGACTGCACTCTCAGCGTAATAGATCTGCTATAGATCTGCTACTCACGCGTCCATTCGCGCGCCGTGCCTGGTGCTTGCAGGCACTACTTCTGGCTGATGCGGCCGTGGGTGCACTACGTGCCGGTGGCGACGCGCATGGAGGACCTCGTCGCCACCGTCCAGTGGCTGCGCGAGCACGACGACGTCGCGAGGGCCATCGGCGCCGCCGGCCAGGCCTTCGCCCTCGAGCACCTGCAGCTGAGCAGCGTGCTCTCCTTCCACCGCGAGCTGCTGCTGCAGTATGCCCGGCGCTTTGACGCGACGGACAAGGGCGGCTGGCCGCGCGGCTCGTGCCCCTCCCAGGGCTCAACCGCTGCCGACGAGCCGCTGCAACGCAAGCCGATCTCGCACCTCAAAGCTCCGACGGTGAGGTACTGCAATCGCGCGCCACGGTAGCGCCACGGTGACTGACGAGTGACAACAGCGATCAAATTAGTTAGCAAGCGTATGAACACTTGTATCTAGCCACACATCTTTTTGACGTTTGACGTCGGGCATCGGATTCGGGATCGGCCGAGCGCTGTGGCGACGACGTTAGACACGATCTGCCGACTGCAACGCTGTGAGCTGTTCCGCCATCTCCTGCCTGCTAGCACCCTCCTCCGGCTCGACCCCTCGCGCCCGAAGCTCCTTCTTCAGCTGGCCCGAGGTCATGTTGGAGACCTTCGGCGCGCCGTCCGTGGCTGGCCGCGTGGTGCGCGCAGCCGGCGTATCCTCCTGCGCGCCTCCCACAGCGATGTAGTCGACGCCGCCTGCGACCTCGATCACTGGAGCGGCGGGTGCCGTCTCAGCCCGCTGCTTCGCCTCCTCGGCCTTCTTGGCCTCCCACCACTCCTCCTTGGTCGAGGGCTCCGCCGGTGCGACCGGCGCGTCGGGCTCCGCAGCAGCGGGAGCCGGCGACTCAGCAGGTGGTTCGACGGGTACGGCCGCGGGCTCGTCCTGCGGCGGCCCTGACGAGGCGTCAACGCGCTCGGCCGGCTTAGACGCGCCGCCCGTCGGCTCGTCTGACGACGGCACGCTGCTGGGCAGCTGCGTCATAACAGCACCGCCGAGGGCGACGTCATCCTCGCTCTTGGAGCCACCTGCCGCAGCCGCGAGAGGTGATTCAGTGGAGGTGTGGTGACTGGCATCGAGCAGAGCGCGGCTAATGCTTGTAGTGGGCAGCGGCGATAGCGTAGCGCACAACAACCCATTCTTTTGCGCTTGATGGTTGTAGCTGTTTTCACAACCGGAAAGTTGTTTTCGTATCTGAAACTTGATGCGAAGAATGCAGAATTAATGCAAAATATTACGGAATTAATGCAGAATACCGTGGCTGGAGTTGCCCCGCCAGCTCCTGAGGTGGACTACGCCGAGCTACCGGAGGACGCCCTGTGCACCATCTACGCTCTGCTGCCCGCCTTTTCACTGCGCGCCGCGGCGGCCAGCAACTCGGCCTGGTGTCGCGCCCTGAGGGGCGCTGGTCCCGCTACCCGCCGCCGGGCGTCGTGGGTTCACCACTGGACCGACGCCAGCGTCGGCGCTTCCATCCAGCCCGCCGACACCGCAGTCTGCACCGGTGACGGCAGCTGGCACCCTGGTGGCGTCGCGTTGGCGGCAACGCTGCACCTCCGCAAGGGGCAGGACTCGGGCTTCCGCCTAACTGTCGATGCCGCCGCCCCGGGCGACCTGCTGATGGGCATCACCCTGCTGCAACCCGAGGCGACACCGCCAGCGGCGGCGGCGTTAGACGTGGGAATTAGCGACCGGGGGGCGCCGCCGCATCCTCCGCTCGAGATGGGGTACCATTACATGATGGGACGCCGCCTCGACGCCGTGGGCGAGATCCAGATCTCCCCACCCGCCGGTGGCGGCGGTGCCGGCAGCGGCGACGGCGGCGGCGGCGGCAGGGCGCCGCGCTCGATCTTCTACGGCGGCCGCTCGCGCCGCTGCTGCTTCGCGACGCCGAGCGCGCAGTCGAGTGGACCGACGATGGACGTTGGCCCCGACGGCCGCTCGCCTGGGATCCTCGCCAAGCTTCGCCACCTCGGTAGAGTGCCCGCCCGCCCGCCCGCCCAAAACGTGGTTGGGACGCTCTGCAACCCCCGCGACTGGCAGCGTTTCGCCTGCCTTTGATTGATTCTGCAGCTCGCTCTTTTCTGCTTGCGACCTGCGTCCACCCACGACTGACGACGTTTCGCTCCGACCTCACGCGTGTGCTCGCGACCCGTGCCCGTCCCAACGCGCAGGCGACTGGGTCGAGTTCTGCCTGATCGACGGGCAGCTGCGCGCGACCGACCACACCGGGCACACGCACGTCTGGGGTGTGCGCGTAGAGGCAGGAGAGGTGTGGGTTCCGACGCTGGCGTGGACCGGGAGCCGCGCCAGCGTTCGCCTCGCGCCTCCCGAGCATGCTCCTTGGCACCAGACCCAAGATTGAAAAGTGTGCACAGCCTAAATTACAATTTGTTGCTCAGTTGAGGGAACTTAACAGCCTAAAAGCCTAAACATGCCTGGTACTTACGGGTCTGACCAGATCCAGCTGCGCCTCCGGGTCACTCGCCAAGATCTGTCGAATGACGACTCCCTGCACCACGGATCCGGCGCGCCAGGGTCTCAGCTCAGGCGACCGTGCCGGCGCGCACCGCGCGGAGCGTGACCGAGGTGGCGGAGCTTGGGATGAGCTGCAGCGACACGGAGGTGGGCACGCCGGACCACGGGTCGTTGGGGTCGCGCACGGCGCCCTGCTGCGCCGCCGCCATCGCCTCGGCGGGGGTGGTGTCGGAGGGGGCGAGCTCCGGCTGCAGGCAGAGGAGCGAGAAGGCGTCGAAGCGCTGCGACCCAAACGAGCGCGCGCGGAGCGAGCCGAGCGAGGCGCTGTTGGAGTAGAGGTTGGAGGCCGCCGCCGCGTCGGCGCAGTTGACCTGCAGGATGACGACCGACGGGCGGAAGCGCGCGTTGCACGGGATGCCGCGCGACGAGAAGTCGTTCTGCAGCGCCATGGCGGCCGCCTGCAGCCGCTCGCACACGCCCTGCGGGATGCCGATGCCGATGGGCACGATGTGCGGCGCGTGCGCCACCGGCGGCAGAAAGTGCACGCCGAGCAGGTGCGCGTTGGTCGGCGTGCCCGCCGCGTTGAGCACCTGCTGCGCGCGCGCGCAGCACTCGTTGAGGTGCGAGCTCGCCTTCTGCGCGGCGCGCTGCATCGCGGCCTGCGCGGCGGCGCCGCCGGTCGGCGTGTACACGAGCTGCGCGAGCGGCAGGAAGAGCTGCGACGGCGAGATCGGCAGCGTCGCCGGGAACATGCTTGCCAGCTCCGCCTGCGCGCGCTCGACCTGGATCTGCACCGCCTTGTTGCTCAGGTGGCACGCCAGCATGAGCTGCTGCGGCGCGGGCTCCGGCGGGGCGGCGGCGGCGAAGGTGGCGGCCGGGGTGGGGGCGGCAGCGGGGATGGCGGCAGGCCGGGTCTCGGCCGGAGCCGCGGCGCACCCTGGAGTGCGTGCGAGGCCGTTGGCGGCGGCGAACGACGCCACGCCGTTGATGGGTTCTGCTGGTCGGCTGGGCGCGCCCCTCGTTGGCACCGCGGGCGCGGGCGCGGGCGCGGGCGTGGCCGGGGGGGCTGCCGCCGCCGCCGCCACCGCCGCTGCTGCTTGGCTAGCCGCCGTCGCGGTGGCAGCCGCTGCCGCAGCGTGCAGAGCGCGAGACCGGCCGACGGCGCCCATGATCGCACGCCGGTGCTGGGTAGACTTGATATCCAGCTCGTACTCGAGGTCCTCCTCGTCCAGCAGGAAGAGCACCTCGCCCGAGATCTCGTTCGAAGCGAAGACTGTGACGCTCGAGGGCAGGTTTTGCCGCAGCCAGCTCCCGACCTGCGCCACGCTCCAATCACGGGAGGGCGGCGGCAGGTCTCGTGCCGGCAGCTCGCGCGCCGCGGCGGAGGACGCCGACGACGACGAGCGAGGGCCGTTGCTGCGGGCGGGCGGTGCCATCGTGGCTGGCTGCGCCACGACTCTGGCTTGCGCTGCGCCGCGTCGCGGCTTGCGTCGCACCGCCGTGCTGGCCGCCGCACAGTGCTGTTCCCCCTCCCAGACTGGCAAGCATGAACATTCACGCACTTCTAAACACACTGCCTACGGCCCCTTGCCACGAGATTTGGGGTGGTGCGGCCGAAGCAAAGCAGCCACTCAGCGCCAGGGTGATGATGCCCTACTGAGTTAGTTAGTTAGTCCGTTAGATGATCCCGCATACCGAGAGGTTGCGGTGGTGGCGTGGAGAGCGCTGTGTTGGCATCCAACCGGGCGGTTGAGCGTGGTGTTGTGACAAACGCCGCCCTCGGTGCGTCCGCGCTCGCGCAGCAGGAATGGACAACGGCGCGGCCTCTCGAGTCGAGACGGCCTACCAGGCCACCGTCCAGGTCTCCACCTTCAAGATCTCCTATGGATGCGTCACGATGCGCGGCTACTACCCGCAATCGGCAAGCAAGCCGAACCAGGACAGCCACGTCGAACTGCCGTACTTTGGGCAGGACCCACCCGACGACAGCGGCGGTAGCAGACAGCACATGAGCGAGCAGGCCTTCTTTGGCGTATTCGACGGCCATGGCACCGCCGGCCACAAGGTGTCGCAGCACGTGCGCGACGTGCTGCCGGGCGAGCTGCTCAAGGCCATGGGCGAGTTCCCAAACGACCTGCAACGCGCCTACAAAGAGGCCTTTCAGCGCTCGGACGCGCTCGTCCACAGCGAACGCAGCGTCGAAGATAAGCTGTCAGGCACCACCGCTGTGACCGTGCTGATCAAAGACGGCAGCGTGGTGATTGCCAACGTGGGCGACTCGCGCATCATCGTTGGCCAGCGAAAGGAGGGCAAGCTGCTCGCGTTCCCGCTCTCGATCGACCAGACGCCTCACCGACAGGACGAGTACAATCGATTGCGCAGCTGTGGCGCACGCATCATGAGCCAGGAGCAGCTCGACGGGTCGCGCGACTGGCACGACGACTGGCAGATGGATCTCGACGAGCTCGCCGAAAACGACGACGACCCGCCTCGCGTCTGGCTGCCCAACGATTCCATGCCTGGCTGCGGCTTCACGCGCTCACTTGGCGACCGGGTCGCCAAGTCGATTGGCGTGAGCGCGGTGCCTGAGCTCCTCGACAAGCAGCTGTCCGACGAGGACGAGTACCTGGTGCTGTGCTCGGATGGTGTCTTCGAGTTCATCTCGAATCAGATGTGCATGGACATCGTTGCGGCGTGCGGTGAGCCGCTCGCGGCTTGCCACGCGCTCATCCAGGAGGCGTACAAACTGTGGCTGCAGTTTGACACGCGCACCGACGACATCACGGCGACGGTCCTGAGGCTGAGCCGAGCTGCCAATCCACTCGGGCAGCCGATCAACAGGCAGAGTGGGCAGCCCCAGCTCCTTGTCGGAAGGGCGTCGTCCTTGGCGTCGCTCCACCGCTCGCAGAGCTCGCGAATGGCATTGGTGCGCCGATCGTCGGCGCGTGGTATCAGCGGGATTGGCGGCGACGTCGTTTCCAACGCCAACCTGCGGCCAGTGCGGCGCAACATGACAAAGAACAAGCGCGCGTCGGTGAACATCGGGAATCGCCTCAGCTTCTCGGATGCTGGCGCCGCCGAGAGCCCACCGGTCGAGGCGCGGGGTCCGATTGCCACGGAGGAGCGGCAGCGCCTGCTCGAGGCTGTGCGTGGCAATTTCCTCTTCTCCCACCTCGACGAACAGCAGCAGCTCCGTGTCATCGACGAGATGGAGACGGTGGCGTGCACCGCCGGCGTGCGCGTCATCGAGCAGGGCCGCCGCGGGGACTGGTTCTACGTTGTCAAAGATGGCCAGCTTGAGGTGCTGATCGCCACTTCCGACGACGACGGCAGCGGCAACGGACCGAAGGAGACGGTGGTCTATGAGTACAATGCGGCGCAAAAAGGGCCTGCGCCGTCATTTGGCGATCTGGCGCTGCTTTACAGCAAGGAGCGCGCGGCAAGTGTGCGTGCGCGCACCGACTGTGTGCTGTGGCGGCTCCACCGCGATGCATTCCGCCGCAGCCTCAAGAAATCATCGGCGGCCGAGCTGACGGGCGTGCTGCGCAAGGTGGACATCCTGCAGTCGCTGTCGCGCTGCGAGATGCAGGAACTTGCCGAGAGCCTCTCGCAGGTGCATTTCGAGCCGGGTGAGACCGTGATCGAGCAGGGCGAGATGTCCTCGGCCATGTACATCGTTTCCGAGGGCGAGGCGATCGTGACGCGCCGCACTGCCGTCGACCAGAAGCCAGAGGAGCTGATGCATCTCGGCGTGGGCGACTACTTTGGTGAGCGTGCCCTCCTGCTCGACGCGCCGCGAGCAGCCACTGTCACCGCGAAGAGCCGCCTCAGCCTCTTCTACATTGGCCGGCACGCCTTTGAAGACGTCCTCGGCCCGCTCGAGACGATCATCAACCACGACCGCCGGCTACGGGAGCGCTCGGCGTACGTTGCGCATCTACAGGCGGAAGCGGACGAGCTGCTCGGCGCGAGCATCGGCTCATTTGCTCTGCAGCACGAGGTGATCAGCGACGAGACCTGTTCGACGCACCTCGCCGTGTGTGCCGCCACCGGCCGTACGCACTCGCTGCGGATTTGGTCGAAGGCGCGCGTGGTGGCTGAGCAGCAGCAGCTGCCAACGCTCAACGCGGCCGCCGTGCTGGGCTCGATGCGCTCGCCACCCAGCCGCTTCGTGCCGCAGGTGATCGCCGCATTCACCGACGAGCGGCGCCTCTTTTCGGTGCTCTCGTCTCGTGTCGTGTGCGAACTGAGCACGCTCCTTCACTCCGGCCCATTCGACGCGAGTGCAGCGCAGTACTACACGGGGTGTCTGCTGCTGGCGCTCGAGGCGCTGCAGTACGAGAACATCGCGCTGCGCACGCTCTCGCCCGAGTCCGTCATGCTGACCGTTGATGGGCTCGCGCAGCCGTTTGACTTTCGCATGGCCAAGCAGATGGCGCGCTCGAGCGACGGGCACACGTACTCGATCTGCGGCCCTCCGCACTTTATGGCCCCCGAGATGCTCCGTGGCACCGGCCATGGCACCGAGGTCGACCTTTGGGCCCTCGGTGTTCTCCTGTTCCAGCTTCTCAGCGGCGAGCTGCCATTTGAAGGTGAGACGGAGCTCGAGCTGTACACGCGCATACGCGCACACGTCGGCACGACCCGCGAGCCCAAAGGAGCCGACTGGCTGCTGCTGCCATCACACTTTTCTGAGGAGGCGTGCGACCTGATCAACATCCTGTTGGACCCCGTCCCTGCCGAGCGCGACCTTTGGGGAACGGGCCTCGAGATGCTGCGTCAGCACGCCTTCTTCGAAGGGCTCGACTGGGAGGCACTCTGGCACGGCGAGCTGCCCGCGCCGCACCGTGCCGAGCTCGACAGGCATCTTGAAGAGCTCCTGCTCACACCTCGAACGACCAATGCCGAGCTTGACGCGCGTCATCGCCGCGTGCAGAACGACCCGCTGCTGCAAAAGGGTGCCGACGCCGACTGGTGCGAGGACTTCGAGGACTACTGCCGCTTCTACACCATGGAGCAGGTCGGCCCGTGAGAGTAAGTAGTAGTCGTAGTCGTACAGTCCTCCTACGTTTACGTGTACGTTCGTAGAAAATCGCTTGCGCAAGAGGGGGGATGACCACGTCGAGCTTCGCCAACACGGCGCCCAAAGAAGTTAAACTTACTTAACGAGCTCGAGCTCTCCCGTCGGAACTCGAGCTCTATGGCGTGCGCGGCTGTGGCCTCGACGGAGGGCGTGCTTCTCAGCTCTCCCGACGGCGAGACGACGACGCTGCTGTCTCACGACGAGTCGCCACTGAGCGCGCTCACCGTCGGCGCGGGCCTCGTCTGCTGTGGTGACCGGCGTGGTGATGTGCGGGCTTGGACGCTGCACTCGTTGCAGGCGCTCGCGCTGTTAGGGACCCGTCACGAGGGTGCCGTCTCCGCGCTGCAGGTCGTCGGTTCCGACAGGCCGCTGCTCTTCAGCGCCTCGACCGACGGCATCAAGGTGTGGGACGTGCGGGGTGGTCGTGGCGGAAGCGCTGGCGGCTCGTGCACGGCCATGCTGACCCAGCACGCGG
>Ga0209713_10002916_pt1 | contig 10727 bp, 6 predicted proteins | sample ArcOceMetagenome_3_FD_187444 | JGI IMG/M metagenome (GOLD analysis project Ga0209713, IMG submission 187444) | Marine eukaryotic phytoplankton communities from Arctic Ocean - Arctic Ocean- Svalbard ARC20M Metagenome (SPAdes) (version 2) | ecosystem: Environmental > Aquatic > Marine > Oceanic...
GCTCCGTCAGGCTTTCGCCCATTGCGGAAAATTCCTCACTGCTGCCTCCCGGAGGAGTCTGGGCCGTGTCTCAGTCCCAGTGTGGCTGATCGTTCTCTCAAACCAGCTACTGATCGTGGCCTTGGTGAGCCGTTACCTCACCAACAAGCTAATCAGGCGTGAGCTCATCCTTAGGCAGAGTAAACTATTTCACCTCTCGGCATATGGGGATTTAGCTACCGTTTCCAGTAGTTATTCCCCTCCTAAGGGCAGATTCTCACGTATTACGCACCCGTTCGCCACTAGAGTTAAAAACTCTCGTCCGACTTGCATGTGTTAAGCATACCGCCAGCGTTCATCCTGAGCCAGGATCAAACTCTCCATGGTATTCAAATGATTTTCTAAAACAATTCATAAATTTTTAATCTGTTTAGATAATAGCAATTAACAAGATATTCTGTCAATATAAATTTATATATGATTTTAAAATTACCTTTTTTTCGTGACTCGTTATGCTATTTGAAAGCTTCAAAATCCTTACTCTAAAGATGAGGGGAGGTTTTATCATTCTTTATGTCATTTTATAATGGGCATAAAAAATGGATATATTTAAAAAATAGGTAAGCACATACCGAGTACTCATAAAGGATCTAAAGCAGCTCTTGGTACTTATGGATGCGCTGGTGGGTCAGCAGTTTGTCAAAGTGTTGGTTGGCGTACGAAAGGGTGGGGGTTTATGGCAGGTAGTTCCGTATGCACAGGTTATATCATTGGTGCACATCGTGCCGCACCTCACGACCCATTATTAACATCAGTTAGAGCAGCTACGTCACCTTTTGAAGCGGCGTCAAGGGCTGAAGCTGGAGGAATATCCTAAACTTCGTTTATTAAACTTTAGTTGATATTAAACTAAAATTTAGAATTTGTATTTAAAAATTTTATCTGTTAAAATTATTAATTTGCACCCGTATTAGATAAGTATTAACTAGTAAAATTGTGTTGCCCGTATGAGCTACTAATAGATTAACCGTTATCTCTGGACTTATAAGCTTCGGATTCGCTTTTTTCGTCTTTTGGTCTTGATCTCGTCCTTTAATAGATCTTAACATTTTTACCAATTTACGAAAGCTTTCTGTATTTCTGTAAAAATAAAAAAGTAGACCCAACTTCCGTTCGTCTTTTCGTCTCAATGGAACGAAAAAACGAACGGAAGTTGGGCCTACTTCTTTCGTTATAATTTCACTTTTTATTATTCTAGATCTTTACGGTTTGGGTTTCGCGACGGATCGCTCGAAAGGAAACCGAATGTAAAAAGAGAAATGAAGAAAATTACAACAGTGTAAACTAAGATCTTTAGTGTAAACATTGAGTAAATAAATAAATAAGTTTTATAGGTATATTATACAGTATAGTACAGCATTAAGTATAAGCTTTTTTATGTTGACTTATGATTGATTAATTACTTCTTCCCCCTACACTCTATAATTGAATATTGGAAGATGACGCTTTAAGATAAAATTTCGGCGATGAAGATTTTGCGAAGACTAATTCAATTACTTCGATTAGAACTAATATACTTTTCTGTAAAGCAATCTATTTTTCGACTTTCGTAAACGACATTGGAAAACTCCCCAGGTAGGATTTGAACCTACGACAAACCGGTTAACAGCCGACCGCTCTACCCCTGAGCTACTGAGGAATGTTATATTTATATAATATTCGTAAGATAGGTTTTTGTCTAGCGAATATGAATATAGATGTTTTGCAGAATACTTTACTTTCAAATTTTAATATTTTTTGAAGGACCTAGCTAAAAAATTAATGTCTCGAACTGCTGAACTAATTAATGTCCATAAAACTATCTTAATAACTTTATCTACCAACACATTTACTTAATACAAAGTCAATTTCATGCTGTATAAGAAGCAAAAACCGTAAAATTTTGAAGTAAAATTTTTCATGCTCGAAGGGTGTGAGGAGAGTAATTTCTTATCCCTTAAGAAAAGCTTCATACCTCAACTACTGTATTAAGTTCGTCGACTTTTTAAAAGACCCCATCAGAATATAATGAAAATTTATTCTAGGCGCCCGGTAAAAAAGATATTTGATGTTGAATTCTTGAGTATACTCCTCAGTTACAAAATTTTTCCCTAAGCGGTTTCAAATTAGCGGGAAACGGATTTGAACCATTGACCTTCGGGTTATGAGCCCGACGAGCTACCAAACTGCTCTATCCCGCGAAATCACATATAGAATATGTAACATATTTTTACGGAGCTGTCAATAAAAATGAAATTAATTTAAAGAAAATTAAATCTAAAAGCTAATATTACGGAGTAATTTTTGTATCTTTTACTGATTAAAAAGAAATAAGAAACTAATTAATCTTTTTTGGTTCACCCTTTACTCGAGTTGTTAAATGGCGTAGGATTGAGGCATCGCGACTAATCGCAAGATCAAGATTTTTAATTAATTTCTGATTACCTACATACGTCATTTGAATGTAACTTGCCGCCTCAAAACCCTTGATGCTATAACTTAAACTTCTTTTTCCACGGTTTTGCACCATAACCTGACTTCCCCGTTGTGTTAAAAAGTCACAATAGAAATCTACTTTTGTTTCAAGTTCTGCTTCTGTAAACGTTGGGTCTACTAAATATAAAATTTCGTATAATTCTAGATCTTTTTGCATCTCGTTAAAGTTTTTATAGGTTAGTGATAATATATTCTATAGGATATCAAGAATTTATTTTTTTGTAAATTAGGTTCTATTATTGATTTGTACTGTCAGAATAAAGTTATATAGACAATTTATAGACGACCCTTTAAAAGGGACGAATTTTTGGCACGTGACAAAGAAAGTGCCTATTAATTTTTTAGTATGTTTTATGCTTGATTAATTTTCTTTCAAGCTATACGAGCTAAGCAACAAAATAAATACCTAGGTCGTAAAACAGTTATTATCCCCAAGTTTGCAGTTAGCTTTAAACGTTATGAAAATCAGGTTGTTTCAGTTAACAAAATTGCAAAACTGACTGACAGATGTAGGTCTTATATTTATAAGGCCTTACCAGCTTATCCAACTTTGTGATGGACTTGTTTTGCTAATAGATAAAACTATTATTATTTTTACGCGGTAGGGTCTAGCTGTATACTAGATTTCTTTTATATTATCTGGGTTTTCCGATAAGCAAAACGAAAATTAATAAATTCATTTTACGGTCACGGTTTTAATTTTTATCGGTTAGATAAATCAAGTAGAAAAAGTCTCTTAGAAAGAGATCCAACCGATGGTCTGGAAGTAAACCTGTCATCCTTTAAAATGATAAGTATAATCACTATTTAACTTGAGATTGGGCAATTGCGTTAAGTGGTGGAATCGCACTTTTTTAGCCTAAATTACGAGCAAATGATTAACGTTAGATTAATTTTTCATATAAGGTTATGTAAATAACCATATCACATGCAATCCCCTTTGTGAGTTTCAAAGTAGAATTATTTTTTTGACATTTCTTGACATTGGAACACTTAGTTCTTATAATACGTAAGTGATAGAATTAAATATACTAAGCTTCGAGACCCAAGACTTTTAAGCTAACACTGAGGTTACTAGAGTTTATTTTGACAATGGTAATCCATCTAAAAATCTTGTACCTCGTAAACCTAAGCGAAGAAGCGTTTTCAGGAAGAAGGAAAATTGAAAAATTATAATTTTAAAATCGGGTTGCTAACTCAATGGTAGAGTACTCGGCTTTTAACCGAATAGTTCTGGGTTCGAGTCCCAGGCAACCCAATACTATAGTTTTTTACTAATAAGATCAAACCAAATTAGTGTTCCCACATTTAATTTCGTAGATACACGTATGTTTGCTTTGTGACCAATTAATAAACTTTTAACAAGACCTAAACCAAAGCCTGTCCCTTGTCCGATATTAGTTGGCACTTTTACTTGAAAAAAAGGATTGAAAATCAATTCTTTATCATAACCTGACATTCCAATCCCCGTATCTAAAATTTCAACCCGTAATTTTCTTTTTGGATAATCCTGCTCTACGTTAAAAATACGAATTATGATCTTTCCCCCTTGGCAAGTAAATTTCAAACTATTATTGATTAAATTAGATATAATTTGAAATAAAGAATCTCGATTACCTAAAATTAACAAGTTGTCCGTAAGGACCTCACTCTTTACCATTAGATTTTTTTGTTCAAGAAAAAAATGATAACGTTTTAGTACATGGTTCAAAGTAAATTTAAAATTGGTTTTGTTCAAAATGATATTATTCGAACGGGATAAGATAAGTAATTGTTCAATAAGACGAGTTAAATAATCGGATTCATCTTTAACGGTTTCAAGAAAGGATTTCTTTTTTGCGGTGCGAAGCAACTTTGAATATTCTTGGCTTGTTTCAACGAAAGCTTTTATGCCAAATATTGGAATTCTAAACTCATGGGAAAGGTTTTTAGGGAAAAAGTTCGTAGTTTGCGTGGACTTTTTTCGATTGGAAATACCTTTAACAATTAATACTATATTTTCAAGTCTTTCGTTAAAAATATTATACTTCGGGAGGATGAGAAATAAGAGGTCCGCAAATTCACCATCTTTTTGCAAGTTAAAAGCAATAGAGGAATTTATTTCATCCCAAAAAGCAATAGGTTCTTTTTTAAGACATACAATTTCAAGACTTTCATAGATCTTCTTTTTTAACTTTCGGGAAAGAAAGTTTAATATGGATACTGGATAAATTTTCAAGATTTTATTGGGCTTAAATATTTGCATCGCCGTCGAGTTTAATGAAATAATTCTTAATTTGGAATCCAAAAAAATTACCCCACTTCTTTCAAGACAAGGTGCCTCATATTTCTTTGGTTTAATGATTTTAATATTTTGGTCGAAGTTCCTCAAGCCAAATAAGTATTTAGGCAGCATAAAGTAAAACCAGTTTTTGGGGAACATTTGTAAGGAATAATCTACTATTTTAAAAGATTGATTTAATGTTTTTGAATTATTTTTTGAGCGGTTAAAATCTAAAATTATGGACGAAGATACAATTGTAAGTGAAATTAATAAAGATATTAGGAGAATTTTAGAATTTGTACTTTTTGCTAATATGCAGGCGAATAATAATTGAAATAAAAAGCTTTTAAGAAAAACTAACCCATTCCACTTTTCCGTTGAGACTGGATTTATACTTCGTTGAGAAAAATTATTTAGAAAAACCTTGATAGAAATGAGCATTTAAAATTGAAAAACCTTATTTTTATATTTATGTGCTGGTGTATACTTTAAACTGTTCTGGCGAATGCAAAAATATCCAATAAACCAAATACCATAACCTCCATATTGTCCTTTATTCTAAATATAAATAAAGTTTGAGTATATTAATCTAAAATTTACACCGTACTTATGTTGAAAACTTTTTTTCAGAACTCGTTGAAGTTTCCATTATCAAATGAAATGGAGAAATATAATGAATTGGTTAAAAAAATTAATCAGTTAGAACCAGAAATACAATCATTAAATGAGAATGAATTACGGGAGCGTGTTCAACAGCTAAAAATAGCCATAAACTCCGTTGGAATGATTAATGAAAATATTATATTAGCTTTCGCTATTGTTCGTGAAGCCACTTTACGCGTTTTAAATTTAAGGCATTATGATGTTCAGTTAATTGGAGGGTTAGTTTTACATGAAGGAAAAATTGCGGAAATGAAAACTGGGGAAGGAAAAACTATTGTTGCCTTACTTCCAATTTTTTTAAATGCTCTAGTCGGTAAAGGGGCACATGTTATTACTGTAAATGATTACCTCGCACGTCGTGATGCTGAATCGATGGGACGTGTACACCGCTTTTTAGGTTTAACAGTTGGTCTTATTCAAGCCGATATGGAGAATGAAGAAAGAAAAAAGAATTACAACTGCGATGTCGTTTATTTAACTAATAACGAACTCGGATTCGATTATTTGCGGGATAATTTAGCGTTTAAAATGGAGGAAATTGTACAGAGACCTCTCTTTTATTGTGTAGTGGATGAAATTGATTCGGTACTTATTGATGAAGCACGAACACCTTTAATCATTTCAGGGGCAACTGACGCGCCCATTGAAAAGTATAACCAAAGTACAAAGGTAGCCAATGCATTACAACGTGATATTCATTATCTTGTCGATGAAAAAAACCAAAGTGTTACATTAGTAGAGGAAGGACTAGAAGTCTGTGAACAAGCATTAAATGTATCAGATCTATATAGTGCTACTGATCCTTGGATTTCTTATCTTTTAAATTCCCTCAAAGCAAAAGAACTTTTCAAAAAAAACACCCATTACATTGTCAATCAGGATGGTGAAATTATTATTGTAGATGAATTTACTGGTCGGACAATGGAAGGGCGACGATGGGGAGATGGATTACATCAAGCTATGGAAGCAAAAGAAAATGTGCCAATACAAGATGAAACACAAACACTTGCCTCAATTACCTATCAGAATTTATTTCTTCTTTATAATAAATTATCAGGTATGACAGGGACGGCAAAAACGGAAGAGGTAGAATTTGAAAAAATTTACAACCTAAGAACTGTTTCGGTTCCTACTCATCAACCAGTTAAAAGAAAAGATTTTCCAGATTTGATATACCGAAACCAGTATTTAAAATGGCAAGCGGTTGCAAATGAATGTATTGAGATGCATAACCTAGGTAGACCTGTATTAGTTGGTACTACAACGATTGAAAAATCTGAATTATTAGCAGCTCTACTAAGTGAATATAATATCCCGTACCGCTTGTTAAATGCGAAGCCTGAGAATGTTGAAAGTGAGGCCGAAATTGTTGCCCAAGCAGGATGTTTTGAAGCGATTACGATCTCGACAAATATGGCTGGACGTGGGACTGATATAACATTAGGTGGAAATTTAGAATACCTAGTCAACGTAAAGCTGAAAAAATTAGCCGCCTCTTTATTTCAAGATCCTAAATTATCAAACCGTAAAAAACTCGAAATGGCAAACGGGGATAGAATTTTGGAACCCTTTAGTAAAATTTTCTCAAGCTTTGAGCCAGATTGGTTTTTAGAGCCTTCCAACCTAGAGCATTTATTTGATTTTATAAATGGCGAGAACGTACCTAATGATAACAAGTATAAAGTATTAACAGAGGCACGAAAACAAATTTTAACGGAACAACTTCCTGATCAAAAAGAAAAACGAGGTATTGTAATAAAACTTGGTGGCTTACATGTTGTTGGAACTGAACGTCATGAATCACGACGTATTGATAACCAACTTCGTGGTCGCTCAGGTCGTCAAGGAGATCGAGGTTCATCACGCTTCTTTTTAAGTTTAGATGATAAATTAGTACGTCTATTTGGTGGTGACCAAATTATAAATATAATGGAATCCGTTGGTTTACAAGACGAAACACCGATTCAATCACCTATTTTAAATCAAAGTTTGGAGTCCGCACAGAAAAAAGTTGAGTCTTACTTTTTTGACGCACGAAAACAACTTTTTGAATATGACCAAGCATTAAACATGCAACGAAATGGTATCTACGTAGAACGTAAAAAGATTTTAGAGGCGGATAGTTTACGAGATTGGATTCTTGAATATGGGGAGCGTAGTTTCTATGATATTTTACTTTCTACATCCCAATTTGATGAGGAAACACGTAAAAACCAATTCCTTAGTTCTAACATTCAAGAAATAATGGGTCTAAGCTATCAATTTATAACTGAAGCTAATACTTCAAATAATTTATTAGTTGCTGACTTTCTAAGATCACAATTTAAAATTAGTTATGATTTAAAAGAACTCCAGTTGGAAATTATCGAACCAGGTCTTATTCGAGAGTTAGAACGTTCTTTTTTACTTCAACAAATAGATAAATCTTGGCAAGAACATTTGAAAAAGATTAGTTCGTTGAAGGATTCAATACGTTGGCGTGCCTATGGTCAAAGGGATCCGTTAACGGAATATAAAAAAGAGTCATATAATCTTTTTGTTAAAATGCTAATTCAAATTCGCCATCGCGTTATTTATTTCCTATTCCGTTCAAAGATTTTAATTGAATTCAGTGAAGGTTAATAGAGTACTAATTCTTTCTTATTAGAATCTTTTTTTATACGAAAAAAAATACAGAGTAAAAGAAAAAGTATCCTTATAAAAAAGGATACTTTTTCTTTTACACGATATTTTTTATAGCCCAAATTGGTTTCCTCTTCGGTACTGTAAATATGCGGCAACAAATAAACCTGTAATTGTTACCGGCACAAGTCCTAGAACGATTCCTGATAATAATACTTCAACCATACGATTTTTTAAATGTACTTAAATTTCACTAAAAAGGCTACTGTCACGAATATCTTCCGCTTCAATAGTTACAAGATCTGACTTTGTTAGGATTTTATCACCCGAATTAAACATACGATTTGCATGGCGCATACGAGCTGCATCAATCGCATTGGTCATAGTCCTTGCATTTGCAAAAAGTGGCAACTCTTTACGTTTCTGAATATATTGTAATAAAAGAGCTTCCCCATCTGGTGTCACACGATATTGTTGTTCCTCCAACATTAAACGACCAATTTGTAGTAACTCTTCGGCAGTATAATCCGGGAAATCAATGTGGTTAGCAACACGAGATGATAAGCCAGGGTTTGATTCATAAAAGTTATCCATCCGATCTTTATAACCGGCAAAAATAACGACTAAATCGTCACGCTGATTTTCCATTACCTGCAATAAAATTTCAATCGCTTCCGAACCATAATCTCTCTCATTATCCGGCTTATAAAGATAATAAGCTTCGTCGATAAATAAAACACCCCCCATCGCACGTTTTAGAACTTCTTTCGTCTTAGGAGCGGTGTGACCAATATATTGACCTACTAAATCATCACGTGTGACCGTTATTAAATGACCTTTACGGATATACCCGAGTTTAAATAAAATATCCGCCATTCGTGTTGCTACCGCTGTTTTGCCAGTACCAGGACTTCCAGTAAAAGACATATGTAAACCAACTGCTGCGGAATTTAGACCTAGCCCTAAATTTTTTCTAAGGCGCTGCACTAAAAGTAAAGCGGCAATTTCCTTAATTCTAGCCTTTACTGGTGCCAGACCAACTAAATCTTCTTCTAATTGATCAATTACACCTTGGATATTTGTGTTGTTATACTCTTCTTGTAAATTCAGAGCCATAATGATTAAAAAAAAAATTTTAACTTCTTTTCAAACTATAACATATGATTAAAAATCAGAGCGTACGCTTTCTGTGCGCCTTATTTTGAATTTATTAATGTAGGGACTCAGATAATTCTATGGTTACAACTAAAAGCGGTAGCGCTAGCAACTGACAAAAAACTCTTTCTAACTTCCTTTAGGTAACACCTCCTCTAAACCCTTTGGTCAATAAGTCTTTTTTCTTGATTATCTTCGAAAACTTCACTAGGTTCCAAGTTAGTTTTATGTGTTGAGCCAAAGTTTTCTATTATTGATTTTCCATTTCGGTCACCGTTGTCGGCCGTTAATATTTTTGACAAGCATCGTTACATTTGAACATAAGCCCCACCTACTGGGTACAACTTTAATTCTGCTAGTTTATTCTCGCCAACATCAACGAAACGATTATGGATACCTACATCGTAATGTTCCAAAAAGGAAACCACGCACACACGAGGAAACGCACGAGAGAAATGTCTCGCAACAAGGTGTTTCTCCAGTGTTAAAAAGACTCCATCCTTCCCCCTCTGTTTTACGTAGGTAGCTTGTAATCCCCCCGTTAGGATTATTTCGGAAATCGAAGTCTCGAATAAGGTTTAGTACTTCGTATAATGCTTCCATAGTTTCGGGTTGAGTATCTTGTTGCTTTAATTGAAAGATAATTATAGCTTTACACCTTTGCTCTTGCCCCTCTTCACTTAAGCTTGAACTAGTTACTAACAATTATTTGAAATAAATATAGATGCTATTTTTCGCGAACGAAAATGCAAGATTACTTCGATACTTGAATGTTCTTTTTAAACCGTACATGCGAAAAGATTTTAGGATAGGATAATAGGCAATGACAAAAGCATACTATATTTTCGTCCGTAAGCTTAGAGTAATTTTCCATCACTAATGAATTAACTAATTATTAATTTAAACTAAACTATATTACTAGTTTGATCTAAATTAAACCTATAGTATACGTATGGGGGAAAACACATAAATTTTATAATATGTGTTTTGTTTTACTCTATTACGCGCTCAGTTTGTCTACCGCTTCGCTTGCTAATTTACCTGCCACTATAACGGGATTTACAGGGTCAGCGTCATGCATTCCTGACGCCACACCGGAACAGATTCCAACACCGTGCAAGCAAATCATTGCTTTTTGTTCCCAACCCATTCCGCTTCAAACCGCTGAACCCACGTCACACCCGACACCACTAACAAGTACTGCAATACTACCAATTGTAATTACGGCTGTACGTACGCCAGGGTCAGGTATCGCACTAACTCCTTGTCGAGACACTTCTCGCATTCCTGCAAATTCAGCTTCGATGAAGGTAGCGTTTTTAACATTTGGCCCATCTAACCCTAATGCCTCAGGTAAACTAAATGCCATAGCCTTACCTGGTGTAATAATTGCAATTAGACCTAATAAAGGAATGAACTTTCTTACAATTCGAGATTTTGTAAACTTGGCAACTTTCTGACCTCCTGATTTAATTGCCTTTTTTACTCTATCTCTCTTGCGTTGTTTTTG
>Ga0209713_10002917_pt1 | contig 10725 bp, 4 predicted proteins | sample ArcOceMetagenome_3_FD_187444 | JGI IMG/M metagenome (GOLD analysis project Ga0209713, IMG submission 187444) | Marine eukaryotic phytoplankton communities from Arctic Ocean - Arctic Ocean- Svalbard ARC20M Metagenome (SPAdes) (version 2) | ecosystem: Environmental > Aquatic > Marine > Oceanic...
CTATACAGTACAGGGTAGGTAAAACACACTGTCAAGGCCACCAGGACCCAAGTAAGAGAGTTTTCATTTTTCTGGGAGAAACTGAGGCTCTGATTAAGATGGTTTTCATTAACCGGGTTTTCATTCCGCGGTGTAGTACTGTATGTAGAAGAATACATTTTCAAAGACAAAATGTTCAAGTTTTTTGGTTTTGTACACAGGCAAGAATTTTCGCTATGTACTTTAGTGAACGAAAAGGCCCGGGACTACGTCTTGCTCAGGCTTTTTTATGTCAGTGCGAACGCGTTAGCACTAGGGTGGGGTGAGCACTGAGGCGCCGTCGCGCAGCGCCTGCCACTCCCTTCCACGTCTCATTCGACGAAACTGAACAGCGGTTCCTCGTTCAGTAACTTTGTCCTAGGGCGAAGGCACTGATCAAGGCTCCTGTTTGCCCAGGACTGTTAACGTGATTTTCAGGGTCCAAGTTTCTTGAAGCCCTCTGAAGCCTGGGCGTTTGCCCTTGCCGAATCGTGCGCATCAACCCTGAGTGTTCTCCTTCCTTCCCTCTTTCCCCCTCGGAGGGGAAAGAGGAGACACCGCAAGAGATAAACGGCACCGCGAGAACATATTGTTTTACTACGTCTCGCTACACGCAAAATATGCATGCGGGGGATGATGGAAAATAATAATCGCAAGCCGACTCGACCTCTGCCCGAGGGCTGGCCGCGAATCTGCTGAGCATGGACCCAACTGACTGGCGCACGTGGGCTATCTGCGCAAAGACCCACCTCGGTCCTCACGTGCTCGCATCGACGCAGTCTGACCTACGGAAATGAGCTTATCCGCCTGCCAAATGATGCACGTGTCAGGGCGGGTTGAGATTCCTTTTTTTGCAATGGTCGAATTGAGAGCGCGTTACGATACGGACAAGCCAGGTACCAGACGTAACAACAATGGCACAGAATTGTGAACATGCATGTTTGCACTGTGTGGAGACCAGAGAGGTTCAGTTCAGGAGGGATTGGGAATTACAGACACGGAAGAGATCGCAAGAGGAGCGGGGAGGGGAGCGGCGGCGGTGGGACAAAGCCACAACATTCACCTGGGAGCTCAGGAGCTGCGTCAGCTTGTTGTTCTGCTCCTCAAAACGTTGGAGTTTCTGGATAAGTTCCTGGTCAGCAGAGGACCGAGAATTCTTCAAGACCATGGCGTCGCGCTGAGGAAACCAGAGGAGATCCATTTTCGGCTTGGCAACTTTCAGCTCCTTGCCCGTGTCGCTATCGTGGATGGGCTCGTGGGTGTTTGGGTCCTTTTCAAGTTTCAGGGTGCGCTCAAACACGAAGGACTCGCCGCCAGAGTAGTCTTCAAAGTCACGCTCTTTGAGGTACACGAGAAAGAACAGGTACTTCCACATGTTGTGGTCTTGCGTTATGTGATGCTCGAAGCCATTACCCTGACGCACGAACGAGTGTAACTAGTTGGTGTGCGTTCATGTTTCTACGTGGGAAAGCACATTTGGAAGCGCTGGATTGATGCGCGGGCCGCACAACAGGATTTACGCGCAGGCGCACATGAAACAAACGGCAAACCCTACAGATGCAAAAAAGCAAGGATGACCCTGCCCGTCGCCGCGCGCGCTGTCTCTCGGGACCACAGACACACATACACACCTCTTGGGAGAGCTGATCAAAGACAAAGCGTTCGATACCGCAGATGAAGCAGCGGCCCGTGACCATCTCGTCCACCGTCTCTTTCTTTTCGCGTAGCTCCGCGAACGTGTCAATGATAATGCCAAAGATAATGCTGCCACGAAATCATAAATGTAATTAGGTATGGTCACGGAAAGACTACCAATAAACAACACACTCTCGTAATGCCAAAGATGATGACATTATCACCGCCCACACCGGCTCATAGTTTGACAATTCTGCAACCGTGAGTGTGAAGGATGCTGGCAGTGTGTGCGAGCATGTGCACGCACACACAAACTAACGTGCATCCACGCACGCAGACAGACAGGCATCATCATCGATCATGAGCACGCGTGCATAGAGCGCAAGTGCGCACAAAGTGTGCGCACACAGGGTGCGCACAAGATCTCACTTCATGAGAATGGTCGTAACCATGACGTAGAAGAGGAAGGTGTAGATCATGCGGTAGAAAATCAGATTCCGGTTTGGCACCTGCATGTTCTCTACCTCCCATGGAATGTTTTCACTGCACCCACACGGAAATGCATGTCAGCAACCTTTTGCCACCGGGAATTCAAAGTAGCATCGCGCGTCAGCTGGGAATTCGAGGTAGCATTACTGACTGCGCTCCTACATCGGCATTCCACTGCAGAGGTCTCATGTGCGGAGAGAGTCTGGTGCACAAATTCGTGTGCCTAACACACACACACTCACCCTTCCACACAGTGTCTCTCCCGCTCGCGCGCGCGCTCTCTCACTCTGAACGTGCATTGACTTACAGCGCCTCGCCCAAGTCGCCCTTGCGCAGGCCGATATCAAGCACCACCAACGTGCATTTCCAGATGGACGTGCATCGCGCGCCGTTGTTGTTTGGGTCGAGCTTTCTGCCGCCCATGACATCGGGACGCTCCAGCTGAAACTTTTCGGGGAAGACGAGGAAGCCTACGACTCCAAAGAAGTAGTACATGACTATGAGCAAGATGGCCGTCTGCACCAATGATCTGCCGCGATACGTGATCGACTGCCACGCGCGCGCGCACGCACACACACACACACTGTCATTGCCATGGCTGCTCCATGGTTCGTGTCGCGTGGCAAGCTCCCGCAGGCAAATGCAGCGCAGGGCGCAGATCGACGGCCAATCCTCGCTACGGCTACCCTCCTGCCCGAGATGAGCACAACCCTAGCCAACCAACCTGGATCACGTTGCGCAGAATGGCCGAATGATTGAAGATCTCAAGCATGTGCACGAGCAAAAAGAGCGGAGCGCCGGAGTGGTCCAGCGCCAGCGCCAGCAAATTTGCGACCAACATCATGGTGATGACCCAAAAGTAGCCGTCTGTCAGCAGATACAACGGCCGCACCAAGTCGATTTTCCGGGGCACAAAGCGGTTGATGCCGCTCCTCTGACGGAGCGCCATGTTGAGGTGCCGGAAGGTGGGGTTGGACTGCTCTTCGGGGAGCTGGACTATTGCGGCCCACAGCCGGTTGGTGGGGGGCTTGGCACGGTGCTGCCGAATTTTGCTCTGCACGAGGGGAATGCCGCGCTCTGCAACGTACCACCACTGTCGCGTGATTGCCAGGATGCACTGCAGGATCGACAGGAAGAGAATCACCTCCTTGCCGCCCGGCTTGATCTTGTAGATGAGCAGGTCCTCGTTGTCACCACAGATGAAGCTGCCGTTGCATTCGTAGGCATAGAAGACGAGGATATTGATGTTGATGACACAGGCGTTGAAGAAGAACAGTTTCTCGCGGAAGCCGCTCGTGAGCCGGAAGATGTTGAGCACGGCCTTTTCGGTCAGCTTCTTTTGGTGCAGCATCTCCTCATACAGGGGCTCGAGCTGCTCGGCAAAGTCCGTCAACTGAGTCTGCAAGTTGGCGCGGTTTACCGAGTGCACCAGTAGGTCCTTGGACTGGGGCGTCAGGTACGTGCAGACAGACGGCACAATAAAGTAAGCCTTCTCCAGCAGGCCCTTCCTGCTGATTTCGATCACGCCCACTTTTTGCTGCAAGTTAGCCAAGTCCCATATATAATCTGGCCGACACTTGCGGTTCAGGCGCCCCGTCTTGTCAAACGATGCCAGTGTGATGAAGGTTATGTAGTAGTACTGCGCGACCTTTTCTGCATCAGCATTGGGGCCCTCTTCCACAGACTCCAGAGAAAACTGTGCGGGAGAGTGTGCAACGCGACGCGAACAGTGAGTCATCAACACAGTGTCGCGTGCTAGCACGCGTACCAGCATGTCTTGCTTTGACACGCCAACTGAGGCTTGCTAACGCCGGGCTCTTGAGTGGTTTAGCGGTCTTCACACGCACAGTATGCCAAAATTTAGTTGTCGTCACCGGATTCAGATTGCTCATGAATGTGCACATTCACACGCACAGTATGCCAAAATACGCATTGTATGACTCCATACACATTCACACGCACAGCATGCCAAAATTGAGGTGTCATCACCTAATTCAGATTGCTCATCACGCAGGGCAGTCTATAGATAAATATTCAATGCATCCGCGCTGATGGTGGGGTCACACCTCGAAGGGTGCCTGGACGTACTCGGGGATGTGCACGGGAAACTCGCCAGACTCATGTTTCTCTTTGATCAACAGCAGCCCACGGGGGTTGTAGAGCTGGACAGACACAGACACAATTCAGCGCCTTGACACAAAAACGCATCAGACGCGCACTTGCGGCAGAGCCTCCTCAAGAGATACGGGCAAACGCGACTGTCAATCTTGCATTTACCTTCAAGAGCCCATTCATGTTGTCAATGAGCACATTCGTGTCGAGCGACGCGAGCATGCGCTCGGGAATATATGGGTGGTCGACGCACTCGAGTATTGACAGCAGCGTGGTGGCAGTCGCAGCTTTCAGGTCGTTGATTCTGTGCTGATACTCTTCGCGCTCCTGCTTGGCGCGCTTGCGCTCATGTAGGTGCTTCAACGTGGCGTGCTCATCCTCCTCCTCCACCTCCTCCTGCTCGTGAAGGCTCTCGTCGTGTCCCTCTTTCCCGAGGATTTCATTGGCGCACGCGCACAGGCGCGTGTCGACGAGGACGCGCTGGTTCCGGCGGCATGGATTCTGCACGAATTCAGACAGGGCGGACATGGCGATAGTGACCTCCTTGACAATGCGCGGGTTGATGTACGGCGTGACAGCATCCACATAGCTGGCGACGCCTGACACCATGTCGACGGCGCGCGAGCTGCTAGGCTGTGTGCGCAGGAAGTCCTGCAGCGTCATGTTGTGCCCCTCACACAGGAGGTGCAGGAACCGGATTACCAGACCTACGTGAGAGGTTTCAAGCCGGGGATCGTTTTTGGCCGCTTGCACGATGAGGGAATGCAAGTCACGTTGCTTTCCAGTGCGAATCAGCCCCTCGATGATGCGACGCTGGGGCCCCTGCTCAAAGCGGATGCGGTTGGAAGTCCGGCCCTCCGCCTCCGCGCGCCGCAACCGGTCCTGCAGGTGTGCAAACAGGTCTGGCGCCCCCAACTGCTCGTCGCTCGTCATGATCGCATGCAGGCTGTTTTGGAATTTCTCTTCGCCCCCGTGCAGCACTTCGATTCCGAGTTCTAGCAAGCAGGCCGTCACGCGATCTCCGCAGTCGCGCATGCTTAAAATCTGCACAATTAGCTTCGGCACCCCTTGCAGCAGCCACTCGGGCGGGTCCTGCTCCGTGACAGAGGTTCGCCACGTTCGTGCGAGGACCTTGAGGACTTTGATGCCCAAGATCACGTCCTGCTCCCACTTCTGTCTTTCTGCTGTGCCCGAAGCTCCCCGGGGATACCGACAAATGCGCGTTACGAGATATGCCGCGTCGTCGGCATTAAACTCCCTGACGCCTGCCGCCCCCGTGGCACCCCCGCCTAACGCGGAAGCACTCATCCTCGCCCCCACCCCACCTGCACCAGTACCCATGCCAACCATGCCGCTTCGCTGGAAAGCTTTGCAGAGCATCAGCAGCTCTTCGCGCACGTTTGGCGATTCTTCGTCGCCATCTCCCTGCCCTTCGGCGCCGATAGGATCTTGCGCGTCGAGGAATGCGCGTGCAAATATATCTATGTTCTGTTGCACGGTCTCATTCACTTGCTCATGCTCGCTGTCAGCTGCCGCAGCGATGCCGGCTGGCGCCTGCATAACGTCTCGGCGGTTGGCTGCATCTTCCGTTTGCACAGGAGGTGGCACAAAATTGCCGGCTGCGATCGCAAGTTTGTCCCTTTCCGAAATGCTTTCGGCATGCTCCAGCGCCTGGTCTGACAGGATCGCCGCTGTTGGTACGTTCCACATCTTGGCAGCTTTGTACAGAGCCAGCAAGCCCGCCGCGTCGTAGGGATGCAGGGTGCACTCGTTCAGGATGTCGACCAGTCTGTCCAGGAGGGCACCCGCAAGCGCAGTGCGCTTGTCGCTCAAATTCGACATCAAGTGCCGGTGTTTGAAGGCTGACAGCAGCATGGGCGCCCAGAAATGACAGAGCTGCTCGGGAATCGCCCAGGGACCTCGTTTGGTGTTGTAGCGCGAAAAACTGTCCAGTTCCTGGCTCTTGAGTACGTCGACGAGATACTCAATCATGTCCCACAGGGCCTCACCTAAGAGAGGGTGTGGCTTCTGTGAGTCGTCCTTGAGGTACAGATTCTTCATGATCTGCAGCGTCAAGGCCTTGGCGCGAGGCAGACAGCAGCGAGACTGGATGTCATCCTTGATCTTGGTCGGTGGCAGGAAAACGCGGATTACAAGCGCAATATCGGGATTGAAATCCTCGATGATGACAAGGACCAGCGACAGCAACTCGACATTGTACGCCATCAAGCGCACGGCCCTGCTACAGGCGCTGGCGTTCATGTGTTGCGCCAACGGAGGCTTTTTGAGGGCATTGAGGACAGCATCCACTTTGACCGCCATGTCCTGCACTGCACGTTCGACGTCATGCGCAGCTAGTTGGGGGTTCAGCCCACTCTCCTCAAGGACGAGGCTCTCGCGCATTTTATCGCCGGCTTCGTCCCGGAAGAGCAGCAGCGCCTGTTCCTGTGCCGGCACGTCGCGCTGCGTCAATTTCTTGATGTCACGCGACGGCTTGAGCTTGAGTGGCCCACGCTGCGACATCTGTTTGAGCGCATAATTGTGAATCTGCAACACAGCAGTGCCGTTGACCGAACACAAGCCACGGAGGAATTGAAGATAGTGCGGTTTCCTCCGATCCTCTCGCGACCCTCGTGGGCTTCTGATAGTGCGATCCCCACCCGAGAGCACATCAACGACGCGCGCGATGCTCGATTCTTCGAGTGAACGACAGAGCTTGAGGTTGTTCTGGTAGATGGCGGACACAGCCAGGGTAGCGTGCAGGCCTCTGCCGGCAAACGTGAGGATCAAGCCCACGTGCGGCGCCATGATCTGCTGGTTTTTGTCAGAGCCGCGGCAGAAAAACTCAACAAAGCGGATGCATTCGAAGATCAATTCCTTGCTGTAAAACTTGATCCGATCGAGCCTGTCCTCCCCGCGTTCTCCCGCGTATTCCCGCCCATGAGACGCATCTGACTGCTGGAGCACCCCCATTTTGCTAAAGTCCAACATGTCTCCAGTGTGCGGATCTCTACAGTTCTCCAGCACCTCAAGTACCCGTAGGTGGATGAAGGCTCTGCTCACAGACTCCTTGTTCTCAGCTGCCACGCGCAGATGATCGGAACTGTTGGTCTTGGCGACACAGTGCTCTGCACACGTTTTGATGGCATTCTTGAGCTCATTTCGCTGCTCGTAACTCAGCCCCACGATTGATGTCTTCTTTTTGCGCACCTGCTGCAATTCTCTGACAGCCAGCGGCACCAACCTATGCAGTCTGAAGCTCTGATCGACGCACGAGCGATACGCGCTGATTGCCCCGGGGTCTAGCAGCACCTGCATGTTTGAGAGCTCTCGGAACAGCTCTAGTTTGGGCGAGCGTTCGCGGAGCAGAAGGCGCAATGACATGAGAGACAGCTCCTCCATTTCCGACTGCATCATTTTGACGAGCTGCACCGCAAGTCGCTCCCCGTCCACAGGCGAGGTTGAGAGCGAGAGGAACTGGAGCAGCTTTGTCAAGTCGTCAGCGTGCCCAGTGCGCAGCTTTTCAGTCAGTTTGTGTAGCACCTCCGCTTCCAGCTCTTCCTTTGTAAGAGCGCTGCCCTCCTGCGCAGCCGTCGACATGTTGCTGGCGTTGCTCTTGTAGAGCGCCAGAAGCTTGGGCACGCGCACGCGTAGGCGCAAGTCGCAGATGTAGTCGAGCATGCGGCAGACCACCAACTTGGCCATGACCGCACTCTTACCCAACGGGCCTGGGGACGCGTTCTCCCCAGTGTCCTTGTCCTTGTCCTTGTCCTTGTCCTTGTCAGCACCGGCCTGCGCGGGGTTGAGATGCAGCAGCAGCGCAGGGATAACCTCCTGCGACAGCTCCTCGTGCGAGGAAAAGAGCCCGAGCTTCAGCAGCTCCTCACAGATGAGAGCGAACTCCAGGGTGAGCTCCGCTTCCGACTCCGTGGTGGGCGCAATCATTTTTGGAGACTTAAGTCCAGCTGTCACAGCAGCTTTCAGGGGACGAAACTCGCGCAGCGACTTGTCCATCTCAAAGCGCGGCCCCGGTAGAGCCACAGAGGCACTGTCGATTTCGTGCAGCAGCTGCGTCGACTCGCGCTTCGCAGTGTACTCCTCCGGCAAGCGCTCCACATAGAGCATGCGCATAAGGCGCAAATAGCGGACGCGCACGCCTTCTTGTCCTTGCACGCCCAGCTTGTCCTCGTGGATTCCTCGGAGCAAGCTGTCGTAGTCGATCTTGGAGACGTGGCGTCCCCCAACCTGCGAGCGCCCAGTGGCACACTGGCTGGCGCAAACCGCTGCGAAGAGCTCCAAATTGGCCATGTAGTAGTCAAGCATGCCGTGGTACTGGCTGCCTGGCTGTACCAGGCTCACGAGCTCAACCGCCTTTGACGAGGGATTGGGGCCAAAGCTGGGCAACGTAATTTCGAGGCTATTTGTACTCTTTGTGATGACGAAAAGATTGCGATATTGTGACTGCAGCAACTCCTTGATCACCATCTCTTGATTAGCAGCGATGCCCTTGCCGTTGCAGCAGCACAGCGCCGCCGCGAAGCGCAAGAACTGCGGTGTTTGGTCCCGCTTGTCGTCGACGTGCTCGATAAAAAACATCTTCTCCGTGTCAGGAAGCTCTGTCACCACCTTTTCATTGTCCTGCAGAATCATGAGTATTGTGACTGCGGCGCTCTTGCAGCACGCCGGCTCCAGCAACTGCTCCTGAAGCTGCGGCATGTACTTGGAAGCTAGGTAGCTGCCGTTGTCCGGATTGGCACGGATACCATCTTGCAGCAGTTCGTGCGCCGCGTCAAAGAGCTCGCAAGTGATCTCCAGCTCGCCCGGGATCTGCAAAGCCGTGGAACCAGCCAGTTTACTCTTCATTCTGATTGTGATCTCAGTGACCAGCGCCAGCACCTGCGACTTGCGCATCATGTGCTTCCATGTCGTCTCCGTCTCATCGCCGTCGTACAGGACTGCCGCGTCCTTCAAGACCTTGAGCATGAATCTGTAGTTGTACACAGTCTGCTGCAGCTTAATCTGGGCGTCCGGCAGGTCCAGCACGCGCAGAAAGCGTGTGAGTGCTGACCGCATATTCACAGCCCGCCCGATCATCTCCACCTTCTCCTCCTCCACCTGGATCACCTGGTAGCCATCTTCTCGGTGCAGAATCGACGACGTGTCTACCTGACGCACGCGATCCGACAGCAGCGTCGAGGTCGCGTGCAAATAGCGCCCAGTTGCCTGGAGCTGGAGGTGGACGCAGCAGTTGTACTTCATCTCGCCGCTGGTCACAAAGACAGGCTGGAAGACGAGCAGCGTGTCGGGCCCTCGTTCTGAGCACAGCCCGACCCCCCTCGTGTTAAAGCACAGGTACTTCTGCGTGAGGAGGTGACGGAGACGTATTATGTCGCCATACTGGGCCGTTGCGCCAGAGAACTGGTTCTCCAGCTCGACTCGCCAGAAGGAGTAGGAGCCAGAGTCCTCCACGTCGAGGTATATGTTGCCCGCGTCATTCCCGTCGTCGTCCCCGTCTGCATCCCCCGTGGCCACATACAGGCCAGCTTCCTTGTGGAAAAGCCGCACCACCTCGCCCCCCTCTATCGACACTGAAGCCTCCGCTGTGTATTTCGTGTAGACGCCCATCTTCCAGGAAAACACATCACGGAACGTGTGCACGTCGTGCTGCGAGAACCCCTCGCCCTGGAACGCGGGGTCCTCGAAATTCTCGCGGTTGGCCTGCACACATTGGTCGGGCGCAGAGGTGGACACGAGGGAGAAGCTGTCGCCATATCGCAGCGGGTCGCTCAAGTGCTGGATGGCGAAGCGCGGCTGCACAGTGAACCACTGCGACTCGCTCTGCATATCGGAGACCACGAGATCGTTGGTGGCCTCGGTCTCCTCCGCGCCAGAGTGGCCCGCGCCCGGCAGACTGTTGAAGAGCGTCAGCGTCCGCTCGCTCTTGAGGTGCTTGAGCTCAATCGCGTCGCCGTACCTCACGACGGTGCCTAGGCTGCGCTGCACGAGCAGCTCGTTGTCCTGCTCCTCCGCAGCCATGTCCCTTTTCATCTGCTCCATGGTGTGATGGTGGGCAAGGTGCTCTACTCTACCCATCTTCGAGGTGTCCACCTGCACCGCCCTGCGGTACCGGTCCGTCGCCACGTGGAACTTTTTGACGCTGATGACAAAGCGAGAGTCCATGATGAGCTCGTGGTCATCGTTGCCCTTGGCCTGACCGAGCCAGCAGCTCTCGTCGACGAAGCCGTCAGCAAAGAGCAGCCCGGGCACCTCCGGGACGGCGCTCTGCAGGAAGACAATGTCGCCGATCTTGACGCACTCGCTGTCGTCGTCCGGGGCGGCGGCGTCGGCGGACGCCTGCTCGGACCGCGCTGAGGCCGCCCCATTGCGCTCCGTCGTTCCGGGCGCGGGCGTGCGCGGCGTCGCCCCGTCGCGCGGCGTCGCCCCGTCCGCCATGCCCTCCGCTCGACGCTG
>Ga0209713_10002920_pt1 | contig 10723 bp, 7 predicted proteins | sample ArcOceMetagenome_3_FD_187444 | JGI IMG/M metagenome (GOLD analysis project Ga0209713, IMG submission 187444) | Marine eukaryotic phytoplankton communities from Arctic Ocean - Arctic Ocean- Svalbard ARC20M Metagenome (SPAdes) (version 2) | ecosystem: Environmental > Aquatic > Marine > Oceanic...
TAGGAACCTTGAGGTTAAATCGGCCCGTCGGGCGCACAGCACCGCACGCTACCAAAAATCACCTTATCCGGGCAGGTGATCGAAGCTCCTCAGCGCACATGGAGGAGCCAGGAGGCGAGGAGCAGGCGGGGGTGCAGGAGGCCACCGAGTACGCGGGGGCCGAGTACGACGAGTCGCAGGTGCAGTACGACGAGGCGGGCAACCCCTACTACCCCGACGGCACGTACGCGGAGCCCGCCGCGGAGGGCGTCGAGATGGCCGCGGTCACCCACGCTCCAGAGGGGGAGGAGGTGCCGGAGCCGGCCAAGAAGCGCGGGGGGCATGGCCGTCGGAAGATTGAGATCGAGTACATCGACGACAAGATCCGGAGGCACATCACCTTCTCGAAGCGGAAGGCCGGCATCTCCAAGAAGGCCTACGAGCTGAGTCGACTCACCGGCGCGCAGGTGCTGCTGCTGATTTCGTCCGAGCGGGGGCAGATCTACTCGTTCGCCACGCCGAAGCTGCAGCCCATCCTCGTCAACGAGGCGTCGAAGACGTTGATCGAGCAGTGCCTCAACGCGCCCGACCCGATCGCGCCGCTGGCGCTCGGCATGCCCGGCATGCCGCAGGCGATGCTGCCAATCGACGGCTCCATGGACCCGAACGACCCCAACGCCGACCCGAACGACCCCAACGCACAGCAGCACTATGCCGAATACGCCGCGCAGGACCCGCAGTATGCTCACGATGGCACCATTGATCCGCAGCAGGCCGATGCTGACCAGCTGCTCGCCATGCACCAGGCGGCGCAGGCGGCGCACTACCAGGGCATGCCGCTCCCCGAGGGCATGGAGTACGCGCCGGGCATGGAGCACTACCAGCAGTACCAGGACGCCGGCCAGTATGGGCAGCAGTACGCCGAGCAGTACGCCGAGGGCTACGAGCAGGGCTACGAGGGGCAGGAGGGCTACGAGGGGCAGGAGCAAGCCGAGGGCGAGGGCGGCGAGCAGTGAGCGACCCCACAGCACCCACGCGGGTTGTGAACGCGGACGTGGCCAAGGAGCTGCGATTGGGTTGCATGGCGATGTGCGCATGTCTGTGCGTCTGTGTGTGTGCAATGTGGTCCCGGTGGCGCGGTGCGCGGCTCGCTCCTTATCCGAGGCGCTCTTGGAGAGACCATCAGTTCAGGCAAATGCATTCGCTTCTATAGTCCAAAAGAGAAACAAACGAAACACTCTGCGGAAGGTGTTTCCAGGGCTCCCGGCCGCACGTCGGTACCTAGGAGATGCACCGCTCGTGGCGCGAGGCGCGCAGGTGCGCTCACGCGGCCGGTGGCGGGGCCGGCGGAGCCGGCGCAGGGAGGAGCCCGCCCGCCTCGCGCTTCTGCGCCGTGTAGCTCTCGCCCAGACCAGCGTTGATGCCAAACGGCGACAGAGGCGCCTCCTTCGGGTTGGAGGTCTTCACGGCAGGCGGGCACTTCTTGCCGATGCCGCACGTGCCATCCTTCAGGTTCTGCCCCGGGTACTTGCTGTAGCAGGCAAGCGGGCTCTCGCACTTGGCCCAGCCAGAGGTGTCGAGCGGGCCCTTGATGTTCTTCTCGCCGTTGGTCACCGACACGGAAGGGACTGCAACAAGGGAAGGAGCAACTCAGGGGCACTTTGTGGGTCGGGGGCAAGCATCTGGGAAACTGGACGAGGGCAGTCCATTGTTGGATGTGGCTGCTGCGTACTCGCGACCGAAGAAACGCCGATCTTGGACTGGTCGGCCTTCCGGAACTCGGCCGTCAAGGCAGCATTGGCCTCACCAGAGAAGGTGCCCATCGCCAGAAGCGCAGCGCCGGCGCTCGAGGCGAGCTCGCGCCGAGTGAGCATGCTCACCTCCGGAGCGCGGCGCACGCCGACGACAGCCCGGGCCGGTGGCGCGTACGCGTTGGGAGCGAGAAGCAGGCCGAGCATTTGGATGGACACGGAGAACCTAACCTCGTCGGGGCTCAGCTAATTGGTGGTACCGAAACTGCATGCGGTGCATGCAACGTGCGGTGCTGTGCCCTCCCTGTAAACAGCGCTACGACTCTACCAACCACGACAGAACGTGGCCTGTGCTCGGGACGACGAGCGGCACGTCTCGCACGTAGGCCTGGAAGCGAGCGTCGGCGCCATATTTTGCCTCGGCGAGCTGCGGCGCGTTGCCGACCTTGCCCGTCGCCTGGCCGTAGAAGAGCGCGACCATGAAGAGCGGCGAGGCGAGCGCGCCGAGGAGCGTCGTCGCCGGCCGGCCGGCTGCCAGCAGCGTCGGTGCGTTGAGGAGCACCACGCCCGACCACAGCATCAGGTTGCCCAGCCAGTTGGGATGCTGTGAGAGCGTCCAGACGCCGACGTCGCAGAAGCCGCCACGCGTCGCCGCGTCCGACTTGAACTGCCACTTCTGCGCGTCCGCCGCCGTCTCGAGGCACAGGCCGGCCACGAAAAGGCCGATGCCGGCGAGGTCGGAGACGCGACCGAACGCCGGCCGCGACGCGGTGGCGACACCCGCGGCGAGCGTGTGCGGCAGCGAGACGACGACACCCCAGGCGAGCGAGATCGTCCAGAACCCAGTCGCACCCGCGCTGGTGGCCAGCACATCCTCCAGCCGCCCGTCGCGGTGCGTCTGCAGTGCTCTGTAGAACAAGAAGCCCGCCAGCTTGACGGCCCATAGCCCCACACAGGCGGCGCTGGCTCGCTGGCGCAGCTCGGTGCCGGCGGTGGCGAAGGCGGCGGCCGCGAAGGCACCAGTCCCGAGCAGATCGAGGTGGTAGTGCCAGCCTGTGGCCAGCGAGATGCCAAGGCCGAGAGCGTTGGCCGCTGCAAAGACGACGGTGGACCTGATGAATGGCGCACTGGCGCCGGGCGTGGTCGCCGAGGTGACCAGGGTCGCCGCCTTGCCAGCGGGTGCGCCTAGCTTCGCACCGGCGGCCGTCGCTCGGCCGCCCAGCGCCGCCGACAAGCAACGAGAACGAGTTCTGAGCATCAAGATTTCCCGACGAAGGTGCTGCCGCTTTTGGCCACTTGGCGTTCACTATTATGGATCGGCGAGGCTTTGTTGCAACCGCGCTGCTAATTTGCGTTGAGCGGAGCCTCGCGACGCGCCATGGAGAAGTGCTGCGCGCAGGGCTGCATCCGATCGCGCAAGGCGCGGCGCCGCTACAAGCAGTGGCGTCCAGTAGCTGCAGAGCTCTGTGGGCGCTGTTCCGAAACCTCGAGCCCGCCGCCCTTTGCCGCACTCCAGCAAGTCTTCACGCAGCTTGACGTGATGAGGCTGTGCGCGATGATGCGGGTCTCTCGCCAGTGGGCTGATCTCGTGCGCACGGGGGCCTACTTTCGGACCATCTGCCTCTCACTCGACGCCGCTGGTGACCACACTGGTGGGGCAGACCCCAGGTATGTGCTGACGCTTGGCAATCACCATACCAAGCGGTGCGCAGCGGTCAACGATGAGACCATGAGGCGGCTCATCCACATGGCACGCGGCACGCTGACCTGCCTGTACGTCGAGGGGCTCCAGAACATCACCACTTCTGCGTTCAACGGGCTGAGGCAAGCCCAGCAGCTCCGCTCGCTGACGGTCCGCGACTGCCCCAAGGTCGGCGGGATGCACCTGGCGCTGTGGCTGCCGCACTCGCTCCGCTGCCTGCGTCTCGAGGGGAGCAACATGACCGACGACGCGCAGCAGCTGCGCGCCCTCAAGAGGCGCCTCACGTTTCTGAGCCACGACAAACTCGTCGTCGCGCTCGACGAGTGCCCCGTCTGCCACAAGGTCTGCTTCGCCGACGAGCCGCTCGTGTGCGAGGGCTGCGGCCTCCGCACGTGCAGCGCCGGCTGCGCTGGCGCGGTCTACGTGTGCGACGGATGCGACAAGGCCTTCTGCGACGGCTGCCGGCTGCGCGAGTCGTGCACGGGCTGCGCCGAGACCTTCTGCGCCGCGTGCGCCGACGAGCGGCTGCTGCACGGCCCGTGCTCGCAGTGCGACGGGCGCTCGTGCGACGACTGCCAGGCGAGCGAGTGCCACATGACGTCTTGCGACCACTGCGACGACTGCTTCTGCGGGTGGTGCGTCGACGAGGCCGCACCCGAGGCGTACACGGTGCACTGCGACCGGTGCCACCTCGAGTGCTGCGTGGCGTGCTCGGCGATCACACACTGCGAGACGTGCGGGGAGGACGTGTGCACCTCGTGCGTCGACGCGGCCTCGGGCGCGTGCTCGCGCTGCGGCAAGACGAGCTGCGGCAAGGCGGGCTGCGGCGAGCTGTGCGGCGGCTGCCAGCAGCTGATCTGCGCCGGCTGCTTCTCGCAGACCTGCTCGCGGCCGCAGTGCGGGAAGCGGTTCTGCGCCGACTGCACCGACCCCGAGGTCGAGCAGGCGCACGCGACGCACCTCGGCGCGCCCACGTCGGAGCGGTGCGAGGCGTGCGACAACTACTACTGCGCCGCGTGCCAGGACGGGGCGCTGCACCGCTGCGACGTCTGCCGCGAGCCGTTTGCGTGCGACACGCCCGCGTGCGAGGCGACGCTCCGCTGGTACGGCTCCGAGTGCCTCACGTGCGGCGCCCTGACGTGCGCGATGTGCGACTGCCAGTGCACGGCGCGCGCGCACGAGGAGGAGCGCGAGCGTGCACAGGAGAACTACCTGCCAGGCGTCGAATACGCAGCATGACGAGTGAGGGGACTGACACTGAGGGGGTGATCAGGGCTGGGACTGCGAGCGTGTGCATTTCGATGATGGGCTTGATTCGATGGCCGATGGGTAGAGCGGGTGGATGGGCTCAATCCGTAGTGGTTGATGCAGAAATGTTTGAGGGTCGTGTAGCTTTATTGCCGAAACAACTCAACAGACAGCTATCTAACCGGCTAAACGCTTGCTAGATGCACTCGGGCTGCGCCCCGCCGGATCCTTGTGGGCTGGCCGCCAAGCCAGCCCGGTGGACTGATCGGGTCAGTCAGTCTCCCGGGTCGTTTCGCGTATTGGCGTCACTTTTGTAGCTTACAACTTAATTCGGCGCACAACCGTCACCGTAGTCACGGTAATAAACCAAGAGTTACACATTAATTTCACGAATTGCACATCGAACATGTCGAAGGCCCCGCCGAAGGTCGGCACGACCCTCACCTGCATGAGCGGCCGCGCGCACGACACCACCATCCCGACGTGCGAGCCGTGGTGCAAGGCGGTGGGCGATTGCGGGTTCTGCAAATGCCGCGTGTGTCCGCTCTGCCTCTCGTCGTCGACGACTAGCAAGGGCGCCGCGACGCTTCGGCTCGCGCTGCCGAGTCTCGCGGCGATCGCGCCGCGGCCGACGCCCGTCGACAGCAGCCTGCCCGACTTCACAGCGGAGGGCGGCGTGCTGATGGCCAACGGGCACGAGCTCGAGCTGCGCGGCATCTCGTGGTTTGGCCTCGAGGGCGGCGGCGCGATGGTCGACGGGCTGTGGGAGCACCCGATCGCGTATTACATGAGCAAGCTCTCCGCGCTGGGCATCAACGCGCTGCGGCTGCCGGTGGCGGTCGACAACGTTCTCCTCGACCCACGCCCCACGACGTCGGCGTGGCGCGACGCCGAGGCGGCGCGCTCGCGTGCGCTCGGCGCGCTCAAGCTGCTGGTGCGCCGCGCCGCGTCGGCGGGGATCCTCGTGCTCCTCGACATGCACCGCCTCGTCGGCTCGATCTGGCCGGAGCCGGGCGGGCTCTGGTTCAACGAGCTGGTGCCCGAGGCGGCGGTGCACGCGGCGTGGCGGCGCCTCGCGGCGCTGCTCTGCGCAGAGTGGAACGTGATGGGCGCCGACCTCTTCAACGAGCCGCACCGCGCGCGGTGGGGCGGCGGCGACGCGCGGCTCGACTGGGCGGCGGCGGCGGAGCGGCTCGGCGCGACGGTCCAGAAGCACTGCGCGCGCTGGCTGGTCTTCGTGCAGGGTGTCGCCGACTATCGCCACGCGGAGGAGGGCCGGCCGTCGCAGTTCTACTGGGGGGAGAACATGCAGAACGCGACGGCGCGGCCGCTTCGCCTCGAGAGGCGCAACAAGCTCGTGTACAGCCCGCACGTCTACGGGCGCACGCTGCGCTCGGCGGCGGCGGCGGCGGCGGGCGAGCTGGTCTTCCTCGACGACCCTCGCTACCCCCACAACCTGCCCGAAGTGTGGGAAGCGCACTGGGCGCACGTGGCGACGCGCGGGGTCGGCACGGTGGTGGTGGGCGAGTGGGGCGGCGACACGAAGCACGACGCGGCGTGGATGGGCGAGATGGTGCGCTTCCTGCTGCGGCGGCGCCTCTCGTCCTTCTTCTGGTCGCTCAACGCCAACGACGGCCAGACGGGCGGCCTCCTCAAGGACTGGGGCGAGCCCGACGCCAAGAAGGCCGCGATGCTGCGGGCACTCCCCTCCACCGATGTCCTGCGGCTGCTGCCACCAGCCTCGCTCCCCGGCGGCGGCGGCGCGCCGCGCGGCGCCAGCACGGCGACGGGTGGTGGCTCGGTGGCGGCGCCGGCGTGCGGGGCGCCCTACGCGGATTGCAGCCGCTCTCGCTGCTGCGTGCAAGCGTGGGGCCGCTACAAGCGCATCACGTGCTTTGAGAAGGAGCCGGGCGTCGCCGGCGCATCCGTCTCCGCCGTCTGCAAGGACTGGTGTCGGGCGGACGGTGAGTTCAGCTGCGTGCAGCTGGGCATCGATCAGCCGTTCGCAAAGCCGCCCACGCTGCCGCCACCGCCTTCGCCGCCGCCACCGCCGCCCCTCCCGCCACCGCCACCGTGGGCGTCGCCCGCCCCCTCGCCGTCCGCTCTCGAGGATTCGGTGCAGCAACAGGCACCAGAGCCGGCGACGGTTGCTCGTGCCTCGCAGCACCAGCCGCGGCACTCGGTGCCTCCGCCGCCACTGCCATCACCGAAGCCGCGGCACGCTCACTCACCCCCGCCTTTGCCCGTCTCGTCACCGCCACCGCCACCGTCCGCCGCTGCCGTGCAGCCCCTCGCCTCGCAGCCATCGACATCCACGGAGCCGGCGGGTGCGGACGAGGCGGCGAAGGCCAAGGAGGGGGACCATGAGGGGGACGCAGACAAGAATACGCAGAAGCAGTCGCACGGGTCTCCGACCGAGGCAGCAGCGGAGCAGACTGCGCAGCCATCGCCCGAGGGCGCCGCCCTCGTGGTGGTGGGCGGGGGCCTGCTCGCCTGCCTGCTGATCCGCGCGGTCGGCGGCTCGACGGTGGGAGGTGAGTATCGAGGGGTGGGCGTTTAAGAACTCTACCGGCAGAGTAACGTAATAAAAGCTAAGTATGAATGGATTCACGGTACAACCGCCGTCAGCTCGTCGTCCGGTGCCGGTGCGGCCACGAGCTGCTTGGCCTTGGCCTTGGCGGCGGCCTTCTTGGTGCGTGGGCCGTCGCGGCCGATCTTGCTCTTGACGCTGGCGTGCTTCGAGAGCAACGTGAAGCTCGTCGGCTTGAAGAGCGACTCGGTCGGGTAGAGGCCGCGCTGGTACGAGCGCACGGCGCGCTGCATCGAGCCAGGGATGCACGCGCCGTCGCCCTGGTACACGCTGTCGCGGTCGACCACCGACGGCGCAAACGAGACGGCGCTCGCCATCGATGGCGGCGGATGCGGCGCCGGCTGGCCGCGCGGCGAGAGCGGGGGCAGCGACGTGCCGGCGCTGGCGGCGCTCGCGACCGAGGTGGTCGAAGCCTGCCCCTCTCGCCTCAGCTGCTTGCGCCGCGTGGCGGCCTTTGCGGCGCTCGGCGCGTCGAGCTCGAGGCAGCTCTGAAGCGTCGGCATGTGCAGAGGTTCGAAGACCTTCTCGGCAATGGTGCGTGGCGAGAGCAGCAGCGGCCCCAGCCGCCGCGCCGCCTCGCGCTCGTCGAGGCTGTACTGCGCCGCGTCCGCCTCGATCGCCGCGCGCGTCGACGAGTCGGGATCCGCCGCGCTCGCGGCCGCGCCCTCGCCCTCGCCCTCGGCCGCCGCGGCGGGCGCCTCGCCTCCCTCGCCGCCGCCCTCGCCTCCCTCGGGCTTGAGCTTCACACGGAGCTGCGGCCGCGCCGCCATCGGCCCACACAGCTGCGCGAGCTCGGCGGGCAGCTTCTCGTACCCTGAGGGCGGGCGGTGGGTGAAGATGGCGGCGCGCAGCTGCTGGTGGAGCCAGACCGGCGGCGGCGGCGGCGCGGTGGCGCGCGGCGAGGAGGCCTCGAGCGGCGCCGAGAGACAAAGGCCCGGGTCGCCGCGCCACCACGACGGCTCTCGGAACGTCGCCATGCCGGGCGCGGGGATGTGGAAGACCGTGCCGTCTGCGGCGGGCACGCGCGGCCGGCGCTGCCCGGAGATGTTCCCTCCACCACCGGCCCCGCCCCCTCGCCTCCGGCTGCTGCGCGCGGCGGCGGCGGCGGCGGCGGCGGCGCGAGGAGACGCCGTCGTCACCTTCGCAGCGGGCGGCGGTCTGGCCTCCGGCGCGCCAGCAGCCGTACCACCCCCCTCCGCCTCGCCAGTCGGCTGGGCCGGCGCCGGCGCCGGCGCCTCTGCGGCGGCCTCCGCCTCCTCTGGCTGCGTCGGCGGTGGCTCGTCGCCCCCCGCCTCTGGGGCGGCCGGCGTCAGAGCCGCGCCGCCGTCGTCCTCGCCTTCGCCGCCGCCGTCGACGGTGGCAGCCTCGGCGTCGTCGGGCTGCTCGGCTCGCTCCTCCCGCGAGCGGACCGCGCGCCATTTGTCGGCGGCGCGCGCCTCGTCCTCGTCGAGCGAATTGACGAGCAGCGACGCCTCGAACCTGCCCGCGACGTCGAGCACCGCCAGCTTGATCTGCGAGCACCAGCAGAACCAGACGGTGCCGCGCTTGTCCTGCTTAAAGTTGAGGTCCATCTGCCACGGCTTCTGCCGGCCGCGCATGGGCGCCGCGAGGCATCGCGCCATGTGCGCCGCCATCGTCTCGACCTGCGCGCGGAGGTGGCGGTTGACGCCCGACGTGCTCGTCGTCGCGATCTGGCGCGACTTGCCGTCGAAGGTCGCCGTGCGGTGCGCGAGGGGCACCTTGGCGTCGAGGAGCGGGGCGAGGTTCGTGCGCATCTCGAGCGAGCAGACGTGCGGCGACCAGTTGCACCGCGTCATCGAGTTCTGCAGCACGCCGCCCGCCTGGATGGGCGAGACGAACTTCTGCAGGATGCCGTGCCCCTTGTCGGGCGTCGAGCGCACGAACATCGGCAGCGTCGCCGCGGTCAGGTGCATCACGTTGCACTTTTCGCCGGGCGGGCCGCCCACCCACACGGCGACAATCGAGCCCGGCGAGTCGGCACCCTGCGTCAGCCGGTCGATCACCTTGTCGAAGACGCCCTGCTGCGTCACCGTCACGTGCGACTTGCGCTTCAGGATCGGCGGCCCGCCGTCGCGGCTCTCGCTGCAGAAGAACCACGACTCGAGGCGGCCATACTTGTACACGATCGTGTCTGGCAGGAAGATGCGGGCGTGGGCCTGCCAGAGCTGCTCGTAGATCTCGACCACGATCGGCGCCTCGTCCTCCAGCGCGACCATCGGGTCCAGCTTGCTGGGGTCCTGGCGGGTCTGCAGGAGGCTGTGCATGCGCTCCCTCAGCGGCGGCCGGTCGCCGGCGGCGCCCCTCCGGAGGTCGTCCGGGCTCGCCGGGCGCGCCATGGCGGAGCTTGGTGGCGAACAGGCTCGCGAACAGCCAAACTTCGCGAGGTGAAACGAACATTAATTTCCTTTCGTTATAGCGCGGCTCCGCGGCTTCACGGAGTCGTCGGTGGGCTCGCAGCACCCGATAGGGCACATGCACCGCGGCCGCGAGCTCTCGCCGCAGCGCCGCACCCCGCCGCTCGCGGGGCCGCTCCCGCACCGTCAAATGGCCACGTCGACGGTGGGGCTTCGCAACGCCCACTTCCCGTCGCTCGCATCTCGGATTGTCGACGACCGCCGTTTGCCCTCGCTGTCGCCCGGCGCGAGGCGGCTGCGAGAGAACCGCTGGACCGAGCCCACGGACATGCGCTGCAGCCACGAGAACGCGTGGAAGGTGTGCAGACCGTGGTATCCGTCCACGGACGTCGGCGGCACCAGGGAGATGCCGACATACGGCTCGATGTCGGCGGGGCTGGCGCTCGCCGTGCACCGGCCCAGCCCACCCCTCAAACCCAGCACGCCGTGGCAGCCCGTGGGATGGATGCCGCAGGGGCAGTCGCAGTCTGCGAGCGGTCGCTGGGACGGCCGATTCTCGCTCGCCTCTTCGATCGACCGCATGCCCGTGCTGAATGGCATGCGCGCCCACTCTCCGCCACGCGATATCATCTTCACCGGCTGAGGCACGCCGTTTCTGTATTTCGCCACTGAGCGTTTGTCGTCGGTATTTCTTTGGTGTCCTGGCGCCTCTCGTCGACAGACGAGAGCGCACGTGCAGTGCGCCGGGCGCGAGTTTAGAGATGTTCGTAGTTGCGCTTTTTTGGCTCGTGTATTCTATCTTTGAACATGATTTGACCTTACGGGTTCACTCGCTGTCGCGCGCAAAGCCTTGCATGATGGTGCGGAGGCGCGTGGCGAGCTTGCTCGAGTTGCTCAGGCAGGGGCTGCGACGCGACGCAACGCGGCCGTCAGCTCTCGCTTGAGCGCCTGCAGCGCCAGCTTGCGCTACCGGGCTGCAATAACGAGCTGGCCACGCATGGAACCCATGTGTGGGCCACAGTCGCGGAGGGCTCGCTGTTCCTCTCCGCCCGCCGCAGGCGCCGAAAAAATTGAGGTT
>Ga0209713_10002921_pt1 | contig 10723 bp, 2 predicted proteins | sample ArcOceMetagenome_3_FD_187444 | JGI IMG/M metagenome (GOLD analysis project Ga0209713, IMG submission 187444) | Marine eukaryotic phytoplankton communities from Arctic Ocean - Arctic Ocean- Svalbard ARC20M Metagenome (SPAdes) (version 2) | ecosystem: Environmental > Aquatic > Marine > Oceanic...
CCCCCCCCCTCCCCTGCGTCAAGGCGCCGAGCTGGCGCTGTCCGCGTCGGTGTCCGATGGCCGACGCGCCAGCTCTACTGTACATCGATCCGGCCGCGCCACCAACCCCGCCTCTCAGCTATCGCGAGCTCCGCGAGCAGCGAGACGCAGTCGCGTCGACGCTGGCGGCTGCGCACGGAGTGGGCCCGGGCTCTCTGGTCGCTGACTTCTGCGACGAGGGGCCGAGCCTCATGCTGGCCATCCTGGGTGTGCTCGGGGCCGGTGCCACCGTCGTACCTCTCGATCCGACCCAGCCGAGCGCTCGTCTCGCGACGCTGCTCGAGGACTGCGGTGCTGCAGTCGCCATCTGCGCTCGGGCTGCCAAGGCCCAGCTGGTGCTCAAGCTCGAGGACGCTAGGTCCCACGCCGTGGAAGCGCCGTTGCCGCCGCTGGTAGCACTGGAGGACTTGATCGACGTGGGCCGGCGCTCGGCGTGCTGCAGTAGCGGCGGCGGCGGCTGTGGTGATGGCTGGCTTGGTGCTGCCAGCGCAAGTGAGCTGAGCCACGTCATCTACACATCTGGCAGCACCGGCTCGCCCAAGGGCGTGGCGTGCGAGCGGCGCGCGCTGGAGGCGTACGCGCGCGCCAAGCTCGCGAGCCACCGCATCGACGCCGGCTCGCGCGTGCTGCTCTGCTCGGCGCACACGTGGGACCCGTGCATCGGCGACGTCCTCTCGACAGCGATGGCGGGCGCGCTGCTGTGCTGCGCGCCGCGCGGCCACCTCGTGCACGACATGGCGGGCGCGATCGCGGCGCTCGGCGCGACGCACGCCTGCGCCACGCCGTCGCTCTTCTCGCTGATGGCCTCGGTGGCCGGCTCGGCGTCGTCGTCGGCGTCGCAGTCCTCGTCGCCGTCGTCACCGCTGCCGCTGCCGTCGCTGAGGGTCGTCGCGCTCGGCGGCGAGCCGTTGCGTTGCGACCTGGCACGGCCCTGGGCGGAGCGCGGCGTGGCGCTGCTGAACACGTATGGCGTCACGGAGGCCGCCGTCTACCAGACCGCCCATCGCCTCACAGTCGGTGGCAGGCCCTCGCCGGCTACCAACGCAGCAGCGCCCAGCGACGCGCCACCTGCGGCGCGGGCGGCCACTGAGGAGGCGGGCACGAGCCTGGAGAACCGTGTGCTGCCGGCAGGGTGGCCGTTGCAAGGCGTCGAGCTTGCAATCTGCGCACGCAGCGTCGCTGCGCGGGCCGGTGCCGTGGCGCGGGCCCGGCTGGAGCAGAGCGACCAGGCGGCAGCAGCAGAGGCCGAGGCCGAGGCCGAGGCGCAGGCGGGTGCGGAGGGCGAGGGCGAGATTTTGGTCGGTGGGGTGCAGCTGGCGCGTGGGTACTGGCGACGGCCGGCGCTGACGGCGGAGCGCTACGTCGATCTCGCCGATGAGGAGCTGATGGTGGTGGTGCGGCGAGGGGTGGTGATGCGGCAGGGCCGCGTCATCGAGCGCGAGGAGAGCGGCGACGGCGACGGCGATGGCGATGGCGCCACCGGACAGCTGTGCGACGGCGATGCCGACGGCGGCATCGCCGACCTCTCGTTGCGGCGGCGGTGGTTCCGGACGGGCGACGTGGGCCGCTGGGAGGGCGGCTCGTCGGGGCTGCGCGTCCTCGGCCGCCTCGATGACCAGGTCAAGCTGCGTGGGATGCGGCTCGAGCTCGGCGAAGTTGAGGCGGCCGCGCGGAGCTGTTCGCTCGTCGCAGCCGCTGCTGCCGCCATCGTGGGCGGCGACGCGGAGGGCGAGAAGGCGGCAGACGCCGCCGCCGCCGCCGCAGCAGCGGCGGCGCCGAACTATGCGGCGGTGGAGGGGCGGAGGCTCGTCCTGTACGTGCAACCGCGCGTGAGCGCCGCGCAGTTCGCGGCGGGCGGCGCCGGCGCGCTGCGCGTCCACCTGCGCCGCGTGCTGCCGCAGCCGCTGCAGCCCGCGCAGGTCGTGCCGCTCGCTGCGCTGCCGCTCTCGGCGGGCGGCAAGCTGCTGCGCAATCAGCTGCCGCCGCCGCCGCCGCTCGCGACCCGGGCCGCCGCCGGTGGTGGCGACGGTGGCGGCCTCGGAGCCGGTGGCGGCGGCGGCAGCGGCGGCGCTGCCGACGAGGCGGCCGGCGCGGGAAGAGGAGGCGGCGGCGGGCCGCTGCTGCTGACGGCGACGGAGCGTGCGGTGGCGGCGGCGTGGGAGGGCGCGCTCGGCGTCGCCGGCGTGGGGCGGCTCGACCACTTCTTCGAGCTCGGCGGCAACTCGATCAGCGCGGTGCGCATGCTGCGCCGCCTCGGGACCTTCCTCGCGGAGGGCGACGACGCACCATGCGACGCACCTCCTCATCATCAGGCGCCTGCGCCTGCGCCTGGCGGGAGCGGGAGCGGCGGCGAGGTACAGGTCGTCAGGCGCGGCGACGCCTTCGAGCGCGGCAACCAGCGCTTCGCGACGCGGCTGTGCGGGCTGTACCGGCGGCCGAGGCTGCGCGACTACGCTGTCTGGCTCGAGTGGGCGCAGCTCGCCGCGCCCAACGCCGACGCCGACGCGACCGCCGAGCTCGCGACCTTCTCAAAGGTCCTCCGGCCCGAGCGCGCGGCAGCGACGGCGGCGGCGGCGGCGGCGGCGGGCGGCGGGCGCTCGGCGGAGCTGCTTGCGGCGGCGGCGGCGGCGCTGCCCGAGGAGGAGGCGGCGCGCGCGGCCGAGGCGGAGGCGCTCTGCGACGCGGCGGAGGCGGGCGGCCACGAGGCGGTGGCGGTGCTGCTGCGCGGCCGCGCGGCCGTCGACGGTGTCGCGAGCCGCCATGAGCGCGGCACGTCGCCGCTGATGCTGGCGGCGGCGGCGGGAGAGCTGACGGTGGCGGCGATGCTGCTGGCGGCCGGCGCGGCGGTCAACCTGCCGAGTCGGGCGCAGGCGACCCCGCTGATGCTCGCGGCCGGCGGAGGCGGAGGCGGCGACGGAGGCGGGGGGACGAACCACGTGCGGATGCTCGCGCTGCTGCTGCGGTGCGGCGCGGCGCCGCTCGCGCGCGATGCCAACCGGTGGTCGGCGCTCCACCACGCGAGCTACGCCGGCAGCGCCGCCTGCGTGACGCTGCTGCTCCGCTCATCCCACGGCGCGATGGCGATGGCGATGGCGGCGGCCGACGTGTCGGCGCAGGACCGCTGGGCGCGCACGCCGCTCTGCTGGGCGTGCTTTGGCGGGCACGCCGCGTGCGTGGCGGCGCTGCTGCGTGGCGGCGCGGCGGCCGACGGCGGGCGGCGGCCGCAGCTGGCGCGCCTCGAGCGCTTTCGCAACGAGTGGTCGACGCCGCTCCATCTCGCTGTGCGGGCGGCGGCGGCGGAGGCTGCCAAGGAGGGCGAGGGCCAGGCGGCGGAGGGCGACGGCGCGGCGGTGGAGCTGGTGCGGCTGCTGCTTGCGGCGCGGGCGGACGCGCGGCGCGGCGACCAGCACGGGCGCACGCCGCTCCAGCAGGCCGAGGACACCGGAAGCGGCTGCCTGGCGGTGTCGGCGCTGCTGCGTGACGCGGAGCGCGAGTCCGCGCCGGTGGCCGAGCAGGCGCCCGTGCCGCGCTCGTTGTCGCCGCGGTGCGCGCGAGGGGGCGCGACCGACGGCGCGGCGCTGCTGCCGCTCAACGGCTCGCAGCAGCGACGTGGTGGGCTCGCTGCTGATGGGGGTGGCAGCTGCGCAGCGGCGTGGGTGTGGCCACCCGGCTAGAGGATACGTTGTCTAAAGTAGTGGTAGTAGCAGTAGTTTACGGTACACACACAAACACCTCATCATGGCGCTTGGAGTCGGCGGCCGCGTGCCACGCATTGGCGCGAGTCTTGCACGTCTTGGTCTTGCACGTCTTGGCCGGCCCCGCCCACGCTGTCGTCAATTGCTGCTGCGGCTTTTTTGGCTGTTCGCGCACAATCACGCTGGCATGTGTATCTCCCGCCTGTGCCTGGACCCCTGATTGCTATTGCTCATCACGTGCTGGCAATGCAAACGAGTGGTCCCGAGTGCCAGCGGTCCGATGCACCGTCGTGCTAACATTGTACGGGCAGGCCTCGTCGGGCCGGCAGGCCGGCGCCTTCAAGGCCTCCGCGGTAGCCTTGGCGAAAGCAAAAGCCTTGGCGGCGTTCGCGGGCTTGGCCAACCAGAGCGAGTGCCGTGCCCATGAACGCCAGCCCGAGATCTTGCCTCCAGCTCCTGATGCAGACGAGAGTGCCTGGTCGCGGAGCGTGAGCATCGGGCACTCGGGCTTGGTGAAGTGTTCGCCGCGCTGCGCAGGATGGTAGGCATACTCGGAGAGTATGTAGCATTCAGGAGTGTACGATCGGTCCTCGGCATCTCGTGTGTACACACCGTCGTGCTGGAACGACTGCTTGGCAAAGGGCGGTTTTTTTGGTACGTGGTGTTTGTCGACCTTCTGGTTGTTTTGGTACGTGTTGAACGCGAACGTCTGCTTCCAGTAGGCGCTCACGAACTGAGGCCACGACGGAGGCTCGACCCCGGCGGCCGCTCGCAGGAGGTCTGAGCGGACAAACCACATATTGTGCTCGCAGTGCGTGCACGTGCTCTTCAGCGAGCACACCGTGCCCCCCCGGTCGCATCGCATGTGCTCGCGCGTGCCGAGCTCGATGGCCACCAACGCATAGCCATGGCTGCCGAGCAACGTGTAGAGCGCATCAGCCGACGCACCCAGCCAGCCGCGCAAGTGCTTGCGTTCGAACTCGAACTTGAAGCCGTCGTGATAAAGCTGACTGAGCTGCACTGGCGGTGGAATGTCCGGAGCCACCTCGATCGCAATTGTCTTTGGTGAGATGCCCGATAGCACGATGCCCTCGAGTAGCGCCGCATCGAGGCCATCGACGTCAATCTTGAGAGCATCAGGATCATTTGGGCAGCCGAGGCTCTTTAGCCGCGGACCGATGCTGTTTGCTGATGCAAAACCCCACGATATCTGCAAACGACCGGATGCATTGAAGGGCCTCACATTGGCGTAGAGCCGCTTCTTGAACGACGGGTCGCCCTCGACGAGGATGCCTCCATAGTTGCGCTCAACGATCAAAGGGAAGGACGGGTCGTGACGTGCGCCGTCGTTTGCACCCAGATTCAAAACGAACTTGTCGCGACGTGCGGCGGGCACGAAGTTGTCGATCAGCTGGCCAAAGGAGACGTTGGCAGGCCAGGCGCTGCTCGCGTGCGGGTCGTCTGGCACCAGGCCCTCCAGCAGTCCCTGTGAAGCCCAGAGGTCACGCAGCCAGCCAGTTGGGGGAAGGGCTGTTGATCGGCTTGAGAGTGCTCTGGACATGCTTGCCCAAACAACCAGAACAGCCCGCCGCGCGTTCATAGGTCAGACCGGTAGACACGAATGCCTAAAAGCATGCAGTTTTACGTGGTTGATTTGCTTGAGGCTGAAGTAGTAAGTAAGTAACCTAATCTTACTTACTTACTTACTTGGCGCTGTGAACGCGGTGCTCAACGTGAGCCGTCATACGCGAGATAGATCAACCTGATGCGAAACGACCTGCTGTGCGTGGAGACGCGAGGTGCGGGGGCCGTGCGGCTTGTTTACTCCAAGCCCTGAAGCGTGCGGTGGTGTGTGGCGGTCGTCGGCATCGCCGTGAGACATGTTTTTGTCACGCCTAATCATCGCGCTCGCCACCCCCGCCCTCGCCGCCGACAATGGCGAGGCGCTGCTGCCGCCGATGGGCTGGCGATCTTGGAACTGCTTCTACGCCGACATCAGCGATGTCAAGATCCGATCGCAGATCGACGCGCTGACGAAGCCGCACGACGCCAACGGCACCACGCTTAAGTCGCTTGGCTATGGTTCCATTGGCATCGACGAGGGCTGGGCCGGGTGTAGCCCCGTGCACTATGCCAACGGCACACCGACCGTCGACGCGACGCGCTTCCCAGACATGCCCGGGCTGGTGGACTACGGGCACTCCAAGGGTGTCAAGATGGGTTTCTACCTCAACGGCTGTGGCTGCCACGAGACCGTCGAGAAGCGCATCAACTACGAGGGCGACGTGCGCGCCACGGTCGCTTGGGGCTTCGACGGTGTCAAGATCGACTCCTGCGGAGCGCAAAAGAACATGACGCTGTACTATGAGCTCTTCAACCAGAGCGACCGGCCGCTCTCCATCGAGAACTGCCACCAGGGGCGCAACATCACCGACGGCGGCAACCCCGACCAGATGGGCCCTGGCTGGTGCCCCTACAACCAGTTCCGAACGAGCGGCGACATCGTCAACCTGTGGGACCGCGTCATGTCCAATCTCATCTCGGTGGTGCCGTTCCTGCAGCCGCCCAACAAGGCGGCGACGGCGCCGCTCTCGCGCCCCGGCTGCTGGGCGTACCCGGACATGCTCGAGGTGGGGCGGATGCCCGAGCACAACGCCGCCGAGTCGCGCTCGCACTTCTCGGCGTGGGCGCTCGTGAGCGCGCCGCTGATCCTCGGCTTCGACCTCTCGGACGACGCCAAGGTGGAGACGGCGTGGCCGGTGATCAGCAACCGCGAGGTGATCGCGATCTCGCAGCAGTGGGTCGCGGGCGCCGACCACCCGTCCGGGAGGCTCCTCAAGAGCTGGCAGGCGCCCAACGTGCCAACGCTCGTGGTGCGCGGCAGCTGCGGCGCCGACGACGGCTGCGTCGACACCGACTCGCGCTGCGCCGCGTGGGCCAAGGAGGGGCAGTGCTGGGTCAACTCGTCCTTCATGACGCCGCACTGCCGGAGGGCGTGCGGCCGATGCGAAGTCGGCAACTTCACGTCGTGGCGCTTCGAGCCGCAAGCCGGCGGCGAGGCGGATGTCGCCAGCGGCAGCGGCAGTGGCAAGCCGGTCGTGGGCATGCTGCGCTCCGGCGACGTGTGCCTCGACCTGCGCGGCCAGCTGCCCGGGGGCCACGAGGCGAGCAACCACCTGCACGCGCTGCCGTGCGACGCGTCGCAGCCGACGCAGCGGTGGGCCTTCAACGGCACGCGCGGCACCATCCAGTCGGTCGCCTCAACGGCGCATTGGCAGCAGCAGCAGCAGAAGAAGGAGACGGTGGTCGTCGAGCAGCGCGGCGCCGTCGTCGGCGGCGGGTCGGGCGGCGCGCCGTGCCTGCGCGTCTTCCTGCACTGGCTGTGGAACTACGTGCCGCTCGTCGACACGGCGCCGTGCGACGGCGACGCGCCGCAGCCGCCGCCCAGCGACCAGTGGACGCTCGCGCCCAACGGCACGCTGCGCAACGGCCAGTTCGGCTGCGTCGAGGTCTCCGGCGACTCGGGCCCGCCGTCGACGATCTGGGCGAAGCCGCTGCACGGCGGCGGCGTCGCGCTGCTCGCCATCAACGGCGCCGACATGCCGCAGCGGATCAGCCTCGACCTTGCCGAGCTGCTCGGCAACGGCACCGGCACCGGTGGCACCGGTGGCACGACCGGCGGTGGTGTCGGTGGAGGAGGAGCGCCGCCGCCGCAGCAGTGGCGCGCGCGTGACGTGTGGGCGGCGGCCGACCTCGGCACGATCTCGACACTGACGCGCAGCGTGGCGGCGCACGACTGCGTGCTGCTCGTGCTCTCGCCAATCGCGCCGACGGCACCGACGGCCGCCATCGAGCTCTCGCCACCTGCGACCGTCGGCCGCCTGCGACCCGCGCGCCTCCGTGCCAACCGCGTGCCGGCGTCGGCGTCGGAACCAGGCGCGATCGACTCCCACGCGCTCACGGTGACCTGGGACCTGGAGTGTGCCACCGCGGGCGCATGCCTCGGGCTGAGGCAGGAGGCCTACCGCCTGCGGCTTCGTGACACCGACGGGCGCGTCGCGCTGGACACTGGCCGACGCGCGACGGCTCAGCCGCAGCACTCGGGTGTCGCCAGCGCCCTGCGCAGCGCGCGCCGCTACACCCTCGAAGTCACGGTCTGGAGCGGTGGCAACGGCGCGGCCGAGACTACCTCGTCGGTGCTGCACACCGCGATCCTCGAGGGCCAGGAGGGCTGGCAGGGCGAGTGGATCGGAGGGTTCACGCAGCTCCGCGGTGACTTCAGGCTCGCGCAGCCACGCAGCCACGTCGTCAGCGCCCTCGCGCACGCGACCGGCGTTGGCTGCTTCGCTTTGACGGTCAACGGCCACGCCGCGGACGCCTCCGCCAGCAACAGGAGCTACATGAACCCTGGCTGGGCAAACATTCCGACCGTCCGAATGCTCTACCGTCAGTTCGACGTCGCTGGCAGCCTGTTCGAGGGCGAGAATGTGCTGGGAGCTCGCCTCGGCCAGTGCAAGTTCGGCTACGAGGGCTCCTTCTGCTCGGGGGCGCACGGCTCGCTGAGCGCGTGCCGCGCATTCAACCTCCAGCTGACGATCGTCTTCCAGGACGGCACCCAGCAGGTCGTCGCGTCGCACGCCTCCTCCGCCGCGCCGACCGCCGTGCACGGGACGAGCCGCTGGCTCGGCACCACCGCGCTCAACCCGATTCGGTACACGCACCTCTACCATGGCGAGATCGTCGACGCGCGGCTGGGCACCCCCGACTGGGACACGCCCGCGAGCAGCCCCACCATCGGCCCCGACGCGTGGCAGCCGGCGCAGGCGTACGCGGGCGCATCGGAGCTCGCGTCGCAGTTCTCGCTGCTCCGCGCGCCGCCCATCGCTGCGACCGACGAGATCGCGCCGACCAACGTCACCGCGCTCGCTCTCAAGGGAGGAGGAGGGGGTACCACCGCGTACGTCTTCGATTTTGGCAACAACATGGCGGGCTTCGCGCGCATGGTGGCGCCTGCGCAGCCCCTCCCGGCCGGCACGGTCGTGACGCTCCGCTACGGCGAGGTCCTCGGCGTTGACGGCTCAGTCAGCCAGCCGTGGGGCGACGGCGCGGGCATCAACCACGCCAACCAGACCGACCAGTACACCGCGCGCGGCGTCGGCGGCGAGACCTTCACCCCGAGCTTCACGTACCACGGCTTCCGGTTCGTGCAGGTGGAGGGCCTGCCGGCGGGCGTCGTGCCCGGCCGCGCCTTCCTCACGGCGCTCTTCGTGCGCACCGCCATGCCACGCGCGGGCCGCGTCGAGTTTGGCGAGCGCTACGCGGTCCTCAACCAGATCCAGGCGGCCGTCGTGCAGACGCAGGCGTCCAACGTGCACGCGCACCCGACCGACTGCCCGCAGCGCGAGAAGCGCGGCTGGACGGGCGACGGGCAGGTCACGTCGGGCCAGTGCTCTCTCAACTTCGACTCGGTCGCAATGTACGCGACGTGGCTGCAAACGATGGCCGACTCTGCGTCGGTGGGATGCGCCCTGGCGCCCAAGACGCCCACCACGCCGCAGCCCAACACCTTCAAGTGCTGCGACCCCGCGACCAAGCAGTTCGGATGCGACTACACGGACCTCCCGCCAGGCGGCGCGCACGGCGGCTTCGCCGAGACCAGCGGCTCTGTGGCCGACGTCGTGCCCTACATGGGCGTCGGCGGCTGGCCGGGCGATCCGAGCTGGGGCCTCGCGGGCACCACGATCCCGTGGGAGGTGATGACGCAGACGGGCGACGAGTCGATCGTCTCGGAGTTCTACGGCCTCGCCAAGGGGGTGGTCGACTTCTTCTCTCGTCAGGGTGACCCCAAGATGGGCGGCCTCGTCTCGTTCGGCTACTATGGCGACTGGCTCTCGCTCGAGCCGGTCGCGAAGCCTCAGATCGTGAGCTGGTCGCACGTCCTCGGCGTGGCGCGCCTCGTCGACATGGCGACGCGCATCGGCGAGGCCGCCGACGCCGCGCGCTTCGCCGCGCAGCTCGCCAACCTCACACGCGCGTACCGGGCGGCGTACGAGGAGGCCGACGGCACGTTTGGCGCGACACAGACCGCCAACGTCCTCGCTCTGTACCTCAACCTGACCGAGGGGGCGGCCGGGGCGGCCGCGGCCGCGGCCGCCCTCACGACCAACCTCGGCACCCACGGCAATCGTACCCAGTCGGGCCTGATCGGCGCGAGCTACGTGCTGCAGGCACTCACGAGGGGAGGAGCCCACGAGCTCGCCCTCGCCATCGCGTCCGCCGTCGACGAGCCTTCGTGGGGCTACATGGTCAAGACCGGCCCGGGTACGATCTGGGAGACCTGGGACGACACGTCCAACAGCCACAACCATCCCATGTTCACGGCGTCGATTGGGAAGTACTTGTACGCTGTCGCCGGCCTCCAGCCGGAGGCGTGGCGCGACGCGCTCGTTCCCGAGCTGCGGCCCGGTGGAGGCAATGCGGCCGTGGCCGCCGCCCTCGGCTCCGCGTCCGTCTCCGTGACGAGCCGTCGAGGCGCCGGTCCGATCCAGCTCTCTTGGAGCTGCGATGAGACGAGCCAGCGCTTCCATGCGAACGCAAGCGTGCCGCATGGCTTCGCGACGGCCCTCCTGATCATCCCCATCCCCACCAAGGGCGGAAGCGTGCCCGCAGCGGCGGGCCTGCCGACCTTTACCTTGCGCGAACGGCGTAGCGGGCTACATCACAGCAGCATGCGAAGCTTTGGCACGTTTGAATCGGCCGAGCTGTGTCGCGCGGGGGTGCTGCGTGTTTCAGTGCGAGCCACGCCTGGTGATCACCGTGCCGTTGAAGCGGAGCTTGCGATCGTGCCGGGCCAGTTCGAATTCGTTTGGGAGGTCGAAGGTCGTGCCGCGTGAAATTTATCTCATGATATACTCTCATCAGTCTGACGAATTACCGAATAGTAGTACGCCCTTAGTAGTACTCATTTACAAACACAAAAAAATAGGATT
>Ga0209713_10002922_pt1 | contig 10722 bp, 8 predicted proteins | sample ArcOceMetagenome_3_FD_187444 | JGI IMG/M metagenome (GOLD analysis project Ga0209713, IMG submission 187444) | Marine eukaryotic phytoplankton communities from Arctic Ocean - Arctic Ocean- Svalbard ARC20M Metagenome (SPAdes) (version 2) | ecosystem: Environmental > Aquatic > Marine > Oceanic...
CGATCAGCTCAGCGGCGGCAGCGGTGGAGGCGGCGGTGGTGGTGGCGGTGGCGGTGGCGGTGGCGGTGGCGGTGGCGGTGGCGGTGGCGGTGGCGGTGGAGGTGGAGGTGGAGGTGGCGGCGGCCTGCGTCGGCCGCGATTCGATCTCGACACCCCGAAGCCGCCCGACAAGCGAGAGGCGCCGGCCACGCGGCCGACGCCCGTCCCGCCGCCCGCTGCCGCCGCAGCACCGGCGCCCGCCGCTTGGGCCCCCGCCGCATGGGCGCCCGCCGCCGCGCCGGCGTCCGCCTTCTCTCCGCCCGACGCCGGGCGGGCCTTCGTGTCGCCGATGGTCTCGGCGTCTCCCTTCGGCGCTCCAAACGGCGGCTGCACGCCGCGCGCCGAGAGGCCCAGCGCGGCCCCCTCCAACCCCGCGCAGAGGCCGCGCAGACCCGTCGCCAGCGCGTCGCTCGACTCGCTGCCGTTCGACGTGCCGCTGTCGAGGCGCGCCGCCGCCGGCGCGCCGCCGCTCGTCACCGTCAACCCGCCGCCGCGCGTCCGCCTGCCGGGCGAGGGGCTGCGCTCCCCACGCGCCGCCGACAGCACCGCGTCTGGACAGGACCAGCCGCTGCTCTACGCGTCGCGCGTCGCGCGCGCGCAGACGGCCAACGGCTCCCGCCCGCCGCGCGGGCTGGGCCGTTGAGAGGCTTTTTCAAGTTAGACGCGAGAGTTAGCATCCGTTCCAAAATCAGTCAACCGCATTCATGTCTACACCAACTCTACAGAAGCACTACGCGCCGTGCTTGGCCGCACTCAGCGTCTTGCACTCGTCGATCTTCTCGCGGATCTCGCGGTTGCCCGGCTCGAGCTGGCACGCGCGCGTCAGGTGGCGCCGCGCCGCCTCGTACTGCTCGAGCACCATGCACGCCAGGCCGCGGCGGTACCACGCCTTGGCGCTCTTGCCGTCGAGCTCGACCGCGCGGTCGCACGCGTTGAGCGCGAGGTACGGCTCGTTGAGCTTGAGCCGGCACATGGCGAGGTTGAGCTCGCACGCCAGCCGCAGCTCCGCCGCGCTCGTCGCCGCGGCGCCGTCGCCCGGGAAGCCGTCGGGGAGCGGGTGGAAGAGCGCGAGCGCCGCCTCGTACTTGCTCGCCGCCTGCGAGAGATCGCCGCCCTTGAAGGCCGTCGTCCCCGCCGCGCGCTCCGCCGCGCCCGCCGCGATCCGCTCGTCGACGCCCAGCTCCGGCTGCGCTGGCCCCGCCTTCGGCGTGTTGATCTCCTGCAGCCGCGCCGCCGCCGCCTGCGGGTCGAGGCGCTGTGCCGCCAGCCGCGCCGCAAGCTGCACCCACGGCGCGTCCGACGAGACGTCGGCGATCGTGAAGTCGTGCCGCTCGAAGCCCTCCTGGTCGTCCCACACGCGCGCGAGGAAGCCGTCGCCGAGGATGTCGGTGTTGCTGCCGCACTGCTGGCAGATGGCCGAGGCGCGCGCGTTGCGCGGCGAGCCGCGGCTCACGCCCTTGTCGTCCACGTACAGGTTGACGCCCATGTACTCGCTGTTCTTGGTCGCGGGCAGCACCTGCACGATGTCGACGGTCTGGCTCTCGGCGAGACGGTCGAGCATCTCCATGTCGGGCCCGGCCGAGCCGGGCTGCTGCTGCTGGAGCCGCGCGACCACCGACTCCTTCATCGCCGCCTTGCCCTCCGCGGTGAAGGCGCCGCCCGTGCGGCGGAAGTAGTCCTGCAGCGTCGTCGTGAAGCATGAGAGGTTGGTCTCGAGGTCGGGCGGCACCTCGAGCTCAAGCTCATCGAGCGGCTCGCTGATGTCCGCTGGGATGCGCACGTACTTGACGGTTGGCATTGGCCTGGGAGAGCAGCGAGGCCTGGCGGTGTCGTGTGGCGCGCAGTGCTGGACGGCGATGCGCCACCTAAGTCTCGCCCAATGATACTACATCAGCGCACGTCGAAACGCCATCCTACATTTCGTTGAAGCATGGGAAGCGCGCGGTTACGCATGCCTGGTCCTCCTCAAACCAGCGGACGCGCTGGAAACGCGACCTATGCATTTGCATGCATCGAAACCTCGCAAGTCGAGACTTGATCATCAAGCTGTCGCGAGGCGTCCAACCAACAGGCCCACATGCAGCGTCGTTTATCCCTTGCTCTCGTGCTTGGAGTCTCGCCGTGGGCGCGCGCGCTGTCCGTGCCGCCGCGGCCGTACGCCACCGAGCCGCGTCGTCGAGGTAGCAGCGGTGGCGGTCGCGGCGGCGGTGGCGGTCGCGGCGGCGGCGGCGGCTACGGCGGCGGCTACGGAGGCGGCCGCGACGGTGGGTACAGCCGCGGTGGCGGCCGCCGCGGCCCGCAGCGACCGTCGCGGGACGATGCGGGCGGCTATCGCGAGGGTGGTGGTGGTGGGTGGAGCCCCGCGGCCGAGGGCGGCGACTGGAGCACGGACGACTGGGACTCTGGCGCGCCCGAGCCGGTCGAGGCCTTTGGCGAGCACGTCTTCGGGGTGAGCCCCGTGCTCGCGGCGCTGCAGCAGGAGCGGCGGCAGATGCACAAGCTGCTCGTGCAGGACTCGATGGACCTGAGCAAGCGCAAGGACGCCGCGGCAGTCCAGCGGATTCAGCGGCTCGCCGAGGAGCTCGACATCCCGATCGTGCGCACGGACAAGGGCTCGCTCAACGGGCACTGCAACAACCGGCCGCACCAGGGCCTGGTGCTGCACGCGGAGAAGCTCAAGTTCGAGCCGATGGCGCAGTTCCCGCCGCCGCCGGAGGGCGACGGCCCCGAGCAGCGGCTGCCGCTGTGGCTCGCGCTCGACGAGGTGGGCGACCCGATGAACCTGGGCGCGCTGCTGCGCTCGGCGCACTTCCTCGGCGTGCAGGGCGTGCTGGTCTCCGAGAAGAACTCGGCGCCGCTCACGCCGACGGTGAGCAAGGCGAGCTCGGGCGCGATGGAGATCATGCGCGTGCACGCCACGCGCAACCTGCCCAAGACGCTCGCCTCGGCGAGCGAGCAGGGGTGGAGCGTCGTCGGCGCCGCGCTCGAGGACAGCGTGCCGCCCTCGGAGCTGCAGCTCGCGCGCCCGACCATCCTCGTGCTCGGCAGCGAGGGCGCCGGGCTGCGGACGATGGTGCGCAAAGGCTGCGACCAGTTCGTGCGCATCCCGGGCGGTGGCGAGGCGGACGACGGCGCGCCCGACTCGGTCGACTCGCTCAACGTCAGCGTCGCCGGTGGCATCCTGCTCTACGCGCTGCTGCACGCCGCGCGAATCGGGTGAGATGACATCTCTGCGGTGTGTGGTCAAAGGAAGAGTGTCCTGCCGTACTTTTTTCTAGGGTATGTTACACCAAAAGACCTACTTCTTCGTGTCCACTGCGAGCCTGCTCAACCGTGCGGCACGCGCCTTCTGCGCGTCCTTCGCCGAGACGGCCTTTCGTGCCGGCTTCGGAGCCGCGGCCGCTCCGAGCAGAGGGCCCAGCAGCCCCTGCAGCACATTCACCAGGGGCTGCACAAGCAACCAGTTGTTGGTAACGTAGACCACGAGCAGAGCGCCGAGACCCAGCGTCAGCGTGCCGCCCGTTGGCTCCTCCGGCTGTCCCGGCTGCCCACCCGCCATCGCACTCGGGTCCATGCCCATCGCTTCCCGCTGCTTCGTTGAGAAGGGCGCTGGTGCCTCGCCATTAGGGGTCCACTTCATGTCGAGCGCGGCGCTGAAGCCCAGCGCGAGCACGCAGCACGCCAACCTGAAGCTCATGGCGGAGGTCATCGATGAGGTCTGGGCGCGGGCCTCGGGAGGGGGCGCACCACCAAACAGCCATCTTTGTGATTTGCATTTCTATTGTGTGACACACGACACGAGCTACGGCTCCGCCTCACCCGGAGCAAAAAGACTTTGCGGGCGCGGCATCATTTCCCGAGCTCGTCGTCGCAGTCGAGGGGCGGCCCGGATTTGGCAAGAGCTGATCCGGGCTTTACGAGCCTCATCCACCAACGGGCGGCATGCTGCCGCTGCCTGAGTGAGCAACGCGCGCGATCCAGTGGCGATGAGCAAGGCGCAGCCGGGCGGGCGTGGGCAGCCGAAAAGGGGGCCGTGGCGCACCCTTGATCGATCCCATGCCACGGATGTTGGAGCCGCGACCGCCACCGCCGCCGCCGCCGCCACCGCCGCCGCCGCCGCCGCCACCACTGCCACTGCTGCTACCTAATCCGTTGATCTTGGAACGGGACGGGGCGGAGCCTGCGCTCTTTTTGAGCGCCTCGGGCTGCGCACGGGACAGAAGCCGCGGGTGTGAGTTTGTTGGCGGCGGCTGGCCAGGTGCATGCCTGGCATGGTGGTGCTGCGCACATCGATGAGCGACTGCACGAACAGCATGAGGAAGGCGTAGATCTTGAAGGGGATCGACAGCAGGTCGTCAAGGAAGGACGGGGGCCGAATCTGGCCTCCGCGGATCACGGTGGGTCTGGCGGTGCTCATGCTGGCCAGACTGCACCCACCTGCGCGTGAGGTCGGGAGGTTGGGTTAGCCGTCGTGCCGAGATTACTCGGGCCGGAGCCAACCCAAGCCGTGCCGCAGAATCGAGTCGTGGGGACGGCGCATGCACCGCATGCGGGTGTGAGGCTCGGGCACCGACAGGTGGACCCGCGGGCGACGGTTGAGGCAAGGCCGGTTCGCGCGGGCCGTGGCGTGCAGCAGGCTGTCGATCGCGCGCACCAGTGGTAGCTTTGTAGAACACGCCCACTGAAGACGCTGTGCTGGCGCCACGCGAGCGAGCGAGCGTGCGTGTCCCCTACCCCTCGTCCACAACGAGAGCGTGTTACCGCTTCCCCCTGTTCAGCGTCGACGCACTTGTAATCGGAGATCGCTCCTAGCCGCATGCTCGTGCTCAACGAGTTCGACGTGATCGCCGCGTTCGTCGCGCTCGCGCTGCTGCTGCGCTGGCTCGTTAGCGGCGACGGAACCACGCTCGTGCCGTCCAAGCAGGACGTTGGCTGGTGGCACTCGCCGCTGGCCACTGCAGAGGAAGCCGAGGTCGTGACGCAGGCCGTGCGGCTGGTGCGTGAGAAGCTGCGCGAGGGCGTGGCCATCGATCCTCATGTGGAGCTGCTGGCGCTGCGGCGACTGCGAGCCGTGCGCTTCGGGCGCCGTGCGGGCGAGCTGATCACGGCCGCAGCCGACGCTCAGGGGGTCGCACAAACCTGCGTGTGGGCGATAGAGTGGCGCGCCGACAACTGCCCGAAGATCGAGCCCAGGGGGCCGACGAAGGGCACGTGGTATGCCGCGATCGAGCTGCCGCAGGGTGAGTGGGCCGACCAGTTCATGGCGGTCGGCATGCGCACCGGTCGGGCGCGCGGCGGCCACCCCGTCAAGGTGGAGCGCTGCGGAAGGCACGACACCGCGGGGCTGGGGCGCGATCCAGACGGCGAGGCGAGGCTGCGCGAGTACTATTATGGGATGCTCGACGACATGCAGCACACGCTCGACGTGGAGTCGCTGGCGTGCGGCGCGCTGCTGCGCACCTACGAGGTGTGGGACATGGAGGGCATAACCATCGGCCAGATGCTGAGCCCGACGGTGCTGCGCGTCTCGATCGACGTGCTCAAGATCTTCTCGAAGGCGTTCACGGGGATCACGGCGCGCGTCTGCATCATCAACATGCCTTCGTGGGCGATGCGCCTCCTCGACCCGCTGCTCGCCGCCGTGCCAGCCCACGTGCGCAGCAGGGTCGTCGTCCTCGGTGCCGACTGGGAGCCGACGGTCGCCCAGGACGTCGACGCCGAGGCGCTGTCGCTGATCAAAGCCGACGCGCGCACGCTCGCCCGGCATCGTGGGACAAGGTTGTAGCTCCGCCGTCCTCTGTTGGTGCCTTTGGTGGCGATTTTTCCGGATCGTCGAAATTCCCCTGAGTGCCTCGACCCCTCTGCCGGCGAAGTTGAAGTTTCCAGACCTCCGTCGCGGATACAGACTGCGCGACCCGACGCACAGAGATAGATGCCGTCAGCCCCAAGCTTTGAGCAAGTGCTCGAGGCCCAGAAGGCGAGGTACAAGTCCGGTGATCACCCACTGGCCCAGCGGCCGTCACCACAGCAGCTGCCGGAGGAGCCAGATGCGGCTGGGTTGGAGGCGCTGCTGGGTAGCCAGTTGCTCGAGCAAGCTGAGTCGGACCCGGAAAGCTTCGAGAGACGAGGCTTCGAGATGATCCGTAAATCGATGGACGGACCGGCACGGGTGGCCAAGGCCGCGGAGTGCAAGGCAGAGGCAAACGAGCAGTTTGCAGCCAAGGCGTGGGTGGCCAGCGTCTCCGGGTTCCTGGCAGGCATCTGGTTCCTTCAGCGGGGTGAGCCACCGTGCCCATCGATCGTCGCGAACGCCAAGCTCGCCTCCTTCGAGGACATCCCGGCGGCCCTGGGGTTTGGTGAGCCATGCGAGAACGAGCCTACGAGCACGCTGACAAAGGAGGAGGCGGCCAGCGCATCGGCGCTGCGCGTGACGCTCCATCTGAACCTCGCCGCGGCCGCACTGAAGCTGTCACAGTGGGTGGTGGCGCGCACGGCGTGTGAGTTTGTGCTCATGGTCGACGGTCGCGCCGCATCGCCCAAGGCGCGGTACCGCCTGGCCAAGGCGCTCGAGGGCCAGGGCGAGCTTCAGGAGGCGATCGCGGTGCTGGAGCGCCTCCTGGAGCTCGACGCGGACAACGCCGATGCGCGAGCCTTTGTGGAGGCGCTGCACACGCGCGTGGCGGCGGCCTCGCCTGCGGTGCCCGACGAGTCTGCCGAGACGAAGCGGCGAGAGGCGGCGGAGCGCGAGCACGGCTCGCTCGAGACGATGACGGCCGATGGCTGGGCCAAGCTGAGTCCTGAGGAGCAGCAGTCGATGCTCGAAGAGATCAACCGAGGGCTCGATGAGGAGGAGGAGACCGGGGCCGAGTTCGACACGGCCGCGCTGGCGGCGGCGATGGGACGCGTGGGGGCGATAGGACGCGCGTGAGCATGGGAATCGCTCCATGATCGGGCGTCATTCTACGCCATCGCTTCGTTCTGGGCCAGCGCGAGCTCTGTGGTCTCTCTAGAGATGATGTTGAAGAGCGCGGCGCGTCGTTGAGTGTAGGAGAACCCAAACACGAGTAAAAGACGAGACACCGCACGTGTGTGCCAACGTAGTACGTAACGGTCGACCCGACTTCACCTGAACGCGACCTCCAGCAGCTCGTCGAGCTGCTGCTTGTGCAGCTCGACGACGCCCGTCGCCGGCGCGGCGGAGGGGCTGCGCCCGATGTACGGGATGGGGTAGTTGAGGCCGGAGAGGGAGCGGACGGTGTTCTCGAGGCGCGGCCGCACGTAGCTCCACGCGCCGTAGTTCATCGCCTCCTCCTGCGCCCACGCGACGGTGGCGTTGGGCAGCCGCGCGATGGCGGCGCGCACCTCGTGGTACGGGAAGGGGCTCAGCTGCTCGACGCGCACGATCGAGACGTCGTACGCGCCCCGCGCCTCGCGCGCCGCCGCCAGGTCGAAGTAGACGCGGCCCGAGCAGAGCACGAGCTTGCGCACCTCGCTGGCAGCCGGCAGCAGCTCGGGGCGCGGCTCGCCGAGCACGGGCTCGAAGACGGTGCCGGGCCCAAAGGCGGACAGCGGGCTCGAGAGGAGCTTGTCGCGCAGCAGCCCCTTTGGCGCCATCAGCACGAGCGGCTTGCGCAGCGCCGCGTGCGCGTGCTGGCGGCGCAGCGCGTGGAAGTAGTTTGCGGGCGTCGTCAGGTTGGCGACGAGCATGTTGGCGGCGGTGCGGCGCGCGCGGCGCAGCGCCCGCTCGCTCGTCACCGCCGGGATGACGCGCTCGTCGTCGTCGCACAGCTGCAGGAAGCGCTCGAGCCGCGCCGACGAGTGCTCGGGCCCGCCGCCCTCCATGCCGTGCGGCAGCAGCATCACGAGCCCCGACTGCGCCTGCCACTTGGCCTCGCCCGCCGCGACGAACTGGTCGATGACGCACTGCGCCGTGTTGGCAAAGTCGCCGAACTGCGCCTCCCACAGCACCAACCAATCCGGGTTGTTGAGCGAGTGGCCGAGCTCGAAGCCGAGCACCGCCGCCTCCGACAGCGGCGAGTTGTGCACCTCGAAGCTCACGCCGCCGCCGCCGCCGCCGCCACCCACCACGTGCGAGTGCGCCGCCCGTCTGGCCACCTCGGCCAGCGGCACGTACGTCGCGCCGTCGCGCTCGGGGCGTTGGTCGTGCACGACGGCGTGTCGGTGCGAGAAGGTGCCGCGCTCGGCGTCCTGGCCGGAGATGCGCACGCTGACGCCGTCGGCGAGCAGCGTCGCGCACGCGAGCGCCTCGGCCATCGCCCAGTCGACGGCCGTCTGCGGCGCCGCCGTCATGCCGGCGCGCTGCTCGTAGACGCGGCGCACCACGCGGTGCGCGCGCAGCGTCTCGTCGTCGGGCAGCGCCGTGCACGCGCGCGCCGCCGCCTGCAGCGCGTCGATGGCGACGCCGGTCGCGTCTGCGTCGCGCGCGTCCTCAATCTCGAGGTCGACCTCCTCGTCGACTTCGTCAATCGCCTCGCGATGCCACGGCTGCTGCTGCTGCTGCGGCGGCGCGGTGGTGGTCGCACCGCCGGCGTCTCCGGCCGCGACCTCCGCGACCTCCGCGGCGGGGCTCGCCTTCGACCTGCGCAGCGCGCCGTCGAGGACGGCGTGGATGTCGCCGCGCACCGCCTCGACCGCCTCCGGGCTCGTGACGCCGCGCGCGACGAGCGCCGCCGTGTACTGCGCGAGGGTCGAGGCCTGCCGCCGGATGCGCTCGTACATGGCCGGCTGCGTGAAGCTCGGGTTGTCGGCCTCCTGGTGGCCGTTCTTGCGGTAGCACACGAGGTCGACGACGACGTCGCGGCCGAAGCGCTGCCGGTACTCGACCGCGAGGCGGCACACGCGCACGACCGCCTCGACGTCGTCGCCGTTGACGTGGAAGATCGGCGCCTCGACGACCTTGGCGACGTCGGAGCAGTACCGGCTCGAGCGCGCCTGCGACGGCGGCGTCGTGAAGCCGATCTGGTTGTTGATGATGACGTGGACGACGCCGCCGCAGCCGTAGCCGTCGAGGCGCGAGAGGCCGAGCGTCTCGTATACGACGCCCTGCGCGGCGAAGGCGGCGTCGCCGTGCACGACCATCGGCAGACAGCGCCGCCTCGCGCTCGCCCTCGCGCTCGCCCTCGCCTCGGAATCGGCGTCGGCGTCGGCGTCGGCGTCGGGCTCCTCTTTCGCTGCCTCCTCCCGCGCCCTCGCCCTCGTCGCCGCCGCCGCCTCCTCCAGTTCCATCCGCTGCTGCACCGCGCGCGCGCGGCCGGAGACGAGCGGGTTGACCGCCTCGAGGTGCGACGGGTTGGGCATCACCTCGAGCTGCAGCGCCCTGCCGCCGCGCAGCTCGCGCCTCACGACGGTGCCGAGATGGTACTTGACGTCGCCCGACATCGAGCGCGGCAGCAGCAGCCCGCGCGTCAGCTGCTGGAACTGCTCGAGGCGCACGCCGGCCTGCGCCGGCTCGGCCGCCCACTCGCGCACCAGGCTCGCGGCGTCGTCCACCGACGCCGGCACGCCCAGCCGCAGCAGCGCCGGGTGCAGCTCCTCCACGCTCAGCTCGCCATCCCGGTCCCAGTCGAAGCGCTCGAAGACGACCTGCGTCGTCGCGCGCCACGCGCCAATGTCGATCGGGCTGCCCTGGATGACGCCGCGGAAGTCGCGGAAGATCTGGTCGAGCGGCTTGCGAGCCACGTTGGCGAGCACGTTGAGCCGGCCGCGGTGCGCCATGCCCAGCACGATGTGCTCGACGCCGAGCTCGCCCGAGCGCACCACCGCCTCCTGCATCCCGACCACCAGCGACTCGCAGCCCTCGAGGCCGAAGCGCTTGGCCAGCCGAAAGTTGGAGCCGCAGAAGGCCGCAAACGAGTCGGCCCAGCACAGGTGCTTCAGCGTGTGCAGCTGCTCATCCGCCGAAGGAACCGGCGCCTTGACCGTCTCGAGCTGGTCGCGCAGCCAGCCGCGCTCCTCCTCGCACTGGATGTGCATGAACTCGACACCAACGCTCCCCGCGTACACCTCCTGGAGGCGGGTGTGCAGCTCACTCAGAGGCAGACTGCGACCAGGCGACGTGAAGCCGCCAGGGTTGATGACCGCCTTTGACACGTCCAGCGGCTTGGCAGACGAGAGCTGCGCCGAGCTGAAGCCATACCTCTCGAGCCTGAGGCTTTGCGGCATGTCGTTGCGCTTGGAGAGTTCGAGAGGGTCGGTACGAGCCACGAGGTGGCCCCATCGCCGGTAGCTCGTGATGAGCTGCACGGTCTTCGCGAGCAGGTTGGCCTCGGCGTGGAAGTGGCCGTCCAGCGCCGAGCCAGCCCACTTGCCGCTGCCGCTGCTGCTGCTGCTGCTGCTGCTGCTGCCACCCCCGCCGCCACTGCTGCCGCTGAAGCTGCTGACGGCACGGCGGCCGTTGGAAGCGAGGCGCGACGCTCGGGTCATCGACGGCCGTTGGTGTGCACAACGTTGTGAAGGACGAGGCCTCAATGCGACCAGAGGCTTCGCGAGTCCGAGACTTGGCCAGTGCAACTCGCGAGTGCGAGACTTGATGAGTTTGGCATGCACTGCATACACGCTGTTAAACGCAGAAACCGCCGGCTGAAAACGCAAATGACCGCTACGTCACTCCCCGTCCAGGGCTGAGTGAGGAGCTGAGGAGGCGGTCGATCAGCGCGGCGGACG
>Ga0209713_10002923_pt1 | contig 10722 bp, 7 predicted proteins | sample ArcOceMetagenome_3_FD_187444 | JGI IMG/M metagenome (GOLD analysis project Ga0209713, IMG submission 187444) | Marine eukaryotic phytoplankton communities from Arctic Ocean - Arctic Ocean- Svalbard ARC20M Metagenome (SPAdes) (version 2) | ecosystem: Environmental > Aquatic > Marine > Oceanic...
AGGTCGCGCCGGAGGGCGCCCTCCCCGACGACTTTGGCACGCGGCTGTGGGAGGCGGCGACGTCGGGCGGCTTCGAGTTCGAGGGCCTGTCTGGCGTGGTGCGCTTCGACGAGCATGGCGACCGCGACAAGCGGACGGCGAACATCCAGCTGTACAACGTGCTGCAGGCGGCGGACGGGAGCGTGTCGGAGTCGCTGGTGGCGAGCTACGACGGGACGCGGTCGGTGGCGTGGGCGTGGGAGGGCGGCTCGATGGGTGAGAGCGGCATCGTCTTCAACGGTGGCTTCAGCTCTCCACCGGACGACGATCATGATTCTCAAACTTCTCGTCAGAGGAGCCTCCTCCGCTGGGTCATCGCCGTCCTCTGCGCGCTCGGGCTCTGCTCCGGTCTGGCGGCGGTCTACATGCTGGTGTGGCGCCACCGCCACCTCCAGGCGATGGACGCACTGACGCAGGCCAACGTGCAGCAGGGCAAGCAGATCAGCGTGATGGCGGCCGCAGAGGCGGTGGAGCCGCTGCCGCTCACCGAGCGCGAGACGCTGATCCTTGACGCGATGCTCGGCCCACGGACGATGCCCGACGCGCTCAAGCGGCTGCAGATCGGCGCCGACGAGGTGCATCTGAAGCAGCCGATCGGCTCGGGCAGCTTTGCGGACGTCTTCATCGCCGACTGGTCTGGCACGCCGTGCGCCGTGAAGCGGCTCCGCCGCTCGCGACTGACGGAGCAGGGCCTGGTGCGCTTCCAGGCGGAGATCTCCTTGCACGTGACGCTGCGCCACCCGAACGTCGTCGCGCTGCTCGGGTGCGTCGTGCTGCCCGCGGAGGGCAAGGTCCAGGCGATCCTCGAGCTGTGCAGCCGAGGCACGCTCGAGCAGGTCCTCGGCGACGCGCGCGCGGCGAGTCTGACGTGGTCGGCGCACAAGCTGCCCATCGCCCTCGGCATCGCGCGCGCCATGGCCTACCTGCACGCGCAAGACCCGCCCATCGTCCACCGCGACCTCAAGCCGGCCAACGTCCTCGTGGACGACGGGTACAACGCCAAGCTCGCCGACTTTGGGCTTGCGCGCGAGATGGACGACGTGACCATGAGCAACGTGGGCACGCCCATCTTCGCCGCGCCGGAGGTGCTGCGTCGGCAGCGGTACACGCAGAGCGCCGACGTGTGGAGCTTCGGCTGCGTCCTCGAGACGCTCGTCACGCACGCGTCGGTCTACGCGTGGTTCACGCAGCGGGAGGAGCTGCTGCGGCGCATCGCCGACGGCCAGCTCAAGCCCGACCTGCCGGCGTCGCACTTCCTCGCGCGCATCCTCGAGCGGTGCGTCATGCCGCGCGCCGACGAGCGGCCGCGCTTCGACGGGCTCGTCGAGATGCTCTCGTCGTCGCAGATGGGCATGGCGGCCGCGCTGCAGCCGCCCGGCCCCGCCAACGGACTCGCGCCACTGCAGGGCACCGGGAGGTCTCTCACGGCGGCGCTCGTCCGGCCACAGACGGCGCAGCCGCGGCCTCTGCCCGGGTCTCTCACGGCGTGGCCCGTCTCGGCGGGAACGTCCGAGCCGAGCGTCGCACAGGGCTCCGCCGACGAGACCGTCCTACACCTCGCCGACCTCGAGGCCACGTGGCGCGACCACGGGCCCGAATCGCTGCTCACGCGGTTCCGTGCGCACCTCTTCCTGGCGCCGCCGCTCGTCGCGCCCGCCCACCTGCTCGGGCCGGAGGACTCCCTGCTCACCGCGCTGTGCGCCTTCAAGAGCGCCGAGCTCGAGCGGGTATACCGCGCGCATCGCTTCTTCCGATGCGCGAGCCGCGCGCGGTGGGTGCTGCTGGGCATGAGCCTCTTGCAGACGGCGGTCACGCTCGTGCGGGCGCAGGCGTCCGACGACATGCAGTTCTTTGCAAAGAACGCCGACCACCGGCTCGCGGCGCGCGCCGCGCTGTCGCTGCTGCTCGTGCTCGCGGCCGCCTTCACGTTCACGCGCTTCTTCCGGCCGGCGACGCTGCAGCCGCTCTTCTTCCTCCTCGTGTCCGCGTGGGTGCTCCTCTTCCCGGGCATCGACGTCGCCCTGGGTGTGGAGGTCGAGTACGGGTGTGAGCTGCAGCTGCTGGGCGCCAACGAGTCCGAACCGACGGACCGGGCGTCCGACGCGATGTGCGAGAGCGGGCTGACCGTCCAGCACACGAACACGGGGCGCGCCCTGTGGTTTGCCTCGCAGCACGTCTTCAGCCTGGTCGTCATCCTCTTCTTTGTGCCGATCGACGCGCCGCTCCTCGTCTTCCTCGCCGGGCTGCACGCCGCGCTCATCGAGGCGCTGCTCCAGCGCAACTTTGCGTACCGCCTCGTGGCCTCGTCCGCCGGGCACGCCACCATCCTGGCGGTGCTCGGCGTCGCGAGCGTGCTGCAGAGCCGCGCGGCGCGGCAGCACTTCCTGAGCAACGCGCGCCTCGCCGCCGAGCTGGAGCGGCGCGTCGAGCAGCTCAACTCTGGGAAGGCGCGCGTCGAGTGGGAACGAGAGATGGTCGCCAAGGAGAGGGGGCGCGCGCCCGCCAGCCACCAGGGCGATGCAGCCGCGCCACGGATACCCGACGGCTCGTCGCACGACGTCAGCAGCGACGGGACCGACAGGACGCCGAGCAACATGTTCCGGCCGTTTGGGCAGTCGCAGGACACCAAGAGTGGCACCGTGCAGTCGCAGTCGTCGCTCGGCAACAAGAGCTCGCTGTGCCAGTCGTCGGTGGGCTCTCTGCCGTTCGAGTGGCCGAGGAGGAAGCTCGACGAGCCGTACGCCGACCCCCAGAAGCCGGAAGGGCGGCCGGCCTGCTACCCGGCGGAGATGTGGATGCCCACGCCGCCGGCGAAAAGCCGAAGCACCAAGGCAATTGCTCGCGTCATGAGCCGCGACGCGCGCAGGCGCAGCGCCGTCAGCATGATGAAGCGCGCGGCGGCTGCGCAGCTCGGGGCTGCGGCGCCCCCGCCCTCGTCGCCCGACAGCTCCGAGCTCAGCTCGTCACGGTGCTGACGGTGGCGCCGCGTCGATACACAGTAAACAGGATATAACCGCACATGGCAACTGCGCCGCGTCGATGCGGCCTGCTCTTGGGACGTATGCTCTCTAACTTTTTCCGCGGCGCGAAAAATTTTCTATTGAGTTTTTATTGTATAAAAAGATGCAGAGGGCTGCAGCCCCTCTCGTCTACAGCAGGACCTACCTGTGCATGTGCATGTGCCGAACGTCAGCGAAAGGATTCGTCATGGGATTCGTCCACACCAGTAGAAGAAGAACACCCAGGAGATGGAACGATGGCCTGCTCGGCACCTATCCTCATCATGTCGCCAGCCTTGACCGCCGCGTCCAGAAGCATCGCGACGGGGTTGGGGTGCTCGTGTCCCTCGCGCAGGCCCTCCTCGACGCCACGACGCGCCACGGACGGCCGCTTGGCGCGTTGTCCGCCGCCGCCTGTGGTGGTGGTGGTGCACGGGTGCTTCTTCCCAGCGTGACGGAACCCGTCGCGCGACGAATAGTCGGGTCTGCTGCGGCTCACAAAGTAGGGGCTGGAGACCGACGCCCGCGCGTGGTCGTCGCGGTCAACCAGCGAAAACCGAAGGAAGAAGCGCTCGTCCTCCCGTGCCGACAGCTTGGAACCGATCACGTGCATCGTGAATTTCCAGTCGAGCCTCTGCTGCACGCGATGGCCACCGTCGACAGGCATCCAGTGTGCAGCTAGTCGCTGCGAGGTGATCGCCGGCGTCCTCCGTGCGCTGCCGTACGCGCCGACCGTGAGCACAGAATCGGCCCGCGTCAGGGCGTCGCCGCCCGTCACGCGCTCGCCCGTGTCGGCGTGGTGCACGGACATGTCGACACGCAGGTCGTCGTCGTGCTGCACACCGGCGTCCCCCGACACGACGACACGCACGTGGGTGGTGGTCTGGTACGTCAGGACGAGGATGTCAGTGCCGTGCAACCGCTGTTTGTCAAAGAAGTTCGAGCTCTTCTGTGCCAGCGTCAGCGTGTCGCGGTCGCAATCGATGGCGATGGTCGTGGCATCCATCGCTGGCTCAACAATCAGAGGATGAATGCACAGAGCGCGGGCCTCGGCTGCCGTCCAGAAACGACGTAGTAGTACGTCGATCGTAAGGTCGCGCTGCGCTGGCGCAGCACGCAAGTGGTGTGACCCCTCACCCGTCGTTGGTTGGCGGAGGAAATATGGTGGGAAATCGAATTATTCTTAGCCAAAAAGAAACCCATATGTGGCTTATGTGTCGTCAGGGCAGACACACCAGCTCGGTTGATTTCTGAAATTCTCACCCATTGAAATCTTGACGACGGTCGTTGCGGCGGCCCGCATGAGCGACGACGACTATTCCTCCTACCGCTTCAACGAGTGCGCCGAGGCGCGGCACGACTGTCTCGCGTCCGAGTGTTGCCAGGACGAGGGCTACGCGTGCTTCAAGAAGCCGCACACGCAGTACGCGCAGTGCCGGCCGCTCGGCGCGCGCGAGGCGTGCGAGGACACCGACGAGTGGCGCTGCCCTGGCTGGGCCGACTGCCCGGAGGACTACGAGTCCTGCTACGACGCCAAGTGCTGCAAGGGCCACCAGGTGGGCTGCTTCAAGCGCGCCAACCGGCAATTTGCGCAGTGCCGCAAATTCGAGGGCAAGAAGGAGGAGTGCGTGTCGGACGGCGAGTGGCTGTGCCCGGGCACGTGGGAGACGTGCTCGCCGACGATGGGCGCGTGCAAGGAGACGCGCTGCTGCGACCACGCCGACCACCGCTGCTACGCCAAGACGGCGGGGTACGCGCAGTGCCTGCCCGTCGGCTCGTGCGAGGGCAAGGTGGGCGCCGACGGCGCGGCGTGGTTGTGCGACGAGTTGCTCCCGCTGCCGCCCCCTCCCCCTGCCGCGGGGGCGGCCGGAGGAGGCGGCGGCGGGGGCGGCGGCACGGCGGTCGCCGGCGTGCTGCTGACGCTCGCGCTGCTGTGTGTCGGCGGTGGTGGCGCGATGTGGTGGCGTTACGTGTGGCGCGGCGGGCACGCGGGGCGTGCGGCGGCGCGGCAGCGCGGCCGCGAGGAGCGGCAGGACCTCGGGCTCGCGGCCGACGAGCAGGGCGAGGTGTCTACGTCGTCCACCAAGGCCGCCGCCTCCAGCAAGGGCGGGGGCGCCGCCGCCAGCAAGGGCGGCGGGCGCAAGAAGCGCAGCAAGCGGCGCGGCGCCGTCGAGTTGGACGACGACGACGACGACGACGACGCGGAGGAGCTCGAGGAGGCGCGCCCTGCTGCTCCTCGCCGCGGCGGCGGCGGGAGGGGCGACCTGGTGGCGCCGCGCAGCAAGCTCGCGGAGGCGCGCGCCGCCAAGGACGACGACGCTGCGATGGACTGGATGTGATGCATCGTCGATGCATCTGCGCCGCGCGCGCTGATGCTGCGCGGCCAAAGGGGTGGTGGCTACAGCCGAATGAAGCGCCTCCGCGCGCAGGGTGGAGGGACGCCAAGATCCGAACACCGAAGCAGGCACCGAAGGCGGTTTGAGCTACCGTAGGGCGGCCGATGCACTCCGCCGTCGTCTCCCGACGCTAAAGTCTAAAGACCCGCGTGGCATGCACAAAAAGTCCTGTTACGTTCCAATGATTATAGGCTGAAAGGTGGGAAACGCCGGGGGGGGCTGGCGGGCATGGGCCTACACGGGCCACGCCCGGCGGGGCAACGTGCAACGACGCGCGCTAAGGCGCTATGTTCCGAGCGCTCTGCCGCGCGCAGTGCTGGGCGCGGAGACGGCGTCGTGCTCCGAGACGGTGGTGAGGAGCTCGAGGCTCTCGCAGTCGGCGTCGTGGCGGCGAGCGTGCTTGCCCCACTGCTTGGCCGCCTCGCGCGACGGGCTGTTGGCGTGCGCCGAGCCCGGCGCCGTGAGCTCGGCGTGGAGGCGGCGCACCTTGTGCACGTTGTACAGCGTGATGCCGAGCGTGCACATGCAGAAGCCGAGCACGTTGAGCAGCGTGAAGCGGTCCTTGAAGAGGACGACGGCGCCCGAGATGCACACGAGCTCCTTGAGGATGCCGGCGACCGAGAGCGTCAGCGACGACGTCAGCTGCACCAGCATGTACTCGGAGTACATGAGCAAGAAGACGAGCACCGAGACGGTCGCCAGGAACATCGCGAGCTCCTGCGCCACCTCGCGGTCGAGCGCCCCCAACATCTCGACGAGGCGGTCGCCCTCGAAGGCGAGCAGCAGCGGCAGCGTCGTGCCGATCGCCGACGGCGAGATCGCCAGGATCGTCGTGAGCGGCGTCACGTGCGCCGGCGCGGCGGGCGCGGCGGCCCCGCCGGCCGCGGCGGCCTGCGGCGGCTGCACCTGGACGAGCTTCTGTATCAGCACCCACCGCAGCGCCGAGAAGACGCACGCGGCCGAGACGAGCAGGAAGCCGGGCATCGAGAAGGCGGGCATCGACGCCTCGCCCATCGTCGCGAGCGCAATCCCGACGCACACGCACACAACCGAGCCGACTGTGACCCACTGCAGCTCCTCGAGGCCGGCGACCAGCGCAAACAGCAGCACGAAGCCCGGGATCGAGCCGCGCACGACGGTGTGGAACGAGATCGGCAGCAGGGCGAGCCCGGCGTTGGACGCGCCGACATCGAGCGCCGTGATCACGCCGATTATCGCCGACAGGCGTCGCTCTCGAGGCCACGGCTGCGGCGCAAAACAAGGCCTTAGCAGCAGCGCAATCAAAAGCGTCCCAGTGTTGGTGCACATGTTGACGGTGAGCGGGAAGCGGAAGTCGCGCACGCTCAGATAGTATTTGTTCGCGTCTGTGCAAAAGCGGCGGGGGTCGCGTCGGAGGGAGCAACGAGGCGTGCGGCGCATGCGGCGGGTCGTGGGCGTACATATGATGCCGATGCTACAAGCGAACCACACCATGCAGCACAGCGCTACTTTGGTGCCGAGGACGACCAGCGAGGAGGGTGGGTCGCCACTCATCGCGGCGAGGTGGCTCGGCGCGGCCAGGTACTCGGGGCGGCGGCGAGACAGGCAACACGAAAGTTGGCGTCCCGCCGCCGGTGAGGGGTCAAACCAGCGCGACGGGCAATTCCTAAAGATCCGAAAAAATCGCCACAAAAGGGAGATCAACAAAGGCACCAAAGGAGTCGCACGCGTGGGCTCTCCTGACCGGCAGCTTAGGCAAAGCAATGGTCTAAAAAACTCTAGAAATGAGCGTGCAGGCGTGTCGGTGTACATAAACCATAAATAACTTATAGATCAGCGCTACTACATAACTTATAGCCGGATAGATTGTGATCCCCGGTCGCGACCGCGCTTCACCCTCCCCAACGAGGTCGGCGACGACGGCGGCGGGTGCGACTTGAGGACGATCTCCTCGGCAAAGAGCTTGCCCGCGCCCGCGTCGGAGCCCGCGTCGCGCCGGAGGTCGCCGACGCCGCAACTGCTGAGCAGGTAGGAGAGGCAGCAGCAGCCGCAGAACGCCGTGCAGTTGCTGCCGTGGTACAGCGAGAAGTCGGCGGGCACGTACTCGGAGCCGGGCGGCTCCCTGGGCAGCAAGCCGGCGTCCTGGTAGACCAGCGCCACAAACTCCGAGCAGAAGAGCGACGACCGCGTCTCCTTGTTGCGGGTGAGGCCGATGCAGTCGCAGAGGTCGATGGCCGCGTTGACGGCCTCGTCGTCCTTCTGAAACGGCATGTCGCGAAGCGCCTCGATGGAGACGCGCACACGCTCGAGCTCGTCCGCACAGAGCGGCGTGGCAAGCGGCCGGACGCCCAGCCGCGAGCACCACCACGGCGCCGTGCCTCCAGAGGTCTCGATCGGCCGAGTGGCCTGCTCGTCGATGAAGCCGCGGAGCGACATCATCTGCGGGCCGTCGCCGCCCTCGAGCTTCCACGCCGAAACTGACGGCGCGGCACCCTCGCCGAAGTGGAGCGGCCTTCGCGACAGATTGCCATAGTAGCGGCTAGCGCAAGAGTCGATGATGTAGAGCTCCTCGCCCTCTCTCCATATGATGCCAGCGTGGTCCCAAGGCGACGAGGAGATTGTGAACTGGCCTGGCGAGTTGCGGCCGGCTCGGCAGGCGGTGGCCAGGAAGAGGTCGCCCGTCTTGAGCTGCGGAGCGATGGCGTCGTAGTCGATCGGCGTCGGCGCAAAGGCGCGCTCCCAGCAGCCGATCACGCCGTTGTCGCAGGCAGTGAGGCAGGAGGTCAGGCAGCCGTCTTTGGCCCGTCTCATGCTCGCGGTGCGCTTGATAGGAGCTAGAGTAGGCTTGCGTGGGCGGGGCGCGCACGTACAAACAGCTAATTGCATAATTGCATGCACCCGCCCTCAACTAGCCTCAATACCGGTAGCCTCACCGGCTATGGATGGACGTTGTTACCTTCCACATTTTGGCTGGTGGAGGGACGCGTTCCACGCAATGTTTAGATTACTTTAGATCTTAGCTTCGCCTAAGCCGCCGGTCAGGAGGCCCCAGGAGCACCTGTGCTCATCAAATTACCTGGGATTGGGCGCGTGCACAAACCACCGCAAGAAAGGCGGTGTCCCCCGATCAGGCGTCAGACTCGCCCGCGACCTCGTCTGTCTTTATCCATCAACAGCGGCTGCTCCGAGAGGCTGCTCCTAGCGGCTGGCGGTTCGACGTGAGAGCGACGCGGCGTCGCGTCTAGTCCGCCCAGGATGCCGATCGGGCCGACGGGCGACATCAACCACCACAACGGCCACCTCGCCGCCGACTATTTCGAGCTGACCATCACCTTTTGCTTCGAGGTCTTCACCGACCTGGCGTTCCTGCCGCCGCTGGTCATCATGCACCGGCACCGCCGCCACTTCGAGCTGTACATTGGCGTCTTCCAGTTGGTCACGGGCTTTCTCTACAACTTTTGCAACGCGCTGAACGTGCAGGTCTTCCTGACAGAGCTGCAGTGGCACGCCCTCAACAACATCCTGACGACCACGTACTTCTTGCTGTTGCTAATCCACCTGCAGGCCAACGCCGACCCGACGGTCGACGTGGTGCTGCGCTACGTCGCGTTCACCGCGGTGCGCCCAGCCCGCTCACAAAATGTGCTCCCTTTTTCCCCGCGCGAGAGACACCCCGGGGCCCACGGGATGGCCGATCGGCGGCTTGAGCTCGCACGCGCGTGCCCAATGGCTCTCCGCCTCACCGCTCGGAGCACACACCATGGCCGCGCACATGGCGGCTTGAACCGCCGAGCGGCTGCTGACGCGGCCGCGGCTGCCTTCTCGCGGCGCAGGTGTGGGTGGCGCAGATCAAGGACGAGTACTGGCAGCCGTTCTACACGGCGCTGGTGGTCATCTTCTTCTGCGCGATGCCGGTGTGCAAGTTCTTCGGCGCGATGCGCCTGCCGCCGTACGACGGCGAGAAGCTCGCCAAGGGGCTCTGCGTGGGCGCGGGGGCGGCCGTCTGCTTCGCCGTGGGACTCGACGACGCCGTCGACCCGTTCAGGCTCTTCCACGGCCTCTCGCAGGCGCTCGTGGGCGTCGCGCTGTACTTTCTGTGGCAACTCGTGCCGCTCGTCGACCCGGGTGACCCGCGCAAGGCGAGGAGATCTGACGCCGAGCTTCAGAAGAATGGCATGCCTCCGCGCGTCATGTCAGGACCCCACCTACCCATATCCCGATTGGAGTACTATTGAGAAGGTACCGTACTGTAAGTGTGTCCTGAGGGTGCAGCGTAAAGGAGCGGCGCGGTAGAGTTTTTTTCGTTCGATACTGTAGCAATAAAGATGTGACGCTGGCTGGAGAGAACACGCACGCGTCGCCAGAGCCGCGTGGGAAGCGTGCACAAAGTTGATCGCCCAATACGGAGTGCGGGGCACCTGGCTCTGGCGGGGGCTGTCGTCTCCTCCGTCTACGCTCCTGTCGTGCACGGCTGCATCTCAGCTGCACGCAAACCAAAAGTCGAACGGCGGCCTGCCGCCCCACGAGTCTTTTGTTGACCAACTGCACTGGCAGGCGTACGCGGAGAGGCCGTCCGCCTGGCGCAGATTCACGCGCACCTTCGACACGTTGGGCATGAAGTTGCGAAAGAACATGTAGTCGGCCTCCGGCGCCCACTTCGCATCAGGAAACTTGAGCACCTTGAAGTCGCATTTGCTGCATCGCAGGCTGCGAACGCGGACGGCGCACGAGGCGTGTGAGGTGGCAGCGAAGGCGCGCGCGGAGGGCGTCTGACGGCGTGGCGCTTACTTGCACGTGTACGACGACGACTCCTCCGCCGACGAAGCGACAGGCGCGGCTGACAAGTCGCGGCGAGGGCACGGCTGGGGGTTCAACCGACTTGCTGCAGCCGCCTGCGGCCGGGCGGACGAGGCTTTGGGGTCGAAGGCGTCGTCGCCGCCGAGATCAGCGAGCAGCGAGTCGATGTCATCCTCCACATCGTCGTCGTCGTGTCTCAGCTGTGAGAGCGGCCCTCTGCCCCGGGCCTGCGACGGCACCGAGGGCCTCGTCACCCCCGTGGAGGGCGGCGTGCCGGTGGAGGGACGGCTGCTCGTCGGATCGTCCCGCATGAGCCCATCGAGCTCGTTGAGTAGCGAGTCGACGTCGGTCATCGCGGTCGGCTGGAGGCTGCGTTAGGGGCGGAACGCCTTGAAGCTTGAGTCGCCCTTGAAGACTTCTCGTCGCTCCGTGCGGTAATGATACACGCACGCTCGACGCTAATTTCTTGAATTCAGATACAGAGATATGTGTAGCGTACTAGTGTAGCCCCA
>Ga0209713_10002926_pt1 | contig 10718 bp, 2 predicted proteins | sample ArcOceMetagenome_3_FD_187444 | JGI IMG/M metagenome (GOLD analysis project Ga0209713, IMG submission 187444) | Marine eukaryotic phytoplankton communities from Arctic Ocean - Arctic Ocean- Svalbard ARC20M Metagenome (SPAdes) (version 2) | ecosystem: Environmental > Aquatic > Marine > Oceanic...
GCGTTCACCTGGATGTTTGCCAGCAGCAGCACGGGCTCGAACGCGCTCAACTCCGCTGGGATCATGAACTTTATCCTCCCCATCGTGCAGGAGTGCGACGTGCGGCGCGTCCGCTTTACCATCTTTGCCGTGAAAACCTTGGAAGTCCTGATGAACTACAGCCCGGAGATGCAGCAGAGATTCCGCGACGGCGACGGGCTCAACATCTTGGTCGAGCGCGCCCATGCTGAGGCATTTGCGCACAAACCAGGGAATCAAGATTGTGAGATGGACACGGATGGAAAGTCCGGCTCGGCGGCGAAAACGGCGGGGGAAGCGATGGTACAAGATGCGAGCGGCGGCGACGACGCGTGTTTCAGGCCTTTCGTTGTGAAGCAAGACCGCGATGATGAAAAGTATGAGCGGTGCAAGCTGCTCGGTCAGCTCATGCACCTAATGGCGTCGGCAGGCACGCCCATTGCGACCTCCGGCGACGTGCGCGAGCTCATGCAAACGAAAAAGAAATTGCCGCTTCTACTGCATCACGTTTTCGTCCACAGCGAGTCGTTTGGCGCAAATGTCTTTGAGAAGGCCGCTGCCCTGCTCACGGAGTTTGTCCACCAGGAGCCGAGTTGCTTGCAGCACGTGATTGACGACAAGGTTGCGGAGGCGATTCTGCGCACGATTTCAAACTCGGAAGAGCAGAGGCTCCCGATTTCAAGGGGCACAGTCACCATCGTTCCGACTGTAATTGGGGCCTTGTGCCTCACCCCGTCTGGCACCCAGGTTGTCGACCAGATGACGCCCATCGACAAGTTCCTGCGCTGCCTGGCCTCGGAGAAGGTGGCGCCCCTGCTAGTGGGTGAAACGCCGACACAGCTCGGGGCGCAGCTGGAAGAGCTCATGCGGCACAACCCGCCGCTGCTGAATCCCTGCATCACGGGGTGCGTGCAGATTGCAAACCGAATTTCTGAGATCTGTGATGAGCTTGCCTCGAGCGGGGGGGATGCGGTGATGCAGGACACGGGCAGCTCGACGGCTCCTGAGCTCAGGCCTAAGGCTGGTGCTGACAGCGCGCCCACACAGTCGACAACCGGATCAGGAGCATCGGCCGCACCCTCGGCCGAGAAGATGTCACCAGCGCAGGCTTATCTCATGTCCGCGATAGAATTCCTGGGCAAGCTCTTAGACCCGCTGATGTCGGTGGCTGAGCACGCCCGCGCCTTCGTCAGAAACAAGGGATTGACTGCCATCATGAAACTGATCAATCGTCCCGAGATCCCGCGCGACTTTGCCGTCTCGGAAGCTGGCAAATTCTTCGTGCTGGTCGTTGGGAGAACGGCCTCCCACACGCCAGGTCTGGTGCTGGGCGAAGTGATGCAGCGCACGCAGGAGCTCTTGGAATCGACGTGCGCATCGTACTCGGCGGCCTCGGGCGGGACGGGATCATCCGACCCAAAGATGAATGAGATGGAGCTCAGATCGCTGGAGCTACACCTCACGCTGCTGCAGGGGATCGTGAGCTGCTTGCGGGGCTCATCGACCGCGACGGAGTGGGACGACGAGAGGGGCAAAAAGATGATCGATTCGATGGCCTCATGCTACTGCCTGCTACGTGCTTCAGCTTTTACCTCGCCTGCTTCCAAGCCGTCGTCGAGCGCGGCGGCCGCTTCAGATGCCGGCGGGAGTGCTGGGTCCGCGGGAGGCGGTGCGGAGCCGCCCCGCGACCGCCACGTCGACGCAGCTGACGACATGGATGCCGATGGTATGCTGGATGGCCTTTCGCTCTCTGGTTCCGCGGATGCTGCCAACAAATCGGACCTGAGGGCGGTGGTGGCGAATGCGATCGCAGCGCTGCTGATCCGCCTCAGTGCATCGGTGGGCAATCTTTCCAGGAGGAGGCATGACGAGCGCAACGCGCCGTCGCAGACGCGTGAAAAGGCGCTTGCTACCGCACTTGCTGCTTCCTTCAAGCGCTTGCTGGCTGTCGACATGGCGCCGGGGAGCGATGTGGGCAAGATTTCGCGTGCTGTCAACAGTGCCCTCGAGACCATCTCGCTGTGCTTTTTTGGCAACCAAGCCGTGCCTCTCCTCGTAGGCGATTCGCACAGGCACGCCAATTTGCGTGGGGGGGTGAACATGCTGCTGCTCCAGGTTTACCAGCAGTCCGACGGCGTCGATGGTATCACGCAATTGATCGCCCGCCTCGTGGCAGCGCACCTCGATGGCCAGTCGGGGGCAAAGGCGGGCGCGCACAGTGCGAGGGCGCAGGAGCAGATCGAGAAGACCCTCGTTCGGTGCTTTGCCTTCTGCAAAAAGTTGTTGGAAACTCCCCTCACGAGCGTCAGTCGCAACGGGCAAGTCGTGCCGCTGCCGGGCTTCGACTCCGCCAAGTTCAATGCTGGTCTCAAAAACAAGCTGTTCGCTGCTGTCGAGCCCATGTGGAAGACAACCTCGCCCGCCCAGTGGCCCGTGAGCATAGTGCCGGCCCTGTTTGAAGTGCTCTTGGTCCTCATGAAGCCGAATGTTGCAGAGGGCCCGGCGGAGGGGGCAGCGTCCCTCCCGGCTGCCAGCGCAGCGCCCGCCTTCACGCACGACCCGGCCACTGTCTCCTCTCTGATGGAGATGGGGTTCCCAGAAGCGCGGGTGCATGCGGCGCTCGATGGTGTGCAGTCCAACAACGTGGAGTTGGCGACCGAGTGGCTGTTTAGCCACGCCGACGCTGGCGACGACGAGGAATCATCTCTGGCGGCTGCAATCGCGCTCTCGATGAACGCGTCTGGTGCCCAGTCTTCTGGTAGCGCTGCGGCTGCGGCTTCGGCATCTGATGGCGCACCGTCGGGGGCTGAGGCTAAAGAGCCTGCTGCCGAGGAGGCGGTCGCCGACCCCAAGGCCGTGTCAAGCAAGAATGCGGACTTCATCACATCGCATGCGCTCGAATGGAGTCTGCAGGTGCTGTGTGCTGGCAACAACGTTGAGTTTGCCGTGGTGGACACGCTGTCCTGGATCTGCAAGGGCAAGGCAGAAGAGTGCAAGAAGGTCATCACGAGCCTGCTTGGGGCTGTCGATGCGGAACGAGACAAAGAGGCGGCTCTTATGGGTCTCTTGCGCGTGTTGGCGATTCTGATCAACGAGAGCGTGGATTGCTGCAAAGTTGCGTGCGAGCAAGACGCGTTCGCCGCCATCACGAGGCTGATCTACCAGAAAGGTGATACGGCTGCAAGCAACGCGGCAGCCAGCACTGCGCTGAGGGCCCAGGAAGAGAAGGAAGGCACGGAGGACGCAGCGCCGGCGTCCGAGAGCAACTTGGAGCAATCCTCGAAAGCCATGGCCAAGCTCGTCAGTATGCTCAAGGCACACGAGAAGGCGGCAGAGGCCAACCAGTGGTTGTGCTCAGGCCTCCTTATCTTGAACAGGATTCTCATCCACAACGAACAGGCCAAGGTGGCAGAAAGCGTCCTCCTGCCCGCTGCTGGCACGGACGGTGAAGGCGCTGCTGCCAGTGGTGACAAGACCCCGGGCAAGGAGCCAGCGGTGCCATCGGGCGACGCAGATGCGACGCAGGAGACGTTGGCCAAGAATACGGATCTTTTGAGATTCTGCATGCGTTGGCTTGATGGCAAGCCTGATACACATCTGTTGCATGCAATCATGGACATTTGTGCGCGCTTGACACGCCGCCACGAGCTTGCGCTCATCTTCCTGCACGAGGGAGGTATCGACAAGGTGCTGCACCTGCCGCAGAGCACAGCATTCTCTGGGCAGGCCATTGTGACGGGCTCGCTCATCCGGCATGTGCTCGAGGACCCGGCTTCGCTGCAGGCCAGCATGCAGAGCGAGATCCGCTCGCTGCTCACGAATGTCAATGTGCGCGATGGGCGACACATGCCCATCCGCAACTTCTTGGGCAGCTGTGCCGGCATGGTGCAACGCGATCCCCATGTGTTCATGTGCGCTGTCCGTGCGTCGTGCCGCATCATCTCCGAGGACCGGAGGGGCAAGGTGGTTGCCCTCCTAGATCGCACCGAGGAGAAGGGCCAGACAGGCCCGAGCCAAGCCGCGCAGAGCGACAGCGTCTTGGTGGATCAGTCGGTCGACAAGTCCCTTGGTGCCCCTGAAACGACCCCGGCCCGTTCCGCTTCGGCAGGCAAGAGTAAGTCGCACGGCAAGAAGGGCCTGGAGGCAATGAGCCACGTCACGTCGCTTCTGCTAAACAGGCTGCTGTCGGACCCCCGCCTCCCAACAAAGGGCAAGGAAGGTGGTGGTGCGGCCGCGCCCAGAGCTCCCGATGATGCTCCTGCTGCGGCGGACGCTGCCGCCGCATCGTCGTCTGCCGAGCCCATGCAGGTCGATGCGCCGGCCGGCGCTGGGACGGCGAGCAGCACGCCGGCAGAATGCATTGCCGCGCCCGCAATCTCCCCGGTGAATTTGCTCCGTTATCTCGCAGACCTCGTCAAGTTTTTCCCTGGCTGTGCGCACGTGCTGATCAAGTACACAGTCCCTGATGGTGCGTCCAAGGGCGAGGCGAGTAAGCGGGCGCAGGAAAAGGAATCGTTCGTGCACTTCCTCGTTCGCCAACTTGTGCCGAGTCGTGGCGCCGACACCCTCACGCCTCCGCATCAGGCCGACCTTTCTAGGCGCGCTACCAACTTGGTGCTCGCGCTGCTGTCCCGCGGCAGTGAGGTTCGCAAGCGAGTCATGACTGAAATCGTCAGCGTGCTCAACGCGCCGCCAAGGGCTCGCGTGACAGTGCACCTGCAAATGCTCCAAAGTCTGGCTGCGGTGCTCTTTACGTTTCTGACGGCGAAGATGAGCTCGGCGAACCCGCACGAGGTGGCCCCCGAAACTGTCCGCCAGTTCTTTGATGCAAAGGTCCCTTCGGCTCTGTGCGCGGCGATTGCCAGCATCGACCTTCATCACCCGAGCGCGAGCAAGGTTGGCAGCGCGTTGCTGCGCCCTCTTGATATCCTGTGCGCCAACTCGAGCCTGCCAGACTCAAAGCCGCCGAGCCAGAGCCGCCCGGCGGAGGCGCAGGCAGCAGGGAGCGCCAGGGCTGCGTCGTCGCCGCGCCGCGGTCCTGCCGGCGGGGGCGGTGATGCCGGTGAGGGGGCAGGCGACCATGAGATGAGCGCGGACCTGTCCATGGTGGCACTGCGCAGCGAGCTGGATGAGTCCGGCACGCCTGCGCGGGACTCGATGCTCATGGCGCTCAGCATGCAGGAGGACGAAGGGGATGCGGGCGAGCGTCTAGACGAGGAGATGCAGGACCAAGGCTCGATGAACGATGACACGCAAGGCTCGGATGATGACGAGAATGACGGGTCCGATGATGACGACGATGGCGATGATGAGGAGGGCGAGGAGAGTGGTGGTGAGAGTGGTGCTGAGATCGAAACGGAGGGCTCACAGCATGAGGACGATGAGCGTGACAGCCAGATGCAGGATGAGGCGTGGGAGGAAGTCATTGATGATGGCGAGCACGACGAGGACCAGGCGTCACTCTTTCCCGCCGGCATCGAGCGCGATCTTGCGGCCGCTGCCTTCGGGGCCCCCGAATTCGATTTCGACCGCGATCGCGAGCTGATCCATGTGCTCCAGCACCACCATGCGCACCCGCCGTCGAGGCACGACCTCGATGGCATACTCGAGCAGCTCATGCAGGGCGATCCGCACAGTGCGCATCTGCGAGAGGACATGGACATGATGAGGGATAACATGGATGTGATGGACAGCTTCGACATGATTCCTGACGAGATGCGCGATGACCCGCAGCCGCACCACGTGCTGAGCTTGCTGATGCCGGCAGGCGGTGGGCACGCAGGCAACGCCGCCAGGATTTTGCAGAACCTGCAGGTGATCCGCTTGCCGTCGGGACGCGTTGGCAGGGACCGAGGAGCCGGCATCGACCAGCCATCGCCTGCCTCCCTGTACGAGGTCCCCGCTGCAGAGCACCCGCTGCTCGCTCGGGGTGGTGCCAACACGCGAGCACGGTCTGGCGGAGATGCGGGGAATGCCGATGTGCTTTCGGGCCTGGACAACCTCTCCCGGCGTATGTGGGAGATGGAGGCGTCCATGATCTTGGCGCAGCCCGGCGATAGACCATCGTTCATGCCGCGGGGATTCTTTGTGGGCGATCCGAGTCATCCCGGCATGCCTCCAGGCCTTGGGAGGGAGGACGCGGCGGGCGGCGGGGCAGCGAACAGATGGAGTGACGACGGCGGCACGTCCTCCTCTTCCATGCGCACCGTAGCCCAGCAGATGGAGGATCGCTTGGTGCGGATGCTCGCGAGTGCCGCACCTGCGCCGGAGCCTGCTCCTGCGCCTGCTCCTGTGGCGTCGGCCTCGTCTGCCGCGTCGCTAGCACCGCCTTCGCAGAGCGAAGACTCTTCCAGCGCCCGCGGTGGCGCCGAGCCGCCTGCAGTGGCAGCTGCTGCCGCCGCTGCGGCGGGATCAGCCGCATCCACCGCAATGGAGCTGGAGGCGTCGTTGCAGCCGCGCACACCTGCAGCGCAACCTGCAGCGGCCGCCGCAGCCGCGTCTGCCACAAGCGCTGACCCAGCAGGAGCCGGTCCCCAGGCGACGGCGCAACCAGACACCGCCAGCGCGACAGCGTCCGCAGATGCAGATGGACAGCAGTCGGCGCAAGCGCCTGCTGCGGCGCCGCAAGCCGCCCCATCGGCAGCGAGTGGACCGGGCGACGACACCATGGACGAGGACGAGGACGAGCTCGAAGCAGCACTGCGTATGTCTTTGGAGGCAGCCGGGGCGGCAGGAACAGGCGACACAGGGGGAGGGGGCGCGGCAGGAGAAGCGCCCGCGCCAGCCGCGGCATCTAGTGCGGCGGAGGCCGAGCCTGCTTCCTCCGGTGCTGCTGCTCCGCCTGCCGGGGGCGACGATGCGGGAGCCGCGGCGGCGTCGGCGAGTGGTGCGCCAGCCAGTGGCGCCGAGGCCCCCGCCGCGGGCTCTGCCGAAGCCGGCATTGATCCGGCCTTCCTGGCCGAGCTGCCAGAGGACCTGCGGGCCGAGGTCATGGCGCAGCAGGCGCGGCAGAACGCGGTGGCCTCGCTTGCCGCCTCCTCCTCTGCGGCAATCGACCCCGAGTTCTTGGCCGCCCTGCCTCCCGACATTCAAGCCGACGTGATCCGCCAGCACCAGCGCGAAGAGGCTGCTGCTGCCGCCGCGCAGCGCGCCGAGACGGACGATACCGCGGCGAACCGCTCGGAGGAGATGGACAACGCCTCCTTCATCGCCAGCTTGGCGCCTGACTTGCGTGAGGAGGTGCTCATCACCTCGAACGAGGCCTTCCTGGCCACGCTCCCGCCGCACCTTGTTGCCGAGGCGCACCTGCTGCGCGAGCGCCACATGACGCAAGACGCAGGGCATGCGCACCACGCGCGACAAGTGCGCCAGGCCAACTTGTCCCGTCGCCACCCCCTGGCCGCCCCCCGCCTGCTGGACGCGCAGCCCGGGCGCGCCGGCTCGGCGCAGGCGGCAACGTCCTTGGTCAAGAGGCAAGTGATCGAGCAGGGCAGCGTCAAACACATCCTGCGCCTGCTGTTTGTCTCGCAGCCGGTTGTCAAGGGCTTGATGAACAAGATGCTGCTGCACATGACAACGCACTCGAGCTCGCTCGAGGCCACACTGCGCTTCCTCCTGTCGTCTGTGCTCCAGGCTTGCGGCGCGGGCGAGAGCCCGCCTGAGATCTACGGGTGCAGCTGCTCTGGGAACCTGTCCGACGGCAGCATGGCGGTGCTGCAGGCCAAGCGCGCGCTGGAGGCGTTGGGTCACGTGGCTGTCCACCAGCCCAAGGTGTGCCACAGGCTCCTGCGCGAGGGCTTCCTGAGCGAGTGCGAGGTGCAGCGCTTCCTGACGCAGCAGGCCGGTGAGGACACAGGCAAGGGGAAGCAAAAGATGGAAGCGGTGACGCTCTGCACGCCATTCTCACTGCTCATTTCGCTCCTCGCGTCGTCCATCGTCGCCAAGAGCACGGCCCTGCAGGAGCAGGTGCTGCAGGTGCTCAACTACGCCCTGCAGCCCCTGACAAAGAAGGAGACGTCGCCGGCCGCGGTCACCAACGCCGCTTCGTCGGCTGGAGGCGCAAGCGCGGAGGCTGGCGCGGCGAGCACCGAAGCCGGCGCAGCAGCGAGTGGCGCCGAGGACAAAGATAAGGGCGCTGCTGCTGGTGGCGAGGCCAAGTCCTCAGAGGTGGCCAAGGTGCCAGAGCGCTGCTATCCCCGTGTGTGCATGCAGGACCTGACGTGCCTCACGTCCACGCTCGCTGCTTCCGGCAACTCGACCAAGATTATGGAGCGCTCGACCAGCTTGCTCAAGACGCTGTCGAGCGACCCCTTGAATCTCGTCGCGTGCACCTCGCACTTGGTGGCCGAGGTCAAGGTGGAGGCGGAGCTGTCGCGAGCGGGCTTGGAAAGCTTGATGCGTGAGCTGCAGACGGCACAGGGCAACGACCTGTCGAACCTTGCGTCGCTGAACACCAATCGGAAGCACGACGTGAGGCTGCTGCGCATGGTCAAGACGCTGCGTGCGCTGTGGCCAGTCCAGGACGAAGCCAGCAGCGAGAAGAGCACCTCGCAGCCGCTTGCAGACGTCGTGCGCCTGGACGATCTGTGGGACCTGCTGTGCCGGTGCTTGTCCGAGCTCGAAAAGGACTCAGCCAAACCCGCAGCCGCAGGAGGTAGTGCGGCGGCGGGAGGTCATGCCGCCTCAGCAGCGGCAGGAGGCGGCGCGGCGGCATCTAACGCTGCTGCCGCCGCTGACGACGGCAGCGCGCCTGCCGCGCAACAGTTGGCCATGTCGCCCGCGCTGCAGCGCATGCAGGCGTTGGTCGAAGCGTTCCTCGTCGTCAAGGCCCCGGACCACGTCAAGGAGCAGGCGCCGGCTGCTCTGCCTGGCGCCCCTGCCCACCGCATTGCAATGGAGGTCGACTCTGCCGGCGCCGCGGGGGGGGCGGCAGAGGGTCCGGTGTCGCCGTCGGCCCGGCAGCAGGCTTCGGCGCTGAGTACCGCGACCAAGGAGTTTGTGTCGTTCGCTGAGAAGCACAGGCAGACGCTGAATCTGTTCATCCGGCAGGACAAGGCGCTGCTGCACTCGGTGGCGTACTCGTCGCTCGTGCGCTTTCCAAAGCTGCTCGACTTTGACAACAAGAAGCACTTCCTACGCTCGGAACTCAAGAAGCGCAACGCGCAGCAGCGCCACCCCAGCATCCGCCTCAACGTGCGACGCGAGTTCGTGTTTGAGGACTCGTTCCACCAGATCCTCCCTCGCAAGCCCGAGGAACTCAAGGGTCGGCTCACCATTGTCTTCCAGGGCGAGGACGGCGTGGATGCGGGCGGATTGACGCGCGAGTGGTACCTCACGGTCTCGAAGCAGATGCTCAACCCCGACAAGGCGCTCTTCATCCACTCTAGCAACGGCCTGACATACCAGCCCAACCCCGCCTCCACCATCCAGCCTGACTATCTCAAGTACTTCAAGTTTGCAGGCCAGCTTGTGGGCAAGGCGCTGTGGGACGAGCAGCTCCTCGATGCGCATTTCACCCAGTCCATGTACAAGCACATGCTCAACCAGCCCATAGAGTACACAGACGTGGAATCCATCGACCCCGAGTACTACCGTAATTTGGGGTGGATGCTCAAGAATGACATTACCGATATTCTTGAGGAGACCTTCAGCATCGTGCGCGAGCAGTTTGGCGAAATGCTCACCATTGACCTCAAGCCCAACGGCCGCAACCTCGAGGTGAATGTGTGTGTGTGTGTGCAAGGAGGGGGGGCGGGGGGGAGGGGGGGCTCCACGTGCGTGGGCGCGTGGGGTTGTTACACAGGGGGGTGGTATTCGTGATGCGTGATATGAGATGATTTGACGCCTCGGCCATGCAAGTATGTAATCGTGATGCGTGATCTGATATTATATATTCGCGATGCATGATATGATGCATATTATAGGATATGTATGTACATGATATGTATTGGCGATAGGATATGTCTGTGCATGATATGTATCGGGTGATGCATGGTGTGATGTATGATGGGGTATATGATGTGATATATGTGATATATGATGTGATATATGATGTGATATCATTCGGCGCCGCCGCCATGCCGCCTGGGCGGCTCCATGACTCATCGCGTGGGTATGCATGATACGTCGACAGGTGACGGAGGAGAACAAGCACGAGTATGTGCAGCTGGTGGCTGAACAGCAGATGACACGCGGGATCAAGGAGCAGGTATATACATATATGTGTATGTGTATGTATATATGTAAATGTATGTATGTATGTTATAGTGTGTGTGTGTGTGTGTGTGTGTGTGTGTGTTTGTGTGTGTGCCCTCAGATGCCTACGTGGCGCGGTGCTGCCGTGGTGGCACCGGTAGTAACGGTATGATTGAGCAGATCGATGCCTTCAAGGAGGGCTTCCACCAGTTGATGCCGCCGGATCTCATTTCCATCTTCACCTGCAGCGAGCTCGAGCTGCTCATGTGCGGCCTGCCCACTATTGACGTGAGTCTCCCTCCCCTCCCCGCTGGCTAAATATAGATGTGTACACCCCCCCACCCCCCACACGCACGCACGCACGCACGTACGGCACGCACGCACGTACGGCACGCACGGGGCTCGGGGTGCTGCTTCAGAGACAGCTCTCGGGGAGGGAAGTGGTACACACTCCGTCTCCTTCCCTGCCCGTCCCTTTCTCTTGCGTGTTGACAACTGACTAAGCG
>Ga0209713_10002927_pt1 | contig 10717 bp, 4 predicted proteins | sample ArcOceMetagenome_3_FD_187444 | JGI IMG/M metagenome (GOLD analysis project Ga0209713, IMG submission 187444) | Marine eukaryotic phytoplankton communities from Arctic Ocean - Arctic Ocean- Svalbard ARC20M Metagenome (SPAdes) (version 2) | ecosystem: Environmental > Aquatic > Marine > Oceanic...
AGGAGGAGGAGGAGGCGGAGGAGGAGGAGGAGGACATCGTCGAGTGCTCGGGCGCCGCGCTGCTCCAGTATCTGCTCGAGTGCGCGCGCGAGCCGTGGGCGTCGCTCGACACGTACACGGCCCTCGCCGAGCTCACCGCACCGAGCAGCCAAGTCGCAGAGGGTGGCGGCGGCAGCGCCGCCGACGCGCCGCCGCCGGTCGCGGAGGACCCGGAGGTGGGCATGGCACGGCCCGGCTCGGCTGATCACACACTCGCACGCGGCTCCCATCTCCTCGGCCACGCGTTGCCCCACGCCCCGATGACCCACTTCACAGGTGAGCGAGGTCGACGCCATCGGACTGGAGGCGCTGCAGTCGCTGCCGCCGCTGCCGAGCGGCTGGGTGGCCGTCGTGAGCGGCTGGGTGCGCGACGCCGCGAGCGCGGCCGGCTCGACGAGCGGCAGCGGCGCGCTGCTGACGCGCTGCGTGTGCGAGGGCGCGACGCGGCTCAACCTGGGCGAGCTGCGCGGCGCGTGCGTCGCGGGCGACGGCGGCAGCGCCGACCCGCGGCAGGTCGCGCTGCTCGAGCTCGTCGCGACGCAGCTGCCGGCGGCGGCGCCGAGCCTCGCGCGCGTCGTCAACGTGTGCGGGCTGCCCGTGACGCTCTCGGTGGCGCTGCAGGGCTGCGCGGCGCTGCGCGAGATCCACTGCCTCGCGCTGCCGCCGCCGCAGCTGCCGCGCCTCACGCCGCTGCTGCGCGCGCTGCCGGCGCTGCACACGCTCCGCCTCGACGACCTGCTCCTCACCTCGCACGCCGACGCCGCCGCCCTCGCCGCCGCCCTCGCCGCCGCGCCGACGCTGGTCGACCTGCAGCTGCCGCGGCTCAACGCACCTTCCGCCTACGCCCTCGCCCTCGCCGCCGCCACCTCCGACGCCGCCGCCGCGTCGGCCGATGCGGCCGATGCGGCCGATGCGGCCGCCGCGCCGCCCGCGGCCGTGCAGGCGGCGAGCGGCACCGCGATGCAGCTCCTGGGCGCCGCGCTCCCCGCGAGCGCCGGAGCGGCGCCGCGCCGCGTGGTGCTGGCGGGCAGCGCGCTGGGCGACGGCGGCGCCGTGATGCTCGTCTCGGCGCTGCTGCAGGCGCCGCAGCTGCTGGCGGGCCTCCGCCTGCTCGACGTCTCTCGCTGCGGCGTCCGCGGCGGCGGCCTCGTGGCACTCGGCGAGCTGCTGCGCGCCACGACGGCGCTCGAGACCCTCGCGCTCTCGAGCAACGGCGGCGCGACGCTGCAGGGCATGACGAGCCTCGCCGAGGGCCTCGAGCACAACGAGGGGCTCAGGGAGCTCCACTGGGCGGGAGGCGAGCGCGGAGGCACCGCGGCGGCCGCGCGGCTGCCGCTGCCGTATGAGTGCTGGGCGCGTGCGGAGACGGAGCCGCCCTCGCCCACCGCCGCCGCCGCTGCCACAGCCGCCGCCGCCGTGCCCACCCTGGACACGGCCGTGGCGACGGAGGCGGAGGCAGAGGCGGCCTCACTGCCGCAGGAGAGGGACCGCGACGAGGCGTGGGCGTCGGGGCTGCTGCGCTGGCTGCGTGTCCTCGCCGCCGCGGTGAGCGCGCAGCGCGGCCTCGCCGTCCTCGACATCTCGGGCCACAGCCTCGGCGTCTGCCCGGCGCACGTGGCCGCCGACGCCGCGTCGGCCTACGGCTTCCACCGGCGGCTCGTGGGCGCGTGCAAGCAGCTCTCGCGCGCGCTCGGCCGCTGCGAGGGGCTGCGCGCGCTGCACGCGGGCGGCAACGCGCTGCCCGACGCGGCGGGCGCGGCGCTGCTCGAAGGGCTGACGGAGCTGGGCGGCGGCTCGATCGTCGAGCTCGACATGCGGCACAACCAGCTGCACGCCGCGAGCTGCGCCGCCGCCGCGACGCTCGTGCGCGGCCCGTCGCTCACGGCGCTCGACCTGAGCGACAACCGCATCCGCGCAAACGACGTCGCGCCGCTCGCGGCGGCGCTCGGCGGCAACGCGCGCCTCCGCCACCTCGACCTGTCGGGCAACCTTATCGGCCATCCCGACGAGCGCACGCCGCCGCCGCCGCCGCCGCCGCTCCCGACGGCGGCGACGGAGGACGGGGCGCCGCCACCGGCCGAAGACGACGGCAGCGCCAGCGCCGCGCCGACCAAGGATGGCGGCGGCGGCGGCGGCGGCGGCGGCGGCGGCGGCGGCGGCGGCGGCGGCGGCGGCGGTGGCGGCGGCGAGGAGGACGGCGCGACGGCGGTGGCGGCGGCGGCGGCTCCGCTGCCTGAGCTGGTGGGCGTGTTTGCGGTGGCGCACGCGCTGCGCTCGTGCCGCGAGCTGCGCTCCCTCTCGCTCGCGCGCAACGGCATCGGCGCGGCGCCGCCCAAGGAGGGCACCGGCTCGATTGTGGCGGTGGCCGCCGCCACGAAGCTGCAGACGAGCAAGAACCGGCGCAAGGAGCCCGCCGCCGCCGACGCGACGGGCGCGATGAAGTCGGCGGCGGCCGGCTCGGCGTACGAGCGGCTCAGCGGCGCGCGCGCGGCGGTGCAGGAGGCGCTCGAGGCGCTGCCGTTTGCGGCGTGGGCTGACGTGGCGACGATGGGCAGCGCGCGGCTGCACGTGCTGCAGGCGGCGTCGGCGGCGCTGCTGATGCTCGGCGAGATCTCCGAGGCGCCCAAGGCGTGGCAGAGCCTCGCGCCGCGCCTCGGCCGGCGCGACGCCGCGGCGAAGCGCCTCTCGTGGAGCGTGCGGCTCTGCCGGCGCCTCGCGGCCTTCGACCCGCTCGAGATGAGCGAGCTGCGTGTGGAGCGCGTGCAGGAGCAGCTCGACGCGATGCCGCAGCCGCCGCTCGTCCTCATCGGCAACCTGCCCTTTCTGCTCGGCAAGCTCACGCTCATCTGCGTGCGGCTGTGGCGGCTCTCGCGGCTGGCGTCGCAGCGCGGCGCCGACGCCGTCGCCCTCGCCACCGGCCTCGAGAAGATCTCCAAGGCCGCCATCGCCCTCAAGCGCACCACGGTCCGCAAGGCGATGAGCGCCGCGCGCCCCGCCACCGCCATCTACTCGTCGGTTGGCCTCGTCTCGCCCGCGGCGCAGGCGGCGCGCTCCGCCCACGCCGCCGTCGCCGCGCTCAAGGGCGGAGGAGGCGCCGCGACGACGCCGGAGACCAAGCCGACGGACGAGCGCAAGAAGTCGCTGCGCGCGAGGAGCAGCTCGCTCTTCGGCCCGACGGCGGCGGGCGGCGCCGTGTCGGCGCCGTCGTACACCCACCAGGGCGGCCGCGCCGCCGGCGAGGCGGCGCTCGCGCTCGCGCACGCCCTCGGCGCCAACGCGCACCTCAGGGAGAAGCTGACGCACCTCGACCTCTCGGCCAACCCGCTCGGGGGCGCCGCCGTCTCGGCCATCCTCGCGGCGCTCGGCCCCGCGGCGGCGCTGACACGCGCCTCGCTCGACGGCACGCTCGACGACGCCAACGACGCCGCCGGCCTCGTCGCGTCCCTCTCGGCCGCCGACGACAACAAACCCAAGCCGGCTCCGCCGCCGCCGTCGTCGCCGCCGTCGTCGCCGCCGTACGACGGTGCGTCGCCGACTGGCGGTGGTGGCGTGGTGGCCGCGCCGCCGCCGTCGGTGGCGGCGGCCAAGCACGGCGCGCCCACCGGGCTCCTCGCGACCGACGTCGTTGTGCACGTGGAGGCGCTGCGCGGCTGGTCGCTCTCGCGGCTGCCGGTGGCGCACGCGGAGAGCGAGCTGCGCGCGCTGCTGTGGCGAGGCCGCGCGCAGCGCCGCGGCGGCGCGCTGCCCCCCGAGGCGCTGCTGGCGACCGCGCTGGGCGGCGGCATGGCCGCGCGCGTCCTCGACGCCTTTGCGGCGCTGCACGAGACGGAGCCCAACCGCGCGCCCGTCGAGGCGCTCGTCGAGACGCTCGACCCGCGGCTGCTGCGCTTCGAGCCGCCGCGCGCGCTGCTGCCGCTCTACGGCTTTGCGCACTGGCTCCTCGACTACTTCACCGCCGCCGCCGCCGACGCCGTCCCGCCCATCGACGCGACCGGCGCCGCCGACCGGCCGTGGGCCTCCGCCGCCGCCGCGACCGCCGACTTTGGTCTGGACGCCGAGGCCCACGTCGACCGGAGGCCTCCGGCGTGGTCGCCGGCGACGTCGCCTCTCGAGGCGCTGCTGCTGCGGCTGCGCCACGCCGCGATGAGTCGGTACATGGCGCCGCCGCCGCCGCCGCCGCCGCCGCTGCCGACGGCGGTGCAGGACTGCCTCACGCACGCCGCCTTCGCGCTCCTCGGCTCGGAGCACTACTACAAGCTGCCGCAGCCGGCGCCCGCCGCGCTCAAGCTCGCCGCCTTCGACCCCGACCCGCTCAGGACGGGCGCCGTGTTGAGAGACGCGTCGCCAGCGCCGCAGCGCGGCTCGTCGCCCGGCCCCGGCGGTGGCGTGCCGCGCACGCCTGGCGGCTCGTCGCCGTCGATGCCGCGATCGCCCGTCGACGAGGCGGCGGCGGCGCTGCGGCGCGAGTTTGGCGGCGAGTCACCGACGCAGGCGCTGCGCCGCATCCTTGCGATGCTGACGGCCGCCACCGCGCAGCGGCCGACGGCGGCGGAGGCGCTCAAGTCGATGCTCGCGCACGAGCAGCTGGCGACGTTTGTGCTCGACGCCAAGACGCGGCTGCACGCCGAGATGCCGCCGAGCTGCCACCTCGCCGACGCGGCCGGGCTGCTCGAGGCGTACCGCACGGCCTTCCTCGGCAGCTGGGAGGGCGAGGGCGACCGCGAGTACTACCTCGCGACGCACGCGCCCGACGTGCTCGACGAGTGGCGCAAGGTGGTCGCGTGGCTGCTGCAGGCGACGCCGGCGGTGCTCTACCGCGACGAGCACCTGCGCGGGCCGTCGGGGTACGAGAGCGCGGGCGGCGAGCGCGTGCGCCGCCTCGAGGCGCTGCTGACGCGCCGCTTCGAGGCGGGCGAGGTGGCGCTCGTGCTGACGCGGCTCGACGTCGCGCCGTGGCCCGCGTCGACCGCCGCCGCCGAGGCAACCGCCAGGGCTGCGGTGGGCGACGACGACGACGACGACGACGACGACGCGGAGGGCGACGACGAGGCGGCGGGCGACGAGGACGAGGCGGAGGCGCGTGCGACCGAGGCGGAGGCGGGCGATGTGGTGGGCGACGTGCTCGCGCCGGGCGTGGCGCGGCGGCGTGCCAGCAAGGCGGCGGCGCTCCTCTCCGGGTTTGGCGCGTGGCGGGTCGCGGCAGTGCGCGTGTCGCTCCACCCCGACTACTACGCGCACCGGCCGCTCGAGACGTGGTACGACTTCCCGCCCTTCTCCCAGTTCGACCCGGCCGCCGCCACCGACCCCAGCTACGTGCCCGAGACCGCGCGCGCGCTCGCGGCCGTCGAGTTTGACGACGACGACACAGAACCAGAGGAGGAGCCCGAGCCCGAGCCCGAGCCTCCGACCAAGGGAAAGAAGGGTGGAAAGAAGTGATAACGGCGTGTGTGTGTCTCAATGTAAGGAGGGAAACTAACGGACCGGAAACTACCATGCAAGACGCATGCCGTCATTTGGCTCTCATCCAGGCCGTCCTGTGCCCTCGTGTCTACTTCCTCCGCCTCCAGGTCCAGCTCCGCCCCGCACCGCCTGCCGCTTCGGGTGCTGCCCCGAGCCGTGCCCGGGCCCCGCCTGCAATTCGGCCGACGCGCTGCCTCCGGGCTCCGCACCGCGCTTGCCGAGGCGCGGCGTGTGCGCCGGCGGGCTCGGCGCCTCGCCAGCCGCCGGCTGCTCGCCACCGGCGCGCGGACCGCCCGGCGCGCAGCCTGGCGCGCCGCTGCTGCTCTCGGCGCGCTCGGCGCGCTCGGCGCGCTCGGCGCGCTCGGCGGCTGCCGGCGGCTCGGGGCGCAGCGCGCGCAGCGGGAAGGCGTCGGCAAAGAGCGGGTGCGCGAGCGCCTGCTGCGGCGTGAGGCGCGTGGCGGGGTCGTAGTCGAGCATCGCCGCGATCAGGTCGAGCATCTGGTGCTCCGGCTGCGAGGCGGCCGCGCCGAGCTCGAGCGCGAGCTTGCGGCGCAGCAGCGGCCGCGAGAGCGTGTCGGGCGTGTGCTGCACGAGCGGCAGCAGCTCGGCGGCGTACTTGCTCCGCGCGAAGAGCCGCTGCGGCGGCCGGCCGAGCAGCTGCGCCACCTGCACCGCGAGGCCGCCGCGCGCCGCCGCCTGCACGAGCGCGCGGCCGCAGAAGAGCTCGGCGAGCGTCGTGCCGAGCGACCACATGTCGATGGCGAAGTCGAACGGCTCGCCGAAGATGACCTCGGGCGCGCGGTACGAGAGCGTCTGCACGTCGAAGGCGTCGTGGTACGCGGCCGACTCGGCGACGCTCATCGCGTTGGAGAAGTCTATCAGCTTGAAGCGCGTCGCCGTCGCGCCGCCAAACCACGCGCCCCCAAAGCCGCCGCCGCCGCCGCACGCGCCCGCGCGCGTCTCCGCCATGATGTTGTCCGGCTTGATGTCGGCGTGCAGCACGCCCTGCTCGCGCAGCACCAGCAGCGCACCGAGCACCTCGTACGCCAGCTGCCGGAGCAGCGGCAGCGGCAGCCGCTGCGTGCGCGCCTCGCTGCCCGCCGCGCTGTGCTGCACCGCTGCGTGCGAGCCGTTGACGACCGTGACCACGGCGGCGGCGCCGGGAGGCGGTGCTCGCGCCGCGTCGTGGCGCTGTCCACCGGCAGCGCCAGCCGCCTCAGCCGCAGCGGGAGGCGGCAGCGGTCCCGACCCGATCGACCACAGCGGCCTGAGCATCTCCCAGACGATGCAAAAGTGCGCGCCGACCTCGCAGTGCGACAGCGCGCGTGCGATCTGCGCGCACGTGCCATGGCGCGACTGCTCGCGCCACACGAGCCGTATCCGCTCGTACTCCTGCGCGCCGATCGCCCAGTGCTGTGCGTTGAGGATCTTGAGCGCGACCAGGGGCTGTCGCCTGCCGTCGAAGGTCGGCTCGCAGTGCTGGAAGGTGTCGATGGCGCAGACGACCTGCGACAGGTCCGACTGCGAGAGCGTGTGCATGTACCGGTATCGGTGCGCCAGCAGCGGCATCGCCGGCGACAGGCACAGCGAGCCATTGGGCAGCGTCTCGTGCGAGGCGGACGAGGGCGACGCGCCCTGCTGCTGCGGCGCCTGCAGCTCGGCGTACAGATCGCGCAGTCCCGCCGTGCCGCGGAGCGACGGGTTGAAGGCGAGCGCCTTGGCAGGCCAGCCGCGGCGAGCAGCCGTCGATGGGTCGTAGGATTGCATGGCGGCGGTGACGTCGGCCGAGGCCGCGGTGGCGTCGGTGGCTTGGGGCACGGCGACTTCGTGCGCAATCGGTCGCGCGTCTTCATGGCGGGTGACAGCCGGCCGCCGACTATCCGCATCGACGCGCTCGACCTGGGCCTCGAGTCGCTCACTGCGCCGCGCGTGAAGCTGGCAGTCGAGGTCCTCGGCCAGGTCCTTCAAGGTGAGGAGCTGGAAGTCGCTGCCGTGTCCGACGGCGAGGGCGTTCTGGTGCTCAACCAGAGATTCACGCTGGAGCTGGAGGACGGCTCGCCGCTGCGCTCCGATCTCGCGAGTGCCCTCCGGTCCGACGACGCCGAGGCGTCCGACGTGCACATGGTCGTGCACGCGTGCGCCGGTGGCGTCTCCGCCGGCGCCAGCACCGAGTTGGCGAGCGGCTTCCTCAACCTGCAGTCGCTGCTGGGCAGCGAGGCGTCGGAGAGCGACCATACCATCGAGCTGATCGACGAGCGCGGAGCCGTCGCTGGCGCGCTCTCGATCGCGGTTGACGCGCTCGCCGCGCTGCACCAGGTGCTGGCGGGCAGCCACGGGCCGCTCGCGCCCGCGCCGCGCCTCGCTCGATTGGACGACGACGACGACGAGCTGCTGCTGCGCCTCGGGTGCGGCACGCTGCAGGCGTGGCCCGAGGCGAGCCGCAATGCCGCGCGCCTTCGGAAGGAGACGCTCTTCCTCTGCCTCGAGCTGGCCGTGGCGCCGGACGAGGGCGGCGAGGCCGAGGCCGACGTGGACCCGCTGCACGAGTCGCGCTCGGTGCGGCTTCGGCGGCTGTCGGCGCGCTTCGACTCGGTGCTCTCGCTGCGCAGCCCGGCGGACGCCGAGGCGCGGCAGCTGCTCCGCGCCGCGCTCGCGCCCGACGGCGTCGAGCAGGACTCCGACCTCTTCGTGCTGCTGCTGGCGGAGACGCCCAAGGGCGCGCGCGAGCTCGGCTCGGCGTACATCAACCTGCGCGAGCTGCTGCGCGCGGGCGCCGACTGGGAGGAGAAGCAGCTGCGCCTCGTCGCGCCCGACGGTGGCCTGCTCGGCGTCGTCTCCGCCTCCATCTCGGCGTACGACGGCCTTCGCGCGCTCCTCGACGGCTCGTCGGCCGCCGCAACTGCCGCCGCCGAAGCGGCCGACGCACCGCCGCACGCAGCCGTCGCCGCGGCGCCGCACGCGCTCGGCGGCGACGGGGGTGTGGCAGTGTGCAGTGGCGGCGGCGGTGATGGCAGTGGCAGTGGCGGTGACGACGACGGCACCACGCTGATGTCGGCCGGGCACAAGCCCGCGCGCCCGAGCGCCGCGTGCAGCACTCGCGTGCACCCGATGGGGCAAGACGGAGGCCCGTGCGACGCGTGCGACGGCACCGCCACCGAGGCGGCGGTGGCAGCGGCGGCTTCGACGACCGCGACGCGCACGACGGACGCCACCGACGGCGGCAGCGCCGGCGTGCTGCCATCGTCTTGCCCTACCAAGCCCTCGAGCAGCCTGTTCCCTTCGGCGCTTCTCGGAGGCAGCAGCAGCGGTGGCGGCTCGCGGCGCGGTGTGCTGCCGCCCGTGCGCGCGCCGCACCGCGCCGCGCCGATGCTGAGCCCCGCCGCCTCGGCTGCTGGCGGTGGTGGCAGCGACGGCGGTGTCCAGCTGGTTGGCAGCGGCGGCGCGTCTGCTGGCCAGATGGTGCCGAGTGGGCAAGCCGCAGCGCCCGAGGCCGTAGAGCAACGCAGGGCCTACTTTCGCTCGCGCCGCGACGTGCTCCGTGCCCAGGTCGTGCCTCGGTCCGGTCGCGTCGCGCCGGTGATGGAGGCTGACCCCGTCAGCCCGAGGGCGAAGACGTCGACGCGGGCCGAGCGCGGCAGTCCCGCGGCGTCGAGCCGCTCGGCAGTGCACCGAAAGCTGGCCGCTGACCTGGTTGTGAGCTGTGACTGGCAGAGGCCAGCGCACGTGGGGACAGACAACAATGTGTGATCGCAGATCAGTGAATCGTGACGTATCTCAGCCTGTTCTTACTACGTAGTACGTACTATCGTGTACGGTAGTGCAACCGGCGCTCGCAGCGGCTGTACATCGTCTAGTCTCCACTCGTCGCAGTCGCGTTTTCAGCTAGAAGCAGAACCTTTCCGTTGAGGCTCAGCGGGAGCGGCATCACTTGGGAGTTGGGACTCGTGCCGTGCGCACTGTTTCGTGGCAATCGAGCACGGATTGTACCAGTCGGTGATCTTGTGCATGCGTGTGATCTCGCTTGCATTGAGCAGTGGCTTAGCGCGTGGAGTGCATCTTGGTCGCAGGGCGTCGATGGGAATGCGCAGCGGTATCAGGCGCACGCCCTGGCTCTGCATGTGCATCACTGTCTGCTCCTCCTGGCACATCCCAAAGCATCTTGCATTCGTGCTGTGGTAAATGACGCGCTTCGCTGTCATCGTAGCCAGTGGCGCAAGGCTACGAGGCGTACCAATGAACAGCCAGTCTAAGAACGCAAAGTCGGTGGCCGCGGGATCGCACGGTTCTTTTCCCCATTGATTCCACTTTGGCGCGTGACTCAACATGCCGTAGGATATGCGCCAAGGAGCCACATCGTTGGCGTGGCAGTCAAGATGGCTGAAGCAGCCCACGCAATACCGACCACTGCCAAGCTCATAACCCTTGTATTTGCTCCTATTGCTGGGCATCTCTGCACGCACGGGTCTCGCCAGGACGATCGCCTCATTGTCCGTCGTCGGCGGAACCGCTTCACTCCGCCACACCAACAACGGCTCGAAGAAGACCAGATCGATCCGTGCGCGGACGACAACATCGTGTTCCTCTCCCACCGCGGCACGTAACGCCTCCACCTTGGCATGGTGGTCAAATTGCATCACCCACTTGTGTAGGTAGTCGGCCTTTATCCTGGCGCGGGACGGGGCCCTGTACCTCATGGCCGTCACGCCGAACTGGTGAGGCGTCTCAATATCCTCCGCTGGCGTGAACGCGACGTGCAACGACGGCCAACCATCGAAGAGACGATGCACCTGTTTCTGCAGCTCGGCCTCGACGACGCTCAGCTGCCCCGCACGATAGGCGTTGCGAGCCTCTGTCGTGGCGTCGCACCACGTCGTCGGGTCCACCGTGAGGAAAACGCTCGCATTGTTCGGACGGATCAGATGCTCCATATGACTCCGCGCCTGAACGGCGAGCTGGTCGAAGCTATGAAGGCGGCCCGAGTACACAATCGCGACCCGAGGCGCCCGGAGAAGCGGCGGCCTGGTCCCAAACTGGTCTCCGCCCACGACGCGCGGCAGGACGGTGGGCTGCGAGTGTTCGACCAGCGAGGGGAATGGTTGTTCTTGCGGGAGGATAACTTTGCACGGTGTCTTGGTGCATTGCGGCCACGGTCGCGACATTGTGCAGCTCGCGTTGCGTTGAGCCATTCGAGCACTTTCGTAAACTTATATGCAAAAAG
>Ga0209713_10002928_pt1 | contig 10715 bp, 3 predicted proteins | sample ArcOceMetagenome_3_FD_187444 | JGI IMG/M metagenome (GOLD analysis project Ga0209713, IMG submission 187444) | Marine eukaryotic phytoplankton communities from Arctic Ocean - Arctic Ocean- Svalbard ARC20M Metagenome (SPAdes) (version 2) | ecosystem: Environmental > Aquatic > Marine > Oceanic...
GACGTCGCCGAAACCACGTCAACCACAAGGCTTCGGAAACTGAACTGAAACCTTGTTAGTTCAGTTCTGTTTAGGCTGTTTAGGCGGTTAGCTATCGATCGCCTCGTGGTCACAGTCCGAACAGCCGGGCTTACCAATGGCATGCCGACAGGCGACAGCACACTTCAGTTCAGTTCAGTTCAAGGCTTCGGCAAACCTTCCAGATCACAGCACCTCTTCGCGCCAGGATTGCCAGCGCCTTTCTTCCCAGCGTGATTTCCCGTCATCACCAGCTTTAGCGTGGCGTCCGGATGCTCACGACGGTCGCCCTCGGCCTCAGCGCGGCGGCCGCCGGCTTCCAGGCCGAGCTGGGATCGCGCCCGACCGCGTACAAATCGACGGTGGCGCGGAAGCCCGCCACGCAGCCGCAGATGACCTTGTCGGCCATCGCGCTCGCGCCGCTGCTCCTGCTTGGTGACGAGGTGCCGGTTTTCGACCTTCCCGAGGACGAGACGTACGGCGTCGACGGTGCCATGCACGCCACGGGCACGGCGGACTTGGTCAACAGCGACAGCGTGCTGATCAAGCTGCACGGGCTGCGGGTCGCGCTTCTGGCGGGGCTGCTGTCCAAGAGCGAGGACCCGACGACCGGTGAGGCGAATCCGCTCAAGCAGTTGAAGCTCCTAGTGAGCGAGCCACGACGCCTTGGCACCCTCGCCCGGCGGCTCGAGATGCGGCTCCGCGGTCAAGCCCCGCAGCCCGCGCCAGAGCTGCCGCTGTGGGCCCGCACCTCGGTCATGGTCGCGGCCATGGCTGCAGCGACAGTCGACGAGATCGAGGAACCGGCGAAGCCTTGGGAGTTTGCCATGACGATGCTCAAGGTCTCGCTCGAACGGCTCGAGCTGGGCGCGAAGGTGGCGCTTCCCTCCCCCGCCCTGCTGCCCGCGCTTCCTCCTCTGACGGCCGAGGAGGAGCTGATGGAGGAGCTGATGGCGTCGGTGGAGCAGGCACTCCCCCTCAAGCTCGACGCTGAGCCCGCGCTCGCGCTCGCCGGCCTGCCCCTCGAGATCGCCGACGCCGAATCGGCACCACCGCCGGATCTCCCGGAGGAGCCGACCAAGCGCGTGTGGCTCGACCCGCGGGAACTGCCGCCGCTGGCCACCGAGGGCACCGAGGCGCAGCCCGCGCTCATACTGTCCCCGCCAGTCACGTCGTGGTATGACAGCGGCGTGCGATTGGAGGCGCCCATCCAGAAAGAGGGGGCGGTGGTCGTGGTGGAAGAGGGGGTGGTGGAGGAGGCCGCGGCCATCCTCCTGGCAGCGGAGTTTGTTCCGGTTGAGGAGGAGTCCATCGCAGCAGAGGAGGTGGTCACGTCCGAGGAGTCTGTCACCGTGGAGGAGGCCGCCGCGAGCCTCGCCGAGATGCCGGTTCTGTCGCCGTCAGCGGCGGCGTCAGCAGCTCCGCAGGAAGCGGCGGCTCTGGTCGTCGAGGAGACGGTCGAGGAGAAGGCGGCTGCGCAGCTGGAGGAGAAGGAGGCGGCCGCGGAGAAGGCGGCCGCGCAGCTTGCGGCCGTGGAGCAGGCGGCTGCGGAGAAGGCAGCCGCGCAGCTCGCGGCGGAAGAGGAGGCGACCGCGCAGCTTGCGGCCGTAGAGCAGGCGGCTGCGGAGAAGGCGGCCGCGCAGCTCGCGGCGGAAGAGGAGGCGGCCGCGCAGCTGGCTGCGGCGGAGGAGGCGGCCGCGCGACTGGCGGCGGAGGAGGCGGCTGCGCAGCTGGCAGCGAAGGAGGCGGCTGCGCAACTGGCGGCGGAGGAGGCGGCTGCGAAGCTCGCGGTGGAAGAGGAGGCGGCCGCGCAGCTGGCTGCGGCGGAGGAGGCGGCTGCGCAGCTTGCGGCGGCGGAGGAGGACGCGGCGCAGCTGGTGCTGGGGGCGGCAGCTGCAGAGCCTGACGACGCCATGCTCGCCGCTGCGCCGGACGCAGCATCTCTGCCGCCAGCGCCCGGGGCACTGGCGGTCCAGGCAGCGCCGGAGCCCTCGGCGCCGGCACCCCCGTTGTCGCCGCTGGCCAGGGTCAAGCACGAGCTCGGTCTCGCCGCTGACATGGCCGCCGACGCTGCGATCCAGAAGGCCAACGAGATCATGGGCATGGTCGGCTCCTGCGCGTCGCCCGCCGAGCAGGCGGAGCATCTGCTGCTGGCGATGGGGTTTGACGTGGCTACAGAGCAGGAGGAGGAGCCGGTGCAGGACATCGAGGAGGAGACGCGCGACATCCTCGCCGACGCCGACGCGAAGCTGACGAGGGTGGAGGCGCTCGAGGCCGACGTGCTGCGCAAGTTCGCGACGTCGCCGAGGGAGGTCTCGGCGCTCGTGTACGAGAGGCGGGCGCTGATGCAGAAGCGCGACCAGAAGCTGCGCCAGCTGGAGGGGCTGCGCCAGCTGGAGGAGCTGCGCGAGCGCAAGGCGGCTGCCGAGGAGGAGGCGGCCAAGGAGGCGGCTGCCGAGGAGGAGGCGGCCAAGGAGGCGGCTGCCAAGATGGAGGCGGAGCGTGCGGCCGCGGCCGTGGCGGAGGAGGCCGCGGCGGAGGAGGCGGCCGCGAGGGAGGTGGCCGCGAGGGAGGCGGCCGCGAGGGAGGCGGCCATGAAGCTGGCGGCGGAGGAAGCGGCGGCGGCGGAGCGCGCGGCGGAGGAGGAAGCGGCCGCTGAGCTGGCAGCGGCGGAGGAAGCGGCGGCCGCGCGTCTAGCGGAGGTGGAGGAGGCCGCGGCCGCGCAGTGGGCAGCGGCGGAGGAGGCGGCTACCCAGCTGGCGGCCGAGGAGGCGGCGGCGCAGCTGGCGGCTTTTGAGGAAGCGGCAGCGGCACAGCTTGCGGCGGCAGAGGAGGCCGTGGCGGCGCAGCTTGCGGCGGCCGAGGCGGCTGCTGAGCTGGCGGCGGAGGAGAAGGCGGCGGCACGGCTGGCGGCGGAGTCGGAGGCGGCTGCGCAGATGGAGGCTGCGCTGGTGGCAGCGGAGGAGGCCGCGCAGCTGGTAGCAGCGGAGGAGGCCGCGCAGCTGGCGGCCGCGGAGGAGGCCGCTGGGCTGCTGGCGGCGGCGGAGGAGGCGGATGAGGCGGCTGGGCTGCTGGCAGCGGCCGAGGAGGCGACGCAGCTGGCCGCGGCGGAGGAGGCGGCGCAGCTGGCCGCGGCGGAGGAGGCCACGGCGCTGCTGGCGGCGGCAGACGAGGAGACCGACGCGGTCAGTGGCATCGGCTCGGTTGGTGGCCTGATGCTGCAGGCGGCGGCAGAGGAGGAGACCGATGCAGTCAGTGGCATCGGCTCGGTTGGTGGTCAGTGGACCGCCGCGGTCAGTGGCCGGATTTTGCCGCCGCCAGCTGCGCCGCCGCCAATGCCGGAGGTCCTGCGCCGGCCGAACCCGCCAGCTGCGCCGCCGCCATTTCATCAGGTCCTGCGCCGGCCGAACCCGCCAGCTGCGCCGCCGCCAATGCCGGAGGTCCTGCGCCGGCCGAACCCGCCAGCCGTCGGGCTGCAACCTGTCACGCCGGAGCCGCCTCCGTGGCATCCGCATGCGTACACCACGCCGCCGCCGCCGCCGCCGCCTCGACGAGCCGCGCCCGCTCCAGCGGAAGCAGCTGCACCCGGCTCGCCCGAAGCAGCTGCACCCGGCTCTCCCGCTGCCATGGTCGCGGCAGCCAAGGCTGCGTGGCGCGCCAAGGAGCAGGGCTTCTCGTCCGCCAACAGGCAGGGCGCCGGCGGCGCGAGCCGATACGGCGGCCCGCGCCGCACCGGCGAGGCCGCGCCAGGCGGCCGCAAGACAGCGGTGGCGCCAATCGGCGTCCAGCCGTTGGCGTTAGACGCTAGCTACCGCGGAGCGACCACATTTGTGGACCACACGGTGCCTCCGCCGCCAGCCGCGCCGCCAGCCGCGCCGCCAGTCGCGGCGTCTCCGGCCGCGGCCATCAGGGAGGCCACTAAGGCGGCGTGGTACGCCAAGATGTCGACGACGCCAGCTTCGACGGTCCTCGAGACAGCGCACTGGCGCCAGGACCTGCGCGAGGATCCGTTCCCGCGTAGACTGTCAGCTGCTGCTGCGCCCGCGGCATCATCGTCGCCTGATGCGCCCGCCTTGGAAAGCGGGGCGGAACCGGTCGCAACGGAACCGAAAGACGGCGAGTTGCACAAGTGGCTGCCGAAGTACAACGGCAAGGACAAGGACCTGCGGGCGCGCTAGACAATGGTCTGCGTGGCACGGAACACTTTCAGCCCTCGCCTTCTAGCTATCATGACATAACATAAATGATTCACTTTTGTCTGACATATTTTAATTGAGGTCTCATGAACCCTGTGTAACTCAAGGTTTATTACCGTGTGATACCGACTCGCGTATAACCTCTGGAGGCGTCGATCCAAGCGGCCGATAGCTGCGAACGAGTGCCCGGATCGAAAGGGGTGAACCCTCATGAGCGTCATGGGGCTCGAGGCCCGAGCATGTCCTGAACGCGGGGTTGCAGTTGGAATCCACGCAGGCCCTGCACCCCTCGCTCTCGCCGCCAATGCACGTCATCCAGCAATTGGATCCAGTGCAGCTCGCCAGATCGCCAAAGCATGACGAGCACGCGCCGGAGTATCCCTCGGCGCTCTCGATGCAGCTCTTGACGCACGACGACTCGCCCATGCACTGGTGGGCGCAGGTGGACATCGTGGTGCGGAAGTTTGCCTTGCCAGTGGAGTTCCACACCGCCTGGTCGGCGAGGCTTGTGCAGGCCACCGTCTCCGACAGAGCCGACACGAGTGGCGCCAGCGATTGCGAGCTGTCGCCATCCGATACCAGCGCGAGCGCAAGGGCGCTGGCTCCCACGAGCATGGCCGACTGCCCAGTTTGGCAAATCCACTCAAACTCTACGTAGAGTCCCGGAGCGCTGTACTGTACCTCTCCTTCCCACCTCAACTCGCAGAAGGTCGCATACTACGGCCCTCGCCCAAGCGCACTCACCCATGTCGGCCGCGAGTATCATGCCAGGCTGCGTGTGCAGACACCAACCAAATCCACAGATGCCATCTGCGAGAATGCGCGTGCACAGCGCGCTATTGAGGTGTTTTCGCCTGTGCATGCTTGCATGCGTGGCGATCGTCTCCGCGAAGGGCGACTTTTCCGTCTCGCTCCACCATGAAGTTCATGGTCGAGGAGATCGAGGTCCAGTTCCCGTACCCTCGGATCTACCCGGAGCAGTACGCCTACATGCTCGAGCTGAAGCGCTCGCTCGACGCCAAAGGCCACTCGATGCTCGAGATGCCCACCGGCACAGGCAAGACCATCACGCTCCTCTCGCTCATCACCTCGTACCAGCGCGTGCACCGCGAGACGATGGGCAAGCTCATCTACTGCACGCGCACCATCCCGGAGATGGAGAAGGTGCTCGAGGAGCTCAAGGCGCTCGAGGCGCACCGCGACGAGCTCTTCGGTGCCAATCGGCCCGAGGCGCTGCTCGGCGTCGGGCTCAGCTCGCGGCGCAACCTTTGCGTCCACCCGCGCGTGTCGATGCACACGGAGAAGGACAAGGTCGACCAGGAGTGCCGCAACCTGACCGCGAGCTGGGTGCGCGAGCGCGCCAAGGCCAACAGCGGCGAGGCGGGCCCCTCCCTGGCGCCGGCGGCCGCTGATACTGACGATGCCGACGACGAGGACATGGATGGTGGTGGCGGCGGCGGCGGCGGCGGCGGCGGCGGCGGCGGCGGCGGCGGCGGCGGCGGCGGCGGCGGCGGCGGCGGCGGCGGTCACGAGCTGTGCAGCTTCTACGAGACGCTCGAGTCGCAGGGCACCGACGCGGCGCTGCCGCGCGGCGTCTTCACGCTCGAGGAGCTCAAGGAGCACGCGGCGGGCAAGGGCTTCTGCCCGTACTTCCTCGCGCGGCACGCGATCCAGTTCGCCGACGTCGTCGTGTACAACTACCAGTACCTGCTCGACCCGAAGATCTCGACGCTCGTCTCGGCGTCGATGCAGCGCGAGTGCGTCGTGGTCTTCGACGAGGCGCACAACATCGACAACATCTGCATCGAGGTCATGTCGATCAACTTCCGCAACCCGACGCTCGAGGCGTGCAACCGCAACCTCGCGCGCATGGAGTCGGAGGTCTCGCGCCTCAAGGCGTCCGACGCGTCGCGGCTCAACGACGAGTACCAGCGCCTCGTGCAGGGGCTCGCCAGCTCGGGCGCGCTCCCCGCCAACCAGCAGCTCGCGGGCAACCCGACGCTGCCCGGCGACATCCTGCAGCAGGCGGTGCCGGGCAACCTGCGCCGCGCCGACCAGTTCGTGCGCTTCCTGCGCAAGCTGGTGGCGCACCTGCGCAAGCGGATGGAGGTGCAGACGGTCGTGCAGGAGAGCCCGCAGGCCTTCCTGCTCCGGCTGATGAACGACGAGGAGATCGACCCCAAGACGCTCAAGTTCGTCGCCGAGCGGCTGCGCTCGCTGCTGCGCACCCTCGAGGTGACCGACGTGCAGGACTTCACGCCGATCATGCTCGTCGCCGACTTCGCGACGCTCGTCGCGACGTACACCAAGGGCTTTGCGATCCTCATCGAGCCGTTCGACGAGCGGACGCCGACGCTGCACGACCCGCTCTTCCAGTTCTGCTGCAACGACGCGTCGATCGCGATGAAGCCCGTCTTCGAGCGCTTCCAGTCGGTCGTCATCACGAGCGGCACGCTGAGCCCGATCGACATGTACCCGAAGATTCTGGGCTTCACGCCGTGCGCGTCGCACTCGTTCGACATGTCCTTCTCGCGCAACGTCATCTGCCCGCTGGTGGTGACGCGCGGCGCCGACCAGGCGCCGCTGAGCAGCAAGTTCGACCTGCGCTCCGACCCGGCGACCATCCGCAACTACGGCAAGCTGCTCGTCGACATGGCGTCGGTCGTGCCCGACGGGATGGTCTGCTTCTTCACGTCGTACTCGTACATGCAAGAGACGGTGCGCGAGTGGGACAAGCTGCGCATCCTGCAGCAGGTGCTGCAGCACAAGCTCGTCTTCATCGAGACGACCGACGTCATGGAGACGACGATGGCGCTCGAGAACTTCAAGCGCGCGTGCGACTGCGGCCGCGGCGCCGTCTTCCTGTCGGTCGCGCGCGGCAAGGTCGCCGAGGGCGTCGACTTCGACCGCCACTACGGCCGCGCCGTGCTGCTGCTCGGCGTGCCCTTCCAGTACACTCTCTCGCGCGTGCTGCGCGCGCGCCTCGAGTACCTGCGCGACACGTGCGCCATCGACGAGGCCGACTTCCTCACCTTTGACGCCATCCGGCAGGCGGCGCAGTGCGCCGGCCGCGTCATCCGCGGCAAGACCGACTACGGGCTGGTCGTCTTTGGCGACAAGCGGTACAACCGCCCCGACAAGCGCGACAAGCTGCCGCAGTGGATCCGCCAGTTCATGTCCGACGGCTGCCTCAACCTCTCCACCGACGTCGCGGTGCACAAGGCGCGCCTCTTCCTGCGCGAGATGGCGCAGCCCGAGCCGCCGTCGGCGCTCGTCTCGATGGGCCTCGACGAGCTGCGGCGCCACCCGAGCTACGTGCAGCGCGCGCCGACGGCGCCGATCTTCGCGTCGCACCCGCTGCAGCGCACCGAGGCGACGCGCGGCGCCGTCGAGCGCGACGAGCTGCTGCCGGCCGCCAAGCAGCCACGCACCGCCGGCAGCAGCGGCGCGTCGCCGCAGGCGCAACCCACCGGCGGGGGTGCCGCGATGGACACGGGCCAGGGGCCGTGACGAGACCGGTACTGTACCCTCTGAAAAATTATTGTTCGTTATCTTATGTTCCCAGGGCTCAAAAAAATGGACCGGGTCACCATCAACGGATACCACTCTGCTCTCTGCCCACCGCCCCCGCCCAGACCACCGACCGAACTTTGCACGCTGCGTCCCACAGGCGCCGGTGCGGGCATTGTTCGGGGGCGTGCAGAGCCATCCGAGATCCATCCATCGGCGACCAAAGCCATGTGGTACAAACATCCTCTCTCTGTCCGGAATGCAGGCGCGGCTCGACGCTCCTCACACCTTGACCGCCGTGACGAGCCACATCGGGTCGCCGCGCGAGTGGTGCGGGCTCACGTCGGCGGAGCTCACGTGCGCCCAGCCGCCCACCGGCCCAAAGTAGAAGAAGTTGCGCACGACGGCGCACAGCGCCACCTCCTCGTCCATGTTGGCCAGCCAGACCCGCGTGGCCTTCTCCTCGAAGCAGCGGTTCGCAAAGGAGACGAGGGCGAGGCCGCCCGGCCGCAGCACGCGGTGCATCTCGGCGAAGACCTCGCGCGGCCGCGTGAGGTACCCGACGCTCGCCGCCATCGTCACCACGTCGAAGCTGCCCGACGCGTACGGCAGGCGCGTCTGGCTGCCACCGTTGAGGTCGAGCACCACGCCGGGCTCGGTGCCGGCGGGGTTGGCGGCCAGCTCGGCGGCGTTGAGGCCCGTGAGCGCGACACGGCTGCCGTTGGGCAGATTGTCCGGGTAGTGCGACCGCCACGACGCGCCCACGTCGAGCAGCGCCAGCGGCGAGCCATCGGCGGAGGCCGAGGCGGAGGAGAAGAGCGCGTCGTACGCGCCCGTCAGCGCGGTCAGCGCGGCGTCATCGACGTGCGTCACAAAGTTTGGCGCCTCGTACCGCAGCCCGTCGTCGTTCTCGTCCCGCCGCGCAAAGTCCGACGGGCCGTACGGCCACGCCGGCGGCCCCGCCCAGCCGTCCAGGTACGCCGAGCTGATCGTGGCGCCGGCGAGGCGGTCGATCTGCGGCACGAGCGTCGCCGCGCCGTCGACGCCGCGGAGCACGCCTCCCGGCGGCTGCAGCAGCCCGAACCCGTCGCCGCGCGGCTGCGGGCCGCTCCGCACGCGCGTGAGCGCCGCCTCGAGCTGCTCGACCTGCGTGGGGCCCTCGAGCACGAGCCCGGCGCCCGTCGCGCCGTTGCGGATGAGCAGCAGCGGCACGCCGTCGACGAACTCGTCGAGGGCGCGGTGCATGCGCATCACGCGCACCTCGGCCTCGTCGAGCGCGCGCCGCAGCGGCAGCTCGCCCACGCCCACGCCCACGCCCACGCCACCCTGGGCCCCCCCCAGCACCGCGCGGTACGCCTGCAGGATGATCTCGACCGTCGAGATCTCCTCGCCGCGCTCAAAGTAGCGCGACGCCAGCTCGCGGTACAGACGCGCCGTGGCGGAGGCGGCGGCGGCAGCGGCGGCAGCGGCAGCGGCGGCGGCGGCGGCGGGTGAGGCGGCGATCGCGCCCTCGTCGGCTCGGTGCGTCGCGTTGGGCGCCCCTCCTCCTCCTCCCCCCTCCGCCTGCTGCAGCAGCGTCGCCATCGCCTCGACGGCGAAGTGCGCGCGCTGCGAGTTGATGACGCGCCGCGTCGGCTCGTACCGGTACCCGAGGGCCGTCGCCGCGACGTGCAGCGGGTAGCTGGGCGAGTTGTACTCGTCGAGCGTGAGGTTGCGCCGCCGCCTCATGTACGAGTCCATCGCCTCGCCCTCGGGCGGCATGGTCGGGTTGAGGAAGAGCGGGTGGAAGCGCACCGTCGCGACCTCCTCGCCCCAGTTCAGGTTGGCCAGCGCGCGGTCGAGCCGCTTCAGCCCGAGGTACGCAATCGGGCAGACCAAATCGGTCACGACGTCGACGGTGATCGTCGGTGCAGCGTCCGCACCCTTCTTAGCCGCCGCAGGAGCAGCAGCAGCGGCTGGGACGAGGAGCGGCGGCGGCAGCGTCTCGATCAGCCGCTCGAAGCGCGCCTGCGCGCCGTCGGCCTCGATGCCCACCGGCTGCCGCTGGAACTGCCGTCGGAAGTCGAGCAGCATCGTGCGGCTCGTGCGGTTGTGCAGCGACGCTACGATCGGGTCGACAATCGAGCGGATGCGCTGCGTGGTGAGAGTCCTATTCTCGGCGCGGGCGGCGTCGACGGCCGCGGCAGCAACGGCAGCGACGGCGGGAGCAGCAGCGGCGGTGGCGTGGCCATCCCCCTCCAGCTCGGCCGTGTGCGCGACGTGGCGGTGGCCGTTGGGGCCGTACCACGCCTGGTAGTACATCGCGCGCGAGTAGCCCTCGGGCGCGCCCTCGCGCTTGACCGCGTGCAGGCAGCCGCGCAGCAGGCCGCCGGTGTGCATCTGCGCGCCGGCGGCCATCATGACGACGAGGTCGCCGTCGGCAATGTGCGGCGAGAGGTGCGCCGTCTCGCCGAACGAGTTCATCGCCACCAGCCCGAGGTTCTCGGGCGGGTACGAGAAGTTGGAGAGCGCCTCGCCCGACGCGAAGTCGAAGTAGACGTCGCCGGTCAGCGTCGAGATCGTGTTCGGGTCGAGGTGCCACGGCAGCCAGAACGGCTCCGGCGGCTCGTCGGCGGCGTCGGCGGCGGCGGCGACGCTGCCCTCCTCGGCCGCCGCCGCCGCCGCCTCCCGCGCGCTCTGCGGGCCGCCATGGCCACCCAGGTGGCCACCGCTGCTGCCGCTCCGGGCGCGGGAGGACGCCGCGTTGGTGCGCATCGACGAAAGGGCGGCCGCCGGCTCCTCGGCACTGCCGCTGCTGCTGCGGCCGCGCGACGAGGCGGAGTTGGTCCGCATCGACGAGAGCGCTGCCGCCGGCGCGTCGCCGGAGGACCGCGACGACGCCGCGTTCGTGCGCATCGACGACAGGGCCGCCGCCGGCTCCTCGGCACTGCCGCTGCTGCGACCGCGCGACGACCCTGAGTTGGTCCGCATCGACGACAGGGCCGCCGCGGC
>Ga0209713_10002929_pt1 | contig 10714 bp, 4 predicted proteins | sample ArcOceMetagenome_3_FD_187444 | JGI IMG/M metagenome (GOLD analysis project Ga0209713, IMG submission 187444) | Marine eukaryotic phytoplankton communities from Arctic Ocean - Arctic Ocean- Svalbard ARC20M Metagenome (SPAdes) (version 2) | ecosystem: Environmental > Aquatic > Marine > Oceanic...
ACCGCTAGTTGATATAGCTATAACTATAGAAAAGTAATGGGACTGTTCGATATGCGTATAGCATACAAGCCGTTTGAATATCCTGAGTATTATACTGAGGGTTGGCTTAAGCAAGCACAAGCTTTCTGGTTGCACACGGAAATATCTATGCAAGGTGATATTAAAGACTGGAATGAAAAATTAAATGAAAAAGAAAAGCACTTAGTTGGGAATATACTTCTTGGCTTTGCTCAAACAGAATGTGCAGTATCAGATTACTGGACGCAAAAAGTTGTTGGCTGGTTTCCTAAGCATGAGATACAGCAAATGGCTATGATGTTTGGATCACAAGAAACAATTCACGCTGTTGCTTACAGCTATTTAAACGAAACTTTAAAACTAGAAGACTATGAAGCATTTTTGCATGAGCCTGCTACGGCGGAGCGTTTCAATAATTTGGTGGCTTACAATGGTAATAGTCGCACTGGGATTGCTAAGTCCCTTGCTGTTTTTTCAGCTTTCGCCGAAGGTGTTAGCCTCTATTCTGCTTTTGCTGTTCTGTATTCTTTTCAGTTACGAAATTTACTTAAGGGTATCGGACAACAAATGAAATGGTCGGTAAGAGATGAATCTCTACACAGTAAAATGGGTTGTCAATTATTTAAACATATGTGTGAAGAGGATAATCAATTGTTAGATCTGTGCCGCGAGGACATCATTAAGTCAGCCGAGGCGATGGTTTCATTAGAAACTAATTACATTACTAAGATGTTTGAAAAGGGTGACATAGAGGGCATCAAATCAAACGATTTAAAACACTTTATAAAGAAAAGAACAAATGAAAAACTTGTGGAACTCGGCTATGTTGATCTGGGAAACTATTTTGCATATGACACGAAGGCAGCAGCTAATCTTGATTGGTTTTATCATCTTACCGGGGGCGTCACTCATACTGACTTTTTCGCTATTCGTCCAACAGATTATTCGAAAGCAGGTGAAGATGAAGACTATGAAGACATTTGGTAATTTTAATTTAACACAAAAAGAAATAGAAAAACAATTATATGAGCGATAAAAAACAAAGTAGATTAGATAATTTAGAAAAACGTATGGCTGCGGTAACTAATGTTATTCAGCAATTAATAAATGAAATATCTTATTTAAAAGACCTGTCAATAGGCACATTAGAAACAGTTAAAAACATGAGTGGTTATGACAAAGCTATCAACAAACTTAAAGAAAAAGTGGCTGCAGAGTCTAGTGCGGCAGAAAAAGCTGACACCAGTACAAAGACTTTCGAGTAGGGTAGGATATATGGGCAGTGGTTTTTTAATCGCTGCTCAATGGACTATAACACCTGAGCTATATGTAATAGGCTTTATACTTGTTGTAGTACAAACAGCTTCTAGAAAACAATGGAATCTAGTAACTTTAAATATTAATGGGCTTATTGCCTGGATAAATCACTTATTATAAATGTGGAACAATGAATGGATTAAAGGAGAAGATTACCCTGCGTGGGGTGATACAGACGTATACAAAAAGACTATATCCGGGGGATATTTATTCGACGGAGAAACGCCTCGTGAAGCATACCAAAGAGTCACTAAAACTGTTGCTCGTAGATTATATAAACCGGAAATGGCCGAAACGTTTTTTAATTATATTTGGAACGGTTGGCTATGTCTGGCTAGTCCAGTTCTTAGTAACACAGGGACAGATCGCGGCTTACCTATTAGCTGTTTCGGTATTGACGTTGCTGATAGCATACAGGATATCGGACAAAAAAATTTAGAAATGATGATGCTCGCTAAGCACGGCGGTGGAGTAGGCGTTGGTATTAATCAAATTAGACCCGCTGGCGCTAAAATAACAGGTAATGGAACATCAGACGGAGTCGTCCCTTTTTGCAAAATTTATGATTCAACAATCCTTGCAACAAATCAAGGATCAGTCAGAAGAGGTGCTGCCTCAGTTAATATTAATATTGAGCACGGAGATTTCGAAGAATGGTTGGAAATACGAGAGCCTAAGGGAGATGTTAACAGACAATCGCTTAATTTACATCAATGCGCAATTGTTGGTGATAAATTCATGCGTAAACTTGAACAAGGAGATCCTGAAGCTAGAAATAGATGGAGTAAACTTCTTAGAAAGCGAAAGGCAACTGGAGAACCGTATATTATGTTTAAAGGAAATGTTAATAAAGCAAATCCAGAAGCATATAAACAAAACGGATTAAAAGTACACATGACTAACATATGTAGCGAAATAGCGTTACATACCGATGAAAGTCACAGTTTCGTTTGTTGCTTGTCATCATTAAATTTAGCAAAGTATGAAGAATGGAAAGACACTAACCTTATATATGACGCTATCTGGTTTCTTGATGGTGTTATGGAGGAATTTATTCAAAAAGCAAAAGGATTGCGAGGATTCGAAAACTCTGTTCGCTCTGCGCAAAAAGGGCGTGCATTGGGCTTGGGAGTACTTGGATGGCACACGTATCTACAAGAGAAGGGTATTCCTTTCGAAGGTTTACTTGCTCAGTTTGAAACTAGGAAAATATTTTCACAAATTAAAATTGAAAGCGAAAGAGCCTCAAGGAATCTTGCTGAAGTTTATGGCGAACCTTTGTGGTGTATTGGCACTGGTATGCGTAATACTCACCTGCGTGCTGTTGCTCCCACTGTTAGTAATAGTAAGCTTAGCGGGAATGTTTCGCCAGGAATAGAGCCCTGGGCCGCAAATGTATTCACAGAACAAGGAGCTAACGGAACTTTCATTAGAAAAAATCCTACACTAGTCAAACTATTAAGAAAACTTAAAATAAACAATGAAAAAACGTGGAGTAAAATACTGGCTGACGGAGGTAGTGTCCAAGATATCGTGGAGCTTGATAATATTACTGTGGGCCATGACATACCTGCTAAAGAAGTGTTTAAAACGTTTAAGGAAATTAATCAACTGGAATTAGTTAATCAAGCTGGACTGAGACAACAGTATATAGATCAGTCAGTTAGTTTAAATTTAGCTTTTCCTTCTGCAGCTACCCCAAAGTGGTTGAACAAAGTTCATTTCGATGCTTGGAAAAAAGGTGTTAAAACCTTGTATTATACTAGAACTGAAAGTGTTCTACGTGGAGATATTGCAGCTAAAGCTATGGATGAAACCTGTGTTGCTTGTGATGGCTAAAGGCTGAAAGTTATAACTTTATGCTATACATATAAATTAAAAAACGCCCCTAAAATTAATTAGGGGCGTTTTTATTTAAGGAATTTTGAGTATGGTGCTCATTTTTTTTATTCCTCTAATTGTTCTGCTAATCTATCTAAAGCTTTTTTCCTTGCGTTTTTTCCTAAGCTAAGGATATAATCTTTTTGATCTTGAGTTAAAGCTTTATAAACTTTTTGTCTATCTAATAATTTTTTATCAGCAGCCACTCTTCTATTAAATTTACCTTCTATTTTCTGGTTTAATTTTTTAGCGTCTGAAAGTTTAGCTTTGATTAAATCATCTTCCTCGTTTTTAGCATTAACATCCCAAGACCTAAATCCTAAAGACAACGCTAATCTTTGATATATAGTATTACGTTCGTCCAGCATCTCTGATACACTCTGAATCTCTGCATACATACGATCTAAGGGTATATTAGCTGTTCCGGAAGCTAAACTACCTAGAACAGAATAAGTAGGGCTTAAATTCAATCTTCCATTAGCGGTTAAATCAAATCCTCTTTCTTCCATTAACTTCCTTCCATATTTCTCGCCAGTTAAAGCACTATATATTTTCTTAAGCTTAGAGCCAATTGGAGGAGATAGGTTAGCTACTTGCAGTACAGTATAGGCTTGATCACCTTTAAAGCCTTTATCTTTTTGCTTAAAGTATTCCATTATAGTGTTTTTAATTTGGGCCACAACAGCGCCTCTAACACCCATACCTCTTAACAAAGAGTCAACACTACCGTTAGTTATTCTTCTTAACTTGTCAGCTTTGCTTAAGTCCAGTAATTCATCATCCTCTTCCTCTTTAAATCCAGGTATTAAAGCAAACAACGCTGCAGATAAACTGTTAAATATAACGTTTTGTATTGCTCCGTAGTACATTATTTTACTAAAGTTAGAAAAGTCACTTTGTAGCATAGATGTAGTGCCAGGTACTTGACGTCTTTTTATAATATCTAAAGCACTTCTTTTCATTATCCTACTGTATTGCTGAGTTGTATTTTGGAAAGCTAAAACCAACCTACCTAATATACTTGCTTGCTCCATAGAAACTAATGACGGATCACTTGACTGCTGTGATTGGTCTGATATTTCAATAAAATCTAAAAACGCTTTATCTTCTGCTTGCTTTTCTGTGTATATACTATCACCTTCAGCATCTTTAGCTTTTAAGTATGTATTAATTCTATTTCTATAAAACGTTGCACCACCAGAAGAAATTGCAAAACTATCCGCTATTTGCGTAGGTGTAAAACCTTTCTTTAGTAACCAGCTTAATGCTGCTACAGCTTTGTTTTTAGAATTTGCCGCTGCATTTGCAATTTCAGCTTCATTAACATCCGCTCTTAATCCACCTCTACGTTGTTTTAATTTAGCGGAATTAAATAATGTAGAAAAATCTTTCCAATACTGCTTTTGATTTGCGAATGCCGCAGCAGCTTTAACCGGATTATTATCAGACCAGTTTAAAAAGTTAGTAGTTGAAAGTAATTGTAACAATGCTGATCTACGATTAAAAAACATGATAGACCCAATAGAGTTGTTTAACCAGTTATTCCATCTATTAACTTGACCATTTGAACCAGAAGGCCTATTGGTACCGTTTTTCATCCTATACAAAGAATCTTCTAGAGCCTCTCTATGTCTTTTACCATATAAAGCCTCTATCTTGTTTAAGTTTTCGTCGCTAAATATTTCATCTACATTTTCAATCCACTGAGCTAAGTATGCTTTTCTACCACCCTTCTCAGTTAAGTTGTTTATATCTGATAATATAGTACCCACATCCCAATGCTCCCCTGGTTTTAGCCATTCATTACTTTTAGATATTGTTACTAAAGCATTTGCATATATAGCTAACTCAGGGTTACCTGATACGTAAGCAACTAAAGCATCAACTTCTTGTTTATTTAAACCAGGAACTGTATAACCTGCTTTGTCCCATAAGTAAACCCTAACCGCTTGATCATTAGTATAATCTTTGGTAGGTATTAATTTACCCATGTTTTTAGCAATCTGAGGCATAGCTTTATTCAAAGCTTTAAAATCATTCTTAGTTGTTTGCTTTGCTACATCAATAGCGGCAATACCTTCAGTATAAGGTCTTATTAAGTTTTTCTCAAACCAAGCCATATCTTGAGTTCCATCTTTTCCTTTACCTGCAAACGTGTAGCTAGTAAGTAGTCTAAAATCCTCAGCAGATGAAGGTAAGTAAACCTTGTATTTACCAATATTAGCACCCATTCTTTTAGCTACTATTTTAGAGAAGTTAACATCAGCAGCAACGCCTTTGTTTCTTGCAATCATATTGTTAAAGTCTTTAGTTAAACTTAAACTCTGGAAACTTGAAGAATCATCTTTAGCTTTTTGATTAGCTTTGTTTGCTTCAGCTAACTCTTCAGCTTTTATTATTTGATTAACAATATTATTTACTTCGTCCTTACCTTGCTTAGATATTAGTTCTCCGTTTAATGCAAAAATATTATCACTAATTTTTTGTTTTACAGCAGCTACTCTAGACTTACCAAGAGTACTGGTTTTACCAAATAATTTATCCTGCTTTTCAGAAATAAACCTGGAATTTAAAACAATACCAAATCCGTTTGCTATTTTATTTAATCTAAGGTTGAAAATATTGTCAGCTACTTTCTTAGAGGTGCCTTTTTCAAGTGCTATTACGTTTTCAGCTACAGCTTCAGCTAATTCTATTCCGGTTTGACCCATAGATTGCTGGTGTTCACCCATAATTTGCAGTGAACTTGCTGTATTCTGATCTTTTTTAAACTGCGAAAGATCTTCCAGTTCTTTTCTTTTTGCTGGTTTCTTTGTCTTGTTTGTTTCTTTTATAAAAGTTGCAGCTTCATTAAAGTTGGTATGCTTTTTATTTACTTTAAGTTGACCTGCTTCTGGCTCACCAATAACAACTGCCATCTTTGACTTTATAGAGTAATATCCTCTGCCTTCCGAATCAATATACGGTGCTTGGTTAGGTACAATTTCAAGTCCAATTACGTGAGCTAAACCTTTTAGACCAGCATCGTTATTATTATTAGTTTCCAACCATCTTAAGTAACCTGCGAAAGATTTATTTGCAGCTTCTTTATTAGGCTGACTTGCAACAACTTCTTTAGCTAAAATATTTAAGTAATTAAAAAGTAAAATATTAGCTTCTTTTGCTAATCTTGTTTTGTCACCTATTTCGCTGTTGTTAAATTCATTTAATAAAAAGGATGCATCAGCACTAGACGCGGTCATAAACTCTCTAACAGCATTCATAGCAGAAGAGCTTCCAGAATATACCGTAACATTATCTAAAACTGGCATCAATAAATCAAGAGCTTTTTGAGCTTCAGGTGACACTTTTGATTTCCTTTTTAAGTTAGCTAATACCTTAGCCTTTGGGTTAGGTGTTCTAAAAGTAGCTCCCAAGAAATTTAATCCTTTTACTTTAGAAATAGCCGGGTCTACTAATCTTGAGATACCTTCCCAAAAACCTGCTAATTGCTTTTCCGCTATAGCAGCTAACGGTGCGCTATCATTATTTAAAAACCCTTTACCGTACGCTTCTATTCCCTCTTTAAAGTAAGGGAATTTATTGATCATTTCCTTTGCGTTTTTAGTATATTGAGTTCTAACAGCTCCGTCTGTTTTAATAAACAATCTTTCAAAGTTTTCCTCCCATATTCTAGCAGCTTTTTCGTGCTCAGGATTTTCTTTCCACTCATTAAATGCAGGAGAGGATTGATCGTATTTATTATTGTCTAAAATATCAACTGCGTTTAAAAGCTGTTTTTTCGTTAAACTATATTTAACGTCGCCTCTTTCCATTTGTTGATCAAGAATGTCTTCAAATTGTTCTGTAATAAGAACACCTAATGCTTCTTGATTTGCTTTCAATGCTTGTGTAATAGGACCGTTTGTTTGAAGATCCTGGCTAATCATATCAAACCCAATCTCTTCTCCCATAGCTTTAGCTATAGAGTTCTTTCTACCAGGAATTGGCTTCCCATCAGGTCCAATAATTTTACTTATAAAGAATTCATCAGAAATCTCTTGAGCAATATTTGGTACTCTACGCTGAATGTCAGCACCAGATGTTTTACCTTTTGATCCTGTAGATGTTTTTTCTCTATCAATGTTATCTGAAGCTTTCCACACATCACTATTAACAAACTTAGGAATAAAAACATTGTCTCCAAAAGAGGTTTCAACCTTTTCTCCTTTTGCATTAAGCATGAATTTACCTCCTACAGACTTTTGAACACCCTCAGGCATAAAAGTAAGTAGATAAGTAGTAGTCATGTTCTCCAGGATAGCCTTTTTATTAGCTTTAAGGTAGTCTTGTATCTCGTTGTTCTTAATACCACCCATCTCTTTTTTAAACGTGATGTCGGCTTGTTTTCCAATTTCTTTTCTAATCTCTGCAATGATAGGTGTGACAGAAGCATTCTTGCTTATAACTGCATCAATCCTTGTTTTTAAAACTCTAACTGTAGATATTACTTTTTCTTTTACTGCTTTTAATCCATCTACACTTAATACCTTTTGCTGAATAAGATTTTTGTATTTACTTTCAGCCACAACAACATTTTCACTATCATAAGAAGTATCAGCTGTAACTCCTTTAGCTTCTGATACGTCCTCATCAAATTGAGAATCTGTTACTTTACCTGTATTCAAAGCACCTTTCATTCTATTGTTTAACTGAGCCATTAAATAGCCGAACAAAGAGTCGTTCTGCTTTGGATCAAATTTAGCAATATAAGGTAACATATTAGCTATGGTTTCACTAACCATATTATCTACGTTAAATCCAGGTAATGAATTAAGATTAACAATATTACCTTTTTTAGTTTTAAATACTAATGACTTAGACTTTATAAAACCTCTTAATATAGTATATATTTTAGGATTATCTTTGTTAAACCCGTCTGGGTTATTACCTATATCATCAAGTTCCTTTTTAGATTTAGCTGTAACTTCTTTTAGTTCTTGGTTGCTTTTTTTAGTAAGCTTTGGTTTTGACTTAGAACCTATAGGAGCTGCAATTGTTTCCGCTTTTTCAGCCCTTTCTATTTTGTCTTCTAAGTTAGCTTTTTGCTGTTCGTAAACATCAAAATCAATTTCACCATCATCGTATTCATTTTCAAGTTGTTCTAACTGTTGGCTAAACTTAGTAATACTTAAGCTATCTTTTGTTGATTTATCATCTTCGTTATTAACAACAGTTTTAACTATAGGATCTTGTACTGTTTTTCCCCCGAAGTGACTAGCTTTATTGTAGTCTTTTACAAAGCGGTACGCACTATCTCCAGTCTGTAACTGAGCTTTAGCTGGTAAAAACTTATTAGCAAAAAACTTAATTCTATCTACTGTGCTTTCTGTTACTTTTTGACCGTCAGCCAATACATCAGACATAGCGTTCATCGCCTCCTCGTAGTAGTCTTTTTCCTTTACAAGTTCTCCTTTAATGTTTTTACTAGCATAGCTTTCGTCAATTCTAAACTTAACTTTAGCATATAGATCAGGTTGATTTTTTTGCAAGTATGATAACAAGCTTTCACCTGCTGCAGTTATATTATCTTGATTATTCTTAAAGTTTTCTTTAGCATATTTATGTAAAACTTCATGAGCAAAAACTCCTGTTCTCCTATTCTTAATAGAAGATTCCATATTAATTACAATTTGATTACTTCCTTTTATTGCTCCCCCCTCAAAATCTCCATCATTTATAAGAGTCCTAAGCGTTCTTTTATCACCGTCTTGCGCAGGATTGTTTAATTTTCCAGGGTTATTCTTTTCATAAAAATCAATAAGATCTTGCTTAGTTTCTGCAACAATAAATTCAACATCTAAACCTATATCGTCTGCAAACTTTTGAGCGTTTGTTTGTCCTTTTAGTATCCTTGCTTTATAAGTTTTATCAACGTAATTATTTAAAGCCTTATCGTTTATTTCTTTTGTAGTAGGTTCTTTTGCGCCTTCTTTTTTATTTTCTTTTAACAATACAATAGCTTCGTCAACTTCAGCTTGTTTTGCTTCAGGTGATAAATTAACAAAATTGTTTACTACATATTGAGTGCTTTCAGCAAGCATTTTGCCTCTGTAAAGTTTATAGCCTCCTGCGCTATCCAAAGAAACGCCTTGCACGGCCGCGTTTTTTCTGGCAGCTTCCATGTCCGTCTCGTTGGTTAAGATTTGTTCTCTTTCACCCGCTAGCTTATTAAACTCACCTCTTAGTACTTTTTCTATACCAGCTAACTGACTAGCTTTAATATTAGGATTAGCATAGGCATCAATTAATCTTTTGTTTATCTTACGTATTTTTCTGTTTACCTCACCTACTGCTTTTAAAGCCTCTGGAGATAAATCTGCACCTACTTTAAATAGAACCCCGTCCTCTAAAGCTTTTCCCTGTGTTATTAAATCATCTACAGTCTGTTGTGCTTCTGTAGGTAAATTTAAGTTCGCTAGAGCCGGATCAGATGGTCCTTCTATTTTTAATTTTGTTAATTCTCGTAATTTATTAGTTATACTAAATAGCTCATCAACTTCTGCTTTATTTGCTAATTCACTTATTATAGCTTGCTTAACACCTTTAAATGCCATAGCCGCTCCAATACCACCACCCATTAAAGCTCCTTGAGCAAAACTCTCAAGACCACCTTCAAAATAGTTTTTATCTTCTCCTAAAATATGAATATCACCAAAGTTTGTAACTAATGTAGTAGCAAATTCAGAACCACCTTCTACTCTAAAGCCGTTTGCTAAAGTCTTACCGACAAACTCAAATCCTTCTTTTACTGTTTGAGGAGGTAGTATTTTAATACCGTCTTTCAAACCTTTCAAAAGTCTCATTGTACCTATTTTCTCAAAAGCTACTTCAGCTATACCCGCTATTGCTTGATTACTCAATATTTTCCAGTCTGGTATATTAAGAAGTTCAGCGTCTTTACCCATTTGAGTTTCAATAGAAGCGCGTTCTAATTGATCCATTTCAGGATTATCTGCTAACAGCTTATTATTGTTAGCCATTCTTTCAGCAGCATCTTTCTGCTTAATAGCCATCCCCATACCAGATCCTCCACCACCAGATAAAAAGAACAAAGGCATAGCTGCAGGTCCTGTCATTGCCATACCTAAAGAAGGTAATAAATTAGGTAAGGATCCAGCAACCCATCTACCAGCGTCACTAATACTACCTATGTTGTCAACAGTTATTGCTCTTTGAAAATTTTCCATTTCCTTTTGCATATTACCGCCTAATGAAACTAAACCAAAGTTCTGTTCTATTTGAGTAGATAATTTAACTCCACTTGACATTTTTGCTAGAGCATAAGGATCTCTAAGTAAGGCTAATTGCGCAATGCTATACGCAGCATCTGTTCCCATTGACTTAGTAGCCGATGAAAGTTGTTCTAGCCTATCGTAGTTCCTATTAAAATCATCAATAGCATAAGGAACAGCTTTTTCTCTATCCGCTACCCCAGAAGCTTCCAATGTAGCTTGAG
>Ga0209713_10002933_pt1 | contig 10708 bp, 6 predicted proteins | sample ArcOceMetagenome_3_FD_187444 | JGI IMG/M metagenome (GOLD analysis project Ga0209713, IMG submission 187444) | Marine eukaryotic phytoplankton communities from Arctic Ocean - Arctic Ocean- Svalbard ARC20M Metagenome (SPAdes) (version 2) | ecosystem: Environmental > Aquatic > Marine > Oceanic...
CCTTAGACTCTGCGGCCACTCACCCGCGGCCACTCGGCCGCCACAGGCGCCAGCGTGTGGCCACCTGGCGCCAATCCGGCCCGCGCCAACGGATTGGCTGGCCAATTTGGCCTTGTTTTACACATAGGTGATTCTACGCCCCAGGCTGCAGGCACCCCCTGAATGGAGTATAATACTCCACGGAGTATTGGAGTATTGGAGTATTGGAGTATTGGAGTATTCGGCTCCCCGGGACCTCATGGAGTATGGAGTATTGGCCTCGGCTGGCGGCATAGGAGTATTGGAGTATGGAGTATTGGAGTATTGGAGTATTGGAGTATGGAGTATGGAGTATTGAAAATTTTCCTCGCCTGCGGCGCGCAGATGTACTCGTACGGCGCCTTGCGGCGAGGATTACTTTTTGCTCGGGGGAGGCGCACGAAAAAAGCGACTTTTTTCGTTGAAAAAGATGGAGTATGGAGTATTGGAGTATGGTGCTGTGGGAGGCGCGGCGTATTGGAGTATGGCCGGCCGGAGGCCGGCCGGGGCATCGGAGTATTGGAGTATTGGACCCGCCATATACTCCTTGCAGGGGGCCAACCAGACGTCGAAATTCATAAAGTACACGATAGTATCGCAGGGACGATACTGTACTTTCTAGAGTAAACGGGTAGAAGGCGGAGCCTTGAGCTGACAGAGGGTGACAGACCCCCCTGGCCTGGGGCGGCGGGTCCGGATTGCATGACTGAGATCTCTCCGGGGGGGGCTTCCACGGCCAGCCGGGCGAGCTGTCGCGCACGGGCTCGAAGGTCAAGCAGCAGATGTCGAACATCTTCGTCGACTCGCTGCTCATCCTCAACCGCGTGCCGACCATCGTCGACGCCGGCGCGGCGGCGCAACCGCTGATGGTCATGCACAAGCCCGTGTTCAAGCAGCTGCGCGAGCCACCGGCCGGCTTCGACGCCAACGACTCGCGGTACAATCAAGTACATGGCGGCGTGGCACGCCAAGGTGGCGCCGTCGGGCGAGCTCAAGGCCTTTGAGACCGCGGAGCGCGTCCGCCCAGCGCCCAACCCAACCAGCAGCACCAACAGCGCCCGTGCCACCGCCACCGCAATCACCGCCACCCTTCTGCCGCTCAGGTCGCGCCAGCTGCTCGAGGTCGACTTCTTCTCGCGCTGCGCGGCCAAGAAGTTGCTGCCGCAGGCGGCGCGCCGCTGGAACCTTGCTTCCCTTCACGCATGCAGACGCACGTGAGAGGTGGCCCCGTCGCAAGGCGGCGTGTGCCCGCGCCCCAGGCCTTGGCCGCCGCTCCATCGCCCTCTGCACCCTTCACCCATGCACCCTTCACCCACGCAGGCAGCAGCGGCTGACCGTCAAGCGCGCCGCGGGAGGTGGCGAGGCCCACGGCAACCTGCGCGACGGCAACGACGCGCTGGTCGAGATCGAGACGATCTGTAAGTGGCTGATGGACCGGTGGCGTGCCCCACCGACTGGCCGCGCTTGATCACCATCCGCTCGGAGAACCCGCTGTACGGGCAGCAGCAGCCCGTGGTGGTCTGAGCCATGGCCCGGGGCCGCCCCCCAAACAACTGAGAGCTGAGCGCGCGCCGCGTGTGCCCCCCTGGGCGCGCTCCAAAGGGCTCCCTCGCTCAGCCCGCGCTTGCCGCGAGGGCTTAGCAGCATGCAGTGCCATGGACAGAAGAGAACGTGAGACCGGAGAGAGGCTCGCGCGCCGTGATGGTGCGTATGTCAGACACGAGTGAAGTTATGAGTTGCGTCCCGTTGCGTGGCGCCAATGTGCTGGAATCTGTCGTCTCGTGCCTGCGAAATTTCGAGATTTCGCAGTGGTTCGTGTGCGTGAATTCAGTTTTTACGAGAGAATTCGTGCGGTATGATTTCCCGCGTTTAATTTCTGCATGATAGACCCTGTGTTTACATACTTTACGATTTCAACCCGATTTTTACGAGATCATGCCCCCCGGCGTCAGCGATAAAGAAACTGAGATGGAACCCAACGCCGAATGTCGTGACAGAGAGGATATCCGTAAACTTTATCTCGATCGAAGAACGAGGCCAAAGAAATGGCTATGCAACACCGGCACGAACAAACGACCACGCGTTCCCGGCACCATCCTTGAGTTCTCGTAGGACATGGTCACATGCGGCACGCGAGACACACCTCCAGCCAAGCAGCAAAGCGCAGGGCCGTCGTCAAAAAAGGAATCTGCTGCTCCGCCTCTCTCCTCCGCCAAAGCAGCACCACACGCCACGTGCACAGGCGTCACGCACACGGGCGTCACGACATCACGACCTCACCACTCGTCGGCAGCGCCCTCGTCATCGTCGTCATCATGCTCGTCGGAGATGGCGTCCATCGAGAGCGTCGGCTGGCGCAGCGGCCGCGACTGCTCGGCGGCACCGAGATGGTGTCCGCCGTCGTCGGTGGACCGTCGGCGCCAGCCATCGGCGACACCAGCCATCGGCGACGGTCCGCCGTCGTCGCCGCCCGAGCTGGAGCCGCCCGCCATGCCCGAGATCGAGTTGCGGCTCGAGTTGCGCGAGCGCGACATCGGCACCGGCCCGTTGTCGTCGGGGTGGTACTTGCTCAGCATCTCCTGCAGCTCCTCCCACTTCTTCTCGAGGGCGCAGTACTCCTCCCACGCCATCCCCGCGTACGAGCGCGCCGCACGCAGCGCGCCCGCGCCCGCCGCGCCGCCTTTGCCGCCTTTGCCGCCTTTGCCGCCTTTGCCGCCTTTGCCGCCTTTGCCGCTGCTACCACCGCCGTTGCCGCCGCCGAGGCCCTCCACGCGCAGCAGCTCGGCGGCGGCGCGCCCGGTGGTCTCGTCGTCGCCGTCGCAGAGCATCTGCAGCGCGTGGATCGACTGCTGGAACTCGCCGAGGAGCTTCGAGTACTCGACCTCGCGCACAATCGAGAGCGACGACGCCGACGACGACTTGGAGCGAAGGCCGAGCGAGCGCTCCGGCCCGACGGCGAAGATCTCGGGGTCGGAGCGCGACGGCGCCAGGCCCGAGTCGGGCGTGTGGCGGCGTGCCACGCACGGCTGCATGTTCGGGTCGAAGTGGAGCACCTTCATCACGACAATGTGCAGGAAGATCGAGCGCACCACGCGCGACCAGTGCAGCGCGAACCAGCCAAAGTGCGCGTGCACCCACTGCAGCGTCTCGAGGCGCGACGGCTCGGCCAGCTTGTCGACGTGGTTGTACACGAAGATCAGCGCGCATGCGCACACCTTGAAGTGGTGCGATCTCGCCATCAGCCGCAGCGGCTGAAGCAGCAGCTCGTAGTCAAACGTCAGCGGCAGCGGCTCGTCCGCCGTGACGTCCATGAGCTGCGCGAGCTGCTTGAGCGCGGCGACCGTCGGGCGGAGGTGGTTGGCGCTCACTCGCGCGAGCAGGATCCGCGCGAAGATTTGCATTAGCTGCCGGTTGTGCACGACCAACGCGCAGACGCACGAGCGCATCGACTCCGGCCACATGTGCACGGGGCGCGCCTTCATCTCGAGCAAGAAGGCCTTGATGAGCTGCGGGAAGCCCGGCACCGTCTGCCAGAGCACCGACTCGCCCGGCTGGATCCCGAGCGAGAGCGGGATGTGCCGCACCCAGTGCTCCAGCAGCAGGAAGAAGCAGTGGCCGCGCTTGCGCAGCCGGTCGCGCCAGTACTTGCCCTGCAAGCTGCGCTCGTGCGCAAACGCCCCGCCGCCGTCGCGCCCGCCGCTGCCGCCGCCGCCGCCGCCGCCGCCGCCGCCGCCGCCGCCGCCGCCGCCGCCGCCACCGCCGCCGAGCATCTGCGCGCGCTGGTCTGCTGCGGAGCTGTTGAGCTTGGACGCGCCGGGCTGCAGAGACCACAGGTCGTCCCACGGGTCGTTGGGTGGTTGCACCCCCATGCTGCTGCCCCACTGTGAGCCCTTGTGGTGCGCGCGCGCCGCCGCGAAGCGCCCACCCGTGGAGGCGACGTCGGCCTCCGACATGGCAGACTTGAGCGACGCGCCTCTCGCGGGCAGCGCGGTGGCGGACTTGTGCAGCGACCACGAGAGGTTCCACTCGCCCACGTGCTTGTGCTTGTTCTCGCCGTCGGGCAGGATGACGAGGAGGACGCGGCAGCGCAAGCTAGGGAGGCGCATCAGCGCCACCGCGAGCGCCTGCGAGCAGAAGACCCGCACCTCGGTGGGCGCCGCCTTGCGGTTGAGCTTGCCGATGACGTACGAGACCGTGTCCCACAGCGTGCGAGAGTAGCGCTCCATCAGGTGCGGTGGCGCGTCGAACAGCGCGGCATGGTCGAGCTCGCCGCGCTGCATCAGCAGGAACAAGGTCTCGAAGACGGCGGGCTGGTCGCGGTACGGCAGGTGCTCGGCCTGCGTGAGGAGGTAGCTCCACAGCTTGAGCAGCAGCCGCTGCGTCCAGTCGAGCGAGTCGGCCGATGCATAGAAGAATGCCTTGCAGCTCTCCTTGTTGGAGAGGGAGAGCAGCGTCTGAAGCCGCGCCTGCAGAAACGACAGCCGCCGCGACACGAGCTCCTCGGACGCCTCGCGCCCTCCGCGGAACTGGTGCACATGCGGAAGGGCGGCGCAGTGGGGCAGCTCGGGGGCCGACGTCGCCAGGTCGCCCGCCGCGCCGTGGCCACCGAGCGCGCCGCCGCCGCCGCCGCTGCCGCCGCCGAGACCGCGCCCTCTCGCGGCGGCGGCGGCAGTCGCACCGCAGTTCATCGCATTGTGCAGCAGCGTGTCACGCTGCAGGTCAAGGATGAGCTTCTGAAGGTTTTGGACGAGCGAAAGCAGCGCCTCCACCTCCTTTGGAAGGTTGAGCCCCCTCGGTGGCCCCTCGAACTCTTGACGCGTCTTGCCGTCGCTCCCATCGTTACCGTGGGCTCCGTTGGTTCCGCCGTTGGCGCCACCACCACCGTTGCTGGAGCTCTTATCAGCGTCGGGAGGAGAGGCGGAGCCGGCCTGGAGGTGCTGCTCCTGCCGCATCTTCTCGCGTGCCTTCTGCTTCTGAGCTGCGATCGGCCCAATCGGCACAATTCCATGCTCCGTGTAGAAGCCACCGGAGAGCTGCACCACGCGAGGACCGTTGTTGACAAGCACGTTGCCCGCGAGCCTCCCCACCCGCTGGCCATGCAGCCACAGGACGTCGGAGAACTCTCTCTCGACGTGCGCGTCGTCGCCCGGAGTGTACACCTTGGTCACAGGCAGCCACACCTCCCCCAGCAGCCGGCTCTTGTGGCCGTGGCCGTGATGCGAGCCGTGGCCATGGCCGTGGTGGCCGTGGCCGCCGTGGTGGTCAGCACCTCCCGCCCCACGCCACACGCGAAGGTGGAGCGACTCTGTCTCGAGCGCCTTGGCCGATGCGATGACGTGGATGGCGTTGTGATAGTGCTGGTGGTGGTGCCCACCGCGGCTGTTGCCGCTCTCGTCCTTTAGGTTGAGGCGCATGTTGAACGCCTCGAGAAGTTTGAGAGATGACGGGTCAAACTCGGCCTTGATCGGTTCCGACTCGCCCTCCTCTCCGATGGTGAGAGAGGCGGTGAGGGAGAAAGCGGCCGAGCGCGCCGCCGCCTCCTGCGACGCCTGGCTCGTGTGCGACCCCCCGCGCATCGTTACGGTGCACGCGGGCAGCGAGACGGAGAGACGGCACTTTTGGATCATCATGACGGTGAAGACGATCCGACCCACCTCGCGCCCGCTTCCGCTTGGGTCTGTTGGGTCCGGCATGTGTGTGTGGGGGGGGTGGGAGGGGGGGCATATCGCGTGAGTGTGTGGGGCACAGCAGGGCGGATCTGATCTCATCTGAGGTTCCAAAGCAATGCGGCGTCACCGGTGAGCGGCATGTCAAACTTCATAGGCCCGACGGCAATGTCGTAGAGGCATACGAGCGTGCGCCCCGCCTCGGCGCGCGGCAGCAGCGGCCGCGTGTGCGTCACTCGCACCAGCAGGCAGCGCGACTGCAGCTGCGCGGGCGTGGCGCCGTATCGGAAGCAAGACTCGTGCGACCACCGCCTGAGGCACCCGGCGAAGGGGGGTGGCGTGACAAACGGAACACGTGAGTGAGTGGCAGATTGGGCGGAGGCAGCAGAAGCACACGGCAGGCTGCTCTGATCTGGACATGCGGGTCGAGGAGGGTTTTTGAGGGCTGCGGAGACGGCGCACGGGTTTGCGGCGTCGTTGTGCGCGGGGTCGGTTGAGAAGAGCACGGGCGCGCCGCTCGCCGCCTCGCCGCCTCCCATCCCACCGCCGCCCCCGCCCCCGCCGCCGCCAAACGCGCCAAACCCCCCCGGTGCCTCGCCGATGTCCCACGGATCTCCCACGGCGGACAGCCCGAGCCCGCTCAGCTCGGCCCCTCCGGCGGCCGCGGCCGCGGCGGCGGCTGCCGCGCGCCCCTCGGGGGAGGCGGCGACGAGGGCGGGCGTGAGGTCCTCCGCTGGTTTGCCTGGCTGCGGCGCGCCCCACACGCACTCGACGATCGGGTTGGAGTAGATGATCGGCGGCACCGGCAGCCCGCGCGCCTTGTTGATCGTCACGCACACCTCAAACTCCATCGGTCCGTCGGGCTGCTTCGGCGAGGGGGGCTGCGACGCGAGCGACGCCTCCGCCAGCGCCACCGCCGCCATCGGCGTCGAGAGCTCGCCAGGCAGCGGCGCGCTCACCGTCTTGGTGAGTGGCACTGGCACGAGCGCCGACGGGCTCGGGATCGCGGGGATCGAAGGCGGCGCCGCGGGCAGCCCGTCCGGCCCTCGCTGCGGCAGGCGCGGCGAAGCGAGCGGCGACGCGAGCGGCGACGGAGCTCCGGAGCTGCGCTCGCTGAGCGGGCCGAGCGGGTGGGTCTCGGCGACCTGCGTCAGCTGCTCGGCCAGCATGATCGCCTGGTTCGCCGCCGACGACTCGCGCGTCAGGCTGTGGCTCAGCCGCGTCCGCACCGCCTGCAGCAGCGCCGCCGCGCTCTCGGTGTCCGGCAGGGACACGTTGAGCTGAGAGAAGAGAGCGTCGAGCCCACACGCGCATTTGCCACCGAGCCGCAGCCGCACCGAATTGCCGCGCTGCTCCACGGACAGGATGTCTAGGATCGGCCACTCGTTCGTGAGCCTCTGGTCCGCCGGGTCGTAGGTGCTGAGCGAGCTCTCGGTAAGCTTTATGAGCCGCAGGCGCGGGCCGCGCCAGCTCCACTTGATGACTTCTAGCATGCTCAACTGCTGAGCATGGTCACGTCGGCCCGGACTCGCGGCAGCATCGGGACGGGTGCGCATCGGGACGGGTGCGCATCGGGACGGGTGCGCAAGCAGGACGCCTTCTCGTCTTCTTGGTGGTGTGTTCCCCTCCACGTACGACGAGACTAGTTCCTAAACTCACAAAGCAGGGAGATTTCGAGATCCGTGTTTTTCTTGGGGACTCTGCCGCCCTGCTCAGCAGTTGACGTCTTCCAAAGTGGGTCATGGGTCACGGTCATGTTGCCTACGTGTATGTAGACGTAGCGTGCGTTGCCCCCCCTCCCACCCTCCCCCCACACACACACCCCAAGACCCCTTTGAGCGTCCCTCGTCAAACTTCTTTCGCTTTTTTGGTGTGGCCTTTGACTGTGAGGATGCCTAACACGAGTCCGCGCGGCCGCGCAGCCTCGCCGGGCCGCGCAGCCTCGCCGGGCCGCGCAGCCTCACCGGACCGTGTGGTCTCGCCAGGCCGCCGACCGTCGAAGAGGCCGCCGTCGCCGCTGGCCGCCTCGTCGGCGCTGGCGCTGCCGCCGAGCCCGGCCGCCTCGAGCAGCCCCGCCACGACGCAGCAGGAGCGGCGCGCGCGGCTGGAGGAGCAGAGCATCGAGGCGCTCATACGGCAGAAGGCCAAGTTGCAGGCGCAGCTCGACAAGCTCGAGGAGTGGCGCTCGAGCGTGGGCGGCTCGTTCCAGCTCGCGTGGCAGGAGGAGCGCGCGGCGCACCAGCGCGACATGAACACGATGACGCGCGAGCTGACGGCGTCGCAGGAGCGCACGCGCCAGCTCCAGCACGAGCTCGAGCAGGAGCGCGCGCTGCGGCAGCGCAACCAGCTCGTCGCGCGACAGGAGCTCGACCGCTCGCAGGCGGAGACGGCCGCCGCCAAGCACGCGCGAGAGACGCTCAAGAAGAACGGCGGCGAGCAGCTCAAGGCGCTGCAACGGCAGCTGGCGCAGGCGCGCCGCGAGAAGGCCGCGCTCTGTGACGAGTTTGTCGAGAAGCTTGAAAGGCTCGGCAAGGCCGGAGGCGGAGGCGGAGGAGGAGCGGGAGGCGGCGGTGGAGGAGGCGTGGGCGGCGGCGGCCTGCTGGCGGTGGGCGTGTCGGAGCCGGCCAGGCTGGCGCCGGCTCAGGACGCGGACGCCGAGAGCCTGGCGGGCTCGCTGGCAGCGACGGCGACGGGCGGAGGCGGCAGCGGCAGAGGTGGCAGCGGCGGCGGCGATTTGTTGCAGCGAGCGGCGGTGGGCGATCTCCCGGAGAGTTACGCGCAGCTGTCGATCTTCCATCAGCAGATGGCGCCGTCGGAGCTGCATCGGCTGCTGCAGGCGACGGCGAACGAACGGGGCAGCGATGGCGGCGGCGGCGGCAGCGAAGGCGGCCGGGACTCAGGAGGAGGAGGAGGAGGCAGCGGGAGAGGAGGAGGCGGAGGCGGCAGCGGCAGCGTGCTGGCTGCGGCGCTCGATAGCGCGAGACAGCTGCGCCCCGAGGACGGCGGCGTGGCGGACCTGTCGAAGGAAGCGTCGATGCTCTTTGAACGCTTCGAAAAGGGCGGCAGCGATGGCGGGGGCGGAGGCGGGGGCGGGGGCGGCGGGGCGCGGGCGTCTCCGCAGAAGAGAGGAGGCGTGGGGCCGGTGGCGCCGGCGGCGCGACCGGGTGCGGCGGAGCGAAAGGAGAACATCCGCCGCGCGCACGCGCCCGTGTCGCAGCAGGAGGCCATCGACAACATGAAGCTCGCGCAGCAGCTGCGGGCCGCGGAGAGAGACCTTGACAAGGTGCGTGCAAGGGCTGGTCGCACACCACCGGAGATAGCAAATAGAGCCTGACCCCAGCAGCCCTCGCCCCTGCTTTGCCAGCCTCTGAGCCCTCCTCTCTTCCTTGATGTGACATGATGGCAGGTGCAGCGGTTGCATCTGAGCAAGAGCCGCCGCGTGATGGAACTGGAGCATGAGTTGGAGGAGCAGATCGGCGGCTTCGAGAGTCGCAAGCACGAGCTCGAGCGCATCTCGACCGAGCGAGATTCGGCGCTGAGGCAGCTCGAGGAGGCGACGCGCACGATTGCGGACCTGCGTGAGCAGATTGTGGAGCTGCAGGGCGAGGTGCACTCTCGCGACGAGCAGATCGGCGACCTAAGAATAGACCAGATGAAGCTCGTCAACAAGATCGACTCGCTCGAGCAGGCCGCAGGAATTGGTGCCGACGACAACGGTGGAGGAGGCAGCGGCCATGGCCGAAGCGGCAAGCATGGCGGCAAGAGGGGCGCTGGCAGCCCCGCCGCCGCCGCTTCCGCCAACGCCAACGCGAGGGCGGGCGGTGCGTGGCGGCCTCCGCGCCACCCGGACCTGCCGAGCTTCGGTGCGCTCTGGGAGCAGATCGACGCGGCCGCGCCGGGCGCCGCGGGGTCGCTCGGGTCGCGCGGGCAGGACAGCGTGCGCAGCGACACGACGCTCTCGGTCGGCGAGTGGCCCGAGGAGCTCAGGTTATGAGAGTTCTGCTTTGTACGAGTTAGTCAATTCATGGAGCTTTCAAAAGACGATAGTCCCCTTCATGAGGTTTGGAGGTGCCCAAGCAGGGTTCGAAAGTGTAAAATTTTCCATTTTACATTTTTGAAATTTAGTCCTCTAAACTCGGCACCGCCAGGGCAGATTTCCTTTTACAGTAAAATTTCCGTAACGATGCGCTACGAGTAGGTCGCTGCTTCATGGTCAAGGCGAGGTCGTCGAGTGCTCGGTGCATGTCGAAGCTGACGGAGGCGTGGGCAACGTCGCAGAGGTGAACAACCGGCGCAAAAAGTCGGAGAACGTCTCCGTGGCGTTCAAGGACGACAGGTACGGCGAGACGATCGGCACGCACTGATCTGTAAACCGTTTCTCAACCAACTGAGCTAAACGGCTGAGCTTACGTAGTAGTCAAAACTCCTCCGGGCTGGCGCGTGGTGGCCTTGGACGTGGCTGCCCTGCCCAGGGATGGGCGCGACCGAGGGAATGGACACATCTCGGCTCTTCCCCACGCCCAGCTTCCCCGTTCCCCATTCTCTACGGACAGGGTACGGATGAAAAGGTGTGCAGGGACGCGTGTGTAGCGTTGTGAAGCGTTGTCAGAATGAACTCCTACGCACTCGGGCTATCAGAACACATCACCAGAAGTGCACCGACAGCCCTGGCCCTCGACATGGTCGGCCGGCTGGCAATGTCAGCCTGCGCCGGACAGCGCACGAGCGGTGAGGCGCGCGGTTGGGTTTGGTGGTCCAGCCGTCGCACAGACTGGAACCACGGCCACGGCTGCTCCCACGGGGTCGGTGCTAGTCAGCCCAAGCAGCAGGGCAGCACGGTTCAGCTGCTGAACATCATTTCGTCACCCGTGCCGCTCAGTGCATGCGGCGCACGACTGGAGGCAGCCGCACAGCTCGAGGGTGATGCGCGACACGATGTGCCGCCTACGCGGCGCACACACGCGTGTATGGAGCGTGCGCCGCTGAAGTGGTCAGCCGTGACTGTGAAAACCCGAGCGTCAACC
>Ga0209713_10002934_pt1 | contig 10707 bp, 5 predicted proteins | sample ArcOceMetagenome_3_FD_187444 | JGI IMG/M metagenome (GOLD analysis project Ga0209713, IMG submission 187444) | Marine eukaryotic phytoplankton communities from Arctic Ocean - Arctic Ocean- Svalbard ARC20M Metagenome (SPAdes) (version 2) | ecosystem: Environmental > Aquatic > Marine > Oceanic...
GACTTGTACATCGGCTCAGCCACGATCCTAACCAAGCAGGCCAGCGCCCACAAGTCTAGCTGGTAGACATGCGCTTCAAGCGCGCCAGCACCTTCGTCCGGATCGACGAGATCCGCACCGCGCAGCGCTGGTACAAGCCGAGCCTCGACCACATTCTCGTCGACTATGACGTCGTCGCCGCGGAGGAGGCTTGGTCGGAGCTGGCTGTCGCCGCGCTGGTAGGCCCCGGCGGTCGGTCGGTCAACTCGCCAAAGTCTAGCGACCGAAGTGAGAGCCTGTTGTTCGGTGATGGTGACGACGACGACGATGCTCCCGAGGTCGACGACCCTGAGACGCTGCGCGTGCTGCTGCGAGCGCTGCTGACCGAGAGGCAGGAGCGTCTGCTCGACACCTTCAGGAGGATCGACGCCGACGGCGACGGCAGGGTGAGCCTGGACCAGCTGATGCAAGCACTGCGCAGCCTCGGACTCCACGCGGCGCGCGGGGCGCTGGCGGAGCTCTTCGACGTGACCGACTCGACGTCACCCGCCCGCTCAATCGAGGGCGGCAGCTTCAAGAAACTCTCGCCTGCAGGAGGCCGGCCACGCGGCACGTCTGAGGCGATGTCGCCTGCGCGCGAGATGGGCGCCATCGAGTTTCCCGACCTTCAGCGCGCGGTGTGGCGCAAGAATCGGCCGTCGCAGGCAGGCTCGCCTCCGTCTAGAGAGCGTCAGTTCTCGTCCTCGCAGAGCAGCACGCCGTTGCGGCAGCAGCTTTCGGCCAACCGCTCCCCCTCCGCCCGTGGCTTCGGCCTGGCGTCCTCGCCTCTCCGACCCGCAGCCGCGGCGACCTCCTCCAAACCGACATACTCGAGCCCGCTGGCACGGCCGCAGCAGCCGGAGCCGCCGCCGCCGCCCGAGGACGCGGGCGAGGGCGCGGAGGCGGCGGCGCAGGCGGCGGACGAGGGTGGTGCGCCGAGCGTGCTCAGGCGGTTGTCGCAGGGGCTGATCAGCCTGACGAGCGGGTTGCTGTCGCCGGCGGCATCGGCGGCCTGCGCTGACGCCGAGCAGCAGCCACAGCCGCAGCCGCAGCCGCAGCAGCCACCGGGCGCGGCGGCCGCGTCGCTGCTGACGCGATGGTGGAAGGACGAGGCGACCGACGGCAAGGCGGCACGCGTGGCGGCGCAGGCGGCGGCGAGGCGCAGCGACGCGGGCGCGCCGTCGAGCGCGGTGGTGGTCGACGCGGCGCTCGGGATGGGCAAGACGATCGCCGACACCGACCAGAGCGATGTGAAGCGAACGCTCGCGGCGCCGAGCAAGCTCGCGAAGAAGGCGGAGCCGGTCGACGCCTTCGATTTTGAGGCGAAGCGCGCGCACAGGCGGATGCCGTACTACATGCGCGGCGACGACCGCTTCGACACCGCCGATGGGCTGCGCAAGCGCATCCGCGTCCTCGAGAGTGGCCGCGTCGCGCGCGCGGCTCGTCAGTTCTGGGACGCGCTCGGCCTCGCGCCCGACGCGACGATGGAGTACGCCGACTACGAGCGCGTCCACTCTCGCATCGCGCGCGTGCTCGCGCCCGAGATGCCGCTCGACGAGGCGCAGCAGGCGTGTGCCGAGGACTGGTCGGGCGACCTGCGCGGCAGCGGCAAGATGACATTCCAGCGCTACGTGCTGAGCATCTTCGAGATTGCCGATCTGTGGACGGACAGCGTCAACGAGCTCGACTACGTCATCCTGATCAATAAGCTCTTCCGCCGCGTCACCAAGCCGGCTCGCCCACAGACCGCCGCCCAAGCAGCCCTGGCAGCCGCCACCGCCGCAGCGGACACATCAGTACCGCCATCACGCCCTGGCTCCGCCTCCCGCGAGGGCTCGGCTCCCGCCTCCTTCAAGAGCGGCGGTGGCAGCCGCCGCAGCTCGACGCGCATTGGTGCGGCGCTGAGCGGATCCGCCTCGGCGTGCGTGCTTGGCACCGCCGCCGCTACCGCCGCTGCCTCGATGGCCTCGCGGCTGGGCTCGTCGGGTCTCGCGCCCTCCGCCTCGGCCGCGGGTCTGCTGACGGGTGCGGCGCCCAACGTCGCTGCGCGCGCCGCGTGGGACTCGGCGTGCCCTTCGCACGAGGCCTCCCCCGCCCCCGCGCCGTCTCGCAAGGGGTCGCGCAAGCCCTCAGTTGAGCCGACCCAGGCGCCCACGGCGGCAGCGGCGGCGGCGGCGGGATCCAAGCGCAGGGGCTCGTCGTCTGCCAAGGGTCGCAAGGGATCGGTGGGCGGTGGCGCACCCGCGGCACGCAAGGGCTCGGTGGGTGCGAAGCCGCGACGAGGCTCGATGCGGAGGGGGTCGGCACAGGCGGTGACTGAGACGCCCATGGAGGAGGCCGATGCAGACGACGCGCCCGCTGCCAACGGTGCCGACGACGACGAGGCCAATGACGGCGACGCCGACGCTGACGACGAGGAGACAGCGGCTCTGGACGAGGGGCCCGAGGCTTGGATGGGCATGGCGAGTGATGAGGCGGCGGGCGACGACGAGTTGGACGACGACGACGGCGTCGGCTTGATGGAGGGCGCCGTCTCGCCCGTCAACCCGGCGGTGGTGGCGTTGCGCGCCTTCCGAGATCTCGACGAGATCAGGCCGATCGGCGGGCTGCAGGCGCGGGCTGACACGGCCTCGGGCACCAAGGCGGCCAGGGCGGCGCGCAAGAGCGTCGCGCACGCGCATGCCGCCAAGAAGCCGCCCGGCACGTCGAGCAAGCGGCAGCAGTTCGACTCGGCCGTCGCGTTTGCGGCGCTGCTCAACGGCAGCAGCTCGTGGGGAGCCAAGCCCGCCGCCCACCGTGGCCATGCCCACGCCCATCATGGCCATGCCCACGGCAGCGGTGGAGCGCACGGTGCGGTGGGTGGTGCGGCGGGCGGCGTGGCGGGCAGCGCGGTGCGTGCGGCGGCGGCGCGGCGGCGCGCGGCGCGGCGGGAGCGCAAGGAGTACCGCGCGATGGCGCTGCGCAGCGGCGGCGCCGAGGGCGCGTCCGACGGCGAGGCGGAGGCGGTCGAGACGCGCGACGACGAGGGCGGCGCCTCGGCGGCGGCGGCGGGCGGGGCGGCCGATGTCGACGCCGCCGACGAGGGTGCTCTCTCGGCGGACGACGAGCTGATGTCGCCCGAGGTGTGGCGGGGGAGGCGGATGTGCTCGCGCGAGGATCTGCAGATTTCGCAGTGGGCCGCCGCCTCGGGGCGCAGCGGCCGGTGGAGCTTCGGAGAGCCCAAGCGCCGTGACGTCGGGCCGCTCGCCTGTGCAACGGAGGAGGTCGCCGCAGCCGCGCCGGTGGCGGCGGCAGCCGCGCCAGCGGCGGCGCTGCGGCCGCACATGGCCCTCGCGTCGGTGGAGGTGGGCCGTGCCGCGCGCGACGAGCCGGCGGCGGTGGCCGTCGCGGCGCCACCGCCGATCAGGGCCGCGCCGCTGCCGGCCATCGCGTCGAGCGCACAGCTGCCCGCGCTGCCGTCGGTGGCGCCGCCTGCCGCAGCGGCGCCGCTGGGGCCGCCGCAAGCGAAGGGCGTGCAAGTGGCCAAGCTGGGCGGCAGACGCAAGGTCAAGGGGCGCTACGGTGCGGTCGACGACGAGCCTCGCAAGCCGCCCAAGGAGCCGCCGCCGTCGCCGCGGGAGGGCGCGCCGCCGCCACCGCCGCCGCCGCCGCCGCACAACAGCCCCACGGAGAATGTTGTGGCGCCGATGCGCTCGTCGCGGACGCTGCCACCCGTCGCTTCGGCGCCAAAGCTGCCGGCCACCAGGGTCACCGGCGACGCGGGTGCGATCCGCGGAGGGCGTGCGGTAGCGCCTGCCGCAGCGCCGCTGCAGCCGTCGGCGAGCGCTGTCGAGCTGCGCGACAGCCCACCGAGGCCAGAGGAGGCGGAGGGGGAGGCGGAGCAGGCGGCGGCAGCGTCGCGTCGTGTGAGCACAGGCGAGCAGAGTGCGCTCAAGTCGTCGGCGAGCGTCGGTGGCTTCCATGGGCTGCGCATGCTGCTCCAGAAGCGGAAGAGCTTCGATCGCAAGGCGCAGCCCACGGAGGGCACCCAAAGCGGTGGCGACGCCGCAGCTCCCGAGCAGCGCGCACGACGGCGGCGGTGGTCGAGGGACCTACGCCAAGCTGATTCCTCCCAGACCATGGGTGCCCGTCTCAGCCGGCTCAGTCTCGGGCTGTCGAACAGCCCGCTGGGCCGGCTATCCCGGCGGGCGTCCAAGGGCGCGTTTACCTCGCGACGGGCGGGCGAGGATGACGAGTGGTCCCAGGCCGGATCGGCCCGGGCGGAGCCCTGATTACGGTACGTTCACGGGTAGTACGTGTTCTGAGGTTTTCCCATCTTATCTACAGACCCCGGGTATTTGAACCTCGTGCTGGTTCAACGTTCATCCTAACGCAAAAAAAGCCGCCGCCCGAAGGCGGCGGCGGGCGAGTTTCAATAGCCAAGATTCAACATAGCTTGATGAGTAAAAGACGAAAGTCGTCGTTGTTTTGTTTTGTGATGACGCGACCACCGACGCACTAAACACGAACGACACTAACGCACTAACATGCACGCGCAGCCGTCGCGATGCTCGAGGCGAAGGCCGAGATGATGGACTCGAAGACGTACGAGGTGGGCGGCAAGCGTCTCGGTGCTCGAGCCCATCGATCAGCACGAGCTCTCCATCTCTCTTTGCTTCGACGGTGGAGCTCTTACCTCGCCCGGGGCTCCCCACGACGCCACCTGGGCCGAGGGGCCGCCCCAGATGGACAGGCCGGGTGCCCCGCCGAAGCCACCGGGCGTCGCACTGAAGCCGCCGCCAAGCGGCGACTGCTGGCGAGGCGGTCCAATCGCTCCTGGCGGTCCGATCGGTCCCGGCGGCCCGCCAAGCGGCGACTGCTGGCGAGGCGGTCCAATCGCTCCTGGCGGTCCGATCGGTCCCGGCGGCCCGCCAAGCGGCGACTGCTGGCGAGGCGGTCCGATCGCCTGTATGGTCAAACGCAGCAAACATGGCAACTTGGGCGGCCTCTAGCTGAGAGGCCACGGCCTCTTGGTGGCATCTGAGACGCTGGGCCTCTTCTCACGAGTGCGGAGGGCAGCCCCAAGCCTTCAAACGCAGTCAGAGAAGCCTCTGGTGGACAGCCATGGCCTCGCCAAGAGCGCACTTTGAACATGCTGCGGAGCCATCGGCGACGGCTGGCGAGGCGGCCCGATCGGTCCCGGCGGCCCGCCAAGCGGCGACTGCTGGCGAGGCGGCCCGATCGCCTGTATGGTCGAGCCGTTTCTCGCCGACCCGTTTCTTTGCGCGCCGTTGGGCAGCCCGTTTGGCGCACCGCCGATCGGAGACGCGCTGTACGGGGCCATCGGCGCCGGCTGCTGCTGCGGCGGCGGCGCGACGGGCTGGGGCGTCGGCTTGGGGGGCGGCTTTGGCTCGGACGCTCTCGGCGACGGCTCGGCGGGGGCGCCTGATCTTATGTTGCGCGCCTGCGCGATGACTTCGGCCTGCCGCTTGGCGGCGAGCGCGACCCAGTCCACCTCGGGCTCGTCCTTGGTATTGACGGCCGTCTTGCCTGAGAGCTCCTTGTTGGTCGCCGCGTTGGCGGCGGCCGTCTCGGCCGTCGGCTTGGCGGCGACCGTCTCCTTCACGGTCTGCCGGCAGAGCGGGCACGTCGTGTCGGACGAGCCGGCGCGCAGCGTCGACGCGAACGACGACTTGGTCGACATCCACTGGTCGAGGCAGCCGCCGCAGCACGTGTGGCCGCACGGTCGCATCTCGATGTCGCCGGGCTCCTCGAGGCAGATAGGGCAGTCCTCGAGGCCCGTCTTGTCCTCGGCCGCGTTCCACCCCTTCTTGGCGTTCATGCCCTCCTCCGCCGCCGCCCACTTGGCTGGCTTGGCGGGCGCGGCCGCCGCGCGCTCCTTGGCCATCTTCGCGGCCGCCTTCTCCCTTGCGACCCGCTTCTCCTCTCTCGCGTCCAGCTCGGCCTTGGTGGGCCCATCGCCGATCTGAATGTTCATGGACGGAGCTCTGTTGACGGGCAGCAGCTCTGCCGGCAGCTCTGCCGGCAGGTCGTCGTCGGCGCGCTCTCTGGCCGCCTGCAGCTCGAGCTCGGCCTGCCTTTCCTTCTCTGCGGCCTCCTCGGCTGCCTTGATGGCAAACTCTCTTTGTTTTCTTAGCGTGTCGACGTGCATCCTGCACGCGCACAGATCCTTGTCCGCCCTGCACGCCAGAGAAGCAATCAGGCGTGAGGGTGGGGGGTGGCGGGCAACACGGAGGTGTGCAGCCCAGCAATTGCGGAGCCACACGCCCTGGGGAACGAATTAGCCTCGTCTCCGGGGTGGGCACTGGCGCTGTGACGCCTCTTTCGACACGCTGGCTAACAGTGCTCGCCCACATCTTGTCCCGTCCACCTTGAACGCTATGCACTTGACCTCCTCCTCCTCGTACTCGCCGACGTCCTCTCTTCTCCGGCCGCCGGCGCCGGCGCCGCGGCCACCAGCCTTCTTTCCGCCACCGCCTCCGCCCTGCTTTGGCTCCTTGGGCACGTCGTCCATCTGCAGGGGTGTGGGGGGAAGATTAGGGGGCGGGATCGATGGGAGCGGAGACGCGTGGGGCCACCGACGTCGCGTAGCACCTCGGAATTGCGGGGACGCGTGGGTGCATGACGGGGGCATGGCGAGCGCGCCTTGGTGGCCGCCTTGATCTTGACGAACGAGGAGCAGCCGTCGTGCAGGCACCTCTCCTTGGCCGGGCCGCGTCCGTACTTGGTCGACTCGCCGTGCTGGGCCTTCTTGTACGTCTCGTTGGAATACCTGTTCTTGTAGCACTTGTCGTGGACGCTATCGTCGTGCCCGTTCTTGCAAACCAGCACCATGCACTCGGGGTCCCCATCGATCGGGGTGGCGCACAGCGCGCACAGCGACATGCGCCCTCTCCAGCCGGCTGACAACCCGCCCCAAGTGGGTCGTCTGGCACAGATCGAGGCGAGTCGCGACGTTTTCGGGGTGCACGACCACGGTGACGTGACGCAAGTTTTGTGCGCTGGCTTGCCGGTCTGTTATGAAGATGGGCGGTATTACGGGAGATTGATAAAGAGGATGGAGTGTCGCCCCCACTGCCGAGTTTGATATGCGGTGGCGTGGCTGTCAGGAAGACGGCTCTTGTGATGTGTCGATGCGGCGATGGGGCGCTGAACTTCGAACGTTCTCGCCTGGCTGAAAACGTGGCTAGTATGTGGCTCTACCCCTGCCTCGGTGTGCGTGCACTCAGAGTTTGGGGTACTCAGATGACGGCTTGATCGGACACCGGACGCACGCACTCAATGGCCCTCATCCTCTCTTCCGCCCTCGGCTTCTCGCCCACCACGCACGTGCGCACCGTCCACTCGGCTGCCGTGTCGCGCCCTGCCGTCGTCATGATGGACAGCCCGTTTGCGTTCGACTTTGGCAAGATCTTCGACGGCATCAAGGCCGGCATCGACGACATGACGAAGGGCATGGCTGGCAACAAGGGCGATGCCGGCGACATCGACGAGTACTGGTGACGTCTGCTGCGCATCACCACCCCCCGCACCGCTGTCGCCTCCTCCTCATCCGCCTCAGCCCCCGCCGCCCCCACAGCCGCGACGACGAGTCCACCGGCTGCGACTACGAAATGCTGGCCCAGATGAAGGCCAAGGAGGTCCTCCAGGAGCCCGGGCTGAAGCTGGAGTCCGAGTGGAGCGCGGAGATCGACGCGGCGGTCTCGAGCTCGGCCCCGAAGATGTGAGCTTTCCAAGTGGCTGCAAGCCACACTCCAAACCACACACCGACACATGATGCACATGCGCCGGGCGACGACCGCCAAGCAAGGCCTGATCGCGCATGACACCTGCGGCCTGGAGTCATCTGTACGTACTGCGTGGACCCATGACATGTAAAGTACCGTGAAGCGTGCAATCGACGCATCTATTCTGTTGCTAGCTACCTCACACCCGGGTGTCAACATCAATCAAAACTCGTCGAGGCGCAGCCGGCTGAACAGCCCGCCGCGCCCGAGCATCGCTTCGGACGCGACGAGCGGCGTGCCCGCGGTGCGCACGCGCAGCGGCGACGGGCCTCGGAGCGCGGTGGCGCGTGCGGAGCTCGGGCGAGGCGAGGCGGCGAAGCGCGGCGTCGAGGCGGCGGCGCGCGGCGTCGAGGCAGCTGAGGGCGGCTCGAGCGGCACATGGACCGTGAAGGGGCTGCCCTCGATCGGCTCGCCGCGCAGCGTGACGGCGATCGTGTACCGCCCCGAGAGGCCGCACACGTACGAGACGAGGAAGGTGCCGTCGAGCCGATCGCTCACCGAGAGGACCTCGCCGTAGTCGCCGTTGTGCGCGGCGCGCGGCGAGATGGTGACGCGGAGCGGCTCGCCGCCGCGCGTGCAGCCGTTGCCCGCCGCGTCGCGCAGCACCACCTCGAAGGTCGCGTGCTCGCGCTGCCGCGCGCGCGCGAGGCCGTCGCCGCGCGCAAACGACGACGGGCCGTGCCCGACGCCCGAGAGCACGTGCACCTGGAAGGGCGAGCCGAGCAGCGGCGTGCCGCCCATGTCGACGTGCACCGTCGCGTCGCCCGCCACCGACGGCAGCAGCGACACCATCGCGCAGCCGTCGTCGTGCGTCTCGACGGCGCAGCGCGCCACGCCCTCGGGCAGCACGCGGCACGTGACGGGCGGCGGCTCGGCGGCGCACACGTTGCCGTAGCAGTCGCGCGCCACGACGCCAAACGTCGCGGGCTCGTTGGCGCTGAGCACGGCGCCGTCGACGCGCGTGCCGGGGAAGACGCCGGAGTGGTTGGGGCTGACGGCGGCGGCGTGCACGCGCAGCCACAGCTGCGACGCCGGCACCGCCTCGCCCGCGACGCTCACGACGAGACGGTAGTCGCCCGCCGCCGTCAGCTTGCACTTGCAGAAGCATCGGCCGTCGTCGGTGCTGCTGAAGCGCAGAGGTGCCGCCACGCCGCCGTCGCCCGCACCGTTGCCCGCGGCGGCGGCGGTGGCACCAGCGGCGGCGGTGGCTGCGGCGGTGCCGCCGTCGCCCAGCACGCAGGCGCCGCGGCACGCCGCCAGCGCGGCACGCGAGCGCATCGGCGACGCCGGTGAGGAGCGGGCGGCGCCCATGGCGGTGCCGCGGGGCGAGGCGGCGCGCCGCTGCGGCGACTCGGCGCGAGGCGTCGCGCCGCCGCCGCCGCCGCCGCCGCCGCCGCCGCCGCCGCCGCCGAATCGCCGCTGCGGCGACGGAGGGCGCGCCCCCATCGCCACGCCCACGCCCGCCGCCGCCGCCGCCGCCGCCGCTGCCGCCGCGGCGTGGCCGCCGTTGCGGCCGCCGTGGCGAGGCGCGCCGCCCTCGAGGCGCGCGAAGGCGCCGCAGAGCTGGTGCTGCGGCTGCGGCGAGACGGCGTTGTTGGCGCGGTCGCGCAGCAGCAGCTGCGCCGCCCACTCCTGCCCCGCCACCAGGTTGGTCGGCAGCAGCTCCGCGCGCGGGGCGCCCGTGACGGCGCCGCTGGCCGAGACCGAGTGGTGCGCCGGCAGCAGCAGGCAGTGCTCGGCGGAGACGCGGTTGGGCGCCACCTCGAGCGTGAAGGGCGACCCCATGACCGGCTCGCCGCGCAGGTAGACGGCGAGGTGGCACGGCCCCGCCGCGGTGGGCGTGTGCACCACGACGCACTGCGCCGCCGCCGTCCCCGCCGTCACGTGGTGCGGCTGCGGCGTCGCCGCCACGCCCTCGCGCGGCCCCTCGCGCTGCCGCTCCGCCGCCACGGCCGCCGCCGCCGACGCCGCCGCGAGGCGACCCGACTCGGGGCGCAGCGGGCGCGGCCCGGCGCGCGCCACGGCCGCCGCCTCGGCGACGGCGGCCGCAGCGCTCGCGGGCGGCCGCACGCGCGCCGTCGGCAGCAGGTACAGGCTCAGCTGCGACGCCACGTCGGCGGCGGCCATCATGTGGCACGCGTTGCCGAACTGATCGCGCAGCTCGAGGCGGAACGAGGTGGGCTCGCCCGCGACGGCCGCGTCGCGCCCCGAGCCAAAGCTGCCGCAGTGCCTCGCCGCCGGCGTTGCGGGCACCACCTCGACGCGCCACGACAGAACCTCGTGCCACGCACCACCGCCACCGCCGCCGCCGCTGCCGCCGCCGCCGCCGCCGCCGCCCTCCTTTGGTAGGCGCGTCATCGAGACTGTGGCGAAGAAGACGCCGACGCGCCGGCACTCGAGGGCGGCCGTGTACGTGCCGTCGCCCGCGTCGCTCACGTCGCACCGCCAGTGCTGCAGCTGCGACGCCGCCGAGCCCGGCAGCGGCGGCGGCGGCTGCGTCGCGCCGTCGGCCTCGACGAGCGCGATCGACCACGCGTCGCCGCCGCGCGCGCGCGCGTTGCCGAAGCGGTCGCGCGCCGTGAGCCGCAGCATGAGCGGGCTGCCGGCGAGCACCTCGGACGGCAGCGCCGTCGGCGTCGAGAGCTCGAGGGCGCCGCCAGCGCCGCACGCCGCGACGCCGCACGACGGCGCGTGCGACGCCGCCGGCGCCACGCGCAGCTCAAACGGCAGCGGTGCCGCCGCGAAGGCATCGGCGCCGCCTGGACCGCCTGGGTCGCCCGGTGCCGAACGCAGCAGCACGCGGCCGACGAAGCTGCCGGCGCCCTCGGCCGCCGCGCGCACGTCGTAGCTGCCGTCGCCGAGGTCGTGAGCCGAGCAGAGCGCGCGCGCCTGCTCGGCGCCC
>Ga0209713_10002936_pt1 | contig 10704 bp, 2 predicted proteins | sample ArcOceMetagenome_3_FD_187444 | JGI IMG/M metagenome (GOLD analysis project Ga0209713, IMG submission 187444) | Marine eukaryotic phytoplankton communities from Arctic Ocean - Arctic Ocean- Svalbard ARC20M Metagenome (SPAdes) (version 2) | ecosystem: Environmental > Aquatic > Marine > Oceanic...
ACCACAGTACTCGTCACTGTATGACAAGTACCTTGATGGTGGTGATGACCCTGACTACTGTAACACTCACCTTGACAAACTCCTCACTGAGATCATACGCATTGCGAAGGGCAGGCCTGACCATACAAGGGATGCGATGCAGGCACATGATGCATCCACGTATGATGATCAGGAGGACCTTTATGATGATCAGGGCCATGCATTCGAGGCATACATGCATGAGGAGGAGGGCTTTGACCACATCGAGGAACAGTGCAGGGATTACGAGGAGGAAAAGCTTGAGGCCATGTGGAGCAGGGGCAGGCCACAGGAGCGCTCATATGGAGGCAAAGGCAAAGGCAAAGGCCGAGGCCGTAGTGGTGGCTTTTACCCCCGATCCCCTGCTGCAGGTCAAGGTGCTGCGAGGCACTTTGGTCGAGCCACTGCAAGCATGCCTTATCGCAGGGCATACAGTGCAGATGCGAGACCAGCTAGACCAGAGCAGGGGAAATGCCATGCTAAGGGGTGTAAGGCTCAGGGCTTAGCACAGAGTAAGACCCTGTGCTTGTCATGCATAGGCAAGGGTAAGCGTAACGGTAAGCTCACCATGTACTGTGGTAAGGAGCAACTGTTTAGGCGCCCTGATGCTCCCCAAGCACATGATGCTCATATTGATGATGATGATGCATATGCAGCAGAGATAGCAGCATCATATGATGATGATGCTGACGTTGACATGAATGATTATGAGGCATTCATGGCCAATGCTGCTAAGGCATATGTAGGGAAGAAACGCTCTCCACGTCGCTCTGCTGCAGGCCCAGCAGCCAAACAGCAGAGACCTCAGGGCATGCGAGCCATGCTTGCAGATGCCATCGCCGCACAGGATGAAGGGATGTTCTCACCCCCTTCACAGGCGTACGAGGAGCAGCACATGTAGGGGTGGCTCGAGGGGAGTGGCTTTTGGAGCATGTTTAAGCATGATGTCCCTGTTGCCACATCTCATACTGTATGTGACATGGACACCCATGATGCCATATCCTTCATCGAGGATCATGCTTTGGCCACAACCCTCGACCCCCCATCAGAGCCTCTATACACATGGAGTGACTCATTCATCGACCCTACTGCACGTCCCACTAACATAGATGACCTTGAGAGAGCCCTCATGAGCTTCTCACTCACTCCTCAAGAGCATATGGACGGCCTTACATATTCAAAACTATATGATATATCCAACTCATCATCTAGGCGAACCCCATTTCACCCTACTACCCCCACAGTCGATCATCATAACGGCATCAAGTTACAATTTAACCTTGCCAAAGCGTACTGTGATAGGGATGATAGGTTTGCCACTGACATGCATGAATGGCGTAACATGCATGATGTACATACCTGCAGGCAGCGCTGTAGGAAGGTAATGCCAAGCTACTCTGTAGCTGTCCTTTCTGCAGGTGGCTGCATATGTACAATAGGCTCCATCAGATCGGGATTCACTCCCATCTGGGGCACTGAGACTGACCCTGACAAGCAGGTGATGTGGGAAGATTTAACCACGACCCCATGTCTAGGTGACACCTTTCAGGTGGACTTCTCACAACAACGCACCCCTGTATATATGTCCTCAGGTCAAAACTGCGAGGCTTACTCAGGTTCAGGACCCAGGTCCAAAAACCTCCCTGCAGGCGAGCACCACAAAACAGGTTGGATGTTTGTGGCTCAAACCTCTAAAATCCTTATCTCACAGCCCCACTCCATTAAACTGGAGATGTCTGAAGGTGCTAACCACACTAACGGAGGTGCTGAGATTGAAAAGGTAATGAATGCGCTGTCACCCATGTATTATCTGTTTCTGTGTCGCAGTTTGCCGACATGGAAGTACGGGGACGGCTCCAACAGGAAGCGCTTGTTTATAATAGGCTTCCACAGAAAGAAGTGTGGCGAGCGTGCGTCACATTTCAGATTTCCTGCTGCTGTATGTACTGCAGGATATCACCCTATTGCTGCAGACTATGCTGTACCAGACCAACTGGTGCCACAGGATTATTGGGTCAGGGAGCCACCTGGTGAGGTTCAGAGGCTTCCCTGGAGGGACCCAGCAGTAGGGGAGCTCCATAAGATAGGGTTCGTAGTGAGCAATAGTGAGATGGGTCCCCCACAGCGTCCGTATGCATTGTATTCATGGCTTGGCATATGGAACACGCAGGTCACCACCAATGGTGGAGGACGTAGACCCCCCCTCACTTGTAAGTATGAGGCTCACACACCCATCACATGGACACGTATGACTGTACCACTCGAGAGTGTTCGAGTGCAGGGCCTGCCTGATGACTACTTGACATGGTTCCGTAGCCTCCCTGGGTGTAGGGATGATAACATGCTGCGCTCATGTGTCAACTCTGGCATTCCCCTGTGCACATCTGTGTCCATAGACAGTGCAGTACATGCCATGTTGCTCGAGTGTGGTGTCCCCTTCGACATCACACCAGATACCATGCCGTCTGAGCATGCATTCCTAGCTAGAGATAAGATAGAGGCCATTGACAAGTTTTGTCAGACGCGTCTCCCCTCATGGCTAGGACCAGAGTATAAGATCAGACGTATCACCCTTGATACAGGTGCCACAAACACCTTCTTATACACTGATGTTGAACCCTTTATGATCAACTCTAGACCCTCCAATGCCACCATAGGCACTGCAACCAAGGGCGCACCACGCATGCGTACCTCACGACAGGGAGCCCTGCCCTGCCTTGTATATAACATGGCAGGGTATGATAACGTTGCCCCTGTAACACCATTCATGATGCCTCATACAACCTCTGTACCTGAATTGTCTAAGGAACTCCTTTCCCCTGACGAATTCTTTAGGTATGGGAAATTTAATATCCTATTACGCCAACCTGACTACGAGGGAGGTGTATCAGAGTTGTATAGGGAAGCCAAGCCTGGTGTCCCTGAGGCCCGTATCCCATTGCTGTATGATTGGATAGGGTCTGGAGGGTGGCACATGTTTTACATGCCATCCAGAGGTATGTCAAAAGCTGATGAGAGGGCATTAGCTAGGCATATAGGGAATGTTCTGCAGTATCAGGACAAGGGCACTGTAGAGAGGTGGAGAGACACCCACATGAATGACGAGCAGGCTCAGGCCATGCACGCGTTCTTGGTTGAGCACGAATGTGTGCAGGAATTCAAGGTCTCTCCACACCTGCGTGGGGAAGACGACCCGATCGCTGGCAGCAGCGATGAGGCCGAGGGTTCGAGGGGACTGAACCCAACAGAGCAACCCCCTCCCAAACCCACCCTGAACCACCCCTCTCTACACACCCCAACGACAAACGCCACTGACACTGGCACAACCAACAATTATTTATCTGACCCTTCAAGCCAGGGTTCAGAAGTATGCACACCATGCAAGGGTACACCTAGGCTGTCAGGGGTACCATGGTTGCCGCATGGGGACAGGTTCATAGAGGTCATACAAGATGACCCAGACCCTGACCCTACCCTCACACAAAACACACGTCATCAGTCAGACGTTCAGTGTGAGCCGTGTCAAACGAGGCCTCTGCCTCGGGTTAGAGGGGACCATCCCACGATCCCAGAGATCCCTAACCCCAAAGCACTCCCAACCGGTAACCTAATGCATCACCCATGCATGGCTGAGATCAGGGGTGCCACAGCACGCATCTCTAAGAGGGGCATTAACCGCATGTCATTTGTCGACAAACACAACCACTTTTGTCACATGGGTTCAAATCCCAAGTGTCCCATTTGCAAAATGGCTGGTGGAGCCATGCGCAAGATATACAAAAAGGTTGACCCCTATAAGGAGATAAGACCAGGCTACCTGTGGACAATGGACATTTTGACCCCTGACGTACAGAGCCTTGAGGGTAGTCTATACGAGATCGTCTTAATGGACGTAGCCTCAGAGACCCTCGAGGGAATTCCAATTCATTCTCGTGACCAAGTTTACGACGCAATAGAAGAATTCATCTCTGACTTGAGAGGCAACCCAATTTACGATGACCTACCATACCCTATAGTGTCAGTCATTAGCACTGACAATGCTGGGGAATGGGGTTACGAAAACGCCAAATGGCAAACAATGGCAAAACGTGTAAGAGTCAGAATGAGGTATGGCTGCCCTGACCGTAAGGAAGAGGTAGCTAGGGGAGAGAGAGCTGTCGGTCTATTTGAGGTTCTCCTCAAAGCCACGCTCATGGAACGCAACCTGCCACCATCCTGGTGGGAGCGTGCCAGTCTCGATGTCATTTTCTGCTGGGGATATTTCGCAAAAATCAACTATCACCCTGCTGTTCCAATTGACGGTGACCGACCCAGACCGAGGGAAATCCTGACACGAGGGTTCGTATCACGAGTTCTGTGTGACAAACGCCTAGGGGAATATGTCCCCGTTGGCAGTCCTGCACTAGTCCATGACATACATGTCAAGGGCTCACACATAGGACCTAAGACAAGATGGTGTGTAGCAACAGGGATGTTTGATGATCAACCTATATGGTGGGATCCCATCATCAACTCCAAGAGTAGGTCCAAAAGTTATGTGTCGTACACATTAGGACCAGGGATGAACTACACCCACTTCCTACGACTACCACCCTTGCCCTCAACCCGTCGTCGCTGTGCGACAGAGATTGACTGTGTCAGCCCCGACCTCATCTTACACCTACCTGATTGCATAGCTCCTGGCCAACTGAGAACTGCCCCTGAGATGATTGAGACAAAGCAACCCAAGTCTGATGACCCTCGCCTACCTATCATCCACCCCACTCTGCGTGATGACCACATACCCTTGCCACAGGGTAGATCCACTATAGGACCAGAGTTGATTGATAGTGAGGGCAGGCACTACAGGGTTGACAAAACCACAGGGGTACTCAGGCCCGTAGCTGCACCTCCCACCCCCACACCCACTATAATACACGGTGATGCTGAACGCAGATCCATTAGTGACATAGTGAAGGGTGAAACCTTTGAGGATGACATCAGGGATGCCTGTGAGATATCATCAGAATACCAGGATATCGCCTATTCTGAGGTGCTCCCCAAGGCAGCCAAGAAAGCTGCCGACAAGACTGAAGAGCACGAAGAAATGGTATGCACTCTAGAAAGCCTGTGGGAGCACAGGGTTGGGTGGAAAACCCAGCTGAGATAAAGCCTGTGAGAAACAGGGTTGGTGTGGTGGAACCACCCAGCTGAGGAAGAGGGGGTATTTACCCCAAGCAACGTGGTTGTACCCACGGGGCGCCTTATGGACGCATAAGGTTGAGAGTTGGAGAATCGCGGGGGGGGAGCCCTCTGCGCGGTGGGGGGAGCCTCATCGTTACACAATGTAGGCCCGTCGGTCAACATTTTACTAATTTTCAATTTTTTATGAAAAATTTCCTTATCCGGACGATCAATATCTCCACGGTCAAACATGCAGGACCAAATCTGAGCATGTAGTTAGATCCGCAGTAAAATTCTGCACGCACATGTAATTTTCAGGTTTTATCCCATGGAGCAATAAAATGTTCGGGTAAGAAAACTGTGGAGTTATCAATGGAGTTCAATGGAGTCAATGGAGTTCAATGGAGTTCATTGGAGTTCAATGGAGACCTCAATGGAGTCCAAACTTCCTGTGGAGATGGGGTCAAATATGTGTTCCCCACACACCTAATATAATTATATTACCCTATGTTGTAATATATTCTCAGGCGATAAGTGCAGAGCCAGAAGTCATACCAGCACAGTCCAGTGCTGAGGACGCTGGTGACGAGACTGAGGTTAAGGTTGCACAGGCTAAGGGTAAGAAGAGAGGGAAATCCAAACCCTCCCCTACCCTTAACACCACCTCACCTGCACTGTCCATACCCACACCCAAATCCAATACACGCAGTACACGTCTAACATCCTTTGACGACACTGTACGGGGTATTGCTGAGGGTTCGGAGGGTGTATACGAGTACGAGGGTCGTAAACCCCTCAACACTAACGAGTGGTGTGATCTGTGGGAACCCTGTTACATTGAGTTGACCACAAACCCTGAGTCGACCCTGATGTTTGATGAGGCTGACGCCATTGACAGTGCACCCAAGGCATACACTGTCACTCAGCCTGTATCATTCTCCCACGTGTGTAAGCACCACGGTATCCCCTTCGAGTTCCATGACTCCTACCACCTATGGCTGACCCTCCACACCGACATTGATGTCGATGACATGCCACGTGGACGCAGTAAGGTAGCTGTGGGTACAGTATTCCCCAGGCCTACAGGCTCATCATGGCGTGATGTGATAGCACAGCGCATGAACAACATGGATGAGCATGAGCGTGCTAGGAGTGAGAAGGACCTGACTGAGGCAGCCCTTCAAGCCACCCTGAACCAAATCCGCATGGAAGCCTGCCTTGGTAACAAAAACCTCCCCTCATACAAACGCATGAATAAGGCGAGGGAAAAGGCTAAGGCTGTTAGGGAGAAGGCTGTCGCTCAGGGTCAGATGCCTCCCCCTAAGAACACGCTCGAGGCATGGACACATCCGACCATGGGGCATGACTGGGTTGACGCCTCATACGACGAGTGGGAAGGGTTGACAAAGCTAGGGGTCATTAAGCATGGATACACCATGGATGAACTCCGTAACGCTGACATCCCTCCCCCCATTAACCTGTCGGTCGGTTTCGTGATCAAAACGAAAAACAACATTTTCGAACGCTGTAAGGTTAGGTGTTGTCTAGCCGGTCACTCTGGTAATGTCAAACAAGGAGTCCATTACGACAAAACATTTGCCGCATCACCCAACCAACATTCAATGCGACTCATGCAAGCTTTACTTGTCAAACATAAATGGAAACGACGCTCTTTTGACATCACACAAGCCTACCTACACGCTGATCTGGATAAAGACAGATACATATCTGTAAAATATCCACCAGGATTCGAACAGTACAAAACAGATAAAGAGGGTAATCACATAGTAGACTCACATGGTCGCTTAATCCCTCTGTACTGTGTCATAGCCAAAAACATTTATGGCTTACCGTCCGGTTCTAGAAATTGGAACAAACACCGTGACGAATTCATCCTTGACACCTACAACAAGGACGTAACAATTAACACTGACACCACATCCATTACATATCGATGGTCATGTCACCGATGTCTTATGGACCCATGTCTATTTCGCTTCAAGCGATCTATTGTCACACGTGATGGATCCCTATCATCGACCGTCACTGCCATTGCCCTTATCTACACCGATGATGTTGATATGATTGGCGATGATGACGACATGATGAAGTACGTACGTGACACCATGGATGAAAAATGGGGTGTGCGTGATGTGTCAAGTGACAATGTACTCGGAGTGCAACGCACTTTGAATGACGATGGTGATGAAGTGACCCTCACCATGTCTCACTATGTAGACACCATAGTAGCCCTATTTGAGGACCACCTCCCATCTAAGGTAAAGGAGACTCCGTTTCCCGATACCGTGTTCTTATCCAAGGATGATAAGAGCGTAACTGATGAGGAGGCTAAAAGGGTGCTAGCTAGGGGTTATCAAAAGGCGATGGGTTGTCTTTTGTGGGCCGCTAGGAATGTCTTTTGTTGTTGCATGGTGGGAGTGAGCATGCTTTGCCGTGTCATGTCTAGACCTAGCGAGCTAGCATGGAGTTCGGCCATGCACATGGTAGCATGGCTTAGGGACCACAGGTCACTTGGTCTCCGCTTCTCACATAAGGGTAATGCATCACCTATTGCTTTTGTTGATGCTTCAAACAAACCCGACCCATCCGATGGCAAGGCCCAATACGGATACAACATCACATACCATGGAGGCCCCATCATTTTCCTGAGCAAAAAGCTCAATCATGTTGGCCTCAATGCATTCCATAATGAATACATGGCGATGTGCGAGTGTGCGAAGGCGATAGTTTGGCTTAGGCAACTACTCGCCGAGTTAGGGGAGCATGAGAGCATAGAGCATCCTACTCTGTGCTACGGTGATAATAATGCCGCCCTCTCTCTAACCGTAGAAGACTTCGTGTCTACCGGTAACCAGTACGTATACTTACCTTACCACTTTAACAAGGAAGTGTCTAAGCTAGGGTACGTAGTGTTCGCACCTAAAAAGTCGGAGTTTAATCTAGCCGACGTCTTCACTAAACCTGTAACTCGAGGTGTACTTACCAAGTTACTTGACTACTTATGTGGTTACAAGCTAATTACCACTGACGTAGTACGTGAAGGTCTCTGATTAATAAGACGTCATAACCCTATCCATTATCTCAAGTAGAATGGAAGGCGATTAGACGCCGAAGGATTCAAGATCTTTCGAAGTTGAAAACAGGACGTTCTGGGGTCAGTAGAACTGATCCAGAACAGGCACCGGGTTATCAGATATATGTATATAGAGTCTAGTATATCATAGCGCCACAGAAGCGGTAGCACCGGGCAAGAGCTCTTAGAAGTCGGATAACATCCGCAGGGTGCCCACTGTGAGCTGCTTAGATATACGTCTGCTTCTCATGCCATCAGTTCAATTCCTACTGTTGACTAACACTCCTGAATTTGCTGAAGCCGACAATTACTTGACTGCTTGAGGGGACCACTTCATCAGTGTTTCCAATTTTGGAACGTCCAAGGTACCAAAATAGCTCATAGTCGGAATTGTCAACTCCGGAGGGTGTGCCAGCAGTGCAAGTCCGAATTGGGAACTGACAGCGCAGCGAGAGAACTAGAACCGCATCTGATAGTTAATATGCAATTGCAATTGAGCCCGCAACGCGTGAGCCATGTAAGTGCATATAGTCCGGGGGCCTGAATAGATTTGTCCTGGATAGGCCAATGGCAGCCGCAGCTGCTCCCATGGGTCTTGCCGGGCATGGCGCCGCCGGGCTTTCCAGCTTACTGCACGAGGGACTGTCTAGGGCGATAGAGCTAGCCGGGAAGCTAGAGATAGCCACGGACAGGTCCGAGATTAGCTCGCGCGAGTCTACAGTTCAGACAGTTATGGGCACAGGGCACGGGGTAACTAGGGAAGTCACCCACGGCCATGAACTGCGACTTGCGATTGAGCGATCCGCCGCTTCTGATCCCGAACTTGATCGCGCGATCTTCTGCAGGCTCCCAGGTTATCCTAACAGGAGCAGGGAGCGAGATGCAGCGGTGGATAGCATAGCAAGCTTCTCACAGCATGTTGCATTGCATGCCAGGAAGGAAAGCAGCGAAGCGATGAGCGAAGCGATAACAGCATTGCATGCTCATATCACTGACATGAAAGCTCATCTCACTCAACTCACCGATACCCTCACACATACCTTCGATGGTGTGTCACATATTGCCAAGGATGCATCCTCCCAAGATGTCATCACTGGCAAGCGTATCGAGGCCAAACTCCGATTCACATCGGACGAGGCATTCATTGTAAGTAAACGAAAGTTTACTAATGATATTGAGTCACGTGTTACGAGTACACATACTCGTAAGCTCGAGCTGGAACAACAGCAGAGCTGGAATGTAGTGCCCGACCCCTTGGTCGAAGCACAGATAAAGGCGTTAGATGGCAACCTCACCCGATGGGAGAGGGATGTCAAACGCATCGAGAAAGAGATCATATCCCACTTCACATCGGGTATGCACTCCACCTCGACACACACACCCAATGAGTCGATCCCCCTAAGTCTCCCCAAACAACTGGGTAAGGACAAAGGAGTATCTCTCATTAAGGTGACCCTCGGATATGCGAAAACCCACCTCGTGGACTACGCAGATATCATACCATACCTTGAACGTGTGGCCCTTGATAAAGATATGAAGACTGGCTTACACTATGAGCCACCTTCCATACACGATGGTTACAAGGGTGTGAACCCTGTGTGTCGACACAAGTATTCGAGCCAGTCTCTTATGCTATACAATCAGTTCGCTAAAGAACTGAAACACGATATGGGGATAATTGAGCGTACTCAGAGTCGCTTCGAGGTAGGCAAGTATGCCAAATCCGAGAAGGACCAACGTATAGCTTACCCCAATGATGGTGTGTATCTCTTCTTCGCACTCATATGCCTATATGAGCCTGCCTCATCCACACACTCTGGCCGTCTCACCAAGGCCATATATGGGAGCGATAAATATTTCACTCCCAAGAACGACCTTGTTAGCGTTGCCACGATGGTAAAGCAACAACTAGTTCAGTGTAATAATGCTGCCATAAAGTTGATATGGGGCTTGAGTGGTAAGCTTATCATTGATAGGCTACACACAGTACCACAGTACTCATCACTGTATGACAAGTACCTTGATGGTGGTGATGACCCTGACTACTGTAACACTCACCTTGACAAACTCCTCACTGAGATCATCCGCATTGCGAAGGGCAGGCCTGACCATACAAGGGATGCGATGCAGGCACATGAAGCATCCATGTATGATGATCAGGAGGACCTTTATGATGATCAGGGCCATGCATTCGAGGCATACATGCATGAGGAGGAGGGCTTTGACCACATCGAGGAACAGTGCAGGGATTTCGAGGAGGAAAAGCTTGAGGCCATGTGGAGCAGGGGCAGGCCACAGGAGCGCTCATACGGAGGCAAAGGCAAAGGCAAAGGCCGAGGCCGTAGTGGTGGCTTTTACCCCCGATCCCCTGCTGCAGGTCAAGGTGCTGCGAGGCACTTTGGTCGAGCCACTGCAAGCATGCCTTATCG
>Ga0209713_10002938_pt1 | contig 10701 bp, 5 predicted proteins | sample ArcOceMetagenome_3_FD_187444 | JGI IMG/M metagenome (GOLD analysis project Ga0209713, IMG submission 187444) | Marine eukaryotic phytoplankton communities from Arctic Ocean - Arctic Ocean- Svalbard ARC20M Metagenome (SPAdes) (version 2) | ecosystem: Environmental > Aquatic > Marine > Oceanic...
ATTCTTTGGCCTTATTCACCTTGGATGGGTGCCTCTGCCCCCACCTCGCGGCTGCAGCGTCAACCATGGCCAAGCAGCCAATTGCCACGAACGTTGAGCCCTCGCGACGGCCTACTCATCGGCGCAGACGGCACACGACCTCGGATCTCAAGACTAGCGCGCTTGAGGAGGCTCTGGCAGACTCGCCGGAGCTGGCGCGGCGCCGGCCCAAGGCGGTCAAGCTGCCCGACGAGCAGCTCAAGCCGAATGACGAGGAGCCGCCACGCCGCTCTCTCTCCGTCGGCGTGGTGCCGTCGTACGGCGAGGGCTGGGGCGGCTCACCGGACTGGCACGTCAGCAAGGCGCGTAGACGAGGTCTCGAGGGTGGCGGCGGCGGCGGCGGCGGCGGCGGCAAGCGCAGGACACGGCGCGCCACGACGGGAGAGCTGGACATCGAGGGCCCGAGCCGCAGCCAGTCGGCATCGAGCTACCAGCACGGCAGCCAGCCGTCGTCCAGCTACCACCAGGACTCGCCGCGTCGAGCGCAGAGCCTAACGCTCCAGGCGCAGCGCTCTCGGGACGACCTCGACCTCGAGCAGCAGCGTCGCACGCGCTCGGTCGGCGGCCCGGAGCTCGACGGCGTCGGCGGCCGGCGGCATGGCCACCACCGGCGCGAGGGCCCTCGTCGACAGCCGCTGCAGCGCCTTTCGGAGTCGCGCGAGGACCTCGGCGGAGAGGACGACGAGGGCGGCGCCGCGGCGGTGGACGAGTGGCGGAGTCGCTCCAAGGAGCCGCGCAGGCGCCGCTCGACGCACAATGGCTCGTACGCGCGCGCCGCCGTGGAGTCGTCCCTGGAGACGGGTGCCGGCAGCAGCGCCGACGATGGCGCCGGCGTCGGCGTTGCTGGTGCTGGTGCTGGTGCTGGTGCTGGTAGCGGCGGCGGCGGCGGCGGCGGCGGCGGCGGGGCTGGCGGCGAGCGGCCCAAGGTGGACGCCGACCTCGCGGCGGCGGCGGCGGTGGTCGCGGCGCTGCAGGGCGCGGTGCGCTCCGAGACGACGCCGGCGGCGGGCGCGGCGACCAGGGAGCTGCCGCGCTTCGTCGAGCTGCTGAAGCGGGCGCAGCAGGCGGACGAGCGGATGAAGACGTGGGAGGCGGCGTACCATCGCGAGCAGGGCGCGTGGCCGAGCCTCGAGGCCAAGGCCGAGAGCCTCACGTACGTCAACCTGCTCACCAAGTACAAGCTGGCGGCGTCGCAGCTCGAGGAGCTCGCGGCGGAGCAGAGAGAGACGGAGGAGCGAGAGGCCGAGGAGGCGCGCGCCGCCGCGCTGGCGGCCGGCGACGTCGCGGGCGGCGCGCCGGGCGGCGCCTCGACGCTGCTGCCTCGGAGGCGGCTCGCGATCAGCGCCGAGACGGGCGACGAGCGGCCGTTGGACCGCGAGCCGCCCAAGACGGTCGGCGGTGGCGCGCGTGTGGTGGGGCGGCGCGGCACGCAGCGCCGACCAAAGTCGACGGCGGCGCGAGCGGCCATCGAGACGGCGGCGGCCGAGTGCGTGCTGCTGAGTCGGCTGAGCGAGGCGGAGCGCGGCGCGGTGGTCGATCAGATGTTCGAGGTGGAGGCCAAGGCGGGGCAGACGCTGATTCGCGAGGGCGACCCAGGCGGCTTCTTCTACGTTGTGCAGAGCGGCGCCTACGACGTGAGCCTCGCGCGCCGTCCTGGCGAGGTCGTGCAGACTTACGTGCAGCCGGGCGAGGCCTTTGGCGCGCTGGCGCTGCTGTACAGCTGCGCAAGCGCGGCGACGGTGCACTGCCGCGGCGGAGGGACGCTGTGGGCCGTCGAGCGCGCCGCCTTCCGTGCGGTGGTGTGCGCCGCCAGGGCGTCGGCGTCGACGGCGACGGCGGCGGTGCTGCGCTCCGCGTCGCTCTTCGCGTCGCTGACGCCACCGCAGATCGAGCAGCTCGCGGGCCACTGCCGCGAGAGGCGCTTCGGCGTGGGTGACTTTGTGGTGCGGCAGGGCGAGCGCGCCGAGTCGCTCTACGTCGTGCGCGACGGGCAGGTCGTGTGCAAGCGGCGCGGCCTCGACGAGAGCCTCGCGGTGCTCGGCGCGCTGGAGGTGTTTGGCGAGTCGTCGCTGGCGGGCGACGCGGCGCAGCGTGTGCGCAAGGCGGACGTGGTGGCGTACGGCGAGGCCGCGCTGCTGCAGCTGCCGGCGTCGGCCTTCCGCTCTCTGCTCGGCCGGTCGCTCGAGGCGGTGGTGGCGGCCAACTGGCGGCGCCATCTGCTCGGGGCGGTGCAGCTGCGCGGCGTGCCGCTGCTGCAGCTGCTGACTTCGGCGGAGATGGCGTCGCTCGTCGAGGCGGCGCAGGAGGAGAGCTGGGAGGAGAGCGAGATCCGCGGCGCCGCGCCCGACACGCTGCACGTGGTGCTGCGCGGCAGAGCGACCGTGGGGCAGAAGGCGGTCGGCGGCAAGACGGAGGTGGTGCAGATGGCCGAGGGCGACTGGTTTGGCGAGGGGGCGCTGGTGGGTGGCCCGACGCCGCACGACCCGCACCTCGAGGGCAAGAGCGTCGCCGCCTCCTCCGGCGCGCTCACCTGCCTCGTCGTCGAGCGCCGCGTGGCGAGCGACCTGCTGGGGCCGCTGCACGAGCGCATCCAGCGCGCGCTCAACCGGCGCCGCGCCGCCAAGACGGCGCCCAAGTTTGGCGAGCTCGAGGCGAGGCAGCTCATCGGTGTCGGCGCGTACGGCGTCGTGCGGCTGGTGAGGCACAAGCCGGGGAGTGGCGGCGGCGCCGCCGCCGCCGCCGCCGCCGCTGGTGGCGGTGGCAAGGGTGGCGGCGGTGGTGGTGGCAAGGGCGGCGGCGCAGCGTCGAGCGAGCAGGCGCCGGCGACGTATGCGCTCAAGAGCATGAGCAAGGCGAAGCTCGTGCAGCGGCGGCAGCTCGAGCATGCGCTGGGCGAGCGGCGCGTCCTCGAGAGATGCTGCGACCACCCCTTTTTGCTCACGCTCGTCGCCTCGTACCAGGACCCGACGCACGTCCATTTGCTCACCGAGCTGGTGCAGGGCGGCGAGCTGCGCACGCTGCTCCACTCGCAGCAGGAGGGGCGGCTGCCCGAGGGACACGTCGTCTTCTACGGCGCCGAAGTCGCGAGTGCGCTCGAGCACCTGCACGAGCGCCACCTCGTCCACCGCGACCTCAAGCCCGAGAACGTGCTGCTCGACGCGCGCGGCCACGTGCGGCTGTGCGACTTTGGCTTCGCCAAGGAGGTCCTCTCGCGCACGTACACGCTGTGCGGCACGCCCGAGTACCTCGCGCCCGAGGTCATCCTCAACCTCGGCCACGCCCAGCCCGCGGACTGCTGGTCGTACGGCGTGCTGCTGTACGAGCTGCTGATGGGACGGCCGCCCTTCCTCGCGGCCGCCGACGGCGACCACATGGCGCTCTACCAGCAGATTCTGCGCGCGACCCTCCCCGCCGCCTCCGAGCTGCCCGCCGACTCGCCGCCGCTCACGCGCCACCCGCGCCAGCTCATCGACGGGCTGATCGTGCGCAAGCCCGAGGGGCGCTACCGCTGCTCGGCGCGCGCCGGCGACGGGCTGATGCGCCAGCCCTTCTTCTCCTACACCATCGACATCGACTGGGGGTTGCTGCAGCAGCGCAGGCTGCCGGCGCCGTGGCGGCCGCAGATTGCCGACGCCCTCGACACCGCCCACTTCCCGGGCGCCGCCCCCGCCGACGTCGCGGCCGCCGTGGGCCCGAAGCGGCCCTCGGACGGTGGCGCGACCGAGCCTCTTGCGGGCGAGGCCGAGGAGAGGCGTCTGAGCGGCGACGCACAGGGCGAAGGCGAAGGCGAAGGCGGCGTCGACGACGCCGCCGCCGCCGAGCACCGGGCCGAGGCGGCGGCGGCCTTCCGTGAGTGGAGCACGTCGGGCCTCGCCGACGACGGCAGGATGCAGGCCGCCAAGGCAGACGCCTCCGAGCACGGTGTCGGCCGGCGCATGTGGGCCCTCGCCAAGCGGCGCATGTCGTTCACGGCCTGAGCCGTGAGCTATGCATGTCCATGCACCGAACTACCAATAGTACGTTGCGCGACCGTGACGCGTGTAACGCGGTGGTCTAGAATTTACTCCCGGCTTCGCTGTAAGATCGAGTGTGTCTGTGCGGGCCACGTCTTCGGTGTCAGAGGAGGCGGAGGCGGAGGAGGCGGAGGCGGTGCCGGCCGCCTCGCCCTCCTTCGACCCCAAGGCGTGAATACATGACGGTTAAAGTGTACCACGCTGTGAAAAACTACAGTAGATTTGAGGTACAGGTATACACTTTACGGCTTTACTGCACCGCCGAGCCACGCCGTCTCGGCAAGCGCTGGAAAAAGCTTCTCTCGAAAGAAGCAGCGATTTGCGCTGCAGACAACGCCCATCGGTAGTGTTCACCCCAGGGGTGACCCAGGGTTGCTAGGCGGTCTAACCTGTTCACCCAGGGCGTGCGCGACCTCGCTCCTCGGAGAAGTACGCAAGCAAGTAATCGGAGATAGGAAAGACTGATCGAATATCTCATAATTATCTCAGGCGCACGCGGCGGGCACCTGCTCGAAGCGCGCAAACACGATCGAGTGCGGCGGCGCGACGATGGGGTCGGTGCTGTTGCTCCTGCGCGGCGGCGTGGGCGGCACGTCGCCTCCGCTCGAGGCGATCGGCGCTCCGTTGAGCAGCACCTGCCGCGTCAGCAGGTCGTCGCCATCGCCCGTGAGCACCCACTCTTCGCGGCCGCGGCGCTGCTCGGTGACGACGGCGCCCGAGCTGAGCTGCACGACAACCGACGCGGCGGCCGTGCCGAGGTTGGCGAGCGCCACGACGAGCCTCCCCGACAGGTCGCACGCCGCAAACGATCGCAGCTCGCGGTGGGTGTCCTCGGCGATCACGGGCGGCCGAGCCGCGCGCAGCACGCGCACGCGCCCCGCCGCTGCCGCCGCCGCCGCCGCATTGCTCGCCTCCTGCTGCTCCACCATCATCACACCGTCGTCGCCGCCGCCGCCCTCGACGACACGACGCCAAAGCAGCGCCACAAAGTAGTCGGGGTTGGCGGTGAAGTCGCCGTTGGAATCGACGAGTGAGTAGTTGCCGCCGATCAGCGTCTGGCGAGCCACGGCGAGGTGGCCGCCGCCGGGCGTCGCCGCGGCGTGTGCGAGGTGGTCGAGGTACCAAAACGACGAGGCGAAGGCGACGCACGCGCCGCTCGGCCCGCCCGACGCCCACGCCGCCGCCGTCTCCGAGACCATCAGAGGCAGCGACGCCACCGCGGCGCCCGCCTGCGACCAGCGCACCGCGGAGGCCGCCGTGTCGACGAGGGCGCGCGCGTCGTCGAGGAATGCAGTCGTCGGCACCTGCGCGGCGATGTGGGGCGCCTTGCCGTAGCCGCTATACATGTGGTACGCGAAGACGTCGAGCGGAAGCGGGCGGCGCGGCGAGAGTGCCGAGAGGAACGAGACGATCCAATCGGGTTGGATGTGCACCGACGGGCCCACGAGCAGCGGCCGCGCCGAGCTGTCGGGCCAGAGGCGGGCGAGCGAGTCGTGCACGCGGCCGAAGCGCGCCGCCGCCTCCTCGGGCTTGAGCAGATCCTGGTTCTCGTTGCCGAGCTCGAACGCCCACGGCGTGACGCCCTTGCCGGAAGTGTAGCTGAGCAACGCGTCGATCTGCGTGGCGGCGGCGTCCCAGTCGTCCGACTGCGCAGGGCCGATCAGGTTGAGGTCGAGCATCAGCCGCACGCCCGTCGCGCTCGCAAACGCCAGGATCTGATCCCAGCGCTCGCGCGTGAGGCAGTAGTAGTAGCCCGAGGGACACGGCGTGTCGACGCCAGGGAAGCCCACGTAGGTGAGGTTCTGGCCGGCCTCCGAGCCTCCGAGCCGGAGCACGCCCGGGGCGAGTGCGCTGGCGATGCCAATGAGCGCTTTGTTGGTCAAGTCCACCTCGAGGATGGAGGCGTTCTTGCCCCACACGGCGCCCTGCGAGCCCGGATGGAAGTCCAGGGTGAAGGACGCGAAGCCGACCGGGATCGAGTTGAGGACGTGGCCGTCAGATATGCGGACGGTGATGGCGTGGGCGACGAGCGGCATTAGCGCGAGCATGGGGAGCATCCTCATAGAGGAGGCTTGGGCCGGAAGACGCGACGCTGGCCTTCTCGACAACTGGCCTTTTCTCGACGCGACGCCGGCCTGCTCGACGCGTGCTGGAGGACGCGCGCTCGGTGACGGCGGGACCGAACGCAGTTCTGCGCAACCCAAATGCGGCGTGAGTATTGCAAAATCCCCAAGGCGAAGCTGAGGTGGCGGCGGCGGAGGCGAAGCTCGCCGCGGCGCGCAGCGAGGCCGAGGGCATCGAGGGACGAGGGCGTCCGGACTGCTGCTTGAGCCGCTCGAGGCACGAGAGCTCCGCTGAGAACGATGGCGATGGGGATGGCGAGGCGCGTCGGTCCGACGGACAGTGAGCGGGGCAGCGCCCAAGAGGCAAGAGAAGCGGCTTCTTGGTTAAAAATTCACTAGCTTGAGCTGACGCCTGACAAAAGTATCAATTGAAAGGCAACGCCCACGCTAACGCAGCAGCTTAGTAAGCGCCTTGAGCGCATCTCGCGCGAGCTCGACATTCTCTCGGCTCGCGTCGAGGTTGGGCGTCGACGCCGTCTCCCCTATCATGAAGGGCGTGCGCGCCGAGTAGTCGCCCGTCGCGCTCAGGAAGGCGGCGGCGTCGGCCGCGGACATGGCGTTTGTGTATCGCTCCGACGTCGCGAGGAGGTCCTCAAAGTTGTCGTCCGCCACGAGCTCGGCAAAGGCCGGGCTCTGCAGCTGCTTTGGCGCGGGCATCTTGTCGAGCACCTGCCGCACGACCCGATTCGTGCTCTTGCACACGTTGATCGACGACGACTTGTCGAAGGTCGCCAAGGTCGACGCCTTCTCAAGAAGCAGCGCCTTGTTCTTGGTCTCGAGCAGCTCCCTCGGCACCTCGGCGTAGGTGCAGTCGGTCACGAGCTCGGTCCAGTCGTTTAGCAGCTTGTCGAGCGCGACTATGCTCGCCGTGAGGCGATCGGGCGTGAGAGCATCGGCAGCGTTAGCCGCAGGGACGGCGGGCAGCAGCGCGGCGCCGGCAGCGGCGGCGGCGGCGCTCTGCACGAGGGCTCTGCGTGATACGCTGCCGCGTGCGAGGACGATGGCGGCGGGTTGCCTCGCCAGCGTGAGGACTAGGAGCAGCACGGCGGCAGTAGAGAGCTTGGGCATCGGAGAACGACGGCGGAAAAAAGAACCCACACGCGGTGCATTCATCACAACTTTGCGGAGTTTGGGACGGCTCGAAGCTACCTACGTGCGACCCCGTATCTTGAGCGCGACGCCATGCACCCGCACCCCGGCTTCCCGGTGCTGCAGCGCCTCGACGACTTCTGCGGCGCGTGCGCCCCCGAGCTCCCTTCGGTCCCCACCGACAAGAAGAAGGTCAGGGTCAACCCCGCGACGTTGGGTGTCGAGGCCTCGGATGCAACGGGCTACCGAAAACTCGCTGCTATATCGATAGCAGCCGTCGCGCTGGTTGCGACGACCGCGGTGTTGCTTCGGCGAAGAAGCAGCTGAAGTCCTGCGCACCACCCGCCCGCGGGCTCGACGAGCTTGGCGGGTGCGCCCTGGCTCCGATTTTGATCGCGCGCTCACGCGGCCGATGGACGCACAGAACTGAACTCTGCTCGGGAGCACGCTAACCTGCTCCTCCTCCTCCTCCTCCTCTCGAAGGACCTCGACTCTCCCTCGACTTCATGCACCGCGTACGCTGCTGGCTGATGCGCAGCCACCCGCTCGCTGGCTACGATCAGGCCAGCAGCCTGTCGGTTTGGCTCGTTCTCGTGTTCTAATCTAAGACGCTCGAATCTAGGTGGTCTGCCCCACTGTGTGTCGGGTGTAGGTACTAGGTAGGTACTACGTAGGTCCTAGGTAGGTCCTAGGTAGGTCCGCCTCCGGGCACGCGTCCGCCACGCAGCCGACTCGCCTATCCTCTTGCGCACCCGAGGCGCGCCTGAATGGATCCGGCTGGTTTCCTTCCCGAGCAGCCGAAGCGGCCGCAGACCGAGTCGGAGCGGCGCGCGCAGGAGCAGACGATCCGCGGCAAGGTCAGCTGCGACAAGGCCGTGCACGAGATGCAGATGCGGCTGGTCATGGACGACGTGGTGCCCGACGACGTGCTGGAGCTGGCGGCCGACATGCTGCAGCCGGAGCACTACGATGATGTCGTGTGCGAGCGCGGCATCGGCGGCACGTGCGGCTTTCCTGGCTGCGGCGAGCCCATCAAGAAGAAGCACTCCAACGCCACGCGCAAGTACCACGTCTCGCTCTCCGAGCACAAGGCGCGCGCACGCAAACGCACCACGCACGCACGCGGCCGCGTGCGACGCCGGTGGTCCCTTGATCGACATCTGATGGCTCCATTCCTGCGCACCTGCGTCCGTGGCAGGTGTACGATGCCGAGACCATGCGCGACTTCTGCAGCCGAAGCTGCGCGCAGCGCTCGCAGGCGTACATGGCGCGCCTCTCGACGGTGTCGCTCTTCCTGCGCAAGGGCGCGGCCGGGGCGTCGATTGCGGAGGCGCCGGTGGCGCAGGTCGTCTCCACGCCACCGACGCCCACGGATGCGCACAGCGTCGCTCCTGGCACGGCCGCGGAGCCTCCGCGGGCGCAGCCTGCCGCCCCTGCACGCGCGGCAGGCGTGCCGGTGCAACCTGGCAACATCCTTGTCCATGAGATCGCCGAGCGCACTGGCCACGCCGAGCCGCGACCGCCGCAGCCACCAGCTCGGCCCGACTTGGTGGAGGGCCACCCCGTGGCGTGGCGACCGATGTCCTCCGCACCAAAGGCCATGGCCGCGGCTGCGGCGGCGAAGCCGCGGGGGGAGCCAAAGGTGGCGTCGTTCAGTTATGGCTCGTGACGCAGGTCGTTTTATGTAAAACCATGTGCTCCATCACCCCCAGTTGCACTCACCTGATCCCCGACGTAAGCGCCCCTGATCGAGTCTGCCACTCATGCGCCGACCTCGTCACACCAGTACGTCGATCCCGAGTAGGTCAACGTGGTGATCGAGTCGATGGCTTCGGCGAAGATGGATACGAAGAGGCCGCATGCAAGCACCATGCTCGCCATCAGCAGCGGCCGCGTCGGCACGCAGCTGAGCACGCGCCGCTCGCCGCTCGCGACGGCCCACAGGGCGCCGTTGGCCCACCCGCCTCCCCCGTCGTCCTCGTCGGCAGACGCCAGCTCGAGCGCCTCGGATGGCTGCCCGACGAGGCTGCCCATGATGCGCCCGGCCAGGTTGGTCTGTCTGAGCTTCTGCTGCTGCCCTCCTTGCTGCAGCTGCTGCTGCTGCTGCGGCGGCGGCGCGGGCGCGCGCATGAGCAGCAGCAGCAGCGGCGGCGCGAACATCGAGATCCACGGGATCGTGATGACGCCCGTGAGGCTCGCCATCGTCTGGAAGTCGGGCACGAGCAGCGCGATGACCAGCGACGGCAGCAGCGACGGCAGCGTGATCAGCATCCATTGCGGCAGCGAGCGCAGCCAGAAGCGCGCCTGCTCGGCACGCGACGCCCCCTCGGCCGGTGCGCCGGCGCCGCGCGCCACGGCGTCAGGGAAGAAGGTCCGCTGCACTTCGCCGTTGACGACGGTGCCGGCGAGGACAAAGTCGAGCAGGCACGAGTACGTGAGCACCGCGAGCGACACGACGCTCAGCCCGTCGGCAGGCAGCGCGTCGGTGACCGGATCGGGCACGTTTGCGCCCCACAGCGCGGCGAGGGCGGCGCCCGTCGGAAGGTAGACGGCGAGGGACGGGAGGAGCCACGCCGCGAGCAGGGCGGTGCGCATCTCGGCGGGGCGCGCCATCGAGGCCTGCACCTCGACGGCGATGAAGAGCGGCGCAAACGACCACGGGAACACGGCGACCGCAGCGACGACGTTCACCCAGCTCGTGCCCGCCACCGGCCCAAACAGGTTGGGTTCCTCGTACGTGACGCCGATGGGCGTGTCGACGAAGGCGGCGATGACAAAGGAGGCGGTCTGCACGACGATGAGGCCGCACGAGAGGGTCGCGAGGGAGACGAGGGCGTGGCCGTGGAAGTCGCGCGCGCCGAGCAGCAGCGGCCACGCCAGCACGCTCATCAGCAGCAGCGAGTTGATGTGGCACGCCCACCACGAGCATGCCGAGGCCGCGCCCGCGTCGAGGTTCGCCTCGCTGCCACAGTCGAGCGCCACCTGTGCGATCTGGCGGACGCCCTCGGCCGAGAGGACCAGAGCCGACGGCATGAAGAGGATCTGGTTCGCCAGCTGCACGGCGCGCAGCGCAGTCCGCCCGCGCTCGCCGCCGAGCGCAAAGCCGAGCTCGCCGAGCGTGGTGGCGCCCGACGCTTGCGCCGCCTCGACGACGACGACGGCGGTGCCGCACATGACGGCCTGGGTCAGCATCATCAGCAGCGGGCCGAGCACGAGGCCGAGCGTGGCGTAGCAGAAGGGATACATGACGTTGGAGGAGGTGGTGCTCCATGTGCACAGGATGGCCGTCGTCGCGAAGAGCGAGAGCTTCGGCGGGCTCTCGTCTTTGGTCATAGGGCTTGGCGCGGGCGGCGGCGGCGAGGCGACGAGTGGCGCTCTGGCAAAACCGACACAAATGGAAACTAGGAGAATCTTAATTTGCAAAATGAACCCAACCT
>Ga0209713_10002939_pt1 | contig 10700 bp, 11 predicted proteins | sample ArcOceMetagenome_3_FD_187444 | JGI IMG/M metagenome (GOLD analysis project Ga0209713, IMG submission 187444) | Marine eukaryotic phytoplankton communities from Arctic Ocean - Arctic Ocean- Svalbard ARC20M Metagenome (SPAdes) (version 2) | ecosystem: Environmental > Aquatic > Marine > Oceanic...
AAGCCCACCACCACCCACTCCGTCACCGCCACCTCCTTCGCCGCCGCCCCCGTCGCCGCCTCCGCCTTCGCCTTCGCCGCCTCCACCATCGCCGCCCCCGCCTTCGCCCTCGCCACCGCCACCCCCGCCGCCACCATCCCCACCGCCACCATCACCACCACCTCCGGTGCCGCCACCTCCGTCGCCACCTCCGCCGTTGCCTCCGCCCCCGTCGCCACCTCCGTTGCCGCCTCCGGGACCGCCACCGCCTTCACCACCTCCAACGCCGCCACCGTCGCCTCTCCCTCCACCCTCACCCTCGCCTCCGCCGCCGTCGCCTTCACCTCCCCCCTCGCCACCATCACCACCGCCGCCGTCACCGTCCCCTCCATCGCCCCCGTCGTTGCCGCCACCCCCTTTGCCGCCGCCTTCACCGCCACCGCCTTTGCCGCCCCCGTCACCTTTGCCCCCTCCACCCCATCCACCACGCCCGCAACAGCCACCACCCGCGCCTCCGGCATCTCTGGAGCTCGCGGTGCTCGATCCAAGTGCCGAGGGCTGTCCTGGATGCACCATCAATCAAGTCAGCTTCGACGTCAACGAGCAGGCCTTCGTCTTTGACGCCAGCGTGAGCTCCTTAATCGATCTGCAGACGAGTGGCCTCCATTTCGACCGCTTAGGTGGGTTGGGCGACTTCAGCATTGCCTTTGATGTGAAGCTGGAGGCGGGGAGCTGCAGCAGCAGCGGCCACTGGTGGGACGGGTGCGGGCTTGTCAGCGCCGAGGCGCAAGACCCTGCCTGGTCGTACATTGGCTGCTACCAGGGTGGTGGCGACGGCGATTTCGGCAATACGTACACGCAGATATCGTCGGTCTGGGAATGCCACAGCCAATGCCGCACACAGGGCAAGGCGTACTTCGCAATCCAGGGTTACCAGGCGTGCGGATGCAGCGACACGTATGCCACCGCGGCGCAGTACGTGCAGCTCTCCCCGCGCTTCTGCAACAACAACCGGCAGTTGGCGGGATGCAACGACTTGCGTGCGGCGGGCGGGACGTGCGGTGGCTACGGCCGCAACTCGTGGTACACGACGACGGGCGCGCACGACGTGGCACTTTCCGTTGACAGCGACGGGCGACTTATGTTTGCCGTCGGGGCGGCCTCAGAAATTGAATTGAAGACAGCCGGCAGCTATGACGACGGCGCATGGCACCAGGTGATTGCGTCGCGGCAGCAGTCGACGGGCGAGATCTGGCTCATTGTTGACGGCACCGAGGTTGGGAGGGGCGTGTCAACGACTGATCAGCTCACAAACACGGCGAATCTTCGCTTGGGTGGGTTGCTTGACGGGAGCCACCACTTCACTGGGCGACTGCGCGACGTCCGTGCGTACAGTGCTGCCTTAGGGGCCGCCCTCGTGAGCCCACCCAGCCCCCCGCCATCTGCACCCCCCACTTTCTCCCCCTCGCCACCCCCGCCGTCTCCAGTGCCCCAGCCACCGCCCTCTCCCCCGCCGCCTTCGCCCTCGCCACCACCGCCGTTGCCTTCTCCCCCGCCGCCTTCGCCCTCGCCACCACCACCATTGCCCTCGCCGCCGCCTCCTCTGCCTTTTCCTCCTCCGCCTTTCCCCTCGCCACCGCCGCCTTCGCCCTCGCCTCCACCTCCGCCCTTGGTGCCAGGACAGCCATCGCCTCCTCCATCGCCGCCTCCTCCATCGCCATCGCCGCCACCGCCACCGTCACCACCACCCCCTCCACCATCACCTCCTCCCCCCTCGCCATCGCCACCACCTCCGAGCCCGCCGCCTCCACGACCGCCGCCTCCTCCACCGCCATCTCCGCCACCGCCGTCGCCATCGCCACCACCGCCCCCTTCGCCACCACCACCATCGCCTCCGCCACCGTCACCATCTCCGCCGCCACCCTCACCATTGCCGCCACCGATGCCACCTGCCCCACCGCCGGCATTGCCGACAGCATGCAATGAAAAGATCCTCGTGAGCACCGAAAACACGTACTCAGCATCCGACAGCCCCAGCAATGTCAACGGCGTCGTCAATTGTTGGTGGCTCAACCGCATTGCAATCGAAGCACAAGGTCAGAGCTGCAGCGACTATGCATGGCTCGCTGGTGTCGTTCTGAAGGTCTGCACGCCGCTCGAGGGCGAATCGGAGCGCTGTGTCGCACGTGGCGCTGTATTCACATGCGACTACTCGCCGCCGCCACCTCCAGCACTTCCACGACCTCCACCGCTGCCGCCGTCGCCGCCACCACCATCGCCCTCTCCGCCGCCACCATTGCCCTTACCTCCACCACCTCCATCTCCTGGCCCCTCGCCACCGCCACCGTCGCCGTCGCCGCCACCGCCATCGCCTTCGCCCCCACCACCTCTTCCCTCGCCGCCACCTCCACCCTCGCCACCACCGCCATCGCCTTCCCCTCCGCCCCCTTCGCCATCGATGCCCATGCTTGCACCGCCCTCCCCGCCACCTCCCGTGCCCTCACCACCCCCACCTTTGCCTCCACCATTGCCATCACCACCACCGCCCGTGCCGTCTCCTCCTTCGCCGTCGCCACCGCCTCCATCGCCGTCACCACCACCACCGATGCCATCGCCTCCTTCTCCGTCGCCACCGCCTCCTTCGCCGTCGCCTCCACCCCCTTCGCCGTCTCCACCACCTCCCTCACCGCCGCCGCCGCCGCCACCCTCACCACCACCACCTTCGCCGTCTCCTCCACCACCGTCGTCACCGCCGCCTCAAGGCCCCGCCACGGCTCTCGTCGGCACCATCTCGCTGCTCGCAGCGACGGACGCCCCCGCAGTCACGGCAGCAGACGTGACGACCAGCCTCGAGCAGAGCGTCGCTGAGCAGGGCGACGGAGCCACTGCCGCCACGGTGACCATCACGCAGACGTCGCACGTGGCGCTTCTCATCGATGCAGCACAGACCGAGAGTATTCGTGTCGCCCTGGAGGCCGACGTGTGCGGCTCTAACGGCGCCAGTGGCTGCTCCGTGCGCCTGACCTCGCGCCGTCGTGTTGAACTCTTGACGCGGCGCGCGCTTGACGCTGTTTCGGTCGGCTTCGAGATTGTGCGCGAGCTCACTGGCGATGACCCGCTGAGCGCGCCCGCCATCGATGCTGCGGCCGTGGCAGCAACCGCAGGCACTTCCGTCGCAGTGGCCTCGGATGTAGTCGTCACGCAGATGGATGCGACCGTCGAGACGACAGTCGTGGGCAGCCAGGCTGAGGTAGCCGCGTTCCAGGAAGAACTCGCTACCGATCTTCTCGCAGCAGTCGCAAACTCGACGAGCGTGGGCTCGGCCGCCTCATTTGATGTTCAGTTTGATCCCGTCACGCCAGCCTTGCCCCCGTCCCCACCCTCACCCGCGGCACCATCGCCATCGCCACCGCCGCCTTCGCCTTCGCCGCCACCGCCAGCACCATCACCGCCGCCACCATCCCCGTCACCGCCCCCGCCTTCCCCTTCTCCGCCACCTCCTCATCCGGTGCCACCGTCGCCGTCACCGCCACCGCCCGTGCCGTCTCCTCCACCTCCACCGTCACCGCCACCGCCCGTGCCGTCTCCTCCACCCCCTCCTCCGCCCTCTCCATCGCCTCCATCTCCCAGCCCTCCACGGCCGTCACCACCACCGCCAACGCCCTCGCCGCCCTCGCCATCTTCTCCACCACCCTCGCCCTCACCACCACCACCCTCTCCGTCTCCGCCTCCACCATCGCCATCGCCACCTTCTCCGTCGCCCCCGCCACCCTCGCCCTCACCACCACCTCCATCGCCGCCACCGCCGAGCCTTCCCCCTGGAGTGCCGCAGGCGTCACCTCAGATGCCGCCCCCGCCGCCTACCTCGCCTGCACCCTCACCTCCGCCTCCATCGCCATCTCCACCGCCTCCGACACCGTCGCCGCCTCCGCCATCTCCGTCTCCGCCACCGCCGTCGCCATCGCCACCACCACCAGCGCCGTCGCCGCCGCCACCGTCACACGCTCCCTCTCCACCGCCCCCACATCCATCACCACCACCATCGCCATCGTCACCGCCGCCGCCTCATCCTTCTTCGCCGTCGCCCTCACCAACATCCCCGCCTCCTCACGTACCCGGGTATCATCAGCAGCCGTCCGCCCCCCCCTCGCCGCCCTCTCCAGCCGTGCCTCCCCAACCGTCGCCGCCACCACCATCGCCTACGCCTACCCCGCCCCCGCCTTTGCCGCCATTCCCTGGGGCGCCGCTGCCCTCGTTGCCGCCGCCACCACCACCATCGCCGCCGCCACCGTCGCCTGGGCCACCCGTGCCAACACTGCTGCCTCCTTTGTCTCCTCCCACGTCACCGTCTTCGCCACCACAGTTCTGTGAGAAGACTTTTGTGAGTGCCGCGAACGTCTACAGCAGCACAAGCGCTGTCTTGGCCAACACCTATGGCGCAATCAACTGCTGGTGGCTTGACCGCGTCACAATCGAGCAGCAAGGTCACAGCTGCTCCGACTACATCGTCACTTACAACGACGGAACGATCGTCGAGTGCATGGATCATAGCACCTTGCGCTGCAGAGTGTCATCAGAGCCCTTCTCGTGCACGCTACCCTCGCCGCCGTCTCCCGTGCCGCCCCCTCCTTTGCCTCCACCATCGCCGTTATCACCACCGCCGATGCCGCCTCCTCCTGCGCCATCACCACCGCCTCCATCGCCGTCACTACCACCGCCGATGCCGCCTCCTCCGTTGCCGTCGCCACCGCCTCCATCGCCGCCTCCATCGCCGCCTCCATCGCCGTCACCACCACCACCGATGCCGCCTCCTCCTGCGCCGTCGCCGCCTCCACCCTCACCGTCCCTGCCTCCACCTTCTCCATTGCCGTCGTCACCGTCGCCACCTTTGCCGTCTCCTCCGCCGCCATCACCTCCACCACCATCCCCCTCCCCGCCTCCACCATCACAGCTACCATCTCCACCTCCGGCCTCGCCTTCGCCGACACCGCCGTCACCAGCCCCTCCCTCACCTGAACCGCGCCCGCCGCTGCCTTCGCCGCCTCCGCTGCCTTCGCCGCCTCCACTGCCTTCGCCGCCTCCACTGCCTCGATCACCTCCGTTACCCCACCAGCCGAGTTCGCCGTCGCCACCAGCCCCACGGCCACCGACGCCACGTCCTCCACCCCCGCAACAACCTCCTATGCCGCCGCCTCTTTCCAGTTCAGAGTATCGCTTCGTATTCACCGCCGTGGCCTCCCAAGGCTACGTGCAGCTGCAAGAGGTGGTGCTGTATGGCGAGGGTGGCAACGTGCTGTCGGTTCTGTCGGCGAGCAACCCCGGCGGCAGCAACCCCGGGTCGCAGACGGCCGACCAGATCATCGACGGCGAGACGGGCGACCCCACCTGGACTTCACGCTGCGGCCGATCCAAGTGGCTGGATTTGAATATGCAGACCACCGGCACGTCCACATTGGAACTCAGCCTCGCCTCGCCGCAGGTGGTCACGTCATATGAGTTCTTTACGGCCAACGACAACCCTGGCCGCGACCCAACAGCATGGGAATTCTACCGGCTGCTCGGAGACACTTGGGTGCTCACCGATGCCCAGGCGAACGCCCTTACGCCCTTTGGCCCCACCGGCGACAGTGGCACGTGCACTGCGTCAAACGTTGGGCGCTTTGAATCATACGGGACCTTCGTCATGTACTCACCCGCACCGCCGCCTCCACCGTTGCCACCACCAAATCCGCCACCCTCGCCATCGCCACCACCACCAGCCCCCTCGCCATCGCCACCACCACCAGCACCCTCGCCGCCAGTGCCTCCTTCTCCGACCCCGCTCGTGCCGGGGCAGGTCCAGTCTCCAGAGCCACCGTCGGTGCCTCCAAGCCCAGCGCCACCAATTCCAGAACCGTCGCTGCCTCCCCCTGTGCCGCCTTCGTTGTGCACCGACATTTGCAGCGACGGCCTCACCTCATTGGCTGGCGATGGTTGGTGCGATGATGGTGGCGCTGGCGCAGAGTACACGATGTGTGAGCTCGGAACCGATTGCAATGACTGTGGCCCTCGGCCTCATCAGCCGCCTTCGGCACCCTCGCTGCCTCCCTCGAAGCCGCCCTCGGCCTCTCCCTCGCCTCCACCGCCTTCTCCATTACCGCCTCCACCCTCGCTGCCGTCTCCACCTCATCGTCCATCACCCAGCCCGCTGTTGCCGCCGCCCTTGCCGCGGTTGCCACCAGCCCCGCCTGCCCCGCGGCCGCCGTCTCAGCCACCAGCAGAGCCATTGCCGCCGCTGCCGCCGCTGCCGCCGTTGCCGACGTCGCCAGTGGCCCCCCCGCCACCTTGCCACGACACGTTTATTGACGACAGTGAGTGGCTGATCGACACGGCCGGCTCCTCGTACACAGGAAACCGGGCTTGGGGCTGCGAATACTTTGCGGCCTCGCTCAGCAGCTGCGTACTCGAAAGATGGATTGGCCAAGATCCAGTGGAGGTTTGCTGCGCCTGTGGCGGAGGGACCTTCGTGCAGCCGCCAAGCCCACCGCAGCAGCCGCCGAAGCCGCCGCCCTCGCCACCCGACCAACCGCCGGCACCGCCTCCTGTGGAGCCACTACCACGCTCGCCGGCTCCGCCAACCGCGCCTCCACCGGCGAAGCCATCGCCATTGCCGCCCCCATCACCCCTTTCGCCGGAGCCCTCGTCACCACCACTCCCAGCAGTCATGCCGCCGCCATCACCATCACCGCCTCCGCCCGTCGAGCCAGCCACGCCGCCAGTGCCGCCCTCCCAACCACAGGCCGACCAATCGGCCGGGGTCGTTGAGGGTGGGGGTGACACGGCGCTCACCTCTGGCGACGACAGCGTCAGGCTATCGGTGGCGATTGTCGTGCCGTGCGTTGCTGGGTTGCTGCTGTGCGGTATTGCTGGTTGCATCTACATGCAGCGCCGTAACCGCCACCACAAGCAACTGCAGAAGCGCGCGTCAGCGCTCTCGAAGGAGATTGGCGAAGTCTTCCACTCTGGCATGCACGAACCAAGCAACGGCGGCACGTTGTCACTCCGACAGGACTCAATTCCGGTGCAATACATGAACGCCTCCGGTAAGCAACGCTCACCAATTCTGACGTCGCCTGTCATCACGAGCGGCACCTCGACAAGCTGCACCACGAGTGGCACTACGCCTGCCGCTTCTATCATCAGGCGTGCCCCAAGCTGGCCAGCGCAAAAGAGCGAGCAGCTCGAGTTCATGACCCAGTTCAACTCCACACCTGCTCACAATGGCGCTGTGCCGTGCGGCCTGGTCCTTCTGAACACCACTTCGTCGTCGGCAACACACGATACACCCGCCATCCAGTATGGCGCGCACCAGAAGAAAGTTCTCAGCTCTCTCAAGGAGAACAAGATTCTGCGCAGCGCGTCAATGAACCAGCGTGCTCTAGTGGAGCCCATGGGAGCTGGCCCCAGGCCACAAGTACTGCCGCCTCTTCGTCTGTGCCACGACCTGGCCACGCCCAGTACATCGACAGCACTCGAGGCCCAGGCATCGGAGGCTGTCATCGCGCCGACCGGCACGCCACCACTGTCGCCGTTTGCTATGAGCCTCGAAATAAATCTTGCCGACATCGGACTGCTGGATGACTTGTCGCCAGAGACATCGCGAACGCCTGGACTCGAGCTGCCTCCAGAGTCACCAACAACAGAGAATGCAGGGGCACTGCAGTTGGCAACATCTGCGGCGTACCCTTCCGCGTCGCGGCTCCAGGCTGCGCCCGCGCCCGAGTACGTGAACAACTATTCACTCAGCTCGGAGCTGCAACTCGGCGACCTCAAGGACGACGACGACGACCAGGCAAATGCAGGCACTACTGACACGAAGAAGTCCGCCTCGAGAAACATCAAGCGCATGGCCAAGGTCGATGGAGACGAAGACTTCCGCATATAGTGCTGGAGAGCCGTCAATCATTTGAGAAGAGCACGAAGATGCTTCTTCTCCACTAGGAACTAGGGCGGGTGGGGTGGTATGTACTGGCGTATTGGATGCGCCGAGATGCTCCTCTATCTATAAATTGATCTCAAATTCAACAATACCTACCTAGTAAATGGCAACCCGCCCCTTAGGAGTGGGCGTGCCGGGGGCGGGGCGGTGGCAAACGCCTGCCTTGGCGACATGGCGAGCCACATGGACATGAAGCCAAAGTTGCAATTTCTGTTGCACTGTTGAGATTTGCACACAGACAACCTCCCATGGCACATGCCGACGACATGGCGGTCAACTAGCGGCGTGGGCGCCCAATCCTATCACGGGCCAGCGATAGTCTGAACCGAGACCAGCTCCTTGGCGTCGGCGAATTTGTACTCGAAGCGCACCTTGAAGGCGCCATCGCTGCCCTTCGAGAGGCCGACACGCGCGCCCTCGAATGCGCCGAGTTCCGTGCCGAGCGGGCCAGCAGCTGTGGACGGCTCCTCCACCTTGGCCGGCGCGTCTGCCGCCTTGGCCGGCGGCTCGTCCTCCTTCGCGGGCGGCTTCTTCTCCTTCTGGCCGCCCGTGAAGGAGAACATGCGCGAGAGCCGTTTGCCCACGCCGCTGATCGCCCCCGCCGTCGCGTCCACGATGCTTGGCCGCCTCACCATCTCCTCCTCCTCCTCCTCCTCCACCTCCACCTTTGTCACCGCCACCGCCGCCGGCGCGGCCGCCGACACGTCGGCCTCCGCCAGCTTGAGCGTTCTCGTCGACTCGGTCTGAGTGCCGTCCTCAAAGTCGTACCGGAACCGGAGCGTCGCACTCTCGCCGTCGCCGTCGAGCTTCGTCTTGAGGGTGACGTGGACCACCCGGAGGCCGGCGTCTCGCGCTATCGGCGTCTCCGCGGTCGGAGCCCCCGCCGGCGGCTCGGCGGTGGGCGCGTCCGGGTCCGCGTCCGCGCCCGCGCCCTTGCCGGCCGCTGCGCTCGGCTCGGCGGGCGCGGCGGGCGCGGTGGCGCCGGCAAGCGTGCCGGCTGGCTTCTCGGAGACCATCTGCGTCTTGTCGCTGAAGTCGTACGTGAAGCGGAGCGACAGCCCGCCCGACGCCGCAGACACCATCTTGACCGAGGCCTGCTCGAGGGTCTTTGGCGGCGGCGGCGCGCCGCCCGCCTCCACCGCCGCCTCCGCCGCCGCCACGTCCACGTCCACCGCCACCACCTCCACCGCCGCCGCCGGGGCCGCCCCCGGCGGGGACGGCGACGGCGACCCTTGCGACTTGCGCGGCGGGTTGGGCGGGCTACCTCGGGGGGAGCGCCCCCCGAGGCGGTAGTAGGCGAGCGAGCTCTCAAGACTCTTCTCGGCCTTTTCCGAGAGTGGCACGTCGAGCGCGGCCTCCGGTGCGCCCGCGCCCGCGCCCGCGCCCGCGCCCGCGCCGCCGCTCGACGACGGCAGCCGCTCGAGGGTGCCCCCTGGGCTCGGCGCGGGCGCCACCGCGCCCGACGACCCGGCCGCCCCGTCGGGGGCGAAGCTGACCGAAGCGCTATTCCTGCCGTCGGGGGTGGTGTGGGAGCTCCTCTTGCTCTGCCGCGACGACGGCGCGATGCCGAGCATGCCGCCGAGGCTGCTCAGCGAGCGCTCGATGAAGCTTGGCCGCCGCTGCGGCTCGTCGTCGTCGTCGTCGTCGTCCTCCTCCTCCGCCTCCACCTTCTCGCCCGAGGAGGTGGAGGGTGTGGCCTCCTGGGCCGCCTCCTCCGCGCCGCCCTCGGGCGGCGGCAGTTGCGGCGGCGGCAGGTCGCGTCGCTGCTCCGAGACGATCGACGTGCCGTCGTCAAAGTTGTACTGGAACTTGACCTGCAGCCGATGCGGCGCCGCATCGGCGGCGCTCGTGTCGTCGAGGGCCAGCTCCACCCTGACTCGCTTCAGCCCCTCCACCTCCCCCTCCGTGGCCTTGCCCGCGGGCGCCTTGGCCGCTGCGGCCTCGCCCGTCGCTGCCGCCGCGCCCGCCTGCGCCGCCTGCGCCGCCTGCGCCGCCTGCGCCGCCTCCGCTGCCTGCGCCGCCTCCGCCGCCTCCGCCGCCTCCATGTACGCGATCGACTGCTCCGCCGTCGCGAACGCGCGCGAGACCATGTCCGCCGCCGCCGTCGCCGCCAGCTCGTACGACTCGGCGCGGCTTCGCGGCTCGCCGTCGACGTCGACGCTGATCGCAACGTTGGCTGGGTCGGTCGGCGCGGCCGTGGCCGCAGCGGCGGGGGCGACGGCGGCGGCGGCGGCGGGCGCAGCGGCGGGCGCGGCAGCTGGCGCGCCAGGGCCGTCGGCCGCGGCCGCGGCCGCGGCCGCGGTCGCGGTCGCGCCCGCCGCGACGAGCGCCTTGACCCACGTCTCGGCCTCCTCGACGGAGTCGTGCGCCTCGATGACGTACGTGCGGCCCGATCTGGGCACCTGGATCTCGAAGCCGACCGCCGGCCACGCCATCAGCTGCACCGTCGCGCCCGTCAGCGCCACCTCGCCGTTGGGCTTGGCGCGCTTGGGGTGTGCGGTGGCGGCGGCGGCGGCGGCGGCGGTGGCGGCGGTGGCGGTGGCGGCGGTGGCGGCGGCGGTGGCGGCGGCGGTGGCGGTGGTGGCGGTGGCGGCAGTGGCGGCGGCGGCGGTGGGGCGGTGCTGCTCCTTCTCGTAGTACGCGAGCGTCGCGCCGCGCAGCACAAACCAGCGGCGCTGCAGCGCCGTGTGGATGGCGCCGCGCTTGCTCAGCCAGCCCTCCTTGTCGGGCGCGCCCTCGGCCG
>Ga0209713_10002940_pt1 | contig 10697 bp, 9 predicted proteins | sample ArcOceMetagenome_3_FD_187444 | JGI IMG/M metagenome (GOLD analysis project Ga0209713, IMG submission 187444) | Marine eukaryotic phytoplankton communities from Arctic Ocean - Arctic Ocean- Svalbard ARC20M Metagenome (SPAdes) (version 2) | ecosystem: Environmental > Aquatic > Marine > Oceanic...
GGTGACCGCTGCGATTCTGCCGTCGCTGTCCTATCTGGCGTTTGTGTCCAGCACCCAGCGGCGTCTGCTTTGGCATTGCGATCTGTGGCATGTGCTGCCAGTTGGATTTGTGGTGTTTTGCGTGCTGCTGTTTCCGCAGGCCGTAGACACGGCCATACCTGCGATTTTCCTGATCTATGGCACCGCTTTGTTGCACAGCCTACATCAGGGTGGTGACAGTCTGATACTTACTCGGCTCGATAGCGATAATATTCCCCTGAGACTTTGGCAGTTTATCGCCACAGCACTGCTGGTGTCGAGCCTTGGCGAGATTGTGATCAATCTGGCCCATGCCAGCGGTCACGGCACCTGGCAACCAATGATCGTCAGTGCATTATCCTCGCTTACATTGCTGGCGCTTGGGGCGCTGGGGCTGTCGCCACATTTGCATCTGGCAAACGACGCAAAAGAAACCACACTTGACGCGCCAATCCAACCCTCCGAGGCCGCCACAGAACTGGTCGCGCGGTTGCAGACTCTGTTAAAAAATGACCCGCTGTTTCTGGACCCGGATCTGACCTTAAGCCGCCTTGCCCGACGCCTGCAGGTGCCGGTCAAAGAGCTGTCAAAGGCAATCAATCAACTATGCGGTGAAAACGTCTCGCGGTTTGTCAATCGCCACCGGATTGCGCATGCCTGCGGGCTGCTGAAGCAAGGTCACAGCGTTACCGGCGCAATGTTCGACAGCGGATTTCAGACCAAATCAAATTTTAACCGCGAATTTCTGCGGCTTAAAGGTTGTGCCCCCCAAATATGGCTGGGACGCAACCAACAAGACTGATCGACCGATACAGACTGCGTCAGTTTGGGTTACAAAGGCACAGGCCCATCTGTTCAATCCCAGATCAGCGATCAATTTGATCCTATCATGAGGTGTGCAGCAGCGCTGTGAGACCGCCTTTCCACAAAGGTTAAGTGCCTGTTTGTATGAAAATCCAACCCCTTGGTCAAAGTGGAAAGCCGCTGTTGTGTCCTGACTTTTGGCTTTGCCAACACCCCGCCGATATTTTCACGCGCCGCAGCTGCCGCAAGACCGCACCCCAGCAAGCAGTCTTTCAACAGCACATCGGATATATTCAGAACCGCATTTGCCGGCACATCACTTTGGTTACGGTCCCACCCCTTGATCACACGGCGCCCTGAATACTATCCGTTACCGCTGGCACCAGACTGATCGGTATCCTTGAGCCAAGGATTGGCGTTGACGATCGTACCGACCTGCTGGGCCCCATCTGGTCCCAGATAACCCTCAGCGATGCTTGCCAGCGTCTCGCTTTTTGCGACGATGTGTTTTGAGATGAATTTTTCGCACATCCTGCGAGTCGGCCCCTCACAAATCCGGCAATAGAGGAAAAACCCCTTGGAATTATGGCGCCAAGCAATAAAGCCACTGTAGCGCCCACTTGATACATCAAAATAAACTTGTGATCCGGATTATAAGCTGGTGCCCTGAAATCCGAGTGTTCATGAACCACGGCTCCATCACACAGAAACAAAACCGACGCAGAGCCTTTGGTGCTTCTGCGTTGAGTTTGCGCCTCTAACGGTGACTGACACAGGGGGGGGGTGCGGCGGTAAAGGTTTGTCAAAGACAGCCAGCAGCTGAATGCGAAGTGTAAAATTCTAAGCATATTCAGAATATCCATAAATTTAAAAGTAAATCTTATTATTTGGGGCTAATGCGGTCAATCGTAGAGGCAGACAGCGTCTTTTACAGACCTAACCACGAAAAAAATCTCCCGAGTCAACGCCCGGGAGATTTCTATGTTAAAATCATCCGTTTTATCTTACAAAATCTGGATAGGCCTCCATTCCAAGTTCTGCAGTATCAAGGCCAGTGATTTCATCCTCTTCACTGACACGGATGCCAAGGGTTGCGTTCAAAATGACCCAAGCGATGCCAGAGACTGCAAAGGTAAATACCCCAACAACCACAATGCCATAAAGCTGTGTGCCAAGCGCAGCGTCAGGGTTGGTCAATACAACCGCCAATGTGCCCCAGATACCGGCAAACAAATGCACCGGAATCGCACCAACCACGTCGTCAATTTTAAACTTATCAAGCAGCGGCACACCGTAGACGACAATCACACCGCCGACACCGCCGATCAAACAGGTCCAGCCCATTGTTGGGGTCAGCGGCTCGGCAGTGATCGACACCAAACCGGCCAAAGCACCGTTCAGCACCATAGTCAGATCAACCTTGCCATAGCTCAGCTGGGTCGCAACCATCGCGACAAAAGCGCCAGCAGCAGCCGCCATATTGGTGTTGACAAAAATCCGTGACACATCGGCAATATCGCCAATTGCGCCCATCGCCAGTTGCGATCCGCCATTAAAGCCAAACCAACCAAGCCATAGGATAAATGTTCCTAAAGTGGCCAGTGGCAGATTGGAGCCCAGCATTGGCACAACGCCGCCATCTTTGTATTTGCCCAGGCGTGGACCAAGGATCATCGCACCAGCCAAGGCCGCCCAGCCACCGACTGAATGCACAACAGTCGAGCCTGCAAAATCGAGGAAACCAGCCGCATCCAGAAATCCACCACCCCATTTCCAAGAGGCTTGCAACGGATAAATCGCGCCAGTCAACAGCGCCGTAAAGATCAAGAACGGCCACAGCTTAATCCGTTCGGCCAAAGCACCCGACACAATGGACGCCGTCGCTGCGCAGAACATCAGCTGAAAGAAATAATCCGACGCGGTTGCAGCATAGGCATAATCGTCAACCCCATCAGCAGAGACCCCAACGGCTTCCATCACGGCGACACCCCAGACGCCCGAAAGCACGTTTTCAATGCCCCATGTGCCCAGCGGATACATCAAATTATAACCCATCACGTAATAGGCAAAACACGCAATGCTGAACAAACCCATATTTTTGGTCAGTTGCATCGTGACATTTTTCGAGCGTACCAGACCTGCCTCAAGCATCGCAAAGCCGGCCGCCATAAAGAACACCAAAAATCCACCAATCAAGAATAACAATGTGTTCATAATCCAAATCATATCAGTTGGCACCACTTTTGGGGCCTCCTGGGCAAAGCCAACCGCCGGCAGAGCAATCATCGTAGCCGCCAAAGCTAGTATTTTTTGTAATTTCATCTCATATTTCCTTTGCTACTGCACATCATCAAATTGCGTCGGTGCCGGTTTCACCGGTGCGCACGCGAACAACCTGTTCCGCGTCTAAGACGAATATTTTTCCATCACCAATCTTGCCAGTGCGCGCAGTGGTGGTAATTTTTTCAACAACCTGATCTGCCATTGCCGCATCGACAACCAGTTCAAGTTTTATCTTGGGAACAAAATTCACGACATATTCGGCGCCACGATAGGTTTCTGTATGCCCCGATTGGGCCCCAAACCCTTTAATTTCTGTAACCATCATACCGCGTACGCCCATATCGGTGAGCGCCTCACGTACTTCATCAAGCTTGAACGGTTTGATCGTTGCTATGATCAGTTTCACATCTGTTCCTTTCTTTTAGTGGATTGATCGTCGGTAAGTCGTCATAATAGGGTGGCAGAATGCGGAGTGTGTGAAGCTTACGGGGGGCGATTACGCGTAATTCCGGCAATAATGATTATAATTTAATCGTATATAGTATTGCGTCTATTTATTGGGCGTATTTGAAATTCATTGGGGTATCTCCTACTCTCCACAACACCTATAAACACCGATATGATAATTCCTTTCAAAGCACGTAACGGGCAAAAAAATGAGTGACGCAAAGCGCAAAAAACCAAAGCTCATTGCCGAGCGGCGCTATGCCCAATCGACCCCGCAAACAAGCCTTGAAACCAGCGCAAAAAAACCCGCCAAAATCACAGTTGGCAAAAGCTCCAAAACACGCGCGCACAACAAGGGTTCATGGATTTGGCGGGCGATGCGGATCGTACTTTGGTTGCCAAGGTTTGTTTTAAGCCTTTTTTGGGCTTTCAGTTGGCGGATCACCGTCCTCATATCGCTTTTGGTTGGCGTTGCAGTCTTACTAAATTATCGCACCCTTCCCGAGGCCGACCAGTTGCTCGACGGGAGGGCACGAGGCTCTGTGACGCTGCAAGACCGATACAGCAAAGTGTTTGCTTGGCGTGGCGACCAATACGGCGGGCGCGTCACAGCGCAAACCGTTTCGCACCATTTGCGAAACGCCGTGATAGCAACTGAAGACCGCCGATTTTACAGCCATATTGGCATCAGCCCCCGTGGCGTTGCCAGCGCGGTGCGGATCAATTTGCGAGAAGGCCGCGGGCCGTTATCGGGTCATGGGGGGTCGACCATCACCCAGCAAGTTGCAAAATTGCTCTGTCTTGGCCGACCCTATGATACAACCAAATGGGACAGCGAAGCTCTCTATGAGGCCGACTGCCGCACAGGGTCGCTTTGGCGCAAAATACGCGAAGCGGTATATGCACTGTCGATGGAGATCAAATACTCTAAGGATGAAATTCTCACGATCTATCTTAACCGGGCCTTTCTTGGTGCCGGAGCGCGGGGTTTTGAAGCGGCCAGTCAACGCTATTTTGGCAAACCCGCAGCACGGGTGACACCCGCCGAAAGCGCCATGCTGGCCGGTTTGCTGGTGGCCCCCACGCGCTATGCGCCAACCAATAACCTCGTTAGGTCTCAGAACAGGGCCAGCGTGATTATTGGGCTGATGCGCGACCAAAATTACCTCACACGCGCCAAAGCTCAAGAGGCCCTGAACGAACCGGCGCGGCTGTCGCCCGCCGCCAAAGCACGCGCTGGTGGCTATTTTGCCGATTGGGTGATGTCGAGCGGTCCAGAGTTTTTCACCCGCAAGACAACTGAGGATGTGATTGTCAAAACCACCCTCGACCAGCGAATCCAGACAGCCGCGGAAACCGCCCTGCAAGCGGTGTTTTCCAAAAGCGTTACCAAAGGCTCAAAGGCACAGGCTGCTATTGTGGTTATGTCTCCCGACGGCGCAGTGCGCGCGATGGTTGGTGGCCGTGAAAATATCGTCTCAGGCGTTTTCAATCGCGCCACGCAAGCCAACCGGCAAACCGGATCTGCGTTCAAGCCATTTGTCTATGCCACCGCGTTGGAACTGGGCTATAGTCATAACGACATAGTGGACGATACACCTCTTACATTGAACATTTCCGGCTCAGGACCTTGGACACCGAAGAATTATACTAAAAAATTTCGGGGCCAAGTTACATTGACCGAAGCTTTGGCAGGGTCCTTAAACATCCCCGCTGTGCGGGTCAGTGAGGCCGTTGGGCGCGAAAATGTTCGCCGCATTGCCAATGATTTTGGCATCACCAGCGCGCTGGCCACCGGCCCAGCACTTGCGCTGGGTGCCTCAGAGGCAACCCTGCTGGAAATGGTTGGGGCTTATGCCGGCATTCTCAACGGCGGGTCTTCTGTAACACCCTTTGGGTTAAAAGAACTGCGGCTTTTGAATGCAAAAGAGCCCGTCATCGGGGCAGATGGCGGTATCGGAGAGAGGGTGATCCGCGAGAGTGTCGCGCGTGAGCTGATCTTTATGATGCACAAGGTGGTTCAGGATGGCACCGGTCGCCAGGCCGCCCTTGAAGGCGTTGAAGTGGCAGGCAAAACCGGAACCACTCAGGCGGCTCGCGACGCATGGTTTATCGGGTTTACCGCTGATTACGTTGCCGGCGTCTGGATGGGATATGATGATAACACCCCCCTGTCCGGGGTCACAGGCGGCGGATTGCCCGCAGAAATATGGCGCGAGACCATGCGACGGGTTTACGATGGTGTTCCCGCCAGACCGCTGCCAATGCTGCGCCCCACACAGAGCCAAGACCAGATACGGTTAGTTGGCGGAACACCCATCACCCAGCCACAGACGCTTAACCCAAAACAGGCTTCTAAACCGCGCGAGACGGCTTTAACACGGTTTCTAAACGGTTTATTTGGACAGAATTAGCCTGCTTTGAGCAGATCGGCAATCATCTTGTCAAGATTGCCGCGACGCCGGTCAAGCATAGCACCGATTTCAGTACGCTCTGCCAGCAACATGTTGACCCCCTCAACAAAGAGATTGAAGAACAGGTCTTTTCCAGATTTATCAGATACGAGAAAGGCAATTTCAACTGGCGCCTTCCCTTTCAGATGCGCAGTGGCTTTCACCTCAAAGAAGCTTTTGACTTTACGCGTGCTTTTGACCTTTATCTCGCCGCCGACAAAATCTTTAAACTGTTTGCCGTATTTCCGCGCGATATAACCCTGAAACCCCTTTGTGAAAGCGCGCATTTGGGATTTGCTGGCGCGGCGACCGTCAACCCCCAAACCGTACCGAGCAATGGTCTTCACATCCGCATAGGTGCCAAAAATTCGCTCGAAATCAGCAAACATCTTGGCGTCGCTTTTGCCAGAGGCCACCACCTTGTTGATATCCGCCACCAACTTATCCACCAGATCCGTTGCCTCAGCCTTGGACATTGCCCAAAGCGGGCTTGCCGCAGCTGGCGCCAAGATCAGAGCGCAGCCACCAGCCAAAGCTTCACGACGTGAAAGTTTACTCTGCATAAATATCCTCGTATGGGTCGAAGTATGCGTCATCATACTCGGTCTCGTCGGTTCCGCCCAGTGTAAAATTCCGGTTTTGTAAGTAAAATAACCGTGATTGCGAATAACTGTCGGCGCTATCGTACAAGACAGCATCAATCGTAGATCCGTATTGGCTGCGTTTACCAAGTGCGGCGGCAACCTGTGCAGTGCGGCTGTATTTGCGATAGTGGCTATTCGAAATATTTCCCAACGGATTGGTGATGAAATCGACCACTGTTCCCACCGCGGCGCGCTGGCTCGACGGCCCTAGAACCGGCAGTTCTAGGTAGGCGCCCTGCGGCGCATTCCAAACGTGCAAAGTCTCGCCAAAATCTGAGCTGTCTTCTATAAGCCCAAAATCGCTGGACGGGTCAAACATACCCGCCAATCCCAACGTACTGTTAACCACGAATCGCAGTGTATTCTGGCCAGCGCCCTGAATGTTACCCTGTAAAAGATTGTTCACAATCGAACTTGGCAAAGCCAAGTTATCGGCAAAATTGCTGACCACAATTTGCCCCTCTGGCGGCACCACAGCCACATAGGTTTTGCTCACAGGGCGGACAATTTCTTTATCGAGCTGCCGGTTGAATGCATGCACCTTGCGGTTTTGCGCCTCATACGGATCATCAGAGGATGCGACCGTTGGGTTGGACGGCGCTGCGCACCCCGACAGTCCAAAGGCTGCCCCGACAGACAGCACAGTGGCAAGTAAAACAGGATATAGATTTTTAAACATGCGCACTCTGTCGATTCTAGGAGCCATTTAGGATTCTTTAACGGATTTATCACGCTAAACCAACACCTCCAGGACTTTTTCAGCTGCCTTTTTAAAAACATGACAAAATTTTTAACCCGATTGCTGGATACTCGCGCCCAGAACAATCAAAAAGACATAAAATGGCACAAATACTCTCATCAATGAACCCCTCAATCACCACACCGGGCCACACAGAATTGCAGCAAGCGCAACGTCAGTGCAGGCCGCTGGTTGGCGCGACGGCAGGGTTCAGTATTTTTGTCAATCTGCTGATGCTGGCCGGACCATTGTACATGCTGCAGGTCTATGACCGGGTGCTAAGCAGCCGATCTGTTGCCACGCTGCTTGTTCTCACTGGATTAATCACATTTTTATATTTGATAACAGGAGTTCTTGACTGTTGCCGCTCTCGGCTGATGGCCAGAGCTGGTGCGCGTTTCCAGCAAGCTCTTGAAAAACGCGTGTTCCACGCAGCACTGAGCACATCATCCACCCATGATAAAGAAAAGGGGAGCGGGTTGCGGGACCTCGATGCCATACAAAGATGGGTGTCTTCACCCGCATCAATCGCACTGTTTGATCTGCCATGGACACCCATATTTATAGCCGGCATCTGGATGTTCCATCCACTGCTAGGGTCTTTTGCCCTCGCAGCGGTCGGTATATTGGTTGCGCTCGCGCTGCTAAACCAATGGACCAGCCGCAGGGTGTTGGCCCAAGCACACCGGGGACTTTATCACGCTAACAAACTGTCCGACCAAATCCAGACAGAGGCCCACATGGTCCAAAGCATGGGTATGCATCAAGCAAGCTATACGCTCTGGCAAACAAAGCGACGCAGAGCTTTATTGACACAACTGGCAGCCACCGATTTGGCTGGCGCTTTCGGGGCGGCCACAAAAACCATCCGTATGTTCTTACAATCTGCCATCTTGGGGCTGGGCGCCTATCTTGTTTTGCAAAATGCCGTGTCCCCGGGGGTTATGATCGCCAGCTCTGTCTTGATGGGGCGGGCGCTGGCGCCGATTGAAACGCTGATTAATCAACGGCCGTTATTTGTGCAAGCACGGCTTGGCTGGAACAGTCTTGCCGCATTGCTGACGCAAGTGCCGCCGGTGCAACTGCGTACGGTGCTGCCCCAACCCAGTGCAAAGCTTGAAGTAAAAAATCTCACCGTGATCCCACCACAAAAAATGCAGGCCTCTCTTAAATTGATAAATTTCAGTATTTTTCCAGGTCAGGCACTGGGGGTTATTGGGCCCTCGGGCGCGGGCAAATCCACGTTGGCAAAGGCACTCACCACCATCTGGTCACCCGCTGGCGGCACAATACGGCTGGATGGCGCATCTCTTCATCACTATGACCCCAGCCTGCGGGGCGCCTATATCGGGTATCTTCCGCAACACATACATTTCTTTGACGGCAGTATTACCCAAAATATTGCACGCATGATATCGGTACCAGACCCCCAACGCGTTGCCTGCGCAGCTCAGAAAGCCGGTGCGCATGAAATGATCCTGCATTTACCAGATGGCTATGACACAATCCTTGGCGGTGACGGGATGCAATTATCTGGCGGTCAAATGCAACGGATTGGTCTGGCACGCGCGCTATACAGCGACCCGGTTATTCTGATTTTAGATGAGCCAAATTCAAATCTCGACAACGTTGGAAACGCGGCATTAAACACGACAATTCAGCAAATGAAGGCCATCCAAAAATCTATTATCATTATGGCGCACCGGCCCACCGCGATTGCGGAATGTGACATTTTACTGGTTCTCGAAGACGGCGGGCAAACCGCTTTTGGACCTCGTGATCGAATACTCGCTTCGATGGTTCAAAACCATCACAGTATCGCCCGGGCCGCCGGAACAAACAGCACAGGCCTGCGGTGAGCCCCAAAACTGATCCGCTGCGCGCGCACGGCACGGTTGCCCTAGGGGTTCTCACGCTGATTGTGCTGCTTGGGGCAGGTGGCGGCTGGGCCGCGTTGACCCGCATTTCAGGGGCAATCATCGCCAGTGGCCGCGTTGAAGTTGCGCAAAACCGACAAGTTGTTCAACATCCAAATGGTGGCGTGGTCGCAAGCCTTGCCGTCAAGGAAGGGATACGGGTCAACGCCGGTGACACCCTGATGACGCTTGATCCCAACCAGCATTTGTCTGAACTTTTAATCCTAGAAGGGTTATTATTTGAAGTGATGGCGCGGCGCGGGCGGCTTGAGGCCGAACGTGAAGGCCGCAAGACAATTGCTTTCGACCCCGTGCTGCGAAAGGCCTCAAAGCGTGACACAAGACTGCAGGGTCTGATGCAAGGCCAGAGGCGTTTGTTTGCGGCACGCAATACCTCTTTATCGCAACAGATGGCGCAGTTGGGCAAACGTCGCGGCCAGATTGCAGATCAGATCATCGGTATCACCGCCCAAAAAACTGCTGCGGCGCGACAGATCGAATTGATCGAACAAGATCTGAAGGATCAGGTTAATTTATTTGAGCGCGGATTGACACAAGCGGCCCGCGTTCGAGAGCTGAAACGCGAACAGGCGCGGTTACAGGGTATGTTGGGTGAATTGATTGCCATAAAAGCGCAAGCCGAAGGGCTGATCACCGAAATTGAAATTGAGACTTTCAAAATCGGCAGCACCCGCCGTGAGACCGCCATCTCTCACCTCAGGGATCAACACTACCGCGAGATGGAACTGACCGAGCAACGCCGCGCCCTGAAGCAACAACTTGCTCAACTGGAAATTAAAGCGCCAGTTTCAGGCATCGTTTATGGCCTGCAGGTCTTTGCCCTGCGCGCGGTGATCCGCGCCGCAGAGCCGGTGCTTTATATAGTGCCGCAGGACCGGCCCCTCGTGGTCGCAGCACAGGTAGCACCAATTTATATTGATCAGCTGTCCGTCGGCCAAGCCGTCTTTTTGCGGTTCTCTGCACTTGACCAAAACATCACACCCGAACTTCTGGGTCAGGTCACCCAGATTTCAGCCGACACCTTTCAAAACGACGCGGCGGGGGGATCGTATTACCGCGTTGAGATTGCTCTGACACAGGGCGAAACCGCGCGCTTGCCCGAAGGGGTAAGCCTTCGGCCAGGAATGCCTGTAGAAACCTATATCAAAACCAATGACCGCTCCCCACTTACATATTTGATAAAACCCTTAAGCAATTACTTTGCAAAAGCCTTTCGAGAGCGATGAATTTTACTTTCCGATCCCCGGTATCCAAGTTAATGAATGGCAAACTGTTATATTGGAGATGTTATCATGAGTGGACAATTCGAAGCAAAACTCGCACAGCTTGGTGTCACCCTTCCCGACGCTCCAGCTCCAGCGGCCAATTATGT
>Ga0209713_10002941_pt1 | contig 10697 bp, 5 predicted proteins | sample ArcOceMetagenome_3_FD_187444 | JGI IMG/M metagenome (GOLD analysis project Ga0209713, IMG submission 187444) | Marine eukaryotic phytoplankton communities from Arctic Ocean - Arctic Ocean- Svalbard ARC20M Metagenome (SPAdes) (version 2) | ecosystem: Environmental > Aquatic > Marine > Oceanic...
GCTTGCCCTCGGGCACGCCCGACCCCTCGAGCCCCGCCAGGCCGTAGGCGCACCACGACGAGTTGACGCAGCCGACGCACCGGCTCGCATTGTACTCTGCGCGCGAGATCTGGTAGTCGTGATCGTAGTCGTACATGAAGATCTGCATCGGGCAGCCGTACAGGTTGAGCGTCACCGGGATCTGCGCCGCGGCGCCCAGCACGAACGAGACGAGCAGCAGCCCCACCGTGTACGGCATCCACGAGGGGAAGCAGCGCCGGCAGAGCGCGCCGAGAAGGATGAAGAAGCAGATGAAGAAGATCGACCACTGGAGCGAGTTGTGCTGCGTCGTGTGCGAGTGGAACGTCTCGGCAAACGGGTGGAAGTTCTCCTGGCACGCATACCTGCTCGACCACGTCGCGTGTGGAGCCGACGGTCAGCGCGCCAGCGCGCGCCCAGGGATTCGAGGGGCACACGGCAAAGCCGAGCGGGTGCGGAGAGAGGGGAAGCGGGACGTGTCGGTGCGTCGACGCTCACCGCTCGTCCGGAAAGTCGGTCTTCGGGCAGACCTGGCTGCAGTGCTCGGCCATGTACTGGAACTGCGTCACGGCGCCGCTCATGTAGTGCCGCGTCCAGTCGACCTCCTCGGTCTTCAGGCGGCCCGTGTAGAGGTCGTTGGTGATCCGGAAGAGCTCCTTGACGTCCTCGCTCATAGGTGCGAACATGCACATCTGCATCGCAATCGGATCGGGGCCGTGGCTGCCGGAGCCGTGGGCGTCGCTCCCCTGGCTGCTGGTGGGGCCCATGCCCGCGGGGTAGCCGCTCGGAGCGCTGCTGCTCGAGCTGTCAAAGTCGCCGCTCGAGCTCTCGGCGGTGCCGGCGGCCACGCCCAGGAGGGAGAGCAGCCCCACTAGCCGCATGGCCGTGCGCGGGGGACGCGCGTGGGGTGGAGGGGTCCCGGCTCGCTGGCGATGGGCCCAAAAATGTTGGCTCCGCAACTTTTTCGAGGAGGAGACGATCCACGTAAAGCTCGGAAAGGCATTCTTCGGCCGCAGGCCGGGCGCGGAGCGCCGCGCCGGAGGATCGGCCGGAGGCCGGGCCCGGAGGGCCGCGCGAAGCGCCCGCCGGAGGCGGCGGCCGGAGGCCGGGCCCGGAGTTGAGCCCTGGCCTGTCAAGCTGTCAAGGCTGTCAGTCAGGCGCTGTCAGGCGCTGTCAGGGGGACTGTCAGGCCCCTGTCAAGGCCTCTGTCAAGATCCACTGTCAACGCTGTCAGGCCTCTGTCAGGCCACTGTCAAGTGATCTTGACAGCGACCATGTGCCTCACATGTCAAGACTGTCAGGCCGGCCTCTGTCAGGCTGTCAGGGCAGTCAGGCGCTGTCAGGAGTGTCAGCACTGCCACAGCTGTCAGGGTGCACACCCAAGCTCACACCCCACTCTAGCCACACCCTAGCTACACTCTAGCTACACTCTAGCTACACTCTAGCTACTGCGGGCCTTGACAAAGTCGTTGACCATCTTCTTGTCCTTGGCGTTGATGGAGTAGCAGAAGGGCAGGGTCACCCGGCAGGGTCACGCGACCGCCCGGCCAACGAGGCCGATGCGCTGGCCAAGGAGAAGCTGCCCAAGTCGATGTGCAAGTACCGGCTCCACGGCTCGACACAGCACAAGGCGTCGGCGGCCAAGCGTGCCCGGCGCGAGAGCGTCCCCCAGCACGAGATCCCCCCACCCCCAGCCGGGCTTGGGCCACAGGTGGTGCAGCGTGCAGGATGGGGGGGTGGGCCTCGGCATGGCCATGGCTGCGGCCATGCAGTGATCAGCTGCAGCCACACCACTGCCTCTAAGCTCCAAGCTTCTCTAGCCATCCACTACAATAGCAGTGGGGATGTGAGTTGAGAGCTTGATCTAGTTGTCCTTTTGAGTTGAGTAGGCCTGTCAGGGCTGTCAGGGCCGGTCAGGGCTGTCAGGGCTGTCAGGGCTGTCAGGGCTGTCAGGGCTGTCAGGTCTGTGGTCAGGTCTATTAGACTGTCAGGGTCTTGACAGTCTTGACATGTGAGGCACATGGTCGCTGTCAAGATCACTTGACAGAGCCTTGCCTCTCTGTCAAGCCTCTGTCAAACCACTGTCAGTTGACACAAGCCCGGAGGGCCGCGCCGGAGGCGCCGCGCGGAGCGATAAGAAAATTTGGAGAGTTTAAATAGGATTAGATTTTGGTGGGTTAGTGATAGTAGAGTGAATTGATGATTTGGAGGTTGTGGTAATGAATTGGAGAGGAAGTGATGGATTTTGAGGATGAAATGTTAGAAATTGGGAGTGAGTGTGAGGAAATTTGAGTGGTGATAGTCATGGTGATAGTGTGGGCAAGAGAGGAGGTTTGAAGGATTTTGTGTGTGGAGTGCCGCTAAACAACAAAACACTAAATATGACGTTTCAAGCTAGTAAGCACATCGCTATTGAGGCTATTGAGGCGACGCGTTTGCCAGCTTCTACCCCAGCACCCAGCACTAGGTAGGGCGTCCGCGGGTCGGCGCCCGCTCGTAGCGGCCGTGAGGTCGATTGAACTCGGAGAAGTTGGTCTGGTGTTGAGATCGATGTCGGTGAGGGGCGCGTAGCAGGGGTAAACCCCCGCCCTTGGCTTTCGCCCACAATACCCTTTCGCCTTTGCATAGTTTGCTGGAATTAGATGTTTCGCATGGGTTTTGTCACGCGCACAGGCGTCGCCCTCCTCACCCCGACACGCTCCTTCGCCGGCATCGCCGCCGAGGCAACAGCGACACCTCGCAAGAACCGCGGCAGCGTGCTCTACGAGCTCACGAGGGCGGAGACGCCCGAGCGGCTGCTCGGCCACTTTGATAGGCACGTCGGCACGGATCTGATGGACCACCGGGCCGTCTCGGCCATATGGAACCGGCTCGGCAAGATGCGCACGACGGCCCGGTCGCTCGACCGCGAGCCGCTGCGTCGGCTGCGCTCGCTCACGCTGGCGCTCGTGCCGGAGATGGACCACTGGAGCATGTGCAACGTCACCAACGCGCTGGCGAGGCTCTCGCTCAGGGACGCGCCGCTGTTTGCGGCGCTGGGCGACAAGGCCGCCGGCGCTGCCGGCGCGCTCGAGAAGCAGAACTTCGCCAACCTGCTGTACTCGTTCGGCCTCGCCGCCTCTATGGGCATCGAGCACCCGGCCGCGTGCCGCGCGATGCTCGAGCGGGCGGTCGCGGCGCGCGACGAGCTCGAGCCCGCGTACATCTCCAACGTCATCTACGCGTGCGGGCTGCTGGCCGGCACGAGCGAGCCGCCCGACCCGCTCGCCGCGCGCGCGATGGGCGACGCCGTCACCGAGCGCGCCGCCGAGTTTGACGAGCAAGGATTCTCCAACGTCATGTACGGCTTTGCGCTGCTGGGGCTGCGCCACACGCCCTCGTTTGGCGCGCTCGCCGACGTGCTGCTCGACGCGCAGGGCCCGCGCCTCGAGTCGCACCAGGCGTGCTCGAACATTGCGTGGGCGCACGCCATCCTCGACACGCCCAACCCAAGGCTCTTCGACCTGATCGGCGACACGGTGGCGCAGAGGCTGTCGCAGTGCAGTGCGCAGACGCTCTCCACCGTCGGCTGGGCGTTTGCGGTGCACGACCACCGGCACGCGCTGTTTGCGCCGTCGTCTCCGTACTGGGCTGCCGTGTCGCGGCTCGAGCAGTGGAGGGAGGAGGGGCTCACGCAGCTGCACCAGACGCTGCTCTGGTCGAGAGAAAAGGGCGACGCGCCGCAAGTGCCCGCCGCCTTCCGCGCGCGGTGCCGCGCCGTCTTTGGCGCCGTGCCCACGCGCACCTCGGAGATGGAGCAGCGGGTGGCGGCGCTGCTCGCGAGCGTGCCGGGGCTCGAGGTGGCGATGGACCGCCGCACCGCCGACGAGGGCTACTCGATTGACGTGACCGTTGGCTTCGAGGGCCACGCCGGCGAGGGCCACGCGCTGCTCGTAGAGGTCGACGGCCCAGACCACTTTGTGTTTGGCGACTTCGCGCCGCGCGGCAGCCGCACGCCGCTGCCGCCCAACGGCCGCACCCTGCTCAAGCGGCGGCAGCTGCGTAGCTCTGGGCACAAGCTCGTGTCGGTGCCGTTTTACGACGTCAACGGGCTCGGCGATGGCGAGATGCTGCGATACCTGCAGCGGCGGCTGCTCGGTGGGCCGGAGGAGACCTTCGAGCCTCAAGCCACCACCGATACCACCATTATGCCCTTTGAGCACGCCGCAGGCGAAGGAAATTGTGGGGGCAGGGATGTTGGTTAAAGTATATGGAATATGCAATGAACTCTGGGCGACGCTCAGCCGTAAACGATGTAGCTGCGCAGCCGCTCCAGTCGCAACACGCGCGCCTCGTGCGTCTCGTGCTGTCGCGCCTGCTGCGGCGTGCGCGTCTTGCGGCCGTCCACCTCGGGAGGCCTCGACGTGACGGGCGCGCGCAGGATCCCCGGCCGCGGCAGCGCGACCACCAGCGTCTCGTTGGGAGCGCGCCTCGGCGGCGCGGTGCCCAGCCGCCTGCCGCCCGGCTCCGTCTCCGCGATGCCTCCCGTCGGGCGCGGCCGCTGCCGCACCGGCGACGTCGCTGTGCGGATGCGGCTCGGCAGCCGCGCCGACGCCGCCGAGGCGAGCGGCGTCCAGCTGAGCGCCGCCACGTCGGCCCCGGCAGTGGACGGCACGGCGCTTCCACGGCCAAAGAGGCCAAACGGCTGCTCGGCCCACCACGGGTGCGAGAGGGGCGACTCCAACCGGCGCAGCGCCCGCTCCTCCGACGGCACCGGCATCGCGCTGCTGCCCTCCGTGCGCCACGACGCCGTCGCGACGCGCCGCTTCAGGATCTCGTCGCTGGTGCGCAGGCGCGCCTTGAGCGGCCGCGTCTCCGGCGCGAGCATCGGGCCCTCTGGAAGCTTCGCCATCACGAGCGAACGCTTCGCCGTCAGCGTCTGTAGCACGGGCGAGAGCGCCGGCGCCGATGCGACGAGGTCGACGAGCGCGTGTGAGGCGATCATCGGTGCAGACGCGACGAGCGAGTTGGTCGACTTGCTCATGGCCGGCTTCCACGCGCCGGCGACGCCGGCCGTCCTGGTTATCCGCGCGGTGCTGCTCCACGTCGGGTCGGGCGGGCTCGGCCGAGGCAGCGACCCCGGGTCGAGGCGGTGGCCGGCGACGACGGGCAGATCGGCGCCGGGCAGTGCGGTGCCACTCTCCGGCGCGGTGGCAGCGCGGGAGAGCGAGGAGACTCTGAGCAAAACCATTTTTGTCGTTTCACGTATCGTGTGCGATTTCTAAGACACAGCAGTTACGAAGCTCAAGTGTGCTAGCAATAGGCGTGGTCTATGAACTGGAGGCGGGACACTGGGGGGACGTACCCGCCACGAAAATCGATCGACGGTGGATTTGCGCGAATCACGAGACATATGCTCCCGATCTTGGGCGGCCCCGTGCCTGACACCTCGATTTCCCCTGGAAAAATGCATCTGAGAGCTTCCAACGACCCAACTTTTTCGCTGCGTTGCCAGGGTGGTGCTTGGAACAGGAAGGACTGGGTCTTGAGATTGGTTCAGGGGTAAAGCCGTGCCTATTCTTAGGTCCTGAGTCTTATACAATTGGCACACTACGGTAGTTGGTGCGAACAGGGCAGACGTGGGCAAAAGGGCAGGCAAGGAGACTGTAGAAGACGTACACCGGTATCACGTAAAGTAGGCTGGAGCGGCCGTAACGTATGTAAGCAGAGAGGCTGGCGCCCACGTGTTTTGGCGCTATCGGTTGATGGCCGAGTCCAAGGCGGCGAGGGTCATCTGGCCCATCGAGACGGCGGGCCAGAAGCCGACGAGGACGGGGACGAGGAAGGCCTTGGCGAGCTCCGACGCCATCAGGAAGGCGCCGATGTTGGCGCCGGAGCTCTTGAGGAGCAGCTGGAACTCGTCGAGGACGGTGACGGTCTCCGACGTCCACTTGTCGAAGACCTTTAGCTTGGTGAGCGGCTCTGTGAGCTTGACGGCGTGCGACATGACGTGGATGAGCGGCTCGACCATGTAGAGGAGCAGCAGCTTGAGCCACGACCATAAGAAGAGCGCGACGTTGATGAGCAGCGCGCCGAGCTTGCCGAAGAGCTGCGGCCCCTCGAAGCGGAGCAGGTTCGAGTTGGCCTCCACCTCGTTCTTGGCGCGCACGAGGCCCTCGTACGTCCCCGCCGAGTAAGACTTGGCCACGTCGTCTCCGCCGCTCGGCGGCGCCGCGCCGAGCAGCCGCAGCCACGCGGGCGGCAGCATCAGCCGCGCCGCCGGCCCCAGCTGCTGCGCCGCCAGCGCGAGCTGCTGCGCGCTCAGCTGCTTGCCCGCATCGAGCCATCGCTGCAGACCGACCGCCGCCGCCAGCGGCGCCGCGGCCAGCGCGGCGGACGTGGCGGCGGCACCGCCAGCGGGAGCGGCTGCGGCTGCGGCGACACTGCTCCCGCCGCCGCTGCCCGGGGGCGCCGCGGCCCGCGGCTGCCTGCGTGCCTCCACCTCGCTCTGCGTGGCGAGGGGCGTTGCCCCTCCGTGTGGTCCCGACGTGCCGCTGCTTGGCGTCGCAAAGCGCGGCGCCGAGAGCTGCGCCGCACCGCCGACGCCCTCTCCCGGCGCGGTGGGACGGGCAGCCATTCCTACGACGGCGCGTGGCTGTGGCGGCCGCGGCGGGCCCTCTGCCGCCGCGGAGGGGTCGCGTCGCTGCGGCTGGGGCTGTGGCTGCGCAGGCAGCAGCTGCGGTGCGACCGGCCTGCCTGGTAGCACCGGCTGCTGCGGCTGCAGCTGCGCGGGCAGCGGCTGCGGCGCGACCGGCCTGCCCGGCGGCAGCGGCGTCGAGTCGGCCCAGTGCAGCCGCAGGTTGACCCTCGACTTTGTGGTCGACGGCTCCAGCTCGAGCATGGCGTAGCGGAAGAGGTACGGCATCAGGACGACGAAGAAGGGGTAGAGCATGCTGACCAGCCCCGGCAGCAGCTGGCTCGTCGGACGCTCGTACCAGAGCGCCCTGTCCGTCGGGGTGAAGAGGTCCTGCCACGAGTCGGTGCGCTCGGGAGGCGGCTCCTGCTCGAGCGGCTTGACCTCGTCGGCGCCCGGCAGCTCCTCCGGCCCGGGGAGCGGCATGTCCGCCGACATCGTGCAATGGCGAGCCAGCCAAAAAGGCAACTGCGCGAGCGTCAGTGGGGACGGGGTGGCTGGCCGGAGCCGGGCCGCGCACGGCCACGACAACCGACAACCAACCACTACACACGACTCCAAGAATTTAAATCCCCCTCCCCACCGGCGCCAGCGACTTTGGCCCTTCGGCGGTCCTTTCTCACGCAGCGCTCGCCCCGCAAGTCGGGCAGCGCCGGGCACGTAGGCCTGCCGCCAGAGGGCAAGCCAGCGACTCGTCCCGCGTGCCACGGAGGCCAATCAGTCAGCCAGCCTCCTGGCTCGGGCCTCCCCCGCCAGCGCGCGGCAGGCCATCCGTGCATGCTCGCCGCGTCTTGCATCGTCACCGGTCTGATGCTCGCCTCGGTGCGCACGGCGGTGCTGCGCCACGCGCTGCTGCGCTCCCCGACGGCCGCCGCCGCGTCACCCCGCCGCCTGTCGATGATGATGCTGGCCAACGACGTGAGCCTGCAGGGCCGGGTGAGCCGCGTGGTCTTCCGCTCGCCCGACGGGTATACGGTCGCGCGCCTCGACTGCGGCGCGAGCCCCGTGGGCGAGGTCGTCATCACCTCGGCCGGCTGCCTGGCGCTCGTGCGGCCCGGGGAGCGGCTGTCGGTCACCGGCCGGTGGGAGGACCACCCGCGCTTCGGTCAGCAGCTGCGCGTCGAGTCGACGGTCGAGGCGCCGGGCGGCCAGAGCCGCGGCGAGATCGTCGACCTGCTCACGAGCGGCGCGATCAAGGGCGTCGGGCCCAAGCTGGCCGAGGCGCTGGTCGCCACGTTCGGCGAGCGGACGCTCGAGGTGCTGCAGAGCACCGGCAACGACGACGAGCTGCTGCAGCTGCCTGGGGTCGGGGCCAAGACGCTCGGGCGCATCCGCGAGTCGGTGCGTCGCTGGGCCGAGGCGCGCGCCTCACTCCGGTTCGCCACGCAGGAGCTCGGCCTGAGCTCGGCGCAGGCGTATGCCCTCCACCGCAAGCACGGCGAGCAGACGGAGGCGCGCGTGCGCGCCGACCCGTACGTGCTGCTCGCGGAGCTGCCGCAGCTCGGCTTCCGCGCGGTCGACGCGCTCGCGCTGCAGCGCCTCGAGCTGCGCGCCGACGCGGCGGTGCGCGCGCACGCGATGGTGCGCCGCGCGATGGGCGTGGCGCTCGCCGACGGACACTGCTGGATGACGGCGGAGGAGCTGGCGGCGGCGGCGGCGCGCGGCATGCAGAACGCGAAGCTGCCGGCCGCCAAGGCGCTCGAGTGCGTGCGCAGGCAGCTCGGCGAGATGTACCGCAGGGGCGAGCTGCCGACGCCCGCGGCGGGCGCCGGCGCGCTCTCGCACGGCGTGGCGGCGGCGGCGACGGGCGGCGGCGCGCGCTACTTTTTGCCGGAGGTGTACGCGGCGGAGGAGCAGATCGCGATCGCGGTGCGCCGGCGCACCCGCCGGCCGGGCACCGCAGCGGACGCCGCGGCGGACGCCGAGGAGGCCGGCGAGCGAGGCGAGGCCGAGGCCGAGGCTGGCAAGGAGGGCGGCAGCAGCGACGAGGGCGGGGGCGAGGGCGGCGGCGGCGCGGACGGGCTGTCTCCGACGCAGCGCGAGGCGGTGGCGGCGGCGATGCGCGAGAGGCTTCTGGTGCTGACGGGCGGCCCCGGCACGGGCAAGACCCACACGGTCAAGCAGGTGGTCGAGGGGTGGAGGCGCGAGGGGCGCCGCGTCGTCTTGGCGTGCCCGACGGCGCGTGCGGCGATGGTGCTGGCGGCGGCGACGGGGCGACCCGCGTCGACCATCCACCGTCTGCTGGAGTACAACCCGCAGGAAGACGTGTACAAGCGCAACCGCCTCGCGCCGCTGGAGGCCGACGCGATCGTCGTCGACGAAGCTTCGATGCTCGACGTGCACTTGGCGGCAAAGCTGCTCGACGCGTTGCCCGAGACGGCGTCGGTGCTGTTGGTGGGCGACGCCGACCAGCTGCCGTCGGTGGGCGCCGGCGCGGTGCTCCTCGATCTGCTGCGCGCCGAGCGCGTGCCGCGTGTCACGCTCGACACCATCTTCCGTCAGGACCCGTCGGGCGACATCGCGCGCAACTGCCAGCTCGTCAACCGCGGCGCGCCGCCCGCGCACCTGCTGCGCCGCCCCGCCGACGTGCTCAAGCAGGCGCCGCCCGGCGCAAGGCCCGGCGGCTGCCTCTTCGTGCCGGCGGAGGACGAGGCGGCGGCGGCGGCGATCATCTCGGGCGATCTGCTGCGGTGGCTGCGCGACTCGGCGGGCTACGACCTCGAGAACGACCTGCAGGTCCTTGCGCCCGTCAAGCGAGGCGCCGCCGGCACTGAAAACCTCAACCGACTGCTCAAGCAGCAGCTCAACCCCGGAGGCGGAGGAGGCGGAGGAGGCGGAGGCGGCGGAGGCGGAGGAGGCGGAGGAGGCGGAGGAGGCGGAGGAGGCGGAGGCGGAGGCGGCGTCGACGCGTCGCAGCGGAGGGATGGCGTGGCGGCGGCGGCGGCGCCGGCGGCGGCGTTGGCGCACCCCGGCGTGAGCGTGGGCGACCACGTGATCCAGCTGACCAACGACTACGAGAGCAACGTCTTCAACGGCGACGTCGGCCGCGTCTCGGCCGTGCTGCTCGGCGGCCGCCGCTTCCGCGTTCGCTTCGAGAGCCGCGGCACGCTCACGTACGGCGCTGCGGCGCTGCCCGACGGCGGCGAGGCCGCGGCGTCGTCGCCGCTGCTCACGCCGGCGTCGCTCACCGCGCCAGAGGGGGAGGAGGCGGGGGCGGGGGCGGGGGCGGGTGACGGCGAGGGCTTCGAGGTCGAGTACACGCGCGGCGCGCTCGGCCGCGACATCACGCTGAGCTACGCTCTGACGGTGCACAAGGCGCAGGGCTCCGAGTACCCGGTGGTGGTGCTGCCGCTGCTGCCGCAGCACGGCATCATGCTCTACCGCAACCTGATGTACACCGGCTTCTCGCGCGCCAAGGAGCTGCTCGTCATCGTCGGCTCCGAGCGCGCCATCGCCACCGCCGTGAAGAACGACGCGCGGCAGCGGCGCCGCACGATGCTCACCGAGCGGATCGTCGACGACGCCGTGGCGCCGCCGTGCGTGCAGCACGAGTAGTGTGTCGACCAACTTGTAGCAATAAATGGAGCATTTGTGATTTCAAGCTCGAACTAAATTCTCGCACGACACGAACCAAATGGTAGGAGGAGTGGGTACACAGGTGTGGGGGTGGGGGAGTGAATTTTTTTATTAGATGTCTCTTGGAGGTTTGATAGATAGATTTATGGTATCACGACTGGGGCTACACTATCTCTATCTATCTATCTATCTATCTTGGAGGTTTGGACAGATTGTGTTCAACCACGGATCTCACCCATCCAACAACACCACTCACTCACTCTCACGAGGGCAGCAGAGAACAAACGTGAAAAAAAAATGCTGATTTTTACCAGATGTCTACATCAATCGTGGGTGGCCGCTCTCAAACTCACCTGACCACTGACGGAGTGTCACGATCCGAAGGCGGAACACGCTTGCCATTGAAGAGGAACAGGTTGGTTTGCGTAAG
>Ga0209713_10002944_pt1 | contig 10691 bp, 3 predicted proteins | sample ArcOceMetagenome_3_FD_187444 | JGI IMG/M metagenome (GOLD analysis project Ga0209713, IMG submission 187444) | Marine eukaryotic phytoplankton communities from Arctic Ocean - Arctic Ocean- Svalbard ARC20M Metagenome (SPAdes) (version 2) | ecosystem: Environmental > Aquatic > Marine > Oceanic...
CAGACCGCACCTCAGACACTTCAGCACTCCAACACTAATCAGCATCGTCGTGTGAGACCATGGTGGATACATGAATACACCATGGGATACAGCGACAGAGACATGGTGCAGTCACCCCCCCCCCACTGCTAAATTGAACACGCTTCGTGAGACACCCTCTCCTGATGCGTGCTACGGGTCGCAAACGTGTACGCGTCCGCCTGCGCACCGCCGCGTGCCAGTGAGCTCACAGGCCCGCCTTGGCCGCCTTCTCCGCCGCCTTCGTCAGCGTCCTCGCCTTGCCCTCGGCCGCCTTGGTCGCCGACGCCGACGCCTGCTCCGACTTCTTGAGCGCGGCGTCGCTCGCCTTCTCGGCGGCCGCCGTCGCGCGCGCCGCGGCCGCCTCGCCGTCGGCGCTCGCCTTGTCGGCCGCCTTCTTCTGCTTGGCTGCAAAGTCGGCCGCCTTGTCGGCCGCCGCCTCCGCCTTCTCCTGCGCCTTCTCGGCCTTCTCGAGCGCCTTGCCCGCCTCCTTCTTCTCCTGCTTGAGCGCCGCGATCTCCTCCTTGAGCTCGCCCTTGCGCCCGAAGTTGAGCACGAACGTCTTGTCGAGCTTGTCCTGCGCCGTGTCGATGTCGCTGCGCGCGCGCGCAATCTTCGCCTTGACGCCGCTCGCCTCGCGCTCCGCCGCCTTGAGCTCACTCGACGCCGCGCTCGCCGCCTTGGCGCCCTCGTCGTTGAGCGCGCGCGCCTTCGCCTCCGCCGCGCCGCGCAGCTCCGCGGCCTCCGCCTTGCCCTTGGACAGCAGCGACGCCGCCTCCGCCTTGCCGTTGGACAGCACGGACTCCGCCTCCTCCTCGCCCTCTGCCGTCGCCGCCTTTGCCTGCGCGTACAGCTCCGCCGACGACTCCGAACCGTCGAGCGCCGGTGCCGCCGGCTTCGGCGCCGCCCTGGGCGCGGCGACCGGCGCGGGCGCTGGCATCGGCGGCGGCGGCAGCGGCAGCGGCGGTGGCGGCGGCGGTGGCGGCGGCTCCGGAATCGACGGCAGCTCGACCTTGGGCAGGTCGGGCACCGACAGCTTGGGCACATCGGGCAGCTTGAACGACGGCTTCTCGAACTTGGGCGCGTCGGGAAGCTTGAACGCGGGCTTCTCGAACTTGGGAGCCTCGAATTTGGGAGCCTCGAACTTGGGAGCCTCGAATTTGGGAGCCTCGAACTTTGGCGCTGCGGGCGGCGCTGGTGCTGGCTTGGGTGGTGGCGGCGGTGGGCTGCCGGGCGTGTCCTCAAAGTAGGAGCTCAGGTCGATCGATTCGCTGGACTTCTTGCTGTACTTGGACTTGTAGTCCGTCTTCGCTGGCGCCTCGTCCTTGGCCTCCTTCTCCTGCTCAGCAGGCATGATGAACTCGTTCGGCTTGGAGCGATCCTTGTACCCAGAGAACTCCTTGCCAAAGCCGAGAACGTTCGCGGCCAGCATGTTGGTGGTCGGAAAGATGGAGGATGACGCCTCATCAGCCGCCGAGGCCGCCCTCAAGATGGAGGATGATGCCTCGCCGGCCACTGCGGCTGCCCTCACCTCGACGCTCACAGTGGCCGGCGGCAGCGGCGCATCGAGGCTGCACAAGACAGCTGCGCGTGAGGTGTGCGACAACCTAGCCTGGTTTGGCCTCAGATTTGGTGCAAAGGCCGAGCTGCCAGCCTGGAAGAGGAAGAGCATTCTCGGGAGTACTCGCAATTTCACTCTCCGCGCACGACGAAACTCATGCGTCAAGGGATAGGGGGTGAACCACATGCGCACGTTAAGCATGCGCAATCCCTCAGTCTCACTCATCACCGTGTCCGTCGTCGCTATCGCTGTGATCGCTGGACGTGGCGCTGGTCTCGTTGGCTGGCTTCGCCTTCTCCTTGAGGTGGATCACCGACGCCTTGCCGAGGTTGCAATCGGCGAGCGTCTGGTCGTTGCTCAGCACCTTGCCGGCGTGGATGAGCTCGATGAACTTGCCAGGAATGCCTCGCCACTCGGGCCTCTGCTTCCTGATGGTCTCCTTGAGAGCGCACACGTAGTCGGCCCTGTCGACGCTGACCGCGAAGGCGCTCGAGCAGAGCGGCTTGATCTGCACCTCGACGACGAGGCTGTTGCGCACCGCCTCCTCCTCGTGCGCCGCCCAGAAGCCATCGCCGTAGTCGACGAGCAGCTCGCCCTCCTCGTCGACGTTCCGCACGACCACCACGCGCACGCACACCTCGCCCGACGCGGCGTCGCGCCCAGTCTCGAAGCGGCAGTTGGGCGCGCTGTCGGCCGAGATCGAGCGGAAGTCGTTGAGGTAACGCGTCTCGTTGCCGTATTTGGCAGCGTCGATGAGCAGCTCCGCCCGCGAGAGCCCCGTGGCCCGTCGGTCGACCGCCATGACGTACTGCGAGCCGATGGCGTCGTCCGACTCCTTGGTGCGCGGCGACACGACGCCCGTGTAGCAGCCGATCACCTCGCCCCTCTCCACCGCCCGCGTCGCGAAGAGGCCGTGCGCGGCGGCACCGCCTGGATCGCTCGGGTCGACGCACGGGTGGTCCGCCGGCAGCCGCTGGATGCGCGCCGCCGCGAGTGGCATGCACGTCGCGTAGTCTAGCCGCAGCTTGTCGCCGTCGCTGATGCCACCCTTGCCGTCGTCGCCCCACAGCAAGAAGGGCGTGTACGTCACGCCGTCGCCGGGCCAGTCGTGCGGCGTCGCGCCCTCTTGCGACCCGCGCGGCGGCAAGGCGGAGCTCGCCTTGCCCTTGCCCTTGCTGGTGCTCGGCTGTGGCCGCGCTTGCTTCCTGCTCTGCGGCGAGTCCGGCTGCCCACTGCTGCTACCCGCCGGCCGCTTTCCTGCGCGGCCGGAGACAGGGGAGCCCACGCTGATGGAGGTGGAAGCCGCCGAAGACGAGGCGGCTGCAGATGGCTGCGCCGCGCGCAGCCCGTCGCGCTTCATGCCGGCCTTACGCGCCTCCTCGATCTCCGCGACGTGCAACGCGCGCTGCTTGCCGAAGATTGCGTCATCCATGCAGCAATCAATGGCCGCGTTCAGATCGACAGTGACGAGGACAGCTTCCCTGCGTCGCTGAGCATCGTCGGTGACGCCCAATAGCCCTAGGTCCTTGACCCTCTGCTCCTGTTCGTCGCTGAGCTGGGTCGTGTCTAGCTGGACGAGCTTCGGCATGAGTGCGCCGCGCGCTCACGTTTGCGCAACTCTTCAAACTTTTTTCGGGAGGGATTTTGAGGGGAGCGAATCTGGGTTATGGACTGTTTCGTTTGACAGCCTCCGGTGGAGTGCCCAGGTATACATAGGATAGCTCTGAATAAAGTTGTTTTCACCTGAAACTTTTTTTCAGATATAGAGTGTATTATCACTGACAATACGCAATACCGCTACCTAACCAGCTAAACACTAGCAGGGGCGCAGGGCGCAAGGCCCAGGAAGGGGGTGGACGGGTTGGCTACCGGCCGGTGGGGCCTGACGGGTCAGTCCCCCGGATCCCATGTCCGAATTTGTGTCCACTGGTGGACGCTCACCTCCCGGCTCGTGGCCGGGGTCGAGACTCGAGTGTTTCCATCTTCAAGTCGTGCTGCGCTTCGCGCCTGCCGGAGCAGGGCGGATGTTATCGCCTCTGGAGGCGTCTGAATCTGCACCCTTGCGGGGTACTTGCTGCGTAAAGCAGCAAGTTTTTCTCGATTTCTCAAACTTTGCGATTGATAGGCTGGCCCATGCTTTGTTGTGGTTGCGACACTCGGCTCCTCCCTGCCGCGCTTGGCGCCTCGCGACCTCTGGTCGACCCGCTGTCGCTGCGCCGACGGCCCGTCCTCCTCCGAATCCGGCTCGTCGTCGCTCGCCGCCTGGCCGCTCGCCGCCGCCAGGCTTCCGTCGCGCCCTCTACGCGGGCGCTTCGAGTTTCTCTTCTCCATGTCAAGGCGCTGTCGCCCGGTCATGTGCTGCGGCGCGCTCGCGCCGGGCTGCGCGCTGCCGTTCGTTGCTGCGTGGCTCGCGCCCGCGCCGGAAGCGTCCTGTCGGGCGCCGCCGGTGCTGACGTCGGCCGTCAGGTGGTGCAGCGTGGTGCTGCTGGCCACCATGATGGTGACCTGTCTACTGGGGTTGGCGGCCAGCAGCTGCTCTGCGTAGGCGAGTGCCTCGCCCACTGCCGCATGCTGCGCGACCTGCTCTGTGATCCGCGTGGGCGCGTGCGCCGGCGCGCTCGTGGCGTGCGTGCTCACCGACTGCACCGCTCCTCTCGCACGCAGGCGGAGGGATGCGGAGCCGTCGGCGGCCACGTCGCTCGCCTCGAGCGCGTACCCCGCTGCGTGCGCCTGGCGTCTCGTGGCCGGCACCACCGCGCCCGTGACGCGCACGTGCACGCCCGGCGGCGGAGCCGGCGGGCCCGGCCTCTGTCGGAAGAGGGCGAGGCGCGGCCCGTGCTTGCTGAAGGTGGCCATGCCCGACGTGATCCAGTGGTGCTGGAACTCGGCCATGGTGCCCCTCCCGTTCTGGCGCGTGGCGCCGTTCTCTGCCGCGTGGCGCGCCCTCAGGTGGATGAGGTCGAGCTGCCGCTGCGTCCGCCGCCGCACCTCGTGCAGCACGTGGTGTGCCGACGTCCGCCTCGGCTCGTACGGCGTCTTGGCGTGCATCGCGGCGTGCACGCGGTTCCGGGCGCGGTGGAGCTGGAGGAGCACGACGCCGTGCAGCAGGCGCCACGCCGCCTCGCGCTTCTCCGCCTCCTCCCGCGGCAGCCCGCGCATGCCCATGACCGTGACGAGCGGGTCGCTCACGTCGAGCTCCTCCCCCGTCGTGCGCAGCCACTCCTTGGCGATGGCGCGCCACACCTTGTGTGCCAGCTCGGGGCAGTCGTGGTGCTCGTGCTGAGCGGTCTCTTCGACGCGGCGCCCCCTCTTCAGGCACGCCGCGCACAGGGCCATGTCGCCCTTACACTTCTTCGCCCCCTGCGTGTGACCGTGATGTGCGGTGATCTGCAGGTGGAGCCGCTCCTCGCACGGGATCGCCCAGTGCGAGAGGCCCTCGGCGATGGTGGCGATGCGACGCTCGCGTTCCTCGTCGGTGAGCCCCGCCACCATGCCCTCGAACCGCCCACCCTGCGCGAAGACGCGCGGGTCGACCGCCCGCTGCGCGGTGAAGGTGAGGCGAGCGTCGCGTGCTCTGGCCCCCTCGACGCAGGTGGTCAAGTGCCGCGTCTTCCCGAGCCGCGTCTCCCACTCGAGCAGCCGCGCGTCGACGACGGGCGGCGCGCCCGGCGGCGCGAGGAGCTGCTGGCGGAAGTCGGTGGCGATGGCGCTGTCGAGCATGCGCGGGGTGCCCTGCGGCAGCTCGGGCTGCGCCTGCGGCATGTCGTCGTCGTCGCTGCCGCTGTCGGCGTTGCCCTGGCTGTTCGCGCAGCTGTCGCACTCGGACCAGTCGACGTCGACGGTCGTCCTGACGTGGCAGCGGCTCGAGAGGGCGCGCAGCGCCGGGAGGCGCCGCCGCTCCGTCGTGGCCGTGATCCAACCCGTGTGGGGCTGCTGGATGTACACCGTGGCGGGTACACCTGTCGGCGTCTCACCCTCGGCATCTCGGCTGGTGGCGCTCCTCCCAGCCCGCAGCAGCGTGCCATCGCTCTGCGCCCACCACTCACCGCCCTTCACCCTCTTCGGTGGCTTCTTTCTGAGGGTGTCCTCCCACTGGCTCAGGTCGTCTCGGAGCGCCTTGAGGCGCTTTGTGATGTTGCCCTTGCTCGGCACGAGGCCGAGGAGGGCGGGGTACTTTGCGAGGAGTGCGCCGGTGCGCATGACCCCCCCGCGCGTGTCGAGCACGTGCGCCACTCGCGTGACGCCCACTGCGGCCCACTGCAGCATCTCCTCCTCCTCCTCACGCGTGGCGCGTCGCTCCATCGGCTCGGCAGCCAGGAGCGGGTTGAAGAAGAGCAGCTGCCGCCGCAGGTCGTCGGCCGACATGGCCTCGCGGCGCTCGGCCGTTGGCTCGCCCGCTCCGGCAGCTCGCTGCTCCGGCTCCCGGTACCGGAGGGGCGGGAGGGCGCCGAGGGCGCGGAAGGCCTGGCGCACCTCGCCGGTCACGTCGCTCGGCGGCAGCTGCGCTACCCGGTCAAAGGAGAGGTTCAGGCTGAGCATCTCTCTCCCCGCGCCCAGCTCGGGGTAGCCGAGGCGGGCCGCCTGCGCCATGTAGTGCTTGTATGGCCGCTGCTCGGGGCACGCAAGCGTGCTGAGGAGCGGCTGTAGCCACGCCGCCTCCATGTACGATTTGACATCCAGGAGGCCGATCCCGAAGCTCGAGCGCGGCTGGCGCGCCTCGGCGGCGGCGATGGCGTGTCTGCGGCCGAGGACCAGGCTGTCGGCCGCCTTCTGGACTCGCTCGAGGGTCGAGTCGATGGTCTTCTGCGAGTGGGGCACCGTGAACATCAGCGCGGCCTTCGCCACGCCCATGATCTTGCCGGACGCCTGCGCGAGGCGGCCGCGGCTGGCGTACGGCAGCGCCGAGACGAGGTGTGCGTCGCTGGCGTGCTTCGCCCGCCGCGCCGTGGCATCCCACGTCGCCGCCGTGCCCGCCTCGCCGCCCAGCAGGACGCCGTGCCACTTCTCCGGGAGGTTGGCCCCCTCCTTCGACACGTCGTGCACCTGCCCGGGCGTGACGCCGCGCCCGCGCAGCAGCCGGGCGGCCGTGGTGCCGCCGCCCAGGTCGAAGTCGCGGTGCCGGCCGAGGAGGAGGAGCAGCGTCTTGTCCACGTTCATCTTGTGGTTCGAGAAGGCCTCGAAGCGCGAGAGCGTCCGCAGCAGCGGTGCCACCGACGCCGGCGAGCGGAGGCAGACCATCGTGTCGTCGACCAGGCCCCTCTCCTTGACGGTCGCCGTGGCGGCCGCCGTGGTCGGGTCCTGGCCGTCGTGTCCTGGGATGGGGATGCCATCTACTTCGTCGTTTTCTCTTATCATTTTTAGCTGTACCTCCTGCACTAGCAGGTACAGTAGTGGGGAGAGCGGACACCCTTGCTTCACCCCCGACGTCTGCTCGAAGGTGGGGCCGATCTCGCCGTTCGTCTTGACCGACGTGTTGGCGGCGCGGTACAACGTGCGCACCGCGCCCACCAGCTCGCTGGGCAGGTTGAAGGCCTCGAGTGTCTTGAACATGAAGTCATGCTGCACTCTGTCGAAGGCCTTCTCGTTGTCGAGGAAGAGGATAAGGCCTCCGTCCTCCGAGCGTCGCTCGTTGATGTCTCGCACCGTGCTGCGCACGAGCAGGATGTTCTCGTCGTACTTGCGTCCTGGGTAGAAGCCCGTTTGAGCGTCACCGACCAGGAAGGCGATCGCCTTGTTGAGCCGCTGGGCGATACACTTGGTGAGGATCCTGTACTCCATCGTCGTGACGCTGATGGGGCGATACCTCTTGGCCTCGTGGCGAAAGCCTTTGTCCTTGAAGATGGGCGAGAGGATGGTCTGCCGCATCGTCTCGGAGAGCCGTCCCTTACGGAGCAGCTCCGAGTATAGCCGGCGCAGCAGCGGCGCCATCTCCTCGCGATGGCTCATGTAGAGCGCGAGCGGCATGCTATCCGTGCCCGGCGTGCTGTTGGCAGCCAGATCTGCAATCGCAACTTTAATGTTTTCAGCATCAATGATTTGCTCGATTGAGAGTGCGTCTAGCACGCGCTGCGGCAGCTTGCCTGCGGTGTCGCGCTGCAGCTTGGCTAGGACCTCATCTCTGTCTAGCGCCGCCTCTGCCGACGGCTCGACCTTGCCCTGCATGAAGCCGCTCCAGTACCTGGTGCTGGCGTCGGCGACGGCCTTCTGCGTGGTGTGCTGCACGGGAGGCGACTCCGACTCGTGCGGCTTCGGCCCGTCCGGCACGTCCAGCCGTGTCACTGGCGTGGGCTTCGTGACGATCCGCGCGGCCTTGCCGGCGCCCTCGGCCTCGCGCTGCGCCTCCAGCTCCTCCTCGGCATCTCGTGCCCGTCGTGCTGTGTGCCCGACTGCCTGCAGCTGTCGACACCTGCGCTTGAGCGCCGACTCCGTCGCGTCGAGCCGCTGGCCCGGCTGGAGGCCGTCCAGCGTGGCGCGGAGCCGCTTGATGACGCTCAGCAGCTTCGCCTTCTTCTTCCCGTTCTGGCGCGCGAGGCGGCGCTGGCGCTGCACGCACGTCTCGAGCAGCTCGGTGTGCAGGCGGTCGAAGGCTGTCTCGCAGGCGTGGCTCTCGTCGCCCGCGCCGCCGCCCCCGCACGCGCCCCACATGGTGTGCAGGCGCTCGCTCACCCACCGCCGCATCTCGCGCGAATACAGGGTGGCGACTCTGATCATCGGCTTGGCAGGCGGCGCGCGGAACGTCGTCGGCCTGTACACCACCTGGACCATGTCATGGTCCGGTACCTTGTATCGCTCGCGGCGATCTCTGGTGCGCACATAGCTGAAGCCCAGCAGCTCCTTTTCCACGTGCTTCAGCGCCACCACGCCCTTGTCGCCCTGCAGGTGCGAGGGCGGCGCGAACCACTTGTCAAGGTGGCGGCGGCTGCCGGCCTTGCCGTGCGTGTACCTCCTTCCGAGGGGGTGCTGCGTGCGGTAGAGATCGACTGCGCCGCCCATGAGCTGGTTCAGACGATCGAGCGCGGCGACGGCGTCGGGGCCGGGCACGACTCGCTGCGCCAGCTCATCGTCTTCGGCCTGCAGCGTGAGGTTGAGATCACCCGCCCACAGCCAGCGAGCGTTCGCCCAAGCCGCTCCGTGCGCACTCTGCTGATGCTCGGCGATGGCCGCGCCGAGACCGGCCGTCAGGTCGTCGAGGAAGGGCACGCGACTGCTGTCCCTCCCGTCGGCCGGCAGGTGGGCGGCGAGGATGATGACCGGGTGGTCTACGATCATGAGGGCGACCGCGGCCGCTTTGCCGTCGGGCTTGGCGTACACGAGGCCCTCGCCCGGCTTCGATGGGATAGTAGAGCGTACTATGAATAGCGTTCCCGTCCCGTTTTGATTCTTTGTGCCGGCTACGTTGGCTGCTCCCCACACTCTGTGGCCCTTCGGCTGGTAGCGCTGGCGGAGGCCCTCGATGTCCGCCTCCGTGTTGCCTGCCTCGCTCACCGCCGTAATATCGTTGTACTGCAGGGCGACGTCTCGCACGAAGGCGCGCGCCGCGCCCGGCTCGCCAAGCCCCTGCATGTTGGCGTACCCAAGGGTGGCGTCGCCGAGGCACGGCTGGCTGCCCGCGCCGTCGCGGTACGTGTGCTGCTGCTTTGGCGGCGGTTTCGGTATCGCCGGGCCCTGCGGCATCGGCGGGCCCGCGGCGGTGTCGTCTCCGACCACGAAAGGCTGCGTGATGATGTGCGGTCCTGCCTGGTCGCCCCGCGCCAAATGCGCCGGGTGCCGGCCCTTTAGGCGGGCGTCGCACGAGCCGCAGATCCAGCGTGCGTCTGGGGATGCGCCCCGTCCCGGCTTCGGCCCTCCGCAGTTGACCCACTTTGTGGTGCCCTCCGACCCACACTTTGGGCATTTCGGCTTGATCTCTCTTGCGGCCCAGTGTTTGCGCCACGTGGTGCGGAGTGGGCAGAACACAAACTTGGTCCCGTCTAGCTGTCCCCACACTGCGGTGGCGAGCCCCATCGGGAAGCGCGGGCAGGGCGGGACCGCCTCGGTCGTCTCGACCTTGGCGCAGTACCACCCGGGCCCGTGCGGGCCACCTGCGGAGCAGAAGGCGATGTGCTCCCCATCTCTCGGCGCCGACGGGTGGATCAGCGCCTTGGGGCGCTTCGCCGCCGCCGGGGCGGCGGCTGCGGCTCCGTTGCCGTGGAGTGCGTGGATGAGGTGGTTCCACGCGCGGTGCGTGAGCCCCCACGTGTAGGGCTGCGGCTGCAGCATCAGCGCGGCGAGCGTCGCCAGAGCGAGCAGTAGGCAGAGCCACAACCACCCCCCGGAGGGGCGTGGAGGTGTGGGTGTAGAGTGATGTCCACAAAAAAAGCGTGTGCGTGGCCGGTGCAGCCCCTCCACTAACGGCGTGATAGCCGCGTGGCCCCTATGAAAATTATCTTCGGGCGTGGGGGAGTCGCTCCGGCGTCGCGCCGTCTCTCGGAGGGCAGCTGGAGGTGGCGCCGGCCAGGGGCTGGCGAGCTCCCGGCTGACCGCCTCCACGTGGGCCTGCGACGCGCACGCCGTGACGAGCAGCGTCACCACGACGCTCAGCCGACACGGCTCGCCCCGTCGCGCGTCTCCTCGCGGGCAGCTCGCGCGCCGTGGGCGTCGTCGGCAGCCGCGTCGCCCTCGAGCTCGCCGTCGTCGGTGGTGGAGACGGGAGCGGCGGCGAGCGCGCGGTCGTCGTCGCCTCGTCCTGCGTCGGGCCGCGGTTGAGCCCAGCATGCCGTCGTTCTGCCGTGAGGCGCTTGCCCTAGGGCGTTCTTGACCAGCTCGGAGCCGGTGGTTGTGCCTGCTGGCGGCCGCAGAGGTCTGCCCTGGTTCAACTATGCCAGCCGTGAGCTGATCAGCAACCGCGGGAGACGATGCGTCATCACCAGAGGTCTTCCTCTTCGTGCCGTAGCTGTCGGCCTCCTCCAGTCGTCGTTGTTGTTGGAGTCGTCGACCGGCGGCGGGCCGGAGCGGCGTACCCGGGGGCGGAGCTGGCAGCACACGCTCCGCCCCCATCTCTCGGGTCGCGACGGCCGCGGTGCGCATGGATGCGCCAGCAATCAAAACTAACTTCCCACTCCATGATGACGAG
>Ga0209713_10002945_pt1 | contig 10690 bp, 7 predicted proteins | sample ArcOceMetagenome_3_FD_187444 | JGI IMG/M metagenome (GOLD analysis project Ga0209713, IMG submission 187444) | Marine eukaryotic phytoplankton communities from Arctic Ocean - Arctic Ocean- Svalbard ARC20M Metagenome (SPAdes) (version 2) | ecosystem: Environmental > Aquatic > Marine > Oceanic...
GGTGGAGGAGTAAAGCACGCTGTTACGCCTAATTTTATTGTAGGTTTAGAAGTAGGATGGCGAAAAACTTTTACAGATTACTTAGATGATGTAAGCACGCTGTACCCAGATATGACAGGTGGAGGAGGCGAAGCCAGCTTATTAACCGATAGGTCGTGGGAAGTATCAGAAAATAACAAGCAGTTAGCAAATACAGGGGATCAACGAGGAGACCCAAATCTTAAAGATTGGTATTTTCAAACTGCATTCACCATATCATATCGTTTTACTCCGATCAAATGTCCTTTCTAAAATAGACCAAGTATTGAGCAAAGAAAAAATAGATAAAAATCGATTACCCAAACACATAGCTATCATAATGGATGGCAATGGTAGATGGGCAAAAGAGAAAGGAAAGTTTAGAATTTTTGGCCACCAAAATGGGGTGAAAGCTGTCCGTGAAGTATCAGAAGGTTGTGCAGAGTTAGGTGTAGAGTGTCTTACGCTATATGCTTTTAGCACAGAAAACTGGAACAGACCTAAGATAGAAGTCAATGCTCTAATGACATTGCTAGTAAAAACCATCAAAGGGGAGACAGATACGCTCATGAAGAATGGCATAAAGCTAGATGCCATAGGGGACAGAAGTACGTTGCCAGTGGATTGCCTTAGAGAACTAGACGAGGCTATGGAGGCCACTAAAGATAATACCCGAATGACGTTGATACTTGCTCTAAGCTACAGTGCCAAGTGGGATATAGTAAATGCAACTCGCATCATAGCTCAGAAAGCAGCAAGCGGCGAGATAAGTATAGATGAGGTAAATGAAGATCTCATCAATAAAACACTAACAACACATAAATATCCGCATCCGGAACTTATGATAAGAACTAGCGGAGAATTAAGAATAAGTAATTTTTTACTATGGGAGATAGCCTATAGTGAATTGTATTTTACCACAGTATTGTGGCCCGATTACAGAAAAGAACATTTATACGAAGCTATTTTAGATTTTCAAAGTAGAGAGAGAAGGTTTGGTAAAACGAGTGAGCAATTAGCTTAAAAGAAAAGAATGAAAAGAATAGCAGTGATTTTATTGGTAGCGTGTGGACTTATGTCGTACGGCCAAGTAGACAGAATAAATACCGTAATAATAGACTATAGCAATCCGCAAAAGTTTGAAATAGGAGGGATATCTGTAAGTGGAAACACATTTACAGACAGCAAAATAGTAATACTTATGTCTGGCCTCAGTGTAGGACAAACGATTACTTTGCCTGGTGACGAGACCAGAATAGCGATAGACAGAATGTGGCGTCAGAGCCTTTTTAGTGACATAGAGATAGGGATAGAAAAAACTGAAGGTACTCAACTGTTCTTGAATATTGATGTAAAGGAGCGTCCTAGATTATCTAAGTATTCCATCAAAGGACTTAGAAAAGGGGAGACGAATAATATCAGAGATGAAATTACGCTCAAAAAGAATCAATTAATAACTGAAGATTTAATAAATAGAACTAGAAGAGAGATAGAAAATTATTTCTTTGATAAGGGCTATTATGGGGTTAAGACTACTTTTTCTAAAGAAGAGGATAAGGAAAAACCAAATTTTGAGATGCTAAGAATTGATATTAAAAGAGGAAAGAAGATTAAAGTTTACAATGTTGTTTTTGAAGGCAATGAGAGTATAGAAGACAAGAAACTACGTAAGCTCATCAAACCAAAGAGAACATATAAAAAATGGAATCCATTTGCCTCTTCTAAATTTGTAGAAGCTACGTATGAAGAGGCCAGGCCAGCTATTATTCAAAAATATAGCTCTTTGGGCTACAGAGATGCACACTTAGTTTATGACTCTATCATCAGAAAAGATGAAAAGTTTGTCATCATTAAAATTATAATAGATGAAGGTAAGAAGTACTACTTTAGAAATATTACTTGGATAGGAAATACGAAATACAGAACCTCTTTACTAGACACACTTCTAGGTATAAGTAAAGGGGAAATATATGACCAGTCTCGCTTAGAAAGTAAACTCTTTATGAGTGAAAACGGATTTGATATCTCTAGTCTATATATGGATGATGGATACTTATTCTTTAATGTGAATCCCGTAGAAGTCTTAGTAGAAAATGATAGTATAGACTTGGAAATGAGGATATATGAAGGGAAACAAGCTACTGTAAATAGAGTCACTATAGTAGGGAATGATAAGACGAGTGATTTTGTGGCTCTACGTGTAATACGGACGCGACCAGGAGACAAGTTTAGCCGTAGCGATATACAACGTAGTATGCGTGAGCTTGCTACTTTAGGATTTTTCGATCCTGAGGGACTGGATGTGAATCCTGTGCCAAATCCGCAGAATGGAACTGTAGACATAGAGTATACAGTAGTAGAAAAGCCAAGTGACCAGATAGAAGCATCTGGAGGCTGGGGTGGTTTCGGTGGTTTTGTGGGTACACTAGGACTTACACTCAACAATTTTAGTTCACGAAAAATGTTTCAAAAAGGAGGTTGGGATCCGATCCCATCTGGTGATGGTCAGAAACTTTCTATAAGAGCACAGAGTAATGGACCTCAATTTCAAGGATACAACTTCTCATTTACTGAGCCTTGGTTAGGGGGTAAAAAGCCTAATTCATTAAGCGTTAGTTTATTCCATAATATCCAGTCTACCTTTCAATTTACTAAGGATAGACCTAAGTTTACAACTACAGGAGGTAGCATCTCTTTTGGTAAACAATTGAAATTCCCAGATGATTATTTTTCTTTCAGTACTTCTGTAACGTACCAAAGGTATGGACTAAATGACTGGGCAAACTTCGGATCTGCAGAGCTTGGGTTTACTAATGGTAGTGCGAATAACTTGAGTTTTACCACTACCATTGGACGTAACAGTACTAATCACCCGATCTATCCTACAGAGGGTAGCTCATTTAGTGCTAGCATACAGTTTACTCCACCATATTCTCTTATCAATTCAAAGAAAGATTATGCTGCATTACCAGCAGCGGAAAAGTTTAAATGGGTAGAGCTAGTGAAAACTAAGTTCTCGGGTCAATGGTTCTTAGGTTTTCCTGCTAACGCAAAAAGACAATTTGTAATATCGCCAAGTTATAAGTTTGGGGCGGTTACAGCTTGGAATAGCGACATAGGCGACTCACCATTTGAGCAATTTAGAGTAGGTGGTAGTGGCTTGTCTAACTTTGTATTATATGGTACAGAAATAGTGTCTCAAAGAGGGTATGACGAAGGAAGAATAAGTGACCCTGTACAAGGTCAAGGAGGTATGCCAATATTTACCAAATACACCTTAGAAGCAAGGTATCCACTTACCGTGGGTCAGTCTTCTACTATATTCGCTCAGACATTTTTAGAAGCAGGAAACGCATTTCAAAGTTTCGAAGAATTTAATCCTTTTGATGTGAAGAGAGCAGCAGGAGTTGGTGTTCGATTATTCTTACCTATGTTTGGTCTGCTAGGAGTAGATTATGCTTGGGCTATGGATCCAGGAAGATATGACCAAAAAGGTCAATTTCACTTCTTCATAGGTCAGCAGTTTTAATTCTGTACGGCGAAGCCAATAAGTTGGCATCCTTCTCATTTCAGTACTACCGAAATGAGAATTTGTAGTATTCTAATTGTTTTTCTAAGTCTATTGTCTTTTGGGCAAGATACTATTGTACAAATGAGACTATATCAGCTTTCTTGCCATCGGAGCTATCCTCATCCTTCTTCTTGAATAAACCCCTGTAAGTATTCTGTTTTGAGTAACGGGCATATTTTATATCGCTCGTCTTTAGTATCTTGATAGAGAGCCTCCAAAGTTTCGTATACATTATCTAGTCCTATTTCTTTGCTCCATTCAAATGGCCCTTTAGGATATGCTGTGCCTAGTTTCATACCTAAGTCTATGTCTTCTCGGCTGGCTGTGCCTTCTTGTACAGTAAAGTAGGCTTCATTTATTATCATACATACTATACGCGGAGTCACTAATCCTACTCTGCTGGCTACAAAGCGTGTTTCTAAGCCTAAAGCTGAGAGTAACGTACTGGCAATTGCTTTATGCTCTTCTGTTAATGCACAGACTTCTAAAAGCGGTCTGTTGATGAAGGTAGGTAAAGCATTCATCCCTATAATCGGGCAAGTGGGCATTTGTCCTGCTTCTGCTAGTAATTCTTCTAATTGCACTTTGACAGCACCCAAAATAATTAGCTTGCCTTCTAGTTCTAAATAATACTGAATCTGCTCAGGTGTATCATCAAAATCTAAATCAAATATGATATCATAGCTATCTATTTCGTTAATATTGAAGGATAAAATGGGATTATCCGATATCAGTTCTCTTAGTTCAATAATCTGATTGGGTTGACCTTTAGCTGCTATAATCATGTACTAGCAAAGGTATGGCATCCAAGTAAAAACGTAAAGTAATAGAAATAAATAATGAGTAAGAAAATAATCAGTACGTCAAATGCCCCTGCGGCCATAGGACCTTATAGCCAAGCTGTGCTTGCTGGCGATACACTTTATTGCAGTGGGCAGATAGCTCTAAACCCAGCTACAGGGGAGTTGGTAATGGATAGTATAACTGCAGAAACAGAGCAAGTTATGACCAATGTAGCGGCAGTTCTAAGGGCTGCAGATATGGATTTTACTCATATAGTGAAGTGCAGTATTTTTATGAGTAGTATGGAGCACTATGCAGCTGTCAATGCTGTGTATGCTAAGTATTTTAGCTCAGACCCGCCAGCACGCGAGGCGGTAGCAGTAAAAACATTGCCTAAGGAAGTTAACTTAGAAATAAGTGTGATAGCAGTTAGGTAGGAAGAGTAGGTTGGTGATTGCTATTTTATTTTGAAGTATTCTTATACAGTTGGTGTGCCGTTTTTATTATTTTTATTTTCTACATTTTTTAACCAAAGCGGTTGTTGAAGAATCAATTTTCTCTCTTCTTTAAAGTTATACTTATCAATAGTGTCTTGATAGACTTGAAAATCAGTGTAATGGATTGCTAATGGAGACTCTGAAAAAGAACCGCTAATAGACGGACAAGTTATCTCTTGTCTATATTAGTGTTCTCATTTTATCAAATATAACCTCTTCTAAAAATTTGGAACTTGTATCTTATACTACATTATCACTTAGCTATAATCGGCAGGGTGCTTTTTTCGACCATAAGCCATCAGATTATTTAAGCTTGTGTCTTGCTGTGCATATGAAGTAGCATTTTTATAAACAAAAAGACCCAACCGAAGTTGAGTCTTTTTTAAAGTGGTGTGGGGCGGGATCGAACCGCCGACACAAGGATTTTCAGTCCTTTGCTCTACCAACTGAGCTACCGCACCTCCTTACTTTATCTCTAAAGCGGCTGCAAAAATAAGCCTATTCTTGACTTTAGGAAACAAAACTACTGTAGATATTTAAAATATGTCTAAGAGCCGAATTGTTCTACTTTTGAAACCAACAGAAATGCAGTATATAGAACAAATACTTTTCGTTATTGTGCTAGGAGTAGCAGTCTATTTCTTCGCTCAAAAAATCATAAAAGTACGTCGAAATATTTTCCTTGGGAAAAAGGAAAAAATTAATGATAGGAAACCTGAGCGATGGAAAATGATGACCAAAGTGGCTCTGGGCCAAAGTAAAATGGTCGTAAGACCCGTTGCTGGCTTTTTTCACATTCTTATTTATGTAGGCTTTGTACTTATCAATATAGAAGTACTTGAGATTTTAATAGATGGAGTTTTTGGAACACATAGAGTACTGTCTTTTCTAGGTCCAGTTTATGATGCTGCAATAGGTTTCTTCGAAATTTTGGCTGCACTTGTCTTTATTGCTTGTGTGGTTTTCTTAGGACGAAGATTCATATCTAAGATTCCTCGTTTTCATTCTAAAGAGATGAAAGGTTGGGCGACTCAAGATGCTACGTATATTCTATTAATAGAGATAGTACTGATGGTGGCTTTACTTAAAATGAATGCTGTAGACCAAGTCCTTCAAAGCCAAGGAGCAGATCACTATGTGGATGCAGGTAGTTTTCCTATTTCTCAATTTCTTAAAGGATTTTTTGATGGATATTCTACTTCTACATTAATAGTGATGGAGCGTGTGTTTTGGTGGTTTCATATCTTAGGGATATTATTATTCTTAAATTATGTTCCGTATAGTAAGCACCTTCACATATTTTTAGCTTTTCCTAATACATGGTACAGTAGGCTAAAGTCAGCTGGTGAGTTTGCTAATATGCCAGAAATCACTAATGAGGTAAACCTGATGCTTGATCCAAGTAAAGCAGATCCTAATATGCCACCGCCAGATAAATTTGGGGTAAGTGATGTTACTGATCTTAGTTGGACCAGTATTATGGGAGCCTATGCTTGTACAGAATGCGGTAGATGTACTAGTGCGTGCCCTGCGAATATTACGGGTAAAGAGCTGAGTCCACGTAAAATAATGATGGATACACGTGCTAGAGCAGAAGAACTAGGCAATGCCAAAGATGAGCAGGGACCTGACTATCACGATGGTAAATCGCTGCACGATCTTATCTCGCAAGAAGAGTTGCTTGCCTGTACCACGTGCAATGCATGTGTAGAGGTTTGCCCAATAAATATAAATCCACTTGAAATAATTTTTGGTATGCGACAGTACCAAACACTTGAGAAATCAGCTATGCCTAGCGAATGGGCTATGATGAATAGTAACATAGAAAACAACCAAGCACCTTGGCAATTTTCGCCCAGCGACCGAGCTAATTGGACGAAGAATATAAATTAAGAAGCAACAACCTGCATCTTTGTTTCGTCTTATTCATATGCCGAAAACTAGTATAACTCTTTGTGCTCTCATCTTCTTTTGCTTTCATGTAAAAGCACAGTCTTACTCCGTCTCTGGTCACCTAGCGGATAGTACTGGAGTGGCAGTTCCGTATGCTAGTTTAGCTCTAGCCGACAAGGTAGATACCAATACCCTGCAATTTACTGTGGCAAGTGAAAGCGGATATTATACCCTTAAGAATGTAGAGCCAAATGACTACTACATAGTAGTAGCTTGTGTGGGTTATGAAGTGAAATATGTCCCTATTTCTGTAACTAAGAATAAAGCCAATTTTGATATAGAGATGATATCTGCGGCTATATCTATGAAAGAGGTAATGGTACAAGCTCGCAAAATTCCTATCTTAATGAATGGAGATACGGTGGTGTATAACAGCAGTAGTTTCAAAACACAGTCTAATGCGACCGTAGAAGATTTAATGAAAAAGTTGCCAGGGGTGCAAGTGGGCAAGGACGGTACATTGACAGCGGAAGGTGAAAAAGTAACTAAGGTACTAATTAATGGGAAGGAGTTTTTTGGAGGTAATGTAGAGGCAGCAACTAAAAATCTGGATGCTGATTTAGTAGATAAAATTGAGGTTATAGATAAGAAAACAGACGAAGATGAGTTCACAGATGGGGACTCTAAAGAGACCGAAAAGGTGATTAACCTAGTACTCAAAGAGAAGCATTCGAATGGATATTTTGGCAAGATAAGAGGCGGATATGGTACTAGTGAGGTGTATGATGTGCACGGTAATATAAACTTCTTTAGAGATGCAACACAGCTTTCACTTATCGGAGGATTGAATAATATAAGTAAGCGACTCTATGGATGGCGAGACATGCAAACGCTCAACTCTTTTTCTATTAATCCTATGAATAATTGGAACTCTTACACATCTAGGGGCTCAGGAGTAAGCAGCAATACAGGAATCGGTGCCAATCTTCACTTTGAACCGTTAGAAAAGGTGAAAGTAGACCTAAGCTATATCGTGACAGACATAGAGACGGTGGATACTAGCCTGTATAATTCTGAAGTATATCTCCCTACCAATACCTTGTTTAGCGAGTCGCGAGGGTTTTCATTAATACAAGATCAAAATCATAAAGTCAGTTCTAAAATTGAGTTTGAACCAGACACTCTCAATAGAATTGTCGCTAGGTTTCAATATGAAACACTAGCGAATGATAGGAATAGTACTAATCTGACATTTAATTATAGAGACTCTAGTCAAAATGTGCTCAACTCTGGTGTCAGCGAAGTGAACTCTGGCAAACAAAATAGCAAACTGGCTTCCAAAATTCACTGGACACGCAAAGCAAAGAAAAACTCAAAAAACTACTTTTTGGGTTCTGTATATTATGGTAATTCCTTTGTAAACCAGGGAGAGGGTAACTACTTCAATACCGTAAGTAACACATTACTAAAATTTCCTCAAAATGAAGCACCTCTTATTAGAACAGACTTAGCTACAGATGAACAAACATTTGCCACTACGTCAGCATTCCATTTAGAGATATCTAAAAAATTTAGTATCCAACCAGGTGTTAATTGGATGGGTAGCACGTATAGTCATGATTTTCAGTGGAAACCAAACAACGCACCGCTTCTAGAGTCTAATAGTCCTAGCGGAAACGTACGCTCAGATAACCTGGAGTATTTTATGCATTTCATTTTTAAGATTGACTCATTTACTACTTTGCGGGTGGTGCCAGAGGTTAATCAAATGATAGAAAAAAGAAGCTTTAGTACGGATACTTTGCAAGAGTTTAGTTTTAATAAATACTACTTCATACCTTTTGTATTTGTGCAATCTAGTAAGCCTCATAAGTACAATTTATATGCACATTTAAGAGCTAACGTAGAGCGACCGCAGACTGCTCAGCTACTTCCAGTGGTCAATACTACAGATCCTTACAATACAATTGTTGGGAATATCCAGCTTAAAAACTTTATCCGTTATTCTGGCTATATGAACTATAGGAAGTTGTTTGGACTCGGTAAATTTATATCGCTTAATAGCTGGAATACACATACCTTAAATCCGGTAGTATCTAAGCTAAGTGTAGACGAATTTAATTACTCCACACGGGAGATACTCAATTATAAAAATGTTACACAGACGTCTCAGACACTATCAGTGCAATGGCCATTTAAGCCACTCAAAGCTTCTATTTCGGGTGAGCTAGGTTATGAGTGGAGTCAATCTTTTCAGATACAAAATGAGGTAGACTTAGAGCAGATAAATTCTAGTACATCTGTAGGGACAGAGCTACAGTGGAATGAATTTGATAAATGGAGTATGTCGTTAGGTGTTGACATGACGTGGAACAGAGGAAGCATAGGTGGTCAAAGCAATAATAAATTTACAAATCAATCCTACTATGCCGAATTGGTATTGAATCCTATAAAAAGGCTAGAGTGGAGTGCAGAGTTAGATATGGAAGTGTACGGTGCTAGTGCCGCTGCAGGTGCTCAGAGCATCCCAATATTAACTAGTCAGCTGAGCTATAGTATGGATAGCTCAGATAGATGGAGCATAGGATTAAAGGCATTTGATATTTTAGACCAAAACCAGAATCTTTGGAGATACTGGACGGCAAATAGATTTATTCAGAGCCAAAATCTAGCAGTTAGACGTTATGTTATGTTCACAGTAAGATATAAAATAAAAAAACCAACTCCCAAAAAGAACAAACAAAGTAGTATCTCAAAAGAGTAAAAAAGACTCAGTTTTTTTATACCTTGCGAAGGTATATGAGTGAACAAATACACGTACCTACAGTAGCAGAGTTAGTAGCAAAAGGAGAAAAAGCAGATATCCTATTTTGGGTAGGATGTGCAGGAAGTTTTGATGAGCGAGCTCAAAAAATAACCAAAGCATTTGTTAAAATACTGCATAACGTAGGACTAAATTATGCCATACTGGGTACAGAAGAAAGCTGTACCGGTGACCCTGCTAAGCGAGCAGGAAATGAGTTTCTTTTTCAAATGCAGGCTATGGCAAATATTGCTACGCTCAATGCATACGATATTACTAAAATAGTGACCACATGTCCGCATTGTTTCAATACTATAAAAAATGAATACCCAAGTCTTGGCGGTAAGTATGAGGTGATACATCACACTCAGCTACTGCAAGAACTTATAGATGAAGGTAAATTGACTTTTGGTGCAGATCCTTTCAAAGGTAAAAAAATCACCTATCATGATAGTTGTTACATAGGTAGAGCAAATGGTATATATGATGCTCCAAGACGAATATTGGAGGCTATGGATGCCGAGCTAGTAGAGATGAAACGCTGCGGTAAAAACGGTTTATGCTGTGGTGCAGGTGGAGCACAGATGTTTAAAGAAGCCGAAAATGGGACTAAAGAAATAAATATTGAACGTACCGAAGAAGCTATAGAAACAGGAGCTAGTATAATATCTGCTAACTGTCCTTTCTGTACTACTATGATGGGTGACGGCGTGAAACATGCCAATAAAGAAGGTGAAGTAGAGGTGCTAGATATTGCAGAGCTTGTTGCTCAAGCCAAAGATCTATAGAGATGACTCGACTAAGAAAGTTTGGTTGGGTTATACCCGTTTTATTCTTTCTATTCAATATTATTCTTAGAGCTTTTGGAATAGAGGTTAATAGCTTAGCAGGTGATGAACCTTATAGTGTTTACTTCGCTCAGATGGATATCTCTGATATTCTAAGGCATATGCGACCAGGTAACAATCCACCTTTGTATGAGCTGTTTCTGCATTTTTGGGAGAGCCTTTTTGGTATAGAGGAAGTGGCTGTTAGAGTTCCTTCTCTCATATTCACTGGAATCACAGCTGCATTTTTATATAAAATAGGTAACGAATTTTTCTCAAAATATACGGGTATCCTAGC
>Ga0209713_10002948_pt1 | contig 10689 bp, 16 predicted proteins | sample ArcOceMetagenome_3_FD_187444 | JGI IMG/M metagenome (GOLD analysis project Ga0209713, IMG submission 187444) | Marine eukaryotic phytoplankton communities from Arctic Ocean - Arctic Ocean- Svalbard ARC20M Metagenome (SPAdes) (version 2) | ecosystem: Environmental > Aquatic > Marine > Oceanic...
GCGAACTGGATCCACTTTGGTGCGGAGTACATTGAGGTGAACGGTGAAGAGGCCAGGAAGCCATTTCATGTGTTCCTTCGCCGTATTTACACGGGCCCACACGCGCACTTGGGCAGGCTGCTCGTCGCTGGATTGCAGCAGAATACCCTTGAGGCCTACGAGTCAACAGCCGCATCTCTGGCGACCGTCTTCCTGACCGCGGCGTACCATGGGGCCCAGCTCCAGGTAATAGTCCCGTTAGCATGTTCGAAGAGTCTGATGAGAGTATCCCGAGGCTATCCTTCGTCTCGTGACTGAGGTGTGCGCCACGCCAACGCAGGGCTGGGTGGCTCCACCGGCGGGGGCGGAGGCAGCCCCACCGGCGCCCGCAGCAGAGGCAAACGTCGAGTCGAGCGAAGAAGAAGAAGAGGACCCTGAAGAGGACTCTGAAGAGGATGAGCCACATCCCGTGATGATGGTGAGTGGCGTAAAAAGGGACTTCATTGATCTCACCGAAGACTCCGAATCCGACTAGGGACATTTAATCAACCCTAACCTGGGCCTGCAGGAAGGGGGCGGCGAGCAAGAGGCTCTACATGAAGGACCCGCGCCGCCGGCTGCTGCCGAGGAACACCTGCCGGGAAACACGGTGCTGCATCGTTGTGTTGCCGCGTGGCGCCATACACAGGATAAGGGCCATTGGCTCACACGTGGGCTTTGGAACAACGCGGGGGTGTGGACTGAGCAAACGGTGGCGGCTACGGGTGAAGGCGCTTCCATGTGGAGCCCACCTCCGGATCCGGAGTTGGCTGAGGCGAAGGTTGCTCACGTGCTGGTGGCACGTCGCCGTGCTCGCTGCGCCCTCAGCTGCCGGGTTGGCATGGCCGTTGCGGCCGACGCGCTGCAGTCTCTTCTTGGGGGCGACGGCGACGCTGTCCGTCTACGCTCGCTGAGAAAGACCTGGGTGCCTTGGTTCGATGTGTACACGCTCCTCACCAACGCAGCATGGCGTACGTTTTGGGACGACCCGGGGCTGGCAGCCGTGGCTCTGAAGGTGCGGATCTAACCCTAACCCAGGCATGGGGAGACGCTGAAGAGAGTACGGTGAGAGTCTCGTCATACTCTGACACGAGTGTGCGGAGAGTGTGAGCGAAGAAGGTATAGGAAGGCGATAAAGAGAGTATGCTGAGAGTCTCGTCATACCCTGGCACAAGTATGCGGAGAGTGTGAGTCCGGGCACCCCTTCGAACCCTGAGGGGCGGTGGCTGGCCAGTGCATGGAGCGGCTGGTGCGCGAGCTGGTGCCTGCGACGGCACGCCTGCTGGACGAGGGCTGGGCGCTCGGCGATGCTGTACAAGCTGCGCGTCGCCGATGGGCGACCCCAGCGGAGGAGAGAGAGCACTGGTGGGCCAGGTGGTCGCTCATGCAACCCGAGTGGTGCCACCTGCTGGGTGCGGTGGTCAATACTCGTGTCAGGTATTGCCGGCCCGGCAGCCTGGCAAGCATGTTGCGGGGCGGACAAGCGAACACCAAGGGCAACGCGAAGCAGCGGGCACGCACGGACGCGTTCAAGTGCGCTTTCATCTTCTCGCAGGCGCCTCAGCAATTCGAGCAGCTGGACGATCTGGCCGGAGGCAATCCGACTCTGCCTGCGGGCTTCCCCCCGCGGCTGTACGCGAGTGGGGGCGCCGAGCGGTATGCGCGTAGGGGAAATCAACTGGCGGCGGCGGCGGAAGCAGCGCCGCCGCCGTACGTGCCGACCGGCCCTCTGCTGACGGTGGACGACCTACGGCTCGTGGTTGCGGCGTTGTCCCTTGCCTCCAAGCCTGGATTGTGGGACGACAACGCGGTGGCGGCGGACCACCCGTTGATGGCTGCGGTTGATGGGGATGGCCTCTCCGTATGGTGGGCAGCTGGTGGTGTGTTGAAGTCCGTACACGTACGGATCGCGTTTGTGGACGCCCCCGAAGGGTGCGCCGGCTGGTCAGGGACGACGGCAGGCATGCTCATGCAGCACGTTGTCACACGACTCTCGCACCGGCTCGTCATGCGCTCCTTTGGGTGGATCCCCAACTTCCAGGAGGGCTGGGGCACGCCGCGTATGCTGGGCGAGTTGGCGATGACGATTGGCAGGTGGGGGGCCAACGTGAGCGTCTCTGTGGCGGAGCTCATGGTACGTCTTTCACCCAGAGTGTCTTGAGAGTATGAACAGAGTGTTCGAATAGAATGCGGAGAGTGTGTGATGCCTCTGGTGGCCATGACCGCTACTTCCGTCCCCATGCAGGTGGCACTGGGGATGGCAGAGATCTTACCTACCCGCATGTTCGGATCCGTTGCCTCCATGCAGAGACTGGTGGACCGCCAGCGTGCGGCGTTGCTGCAAGCACGCACCCAGCTGATGCAGCTGCATCCCGACAGCCAGGTGGCCGTGGCAATCAAGGAGAAGCACACGGCAGCAGCGTTCGAGGCGTACTATCGCCTGCCCGAGGTGGCCACGGCTCTCAAGGTCTTCACCGAGCAGCTCGAGTTGGGCCCCACGGATGTGTCGCTGCTGCTGCTGCCCATTGCGCATGAGCTGGAAGAGCTCCCTGAAGCACACCAGGGGCCTGCGACACATGGCTTGAAACCTGAGTTCGCGAAGCGCGCCTTCGGTGGTGCCCTCCGGTGGCTGCCCCGCCACGCTGTTGACCTGGCTCTACTCCATCTCTGCGATGCCACGGAGGTCAGCTTCACAGTGGTGCATCCCGCGGCCAGGTCCACTGAGCTCTGGAGACCTACCATGACGCCGCTAGCATGGAGGAGGGCGGTGTTTCCCTTCTCAGGGCAAGTTGGGGGCGGATCGACGAGGGCGGTGAGAGTTGCCCCACCGCGCGTGACCAAGAGGGGCGCGGGTGGAGGCGACACTGTATAGTTAGTAGAGGCGACACTGTAGAGACGCTGAAGAGAGTACGCTGAGAGTCTCGTGAGACTCTGACACAAGTGTGGGAAGAGTGTTAGAGTGGATGAATGGGAAGACGCTGAAGAGAGTATGCGAAGAGTCTCGTGATACTCTGGAACGAGTGTGCGGAGAGTGTTAGAGTGGATGAATGGGAAGACGCTGAAGAGAGTATGCGAAGAGTCTCGTGATACTCTGGAACGAGTGTGCGGAGAGTGTTAGAGTGGATGAATGGGAAGACGCTGAAGAGAGTATGCGAAGAGTCTCGTGAGACTCTGACACGAGTGTGGGGAGAGTGTTAGAGTGGAAGGTAGCGAGAGACGCTGAAGAGAGTACGGTGAGAGTCTCGTGAGACTCTGACACGAGTGTGGGGAGAGTGTTCGACTGGAAGGTAGCGAGAAGGTATATGAAGACGATAAAGAGAGTATGCTAAGACTCTCGTCATACCCTAACCCGAGTCCTGATCACCCTATGCCTGCGGGCTCCTCCTCCAGGCGTCGTTCTCGTCCTCGGAGTCGCTCACCCCAGCCGCCTCCTCCTCGGCGGCGGCGGCGGCGGCGACGGCGGCGGCGGCGACGGGAGCGGTGGCGACGGCGGCGGCGGCGACGGCGGCGGCCGCCGAGGTGGTTAGGCGGGTCACCTCCTTCTGCTGCGTCTGCATCAGCTCGGCCTGCATCTTGAACGCGTCATGAAGCTTCTGTACACTTCCCGCCAGTGCCAGCAGCTGCTGCTGCTGCAGCGTCTCGGGCTGCCCGGCGTCAGCGGCAGCGAGGACAGCTGGGGGGGTCGCCAGCGAAATTGGGCTCGGATGCGACTGCTGCGATGGCCCCGGTGTGTGCGGCGGCGCATCCGTGGACGCCTTGCGCTTGTTCGAGCCGCCCCACCGCCTGACAGCCGCTTGGGCCTGCGCCACACACGCTTCCCCACCGCTCAGAAACTGGGAGGGGTGGGAGCTGCAAGTGGTCCTTTTGTAGTCCTAACATGCGCGCGGGTGCGGAGTGCGGAGGGTAGGCTTTGTACGTGGCATTGGGTGTTGTGCAGCCCGCCGCCCAGAGCAGTCTGCACGACGCCGTAGCACACGCGCTCCTTCCCATCCTTGTGAGGCTCCTCCTCCTTGTCCATGACCATCACCCACTTGGGCGACCTGCACGGGTTGCCTAGGATGGGTTTGCAGTGCACCCTCATGGCCTCCATGACACCCGCGGCGGTGTACGTGTACCTGCAAAAATGTCACATCACGCTTTTCTCAGGCACCTGAGCGGCTTTCAGCAGGCGGTGGGTGCTGGGCGCTCGCGAGGCTGTGTACGATGGTATTCGAATGCGTTTGAGAGCCCCTTTCGATTTGAGTCCACCACCAGGTGCTGCACGTTGAGCTTCGCATCCCAAGGGCACGCACCCCAAGTAGGCGCTCAGGTAGCAGAAGATGACGCAGAAGCTGAGAGCAGGCGTTTCCTTGATCTCCGTCTTGACGTCGATCTCCGCCTGCTCATCCACAGGGTGAAGGGCGTCGTACTTTTTCCCTGCTGCCGTGCCGAGCCCCTCCTCCGCGCTCCACTGCGTGACCAGGATTTCCTCCTGGAGATCGAGAAGCTGCCATGACGCAGCAAGCACACCCACCCAGTCTCAGTGGGCATGGTGGGCCAGCGGCGCCACCACCGCCATGTTCAAACACCAAGAAGCAAGATCGGTTCGAGCGCACGCACGCGCAGCGACATGTCAGAGCGCACACGCACCCACCTGCTGGCAGTTGGCTGGTGGGCCCGTACGCGTCCACGCAGCCGCGTCGAGGGGGTCCTCCGAGACATGAGCGGGACAAAGCCTCTGGGCGGCCGTCCTCAACCAGTCAATGACCGGTGTCGTCAGCTTCGACTTGCCTGGGTGCAGCCAGGCCCAGCCTTTTTCTTTCGCACCGTTAGCCACAGCCTGCTCGCCGAGCGCGCGGAAGTATGCCGTGAAATGCCTGTCAGCCCAGGCCGCCGGAATGACAGGCAGGGCGTCGATCACCGCCTGCGCCGCTTCCACCGCCTCCACCGCCGACAGCTTCTTGCCCTTGCCCGCCGCCGCCGCCGCCTTCTTGCCCTTCTTGCCCCCCTTGCCCATATTGTGATAGTGTGAAACAGCTCTCTTCGCCCCCTGAGCAGGCTATTAAAAAAACAAGGCAGGCTCTTCATAGTGTAAACAGACTCTCAAAACACTCTCAGATGACCCTGACCGACACATGCGGGACGTGCACGTCAGCAGGCCCAGGGTCAGGGCTAGGGCTAGGGTTAGGGTTAGGGTTAGGGCTCGCCCTCCTCCACTGTGTGTGTCGCCCGGCGCCGGGGAGTCGCATAGTGTCTCAACACACTCTCAACACACTCTCGACACACTCTCAACACACTCTCTACACCCTCTGGAGAGCCTGAACCCCTCCACACCCTCCCTGCCTGTCTCTCTACCCCGCCCCCACCGCGCCCGCGCGCAGCGCGTAGCGTAGCTCTCACAGGGATCCAATGGGATACGTATGGCCGGTTCACTCAGGGTCTAATGAGGCTCTGAATACACTCTCAGCACACTCTCAACACACTCTCAACACACTCTCAAAACACTCTCTCCAGAGCCTGCCTACGCGCGGCCTGTGTCCTGCTCAGCGCTCGCGCGAGCCGCCTTACGCTGCACCCTCCGCCGCTCGCGCAGTCTGAGCGCCATTGCCGCTAGCTCTCGCTCGTCCGCGGAATCCATGTCCGACGAGCTCACCTCCACCACCTCCTCGCCCTCATCACTGCTGCTGAGCTCAACCACGCGGTGCACCACAGCCCGCGCGTCGGCCGTCAACGGCAGGCGCGGTACCTCGTCAGGGTCCTCCTCTGAGTCGTACAGCGAGTAGCCTCCTGCGCTGTCGTCGCTGTGCCTGCCGTCTTCCTCCTCCACGGCGCCCTCCGCCTCGTCGCCTGCGTCGCCTGCCGTCGCCGTCGCCGTCGCCGCCGCCGCGTTGGCTGCTGCAATGGCTTCGCGCATCCGAGGGCGCTGTCGGCGTGGCCCCACGTCTTTGCCGGGGGTGGTGACCGTCTGACGCAGGTACGTGATATTGTAGCTCGATGCCGGCCTGCCATACACCATAGACCAGCGTGCGCGGAGCTCGCCTGTGGTCTCATGCGCCGCCCTCTGCGCCGACGCCAGGTACTCCGGGCGAACAGGCCCGCGTGGTGGACTACCCGGCGGTGTAGCAGAGAGCGCGCGTGCCAATGGTCGCGGGGGCGGCAACACCAGGCTGGGGCCAGTGCCAGCCGGTGCGGCGTGGGGCGTGGCGGGCGGGCGCAGCAGCAGCACTGGCGTCGTCGTGGCAGCATCATCGCCACCGCCACCAGCAGCGGCATGCTCGCGTGTGCGGGTCTGGTGATGCGGAGTGACGGCTGCAGCCCGCCTACTTGCCTGAGCGTGTCTCAGCGCCGCGACGGCACGCTCCTGTACACGATTGTCGTACACTGTCCCACCGGAGGTGACAAAACTCAGCGCATCATTATTTGCATCCTCACATTAAATGCGCTGCTTCCATGGGTGGTGGCCGTACCTGTATCCCATTTCTTTTTCGAGTTGCCCATGATGGCCTGCGCCCCCTTCTCCTCGAGCTCCGTGAACTCGGAATCCCTCGCCCATGTCACGTACCTGCTCGCCCGCCCCACCTCACTAATAGTTACACCCCCATTATATACTTCCGCGATCATCTGCACCCCCAGCGCGCGCGCACGCGAGGGACGTACTGGTGTCTCAGGTCGTTGCAAGTGAGGTGGCACTCCGCATTCATCCCCGCCTCGCCCAGCGCCTTCTGCAGCTCGCGCGTGATGACAGGACCCATGCGAGCTGCTGTGTCAAGCGTGGCTCCGTCAGTTCCGCGGAACGCCGCGTGCTGGGACTCCTTTCCCAGCTGTCCGACGCCCTCCACGTGCAGCATGTGCCCCCACGTGAACACCTGCGCGCATCCATGTACGCCATACCCCTTAGAGGCTCTATACAGGGTGTAGACAGCCTCTTCGGAGGGTCTTCAGAGAACCTCGTGTCCGTCACCAACAGCCGAGTTAGGGTATGCGTATGGGCTCCTACGTCCTCCAGTACGTCCAGCAGAACCGGGTCCGTCGACGCCGCCTCGGAGAGCTCCTGGTCTGGGATCGTCTTCGTCTTCTCGTTCTTGTGATGTGTGAGTATCCAGCGGTATACCCGGGGCTGCTCTCGCTTCAGGACGTTGCCCCGACACTCCGTGCCTGCCGGACAGCTGATGCACGCACGAGCGGGATCCTCGATACCGGACACACCGAGAAACCGGGAGCTGTACAGACTCTTTGGTCGCTGCGGGGGAAGCGCGGTCAGCAGCATGGTAACCAGACTGCCCGAGAGCTTCCGCGCAAGAGTGAGTTGCGCCGCACTCTTGCCCTTCAGTTGCTGCACACGCGTCACCGTGGCTGAGAGCCGTGCAGCGCGTGTTCGACACGCCAGTTGCAGCTCCTGCATGCCACCGTATGGCCAGCGCCCGTCCGCCATGAGCTCCTCTGGGGAGCGTTTCCTCTTGGCGCTCCGGCTCGCGAGCGCGAAGAATTGGCGCTTGATGTGCACCACCTGCTGCTCCATGGCGAAGAGTGTCGTCGCCTCCTGCTCCGTCAGCGGCGGCTCAAGCACGCGGCGGCCCGTGGTGGACCGAAGGAACTTGACACAGTTCAACAGCTGCTACCAACAACCCCGGGTAGAGCAATTAATAGAGTGGAGGGTGTACAGAGAGTGTATGGATGGCCTCTGACCGATCTTCGGAGGAGACACCGGCATGAGAGTCTTCTGAGAGGCTTGGCACACTCTGTAAATGGTATATGGAGAGTGTCCGGTAGCTGAGTACACACGGGAGGCTCGCGAGAGACACGGTAGAGTGCCCGCACACCCTGCGACGAGTGTGTAGAGGGCACGCGCCTGCCCAAGCACCTTGCAGACAGTCCCTGTCGCCAACAACCCCGGGTTGATCCCTCAGAGAGTGTCTATAGACTGTGTGCAGAGTGTGTAAAGAGTCTCTGGGAGGGGTATATGGAAGGTGTCCGGAACGCGCCTGGGGTACACGGTCGGCACATGAGAAACGCCGAGTACTCCTGGATGAGTGCCCCGTCCAATAGACACTCCATCGTCCCCACCCGCCCTTTGAATCTAGCCGCGTACCCCAGGAAGTACTGCGAACGACCCACACCCGCCCGCCTTAGAAGGGGCTCCGCAGGTGTCTGTCTACAGCGGTTGCCATGCCAAGTGACACGTCTCACCTGAATGGCCCTGATGTGACCCTCCATTGTCGCCACGGACAGCTTGTCGCAGCTCCGCTCACAGTTTGTCGGTTCGCTATACCACTGCTTCAGGACATCCACCTGCCTCCTCAGCGTATCCCAGTTCGCGGCGCCCGCAACGGCCGGATCTAAGCCGTAGGCCCCCTTCGCGCCTTCACGCGCGTGCGCAGGGTCGACGACAACCTGCGTGTGCGCCTCATATCGCATGGAGGTCACTGTCCCACACCCCAAGCTCCGAAGGGTCAGCTCGTACTATTCAAATACTCTGAACACAGTCTGATTACAGTATGAATACAGTCTGGGGAAAACCCAATGACCGAGCTCTACCCCAGCGACGCGCGGTCCCTACCCTAACCCTTACCAAACCCTGGGACGTTCGCCCCTGGTTCGTTCGGGTATGTCGCGGTCGGGCGCGGTCCGGGGCTCACCGCCACCGGTTGCACACCCGCACCCACACCACACACACACCTGGTGTTGGCCGGACCGCCGCAGGTGCGCGCGACCTTGGGGGTCCCTGGTGCCCAACCCAACGAGAATGGACCGACCGCGGCAGACCGTGGATCCCCACGACCTGCCGTCCCCCCAAGGCGATCAAACCCTAACCGGTTTCGCCCCAGCCGTGGCGAAGGGCGTGCCGCGGAGCCCTGCGGAGTGGCGCACCTCGCGGCGGCGGTGCTGGCGGTCCCTGGTTTTTTTGGGGGGGCTCTTCGCCCGCTGCTTCCACCGGAACGTTGATGGCGGTTACACCCGCCCCCGCCTCAGCGTGCACCCGCGGCGCGTCGGGTCCATCGCGCGGCGCGTCGCTGCCCAGCTCATCGCTCTCGCTGTCCGCGAACCTCACGTGGGAGGAGGCCATATGACGCCGCAGCACACTCGCCCCTTTGATACAGTGCATCGGCTCCGAGTCTCAACAGCCTCTCCCCATACTCTGTACACACTCTCCCGAAAGTGAACCGTCCAAATGCGGCTTTTGGCTGGTTCACTTTTGAGTGAGTTGTGATGGTCAGTCTCAACAGCCTCTCCCCATACTCTGTACACACTCTCCCGAAAGTGAACCGTCCAAATGCGGCTTTTGGCTGGTTCACTTTTGAGTGAGTTGTGATGGTCAGTCTCAACAGCCTCTCCCCATACTCTGTACACACTCTCCCGAAAGTGAACCGTCCAAATGCGGCTTTTGGCTGGTTCACTTTTGAGTGAGTTGTGATGGTCAGTCTCAACAGCCTCTCCTCATACTCTGTACACACTCTTACGCGAGTATAATGTGAGTATGTTGCAGGGATGGAGGCTGAGATGGAGGCCGTCATAGAGGTCGAGTACGAGGACATCGAGGAGAGTCTGGCCAAGAAGGACCCTCAGGGAGCTTTTTGGGACAACGAGGACCCGGCTGCTCAGGCGGAAGGACACGCTCAGACAATGGGACACCCTAACCCAGGAGGCCTCGCCCGGCTCCTTACGATTTTTCTCACTCTGCCTAGTCTGTGGTCCAGCTCGTTCGGTTACGGTCTTGCCGTCATGGGTGATGCGGGCAGTGGCTTGGGGCACATCCTCTTCGGTGCCCGTGCCGTTCACGCCTTCGATGGCACCCGGCTCATCGGCAATGACGTGCACGGCGCTCGTGTGGACTTCTGTACCCAGCGTGCCCTACACATGGCCGGTAACTACCCCTAACCCTACCCCTAACCCTACCCCTAACCTTAGCCCTAACCCTAACCCTAACCTTAGCCCTCACCTTAGCCCTAACCCTGACCCAGGTGCTCGCCCCACGTTCGTGCGACAAGACGCTCGCCTGTACAACTGGGCTGCACAAGGACTCACGCACTACGTCTCCTACGACCATCTCTTCCCGTTCCAGACGGTCGTGGACATTGCGACCCAGGTGTTACATGCAGCCACCACGCAAGTGATCATTACGACCAGACCCGCTGCATTCCGTCGCGCAATGGGCTTCATGACCGACATTACCGAGGAGGACCTGGACGATTTCATTGCCGATGACGCTGATGGCGTCGAGCCGGACTTTGTGAGGTGTGCAGCCATCAATCCCGCTAAAGAGAGTACGCTGAGAGTCTCGTGAGACTCTGACACGAGTGTGGGGAGAGTGTTAGAGTGGATGAATGGGAAGACGCTGAAGAGAGTATGCGAAGAGTCTCGTGATACTCTGGAACGAGTGTGCGGAGAGTGTGAAGAACGGATGAATGGGAAGCCGCTGAAGAGAGTATGTTAAGAGTCTTGGGATACTCTGACACGAGTGTGCGGAGAGTGTGAAGACCGGATGCATGGGAAGTGGCTGAAGAGAGTATGTTAAGAGTCTTGGGATACTCTGACACGAGTGTGCGGAGAGTGTGAAGACCGGATGCATGGGAAGACGCTGAAGAGAGTATGCGAAGAGTCTCGTGATACTCTGGAACGAGTGTGCGGAGAGTGTGAAGAACGGATGAATGGGAAGCCGCTGAAGAGAGTATGTTAAGAGTCTTGGGATACTCT
>Ga0209713_10002952_pt1 | contig 10686 bp, 7 predicted proteins | sample ArcOceMetagenome_3_FD_187444 | JGI IMG/M metagenome (GOLD analysis project Ga0209713, IMG submission 187444) | Marine eukaryotic phytoplankton communities from Arctic Ocean - Arctic Ocean- Svalbard ARC20M Metagenome (SPAdes) (version 2) | ecosystem: Environmental > Aquatic > Marine > Oceanic...
GCCGCCGCCACCACCGCCACCACCTCCGCCACCGCCACCTCCGCCGCCTCCACCGCCACCGCCTCCGCCGCCTCCACCACCCTGCTCACCGCCGCCGCTCGCTCCACCGCCGCCCACGCCGCCGCAGCCGCTGGCTCCGCCGTCTCCTCCACCGCCGTCGCCACCGCCACCGTCGTCGCCACCGCCGCCGAGCCCGTCGCAGCCCCCGCCCGACGCGTGCGAGATCACCTGCGGTGGCGTCAAGTGCAGCACGTGGAAGGCTCTCGCGGACGTCAACGCCGCGACGCTGCCGCCGTCGAGCGACGACGCGGCGCGCGCGCAGTTCACGTGCGGATGGATCGAGCGGCAGACCGGGTGCAACGCGTGCACACCGGGAGTGTTCGCTTGGTGGGCGCCGGGCTGCTGCCGACCCACCCCGCCGCCCACCAAGCGCGACCCACCGCCGCCGCCACCCCCGTCGCCGCCGCCGCCGCCACCATCACCGCCATCGCCACCGCCTCCACCGCCACCGTCACCGCCGCCTCCACCCCCGTTGCCACCGCCGCCTCCGCCGCCGCTGCCGCCACCGCCACCGCCGCCGCCGCCGTCGCTGCCGTCGCCGCCGCCGTCACCCTTCGCCCCGCCGGACATTGTGGGCGAGGCGCTACACCGCATCGCGGTGCAGGCGGCGGACGGCGCGAGGTCGATCGACGTGCGCATGATCTTCAGCGCGGGCAGCATGCTGCTGGCGTCGTGCATCTGCAGCCTGCTGATGCTGTGCTGCGCGGCGCGCCCGCTCGCGCGGCGCCCCCTCTCCGACTACCCGATCCCGTGGGCGGGCGTCAAGGTGGCCTTCGTGCGGCTCGAGGACCAGCCGGGCCCACAAGGCGCGTCTTGGGGGCCGGACCCAGAGGAGGACGAGCAGCAGACGCAGAGCAAACCGCCACAGGCGCCTCCGCAGCCGCCACAGCCGCCACAGATGCCGCCAAAGCCACCGGTGGCGGCGGCACCAGTTCCGGGGCCGTCGCAGCCGCCGCCAAAGCCGCCACAGCCGCCACAGCCGTCGCAGCCGCTACCGCAGCCGCCGCTACTTCCTACAGCGGCGGCAGCGGCGGCAGTGTCGGCAGTGTCGGCAGCGGCGGTGAAGCCACCGACTGAGGCCAAGCCAACCACTGCACCGCCGAGGCCAGCTGTGTCGGCCACGACAGCGTCGGCCAAAGCCGCAAGGCTGGCCAGCAGCACCAATGGCGCCGCAGGTGCAGCTGCTGCGGGGCCCGCTCGGGGTACCCCTCGGTCGTCGTCGGAGCGACGAGCGCCGTCACCGTCGAGGGCGCCCAACGGTGGGACCAACGCGGTGGCACCCAAACCGGCAGGCAAGGCGGTCGTGTCGAGCACTCCAAAGCTCAACGGCACACCTGCCGGCAAGGGCCCCGTGCTGCGAGGGAAGTCCTCGGGTAGTGTCAGCCCGCGTATGAAATTCCATGGTTAAATAATTGATTTTTTTGTCAGATCGGGCCTCTTGCAGAATTCAATTCAGGACGACCGAGGGAAAACACCAGGGCTGCTAGTGATGACCAGGGCCCAGGGGAGGAGACGAATCACCGACTCTCGCGAATGACATCATGCGCACGTGATGCGTGAGCACCACCCACTGCGGAATGCTGTCAGGCATTAGCATGAGCCGCAGAGGTGCCAGTACAAGGCACTGATCATGGTGGGCTTGTTTGACTCGTCAGTGCTGGTCGTGGTGCGCTTGTAGCACGTGTCGGTACTGACCGTGGTGGACACGAGGCAGATCGTCGGATATCCCCACGCAGATGAATGTTGGCTGTGTGGAGCTTGAGACAACAGACAGGTCAGTCAGGCGCGAGGCAGGGCGGGCTATCACAGACAACTGATTCCCGCGCCACTCAAATGTCTCACTGGATCGTGAAGCCATCATTGGCGTGCTGAATCGCCACGTCGAGCTTCTCCTTCAACGCCTCATAGCTCGAATAGTCCGGCAGATCAAGCTCGTGCGTGCACGTGTGCGCGACAGGCAGGTATGCGTCGTCGCCATCATGCATATAGCGGAGGGTGATGCGGTCGCTGTCCTCCTTCAGGCCGCCCGAGGGCAGCGCGCGCAGTGCGGTGGCCCACTGCAGGAAGCGGAAGCGGCTCGCCTCGTCGAGATCGAGGATCAGCGAACGAAGGTACTCGGGCACGCGCGAGCCCGCTGGGAAGTTGGCCTCGGCTGCCGCCTGCGCGCTGTCGTCGGGCCAAGTGAAGCATGACGCGAGCTCGTCCGGTGATATCTGGAGCCGACCCTGCACCATGAGCAGCATGTCGTTGCACGAGAGCGCCGCGAGTTGTAGCGTCAGGTCGACGTACTCGGTGAATCCCTCACGCAGGCTACGCAGCGCGCCCTCACGCCCGGCCAGCAGCCGGCGGCGACAGCCTGCCACGATGGCGAGTGGCAGGTTGGCTGCGGTCACCTCGCCCTCACCCAGGACATCGTCAAAGCTGTCCAACGTGAGGCCGCACGCCTCGACCGCAGTACTACCGTCGAGCAGGCCGCTCCACCTCGCCGCGAGGTCGGCGTCGTAGTCGCGCAGCGCATGCAGCGCGGCACGCGGTTTCGCCTTGTCAAACACGCGCCGTTCCGCGTGGTGGTCAGACACCAGCGACTCGAATAGGAAGCGCGCCAGGCCGCCGCCGATGGGATGTCCGTCGATGATTGCCTTGCACAGCACGCGACCCAGCTGATAGAGGCGCTCCGGCGAGGCGTCAGCACGTGGTAGCAGACTGCCGCCCTCCGATTCAGGCGACTTCTCGAATAAGTTCTCGTCCTCTTTCACAACGCCGTCCCAGAACTTGGCGTGCAGCTCCGTACTGAGCCCACCGCGGTCCATACCTTCCTCCTCATCTCCATTGATATCAAAGAAGACGACGTCGGTCGTGCGCCACAGCTCGCCACGGCTTCTCAGCTTGCCAAACGCGTCGAGCACGTCGCTCACTAGGTACCCGCGACGCACCTTGAGCTTCCAGCTCTTCTGTGCCATCTTGCCCGCGTTCTCGCGCAGGAAGTCGATGTACTGCTGGAATGCCATGCAGCGGATGTTGAAGGCCTCCGACGACGCAAGCTGATCCAACTGCTCGCGTAGCGCCTGCGCCTCTGCTTTGGCGCTCCTAGCTTCGTTGTGCGCCTCAGCAACCTGCTGCTTCCAATCTGATATGGCCTCAATCGGCGTCACGATCTGTGGTTGCTGAGCGGATGGCGCCAGTGGTGTCGAAGGCTCCTCTTCAGTAAGGTTGGTGGTCGTTTCTGCCACTGAAGGCAAAGCGTGTGGCTTCACCTGAGAGATGTGGTTGCTACCCGACGTCGACGAGGTTGGTGGCTGCTCCGGAGTGTGCGGTAGTGGTGATGGGTCCTGCTGAGGCAGCGACGGCGGCAAAACCTCTGGTGGTGGTCGCTGCTGCTCCTGAGTCGGTAATGGTCCCCGCTGAGGCGGCCGTGGCGGAGGCTTCTGTGGACGCCACTGCTCCTGCTGTGCAAGCCGTGCCTGTGGCGACTCTCGTGACGGCCCCACCGGCTCTCTGCCAGCCCTGGCCCTGCTCGACAAATCCGACCTCGTGCAGTCGCTCACCAGGCCTTTGATTTGCTCAACTGCAGCGTCCACGGCCTGCAGACTGTCTCCATGCAATCCAGGTCTGGGCATGACCTTAACTGTGCGCATGGGTTTGCCGTCAATCAGGACATCGCCCCTTTCGACATCGATGACGCATCCTGTTTTCGTTTGCAGCTCGCATATCGTTGCGCCCTTTTTGCCCACGATGTACCTTGCCGTCTGGGCCGGCACATGAAATTCACGGGTGGTCTGCTTCGAGTCAGAACGCCCCTGTCCCTCTTCCATCCGCGAATGATGCCGCTCCCCTGAAGTCGTCCAGTTGATGGCTGGCGATGAGCTGAAACGCGGGGACTTCACCGGCGTGTCTAGCGTCGATGTTGGTGCCGGTACGCTTGCAGCTACCTGGGCATCTGCAGCCGCTTTTGTGTTCGCCGCCACCTCTGCGGCCGCCGCCTGTTCTGCCGCCGCCGTGTGCGCTGCTGCTTTTTTGGCCGCTGCCTGCTTCGCGGCTGCCCTCTCGGTAGCTGCCTTCTCCGCTGCCACCCTCTCCGCTGCCGCCCTCTCGGCCGCTGCCTCCCTCTCCGCTGCGGCCTTCTCGGCCGCTGCCGCCTTCTCCGCTGCCGCGTTCTCCGCTGCCGCCCTCTCCGCTGCCGCCCTCTCGGCCGCTACCTTCGCGGCCGTCGCCTTGTCCGCTGCCGCCCTCTTGACCGCTGCCGCCCTCTCTGCTGCTGCCCTCTCCGCTGCCGCCCTCTCGGCCGCTGCCTTCTCGGCCGCCGCCCTCTCCGCTGCCGCCCTCTCGGCCGCTGCCGTTTTCTCGGCCGCTGCCTTCTCCGCTGCCGCCCTCGCGGTCGCCGCCCGCCCCGCTGCGGCCGTCTCAGCTGCCATCTTATCTGCGGCTGCCTTTGCACCTGCAGCCACCTTCTCTACGGCCGTCTTCGCGGCTTCTCTTGACGCTGCATGCGCTGTTGGCTCGGTAGGCTTCTGCAGCTTCGAACGCAAGTCACCCACGGGCGCACCAAATGCTTTGCGCTTCGCGCCGCTGTGGGTCGTGAAGTCCCCACGCCCTCGCGCTGCAACGGGCGTCCCTGAGACTTGGTGCAGCTCCACTTGTTCCGCACTGTCGCGCTCCGAGTCGTGCTGACCGACGCGGCGGCCAAAGTTCTTGTTGCCCTCCCTCGTGGTGGTGGCGGGCTCGGCGGCGGCGGCGGCCATCGCGGCAGCGCTCGCCTCGGGCCCCTTGGGCTGCGCGAGCTCCACCTCGAGCTTGTTGGAGCCGATGCGATGCGGCGCCGCGGCGACGGCCTGCTGGGCGCACTCGGCCGAGCCAAACGTGACGAAGCCGATGCCCTTGGGCTTGCCAGAGTAGTAGTCCTTCGGGATGTGGACGTTGGTCACCTTGCCGTACGGCGCGAAGACCGCCTCGAGCTCGTGCACGCTCGTCGAGAACGGCATCCGCGCCACGAAGACGCGATCGAGCGGGACGCGCACCCCCTCCCCTCCCCTGGAGCACATGTCCCTGCCTCCGCGCTCCCCGCCGCCTCCGCTGACGATACCGCTCTCCTTGCACTCAGCCGGAGAATACTTGTACTTATCTTTCGGCACTTGACACTCGCGAGTCCAATGGCCCAAGTTGCCGCAGTGAGCGCAGCGCGATCGTTTGCTTTGGCCACTCCTGGCCTCAGGCCTCTCGATGCGAGTTGGGTGGGACATCTGGGTCCCGCTTGCTCGCGCTGGCCTGCTTTTCGGCACCGGCGTGCTGCACACACTTGCGGGCGAATCTTGCGAATGCAAGTCAGCGATCAAGTCTGACAGGGCAGCGCTGCGTGATAATGCACCGCCGAAGGGCGCGGTAGATAGATAGATAGAGATAGATAGTAGTTAGTAGTAGTAGTCACGGTATTGGTTTATTCCCAATAAACGCAGATCTACTAACTGGTAGATAGGGAGACAGACGGATAGTGTATCTATCTATCTATCGAAGGGCCAGAGGGAGCGTCCGTCTGACCGTGCCTGTCTGTTGCCGTGAATACACAGCGCTCGAAGAGGCGAAGACGAGGTCCAAGGCGGGTAGCTTGGCTGGGCGTTCTTTGTTTGCGAGCCCGACGCAGGCATTTGTAGGATACGCTTTATCTGCGTACTGCGTCGGGAAAGTATGAAGGACAGAGAAAGACTGTGATCATGAACATCCGGGGGGGTACCTTGACTAAAGTTTAGGCCTTGTTGGAGCACTTCTGCTAAAGTAGCAAGCTTGCTAGGTGTCCACCAATTCTGCTAAAGTCCCGAGCCCGGACTGCTCGGGCTGCATTTCTGCTAAAGCAAGATTTGTCGACAAAATTGTATACAAATTGTATACAAATTGTATACAAATTGTCGACAAAACGTGACTTTTGTGTAGAGAGGCCTCCGCACTCAAGGCCTCGGCGGCCGCGCAGAATTGCTAAAGTGGCCGGCCGCTAGGCCGGGAGAAAAATTGCTAAAGAGTGCTAAAGTGCGGAGCTTTTCTTATGTCTAGGTACCCTCCCTGATGAACATACGTGAATCCTACGCTATCACGCCACCCTCCTGACGAACCACGACGAGAGTACAACCAGCAGCGCCGCCACGCTGCCGGCGGTGCACCTGCTCGCACCGGACGTACTCCCGGTCATGATGCTTTGCAGCCTGTAGAGCTGCGCGTCGCCATGCAGCGTGAAGCCGTGCGGGCTCAGGCCGTCCCGCTGGTAGAGCGAATCGACCCAGCCGCCAAGCGAGTCGGCCAGCAGGATCTCGCCGGTGCCCGCGTCGCCGATGAGCAGCATGTTTGAGTGGTAGACGAGCGCGCGGGGCTGCGAGATGCCCCGATTCGTCGACGCGGCCACGATCGAGAAGAAGCTGCCGTTGAAGAAGAGGCGGCTCACGCTGGGCGGCGTCTGCTGGTCGGCAAAGAAGACCGAGCCCTCGCCCGCGCTGACGCTCTCCTCGACGGTGATGCACGTGGGCATGCTCACCTCCATCTGACGGCGACGGCAGGCACGCGCTCGCGTCACAGGGGGGTGGCGCCGCGGCAGGCAGGGCGTGCGTGGCGAGGGGCGCACCGTCAACTCGGGAGTGCTGCCCGCCGTCTCAGACTCGTAGAGGCCCCGGCGCATCCCGTCGGCCCAAAACAGCCTGCTGGTCGCCCAGTCGCCCGCGAGGCCCTGCACCAACCTCATGTTGCTGTGGATGTCTTCGATTTCGCTGGGCGCGCACGCCCACAGCTGCGCCTCTGTGCCCCACAGCCGGCACCGCTGGATCTTGTTGGTGCCCGTGTCACCCCAATACAGCCGCGGCCCGTCTATCGGCTGCCCAACTGAGTCCCTCGGCAGATACGGCAGCATGTCGATCGCGAGCTGCTCGGGTGTGTGAAGTCCGTTGACGGCTATCCGGATCGGCGTGCCGTCGAGCCGCACGCCGAGGATGGCGCCGGCTCCCGCGTCGGCCCAGTAGATGCTGGTCCTGTCCCCGGACTCCTCAAACATGGCGATGCCCCGTGGCCGGAGCACGCGCGCATATCCGTCCGGGTGGTTCTCAGTGACGCCTGGCGCCAGGTCATCGATCGTGTAAGTCGCCACGTCCTCGACGAATCCGAGTGCCAGGTGGAAGGCGCGCACAGCGGGTGGTGTCGTGCCGTCCGTGAAGAATAGCCGGTCCTCGTGAGTCAGCACCTGCAGACGCCGCTCGGAGGTGCTGTTGGAGGAGTCTGCGCCGGCCAACCAGGCCCAGGACATGAGGCCTAACGCGTTAGCTAATCCTTTGGCGTTTTCGCGCGGAAGTTCAACTTGCTTCGTGGTTCTGCCCCTCCACCCGAAGGGCGCTCTGCTTGGATAACCCCCCTGTGTTTTTCAACACGCGGTTGGCGGCTGTGGCTTTTTTCTTGACTATGTCGACCTCACGGCGCGGGCGTAAGCCGCGGGTCCGGCTGGCTCGGGATCATGCATCTGTTCCTCCGGGATCCACAATGACCGGCGGTTAAGGAAAAAACTCAGCTTAAAATCGCTTAAAATCGGCTACCCATCCTGCTACCCATCGAGTGGCACATAGCGTGGTGACCCCAACCTACAGCACTCCAGTAAACACAACGCGCCGCGTCCGCTACGTTACCAGGTCGTTCAACAATGAGTTGCAAACTTTGGAATTCGAAATCTGCGCATCAGCTGTGTTTTCGCATCATCGGCGTGCTTGCCTGTCTGTCATGACCGAAATGCAGGCGATCGACATCGCGCCGCCGCCCGAGGGAGGCCTGGCCACAAAGGGATCGTCGTACGTGCCGCTCGAGGTGCGGCAGAAGCGGCTCTGCGTGCGCTGCGGCGGTGTCGTGACGGTGACCACTGTCATCGTTTTGATGCTGATCGCGTTCACAGCTGGCAAGCACTCGCGCGTCATCCATGGGAAAATCCGTGACGCCGTGACCGGCACGCACCCGAGTCCGCCCGCTGGCAAGGGTATGGGCGAGAGCGTGGTGGCAAGCAAGCCCATGATGGGTGCGAGCGTAGGTTTGCTGGGCAAGGCTGCTGGTGTGCAGCTCGCAAAGGGGCTCGGCTCACCAGCGGCCAAGGGCTTCGGTTCACCAGTGGCCAAGGGCGCCGGCGCACCGCACGCCAAGGGCATCGGCGCACCGCTGGCCAAGGGTGCCGGGGCGCCACCAGGCAAGGGCCAAGGATCACCCGCGACCGCCGGTGCTGCGGCCGTTCACCCGGCACTGGCGATTGCGCCGTTGGGCAAGAGCTTTGGTAAGGGGCCCGGCACGATGCTTGCAAAGGGCGGAGGCGGGCCGTTCCCCGCCGGCGGAGCATCAGCTCCCGTTCCCGACGAGGAGGTCATCAAGAGCCTCTCGGAAGACATTGGCAAGAGCTTGGCAGGCGAGGAGTAGAAGTGCAAGTGGAGGCAAAAGTGTGTGACATCGCACACATCGATGTCAGCACCGTGAGACCCACTTGGCACCCACGCACGATGAAGATCCGAGGTAATATAACAAGCATGAGTCATAAAGTACACAAAACTCACATCGACCCTCTGCGGTTCCGACCGCATGCGTTGTCAGCTTCGTGCTGCATCGACACCGGCTGATGGCTGACCGCACGCGATCTACCGGTGTCGCGGCTCGCGCCAGCGGCGGCACGGTGATACTGTGCGTCGCGCGCCTCGAGCACAGCGTAGCCAAGGCCGAACCCAAGCGTCGACAGCCGCGAGTCGCGCCGCGCACGGCCGAGCGGCGCCAGCCCGGCGGCAGGCGGCAGCGGTGGCAGCCCCATGAGCGCGGCGCTGTCAGCGTCGGTGTCCTCGGCAGCGAGCTTCGCCGCCATCAGCTCGGTCGCGGCGGTGGAGGGCGACGTGCGCCGCACGTAGCCGCCCTCGGCCGCTTCCTTCGCCGCCTCCTCGCCGTCGTCGTCGTCGTCGTCCTCGGTGGCGACGGCCGTGGCGGCGGCGGCGCCACGCGAGAGCAGCGCGAGCCCCGCGGTGGCCGTCGCGACGCCAGCGGCGTATGTGGCGAGCAGACCAGCGGGCATCGCGTCGAACTCGCCGAAGAGGACGCCGCCCGCGGCGGTGGTGCAGCAGATGAGCAGGCTCTGGTACAACGGCACGCCCAGTGCGACTGCCGAGGACGAGAGGGTCAGGTTGAGCAGCCGCAGGTGCAGAGGCGCCACGATCGCGAGACCGACGATAGCCAGCACGAGCGTGGGCAGTGACCCCGGCAGCGAGGCCCCGCTCGTCGACACGAGCTTGAGCGAGAGCTGCGAAAGCGTCCCACAGCCCGCAGCGGCGAAGGCCGACATGACTGGGCCCCACACGCCGCTCTGGCTGCCTCTCATCAGCTGCAGTCGCGCCGCGGCACTGCCAAGCGCCGCACATGCAAAGACGGCGAGCCGAGGGTTTTGCATCGCAACGACTAATGTGGCGAGCGAGGGCGGGCCACCCTCGTCGCGCGGCCCGAAGGCGGACACAAGCGTCACGCCAGCGAGCACGAGGCCGATGCTCTTGACGTCGGCCCAGCTCAGCATCTCCTTGGCGCAGAGCCAGCCCGTGCGTGCGAGCAGGAGCGAGAAGACGATCGTTAGCCCGGCAAATGGCGCGACAACGGAGAGAGGTAGAATACCAAGCACAATGACGTCGACGACGGTCGCGACGGTGCCGAGCATCACGAAGCCAAGCAGCCAGCGCGGCGAGAGAACGAGAGGCCTATCGGACTCCTCCTCCGCCGCGCTCTTCATCAGGAGCAGCCCCAGCGACGATGAGAAGCAGCCGAAGGGTATGAGTGCGATGCCCGCGCTGGCGGAGAGCAGCATTCGCAGGCCGTGGGGGTGTGTGCCAGGGTGTGAGGTTTCGATCTGATTTTCAAACTTCATGCATGCTTTGTGGCATTACACGGTTTTTATTGTGCGCTCCTGCCGCGTAGCAATCTGTAGCAGTCTACCATGGCTTTCTCTCTGTTGTTGTCGTACGACGCACCGAACGGACCGTGTAGGCTCGTGCGCGACAGACCAGCGCGCCTTGCACCAGCGAAGCTGCTGGCGTCAAGAGCCGACGAGAAAGCTTCCGCGTTCGCCTTGCGTGGCTGCACTGCTCAGTGCGACGGCTCTGAGCGCTCGCTGGCTGTCAACAGCCTATCACCGTCGCGTTTGCCTCCGGCCAGCACGGAAAATGCGCAGCGCGCACGTTTGCCGCGCATGGCGGTCGATGATCGTGGCGAGCCGCCTCTTGGAAGCAGCGACGCGGACGACGACGACATCTCGGACGAGCCCGCCGCGCCCCTCGCGCGCGACCTCATCTTCCTTCTCAACGGACCAGCTGGCGTGTTTCTGATACTCGCGCTCGCCTATGCGCTCAACCCGCCCGCCACGCCGCTCATCGACCTGAGCGGCGTGCCGATCGACTTTGGTCCGCTTGTCAGCCAACCGCAGTGACGCCTCGGAGAAGTACTGTGTAAAGGTGTAGTCGCGTTCCTCGTTAATATGGTACGTGCAGTTCTTTACCTTGAAGTGAGCGGGTCCTCTCAATGGGGCGGAGGACCCGCGGCGGCAGCGCGGTGCCGGCGACTATTGAGCGCGGCCGCGGACGGTGGCTACACGAAGTGCGCTCGTGT
>Ga0209713_10002953_pt1 | contig 10684 bp, 9 predicted proteins | sample ArcOceMetagenome_3_FD_187444 | JGI IMG/M metagenome (GOLD analysis project Ga0209713, IMG submission 187444) | Marine eukaryotic phytoplankton communities from Arctic Ocean - Arctic Ocean- Svalbard ARC20M Metagenome (SPAdes) (version 2) | ecosystem: Environmental > Aquatic > Marine > Oceanic...
AGTCGTTTCTAAGGTTATTGGACATGCTCTTTCAGATTATGGACCCCTGGGGATGTCGTTCTACGCTCCAGAGGTCGAAATGAATCATTTGTACCTTAGTATCGTTTTCGATACTGTACTTTGCGGGGACTAATCTGGTACCGTAGCCGGCGCTGCCAACAGAGCGCCTCGTGGAGTTGCTATCAGCTCGAGATGCTCCCTTGCCTCCTCGCCACCACCGCGCTCCACTCGTGGGGCCTGCCACATCGTCATGCCGCCGCTAATCCTCTCGCGCGCCGTGTTCGCCCTCCGATCGTAATGAAGGGCTTCGGCGAGGCGCAGGCGCCGCCAAAGAAGGCGGCACGTAAGAAGGGCAAGGCCGGAAAGGCCGCCACGCAGCACTCAGACGGCGCAACCACGGTCAAAGCGGCCAGGGCCGCGCCCGCGCCGCAGACGGACGAGCAGCTCCGCGAGGCGCACATGGCAGCCGTGCGTGCCGCCGTGGGGTCGCACGCCGAGGCCATCGCCACCGGGCTCCAGACCAGAGGCTTCGCGACCATCGACGACTTCCTTAGCGCCGAGCAGGTCGCGACGCTGCGCGCGGAGTGCGAGGCGCTGCGGGCGAGCGGGCACATGGCGGCGAGCCAGTCGACGCGGTACGACGACGAGAGCGGCGCCGTCGTGAGCTACGAGAAGCGCGGCGTGCTCTCGACCAACCTGCAGGGCGGCGACCGGTACGCGGTCTCGCCGCGGCTGCACGAGTACTGCGTGGCGCTCGTCTCGGCGCTGCCGCCGCTGCTCAACGCGCGCGTCGAGGGGCTGCGGCTGTGCGACAGGCTGCACGCCAACAAGCTCGCCGTCTGCCTGGGCGGCGGCTCGCGCTACGACAAACACTACGACAACATGGGCGGCGACGACCTGCGCAAGCTGACGGTGCTGCTCTACCTGCAGACGGCGTGGTCGGCCGCGCAGGGCGGCGAGTTCCGCATGTACCTGCGTGAGGGCGACGAGGGCGGTAGCAGCGGCGAGAGCGGCAGCAGCGGCGAGGGTGGCAGCGGCGGCGAGGGCGGCGGCGGGACGGGCGGCAGCAGCGGCGAGGGCGGCGGCGATGCGCCCGCCGCGCAGCAGCGCGACGAGGCCGCGCTCGCCTTTGTCGACGTCGCTCCCGTGGGCGGCCGCCTCCTCGCCTTCTGGGCGGACGAGATGGTGCACGCCGTCCTGCCCTCCGAGGCGCCCGGCGGAGACGACGAGCACCGGTGGGCGCTGACCGTCTGGTTGCAGGCGACGGAGCGGGGCGCCATCCACTTCGATGCGGCCGCCGAGGCGCGCCACTTCCCTACCGGCGGGCTCGACCTGAGTGGGTAGCGCCGGCGTGTGTGGTAATAAACCATCATATCATGCACATGCTGAATACGAGTGGAAAGCTGAGTGCTGCTGAGTGCATCACAAATGCGCCACCTCCAGGCTGTTGTCTGGCGTGACGCTGTCTGGCGTGATGATGCTATCGCCACCTCGCCGGACCTGCCGGGCGGGAACCAGATCCGACAGGCGGCTCGCGCGATACTCCGCCGCGGCGGCTTCGAGCGCCGCTTCGCGACGGCGGCGCCGACGCTCGGCGACTCGCTCGGGGATGCTCGCGAAGCGGGCACCCTCGTCGGCGGTTCCGCTGATCAGCACGACACCGACGGCAATCGAAAACCAGACGCAGAAGAAGAGGCAGCAGCACAGGCACGGCAGCAGCGCGCCGCCGCTCTTGCGGCTGCGGCGCGCACGCCCCGGTATCGCGGGCAGAGGCCGGTGCGTCTGCACCCACAGCTGGCCCGGCCCCACAAAGTGCACCATGAACCCCTCTCCCGAGGCGACGCTGGCAAAGGCCGTCGCGAGGAGCCCGCGGCGGCGCAGCGAGCGGCGGCCACCGGCGAGGCCGATCGAGAAGTCCATGTCCGCCGTCCACGCCAGCAGGTGGCCGTGGTCGACCTGCCTGCGCTCGCCCGGCCCGAGCGTGTGCCGGACGATGCCGCCCTCGGCGTTCACCGCCAGCACGCCGCTGCCCATCGCGCGCATCAAGAAGAGCCCCGTGCCCGAGAAGATTGCCCGTCCGCGGCTGAAGCCCGGCAGCATGGCCGTCTCCAGTATCACCGACTGATCGGCAGCCAGGAAGGAGCCCTTTGCGATGAGCAGCTCGTCGCCCTGGCGCAGGTGCAGCAGCTCGACGTCACCTGGCGCCTCAGGGCAGAGCAGAGCGTCGTTGTCGTCGCCCGACGCGACGAGCACGGCCACGAAGAGCGACTCGCCCGCGAGCAGGCATCGTAGCAGGCCGCGAACCACGCCCGCGTCCATCTCCGCGTCGATGTGGATGTGCTCCGAGGCACTCACGACGGCGTCCGGCTCGCACTTGACGCTCTCGCCCTTGGACAGGCGCACCATCAGGCTCGCGTAGCCACCGGAGCCGTGGATGACCTCGAAACGGTGCATGCGAGAGACGTCCATCTGCTCTATTTGCGCCATAATGTGCCAGGCTGGCGCGTTTGGCGCAGCTGCTACGAGCGTGAATCTGCCACGCAGTCACGCAGTCAGGCCCCTTACATGCAAACCATGCATGGCTCAATACAATACTTTTAGGGTGAGGGCTTAGGGGACTGTACCGGCCACACAACATCACGTCTAAGCGATGACGGGTGCAAATCAGCGCACGTGCTCAAATTGATCTTTGCTCAAACGCGCGGCACACTCGACGCCTGCCGTTTGAGCGTGAGCTGCAGCGCGTCGTGCCTCCGCGCGTCCTCCCTCTCCGCGAGCGCCACGCGCCGGTTGAGCGCGTCGAGCACACCCCGCAGCTCGTCGTAGACCTGCAGCGCCTTGGTGCTCTGGTCGGCCGCGCCGAGGCCGAGCGTCGACGCCGCACCCGAGCCCGCGGGCCCCGACCCGCGCACCTGCCAGCCCTGGTTGATCCGGATCAGGTCGCTCCGGTGCGCGCCGGAGCCGCCCCACCCGCCGGCGGCGACGGCGACGCTGGCGGAGCCGCCCGGCGATGGCGATGGCGATGGCGGCGGAGCGTCGGCGGCTGGCGGTGGCGCGTCGGAGGCTGTCGCTGGCGCCGAGGCGGCGAACGGCACGCCCGCGTGATCGCCGCCGCCGCCGCCGCCGCCGCCGGGGCTGCGGGCCGGCTCGCCGGGCGGCTGGCTGCTGCTCGGGGCGGCGGCGGCGGCGGCGGCGGCGGCGGCGGCGGCGGCGGCGGCGGCGGCGGCGGCGGCGGCGGCGGCGGCGGCGGCGGGAGCGAAGGACAGCGCCGACACGATGCCCGGACCCGACTCGGAGGCGTGGCGCTCCTGCGACGTGGACGTGCTGCTGCCCTGCCGCGGCGTGCCGCCCTGCTGCCCCTGCCCCTGCCCCTGCCCCTGCCGCGGCGTCTTGCCGCCCTTGGCCGAGCTCGGTCGGCCAAACGGCAGCGACGAGCGCACGCGCGCGGTCCAGCTCTGCTTCTCGGACCCCTCGCCGGAAGTGAGGAAGCCCGCCGACGACGCGCCCATCGCCCAGCCATCGAGGCCGCTGCCGACGAGCTCGGGCGGTGGCGGCACCGCACCACCGCCGCCACCACCACCACCGGCCGTGAGCCGCACGCCGCCGCCGCTGTGGCTGCTGTTGCGCCCGCTGCCACCGCTGCCGCCGCCGCCGCCGCCGCCGCCGCCCAGGCTGCCGCTCAGGACGGCGCTGCCCACCACGGTGGTGGCGCTTTCCTTGCGCTGGCTGCCCGTGTGGAGGCCGTCCGTCTCGGCGCGGCGGTGGCGGAGCTCCTCCATCCGCGCGGCGCGGCGCTCGGCGGCCTCGCCCGACACGGCCGCGCCGCCGCCCTTGAGCCCCTGCAGCTGCCCCAGCGCGTTCGCGGCGCGCTGCTGCGCCGCCCTGATCGCCGGCGCGCGCTCCCTCGCGTCGCGCTCGACGGCGCCCGCGAAGCGCCGCAGCAGCTCGTCCGCCTCGTGCGCCGTGTCGAGCCACAGCATGAACTCGGCGCGCGAGCCGGCCGCCCGCAGCCGCAGCGCCGTCCGCCCGTCGGACGTCGTCGACGCCACGTCGAGCGCGCAGCTCGCGAGCATCTCGCGGCAGACGACGACGTGGCGCTCGACGCCGCCGCGCGCGCTCCTGGCGCCCGTCAGCGGCGCGGTGGCCATGCTCTTGGTGGCCATGCTCTTGGTGCGGCCGAGGAGCGCGTCCCTGGTGGCCTGCGGCTTGCCGAGCAGCAGCACGTCCGAGCACAGCCACAGCGTGTGCACGCTCGCCTTCTCCAGCGCCGCCGCCGCGCCCGCGCCCGTGCCCGCGCCCGCGCCCGCACCCGCCGCGCCCGCGCCGTCGGCGGCCGTCCTCGCGCCCGGCAGCCTCTGCAGCTCGACTTCGAGCTGATGGACGAGCGCGCGCGACGGCGTGACGAGCTCGGGCTCGCGCACCGCCTCGGCGAGCGCCATCATGTCGGCGCGCCGCTCCGCCTCGCGCACGCGCTCGTTGATCTGCGCCGCGACGCCCTGCACCGCCGCCGCCGCCGCGAGCAGCTCGGCGCGCGCCGGGTGCGCGTCGGGCACCTCCTTGCACAGCTCGCGGAAGAGCAGCGGGTACTTGCACAGCCGCTGCACCGGCTTGATCAGCATCGAACCGACCGTCTGCATCGCCGCCACCTCCGCCTTCTGGAAGGCGGCCTCGGTCTTCGGGCTCTTCGCCCGCATGCCGTCGAGCTTCTCCTGCGCCGTCACAAAGTTGGAGCAGTACTCCGCGTAGCAGCGCAGGAACGGAGCCATCTTCGAGAAGGCCGACGCCACGCGGCTCACCGGCTCGGCCTCCGACGGCTCGAGCGCTGTCAGCAGCTCGCTGTTCACGCCGCGGATGATCTCGGCGTTGGAGAAGACGGAGCTCTCCTCCTCCTTGCTCAGCACCTGCTCGGCGCGCAGCGGCAGTATCCAGGTGTCGCAAAGGACGCCCATGTCGGCGACGTAGGCCTTCTCCGTCTTGAAGATCTCGGCCAGCACATGGTCAGCCATCGTGTCGACACCCTTTTGCGCCACGTGACGCGCTGTGTCGGCACGATGGCACCGTCACGTGCGGTGATTTCCATGCACGCCAACGCGAAAGCGTGACTGCCGCAACATCACCCAGAATGAGTGAAGCAACCTTCTCACTCTCTCTCTCTCTTCTCTCTCTCTTTCTTGCGACCGATCCCGGCCCGCGAACAAGGACGACTTGGTCCCTCCTTCCTTGTTCCCCAGACCCCCTGGCACCGTCAAGCCTACATACCAGCATGCCGTGGACGACGAACGGCCGCACAAAACTCTCATACAGTACTGAAATCGCATGCAACCGCCAATTTCAGGATGTCCTGTCACTCGCAAGACCGTGACCCTCGGCTCCTTCGTGATGGCCGAGGAGGCGGCACTCGTCGTGGCCCGCACGCCGGGGGCGCGGGCGCAGGTGGCGGACGCGGCTGGCCAGGAGGCGCACTTTGACGTTGTCGAGGGCATCTTGTTTGCGTCCTCACGTAGCTCCGGTACGAGGCGGCGCTATGTGCTGTAATATACTATGGTTGACAAAGAGCGCTCCTCAGGGGTGAACATCACTCAAATCCACGCGAACTTGTTTTTCTCGCTTCTTGATTGACATGCTGATTGGGAAAGGTTTAAGCTAAGCGGCGACGCCAAAGCCGTGCCGATGACGGAGGAGGAGGCGCTGCATCAGACGGAAACGGAGGGACTAACGCTGCTGCGATCGGAGAGCAGCAACACCGGCTACAAGGGCGTGAGCTTCAACAGCAAGAACAAGACCAGGCCCTACCAGTCGGAGGTGAAGCGTGGCGGCAAGTCGGTGGGCCTCGGCTTCTTCGAGACAGCCGAGGAGGCGGCGCTGAACTATGCGCGCACACCAGAGGCGCAGGCAGCTGTGGCGGCAGCGGCAGCGCCGCCAGCGCCACCGCCGATGACGGCGGAGGAGGCGCTGCGGCAGGCGGAGGCGGAGGGGCTGACGCTGCTGCGGTCTGAAAGCAGCAGCACGGGCTACAAGGGCGTGAGCTGGCACAAGAGACCCGAGGCCACGCCCTACCAGGCGGAGGTGAGGTGTGGCGGCAAGAAGGTGACCCTCGGCACCTTCGCGACGGCGGAGGAGGCGGCGCTAGCCTATGCGCGCTCACCAGAGGTGCAGGCGGATGTGGTGGCGGCAGCAGCGCCACCAGCGCCGCCGCCGATGACGGCGGAGGAGGCGCTACGGCAGGCGGATGCGGAGGGGCTGACGCTGGTGCGGTCAGAGAGCAGCAGCACCGGCTACAAGGGCGTGAGCTTCAGCAGCGGCAGGCCCAAGCCCTACGAGGCGCAGGTGAGGCGTCGCGGCAAGCAGCTGACCCTCGGCTACTTCGCGACGGCGGAGGAGGCGGCGCTGACCTATGCACGCACGCCAGAGGCGCGGGAGGCTGTGGCGGCGGCAGCAGCGCCACCGGCGCCGCCGCCGATGACGGCGGAGGAGGCGGTGGCGCAGGCGGAGGCAGAGGAGCTGACGCTGCTGCTGTCTGCGAGCAGCAACTCGGGCTTCAAGAGCGTGAGCTTCGACAGCAAGCCCAATTTGACAAAGCCCTACCTGGTGAAGGTGAGGCGTGGCGGCAAGCAGCTGACCCTCGGCCACTTCACGACGGCGGAGGAGGCGGCGCTGTGCTTTGCGCGCTCGCCAGAGGCGCAGGCGGCTGTGGCAGCGGCAGCGGCGCCGCCAGCGCCACCGCCGATGACGGCCGAGATGGCGCTGCGGCAAGCGGAGGCGGAGGGGCTGACGCTGCTGCGAGCTGAGAACACCACCGGCTTCAAGGGCGTGGGTTTCAAGAGCGGCAGATTCAAGCCGTACCAGGCGCAGTTCGGACTCGGCCAGTTCGCGACGGCGGAGGAGGCGGCGCTTGTCGTGGCGCGGAAATTAGTGGCGCAGCCACTAGCGCAGGCGGCGGCGCCGCAGCCGCCCGCCGCAGCCTCGAAGAAGCGCAAGGTCAAGTCCGAGGAGCAGCCGCCCGACATGCCGGAGGGCGCGCGCGTCAAGCTCGAGGAGCAGCCGCCGCCGATGCCGAACGACACAGTCGTGAAGGTCGAGTTTGAGTCTTAGCGCTGTATATGCAACGAATGGAGAAATTCATTTGAAGACACTCAATAGTGTAGCTATACCCGGGCACTCCACCAAGGTTCACTTCAAATTAGATACTACGTAGTATTAGTTAGTTGGACGGTCTGAGACTCAAGGCTCAAGGCCACTTCTCACACTATATGCAAACTGAGCAAAGTGCACGCGCGACTCGCCCAGGACCACCGCCCCGGCCCTCCCCTCGGGCGTGCATCTCATGGCCGCCTCGGCGTCCCTGCTCTGCAGCGGCAGCCGGTGCGCGCATGGCACTGGGCCCCGACTTGTGCCGTCGAACTGCTGCTGCGTGCGCCTCGCGAGCAGCTCCCTTGGGTTGACGTCACCGCAGCAGCCGCCGAGGCACGGCAACGACGGTGCCCAGCGCGCCTCGCCGCTCGCATTCATGGCGTTGAGGATGGTGGGGATGGCGGGGATGGCCATCCACCTCGAGGATGGTGGGGATGGCCATCCACGAGGTGGATGGTGGAAGACGCCGTAGAACGCCTTTGCGAGCTGCCTGAAGCGCTCGTGCGACTGCCGAGGGAGGAAGATCGTGTCGGACCAGCCGATGCAGCAATGGCTGACATTGGTGGCAAGTGCCGCCGCGAGGCACTGCGGATGCGCCGCCATGAACCACTCCCAGACCACATCGCCGCACCGAAGCATTGCGGGGCTGCTGTAGTTGCGCTTGACAAAGCCAAAGTTGGTGACGTTGATCCGCTGGCACGCTTCCATCTCTTTGACGCCGATGCAGACAGGGCCTGGGTACACCTCACGCCTGTCGAAGTCGACCGCCTGGGCATCAATGGCTACTCTCAGTGGTCCCACGCCGAGGAGCGGTGTCGCTGCAGTCCGTCCTTCCCGCAGCCACGACGACGCAAACAACGAGCGCAGATCGAGCCACATGTCACCATGCGTGAACAGGAGGTGACTGTCGCCTCTGGCGTGATCCATGAGGTTGCGGTGCTGCAGCTGCGGCCACGCCTTCTCGCTCAGGCATCGGCACCGCAGGCCGCGGCCGCCGTCTGCAATGCTGGCGTTCTTGCAGTGTCCGTGGCACGTGTCCATCTCGTAGTTCTTGACCTGGAACACCAGCTCGGTCATGCCTGCCAGACCGCCGCGGCCAAACTCCAGACACGGCAAATACGAGCGGATGAGCAGTGGCATGCGCTCGGCATGCTTGCTCAGGTGGACCATCATTGTTAGGTTCGCGGCGTCGGCGCGGTGAGGCATTGTCGCGTTCGAGGTCAAATGGTGATGTGGTACGCTGCTTGGTGGCCCTGCGGCGCCATCACGGCGCCTCTACTTAGGCGACCAGACGACCGCACGCAGGGGAGCCAGCCAGCGGCACCGCGTGCCTCAAAGATGGTGTTGATCCACGGCTCTGGCCTCTTCAACGGTCTGGAATTCAGCCCAGTCGTCCCATCTCTGCAGCCGGACAACTATCTCGTCCGAGATTTCACGCGTGGACTCGTCGCTTGGACGCCGCTCGAGGGGACGGGCTTCACGCATGACGTGGGAAGGTACAACGAGCGGCGGCCGGCCATGTATGAGGAGTCGCTCTTCGAGTCTGCCGAGGGAGCGAGGGAGATCCACATCGGCGTCGACATCGGCTCGGCAGTCGGCACGCCGGTCCACAGCTGCGCGGACGGCGTCGTGCACTCGTGCGGCTACAACCCCGGCAAGCTCGACTACGGTCACGTGATTGTGACCGAGCACCTGCTCAACGGCCTGTGGGTGTGGGCGCTCTACGGCCATCTCTCCGCGAAGAGCATCGAAGGGAAGGCGCCGGGCACGACCTTGGCGTCGGGCGAGGTGCTCGGCTGGATGGGCGACCGGCACGAGAACGGCGACTGGCCGCCGCACGTGCACTTCCAGCTGAGCATGGTCGAGCCTCCCACGCATGACATGCCTGGCGTGGTCGCGGCGGCCAACCACGAGGCCGCGCTCCGCGACTATCCGGACCCTCGGACGGTGCTCGGCCCGCTCTACGAGGGGGACGGGCTGTTCGTCGCTCCACTGGCCGAGGGAGGGGGTTCAGAGTGACGTTCATATGAGATGTTGCTGGAAGAGAGCTCATAATTTTAGTTCAAATAGGTACACCGTGTGAACGGACCGAGAATGCGGCCATGGGAAGCGTCAGTATATGCGCGGCGCGACGCCGTCAACAACGGCAGCGAGGACAGCGCAGAGCGGGAGTCCGAGGGGCAGGCGCTAACTATCTATCCGCTGCCGCTTTGCGGGCTCCAGCTCAGCAGCGTCGTCGCGACCGGAATCAGCGTCCGCGTATTCCGACGCGAGCGCGGATAAACTGCTGCTCGTCGGCAGTGCCGACGCCACGGACGCGCCGTCGGCCGCTGCGCGCGGCTGCAGCCCGTCTGCAGCCGTCCCCACGCCGGCGACGCCCTCGTCGCCGGCGCCTCCTGAGCGTGCATTCTCCTTGTCGTCCTCGGAAGAGGCCGACTCAATCGAGTCAAACGACGCCGCGCCGTCGCCGCTACCAACGCCGTCGCCACTGCCACCACCGCCACTGCCGCCGCCTCCACCGCCGGCTGCAGCGGGCGCGGGCGCCCCGGCCGCGGCGCCATCGAGCACGACCCATCGAAAGTCGTCGTCCGCCTCGCTTTCTCGCCGCGGCGGGTGGTGGAATACATCGCTGCCGTGCGGACCGACGCCGAGCCCGCTGCCCAGCACGCCCAGCGGCGGCGACGTTCCCCGGTCCGCCGACCACGGCGCGTCCGGGTCGCCATACCGGTCGGTGTGATTCTCCGACGCACCGCCCGCACCGCCGCCGCCCTCGTCGGCGCCACCGGCGCCGTCGGTCCCGTCGGTGCCGTCGGCGCCGTCGGCGCCGTCGTCGCTGTCGTTGAAATAGGCCTCGTCCTCGTCGTCGTCCGGAAACGCGCGTCGCCCCGTCGCGAGCTGGTAGCGGCCGCGCCCGCCCACGCCTCCCCCGCCGCCCCCGCCGCCCATGCCCATGCCGCCGCCCGCGCCGTCGGCCACCGCGCCGCCGCGCGAGACGGCGGACTTGTGCTCCTCGTTCTGCTCGTGGCGCACGAGGATGCCTTTGAATGTCGCGACGTGGTTGAGCCCGGCGAGGGCGTCGACGTGCACCTCGGCGAGGTGCGCGATGAGCGTCTTGATGTTCTCGCGCCGGATGAACTCGAAGAGCTCGAGGATCGACGAGTGGACGAGGTTGTCGCGCGCGCGGTTGCGCAGCAGCTGCATCACGACCGGCTCGAAGCAGCGGTTCTTCGCAATGTACCGGTTGTAGAACTCGTCCTTGAGGCCGACGCACGTGCGGAAGAAGCGCAGCGCCGAGAGCACGAGGCACTTGTCGCGGTGGCGCGCGAGCCGCAGCACCTTGGCAAGCACGTTGTTGCGCAGGATGAAGTACTTGATCCGATACGAGTGCTTCTGCGCAGCGGCAAGGGAGGGCGCGAGGGTGCTGAGCTGGACAGATCACGCGGGCCGGCAGGCGACAGTGGCGGAGGCAGCGGCGGCAGCAGTGGCGGCAGCAGCGGCGGCGTCGGCGGCAGCAGCGCGGATCCTCAGGGTACGAATACGGATCCTCATTCGG
>Ga0209713_10002954_pt1 | contig 10682 bp, 5 predicted proteins | sample ArcOceMetagenome_3_FD_187444 | JGI IMG/M metagenome (GOLD analysis project Ga0209713, IMG submission 187444) | Marine eukaryotic phytoplankton communities from Arctic Ocean - Arctic Ocean- Svalbard ARC20M Metagenome (SPAdes) (version 2) | ecosystem: Environmental > Aquatic > Marine > Oceanic...
GCGCCGCCTCCTCGGCCGCCGCCGCCTTCTCGCTCGCCGCCTGGATCTGCGCGGCGCTCGCCCCCTTGACCGCCGCCGCGCGTCGGTACAGCGCCGCCGCCGCCTCGTACGCACCCGCGTCGTTGGAGGCGCCTGAGGTGGCGCCCTTGACGCTCGTGCCGTCTGCGTGATGGCCCAGCTTCAGCTTCATGTTGGCCGCCGAGAGAAGCAGCGCGACGCTGTCGGGGCGCAGCTCGACCGCGCGCATGAAGTGGCGGTACGCCTCGGTGGTGCGGCCCAGCTCGTTGGCGCGCAGCCCGAGCTGCTGCCACTGCCACGCCTCCTCCAGCAGCGCGCCCTCCTTGTCCTTCGGTTCCTTCTTCTTCTTGCTGCTGCTCAGCATCGAGCCGCCGACGCCGCCAAACATCGACGACAGCATCGACGACGACGACGACGCGACGGCACCGCCGATCGTCTGCTGCTGCACCTTCTCAAACGAGCTCCGCCGCTTCGGTGGCGTCGGTGGCCCCTTCTCCTCATCCGCGACCGGCCCCGCTGCTGGCACCGCCACCTTGTCCTGCGACTGCTGCTGCGGCTGCGGCTGCGGCTGCGGCTGCTGCTGGCCGCCCCAGCCGCCGCCCAACCAGCTGCTCCACCAGTTGCCCCCGCCTCCTCCACCGCCACCGTCGCTGGCATCGGCGACTGCGCCGCTGGACGGCTGCTTGTCCCTCTGCTTGTCCCTGTCCCTGTTGCGCCGCCCACGCCGCCGCCGCCCCGGCAGCCTGCCGCCCTCCTCCTCGTCAGACGAGCAGACCGACGAGCGATAGGCGTCGGAACGACACCCCTCAGAGCGATAGCCCTCGGAACGATACCCCTCGGAACGATAGCCCTCGGAGGCGGAGGCGAAGCCCCCTCTGATGGTCGAGGGGCTCCGCGACGCCTCCTCCGCCGCCCGCTCCGCCGCCACCTTCCTCAGCAGCGCCGCCGCCTTCCTCGCCTCCTCCGCAGCCCTCCCCGCCTCCGCAGCCCACCTCGCCTCCTCCGCCCGCCGCGCCTGCTCCGCGGCCCTCTCCGCCTCCTCCGCCCGCCGCGCCGCCTGCTCCGCGCGCTCCACCGCCTCCTCCGCGCGCCGCTGCTCCGCCGCCCTCTCCACCGCCGCCTGCCGCTGCTGCTGCCTCAGCTGCTCCCTCGCTTCCGTCAGACGCGCCTGCTCCGCCGCCAGCGCCGCCTCCTCCGCCCGGCTCGCCCGCGCCTCGGCCCGCTCCGCCGCCTGCTCCGCCTCCTCAGCGCGCCGCTGCATCGCCTGCCTCTCCGCCGCCAGCAGCTCCACCTCCAGCTGCCGCGCCTGCGCCGCCGCCTGCTCCGCCGCCCTCTCGGCCCCCTCCGCCCGCTTCGCCTGCTCCGCCTCCGTTGTCGACAGCGCAGTCTCGGCGCGCCTCGCCGCCTCGACCGCCGCCGCCGCATTCATCGCCTCCTCCCACGCCTCAGCCTGCGTGTCAAACGCGGCGGGCGTGTCGGTCGGAGGTGCGGATGGGGCGTCGGGCGAGAATGGGCGGCCAGACGCCTCCACGGTGGCGGCCTCGATGTCCTCATCCGTGTGCAGTGGCGCTGAGTCGCCGCGCCTCCAAATTATCACGAGCGGCTCCGCCTCAGCGTGCAACTGATGCGCCGTCAGGCCCGAGCGCGTCGAGTGGGCCGCATCGGCGGCCTGAGTGAGCCGCATCGGCTGCCGATGCGGCACCTCCGACGAGGCGCCGCCCCCTGCCACCTCCTCCATGGCCGCGCGCAACCGATCTTGCACGGCATCTGCCGCCTCCGAGAGCTGCGCCCGCGCGGAGCGTGCCCTCTCGAGCGCCTGCATGCCGGCCGCGGTGATGCTGCCGTCCTCGCTCGCGGTGGAGCCCTTGCGCGAGGAGAAGGAGGAGAAGGCGCGGCTTAGCATGCCAATTACTATCTCGATGCGCAACTGAGCTGCAACGCCCAACTTGAAATTTAAGAAATCAGTGCCAGACTGACGTAGTGCGTCAGCGATGAACACCTGGCGGTGCAAGGAATGCGGCCTCCCCAACGTTGCGGATCGCCAGCCTAGGAGGGCTTCCCGCCACGATCAGCAGGGCTCCAGGAGGAGGGCTCCAGGGCTCTGTAATCGGTGCGGTACACCGGCCAACGAGACACCTGAAGAGCATTCGCAGCGATTAGAGGAAGTCGAGCGAGAGAACCGGTGGCAACTGGCGCAGTGGCACTGGCAGGTGGGTCAGATGCTGTCTAGCACCATGGAGGAGCTCAGGAGGCATGAGCACGTGGCACACTGGCAGTTGCAGGTGGACGAGTTGCAGCAGGAGACTTCCGGCATGCTGGGCTTATCGATGAACGGTACGCCGCCCTCGCCACCACTTCCGCCTGAGCATGCGCCTGGGCTGGCGCAGGCGCATGGCGGCGCGGTAGGCGCCTGGTATGCCGTGGACGTGACGCCCGAGATGCAGGCGGCGGCGGCGAGGCAGGAGGTGGAGGCACTGCTGCAGCGCCACGAGAGTGAGGCGGCCATCCTACAGCAACGCTACGAGGGCAAGGTGGTGTGGTGGCAGCAGCGGGGCGTGACGACCCAGGGCGTGATGACCCCCCGGGGCGCGACGGAGCTGCACAAGCTGCAGGCGGTGCAGCAGCAGCTGGTCGCTCAGCTAGGGGCGACACACCGGCGCCAGCTCGACGAGCTCGCAAGGAAGCTCGAAGAGCGCATGCCTGCCGTCCATTCGCAGGGACTCATCCTCAGTTGCATGGAGCGCAAGGCCGAGGCGTACGAGATCGCGAGGAGGCAGTGGCGAGGAAAGCAGAGAGCCTCAATGAGAGCTGGTAATCCTGCTGGTCACGCACGCCGACACGGTACGCTGCCCTCGCCACCACCTCCGCCTGGGCTGGCGCAGGCGCATGGCGGCGCGACGGCGGCGACGCCCGAGATGCAGGCGGCGGCAGCGAGGCAGGAGGTGGGTGCACTACTGCAGCGCCACCAGACCGAGGTGGCCGTCGAACTGCGACGCTACGAGGGCAAGGTGGCGTGGTGGCGGCAGCAGCAGCAGGATATGGCGCGCAGGGGATCGCCGATCCCCCGTGCAAGCAGCAGTGGCGAGCTGCACAAGCTGCAGGCGGTGAATCAGCAGAAGGTCGATAAACTAGGGGCGACACACCGGCGCCAGCTCGACGAGCTCGCAAGGAAGATCGAAGAGCGCATGCCTGCCGTCGATTCGCAGGGACTCATCCTCAATTGCATGGAGCGCAAGGCCGAGGCGTACGGGAGGGCGTTAGCCGAGAGGGCGGCTGCTGCCGGGAGTGGGCCATCGGGGCCTTCCAGCCAGCAGCAGGAGGACGAGCCTCGATCGCAGCAGCCGGCGCCATCGGCAGTGCCGTGGGCCCATGCTCTGGAGGGGGAGCGAGCATCCGCTGCTGCCGTCCCAGCCCAGCCTACCACGCAGCCTGTCGCCTTTGGGGACGAAGCAGAGTTCTGCTGCCCGATCACCCAGGAGACGATGCATGATCCGGTCATCGCGGCCGATGGCCACTCATACGATCGCGCGGCCATCACAGGCTGGCTCGCCATCAGCAGCTCGAGCCCGATGACGGGCGAGGCCCTCAAGAGCAAGATTCTCATCCCGAACCACGCCATGCGCGGCCAGATAGCGCGCCTCGTGGCAAGCCGGGCTGCGACGACGTGCGGTGGTGGGGAGGGCGGTGGCGGCGACGGCGACGGGGGCGGCGGTCGCGAGGGCGAGGGAGGAGGAGGGGGCGAGGGCGGAGGCGGCGAGGGAGGCGGCGGGGTCGGCGCTAGATTTGGTGGCAGGAGCGGCGGAGAGGGCGGCGGTGGTGACGGAGGAGGCGACGGAGGAGGCGACGGAGGAGGCGACGGAGGAGGCGACGGGGGTGGCGAGGGCGGAGGAGGCGACGGAGGCGGTGGCGACGGCGGTGGCGATGGAGGCGGTGGCAACGGCGGGGGCGGCGATGGAGGTGGCGGTGAGGGTGGAGGTGGAGAGGGAGGCGGCGACGGTGGCGGCACGTCGTCAGCGATGAGCCCCGTGGCGGAGGGCGGTGATGGCGGACGCTCGCCCGCGCCCACGGCCTCAGCGGCGGCCACCGCCTCGCCCTCCACGCCGGCGGCACCCGCGACCCCCGCGGCGTCCACGCCCGGCGGCGGCGAGAGGAGCGACGGCGTCGTCATGGGCGGGGCGCCGGGCTCGCCGTCGCTGCGCGCGCAGCACGTGCCGGGCACGACGGAGCTGCTCGCGGTGGGCTCGCGCGTGACCATCTCGATGAGCTGCCGCTCGCGCGCGCTGCGCGGCGCGCGCGGCGTCGTCAAGAGCGCGGGCCGCCAGTACGAGGTGGCCATCGAGGGCGACGAGCGCGGCGCGCCGCCGCGCAAGGTCAATCGCAACGAGGTGACGCCCTGCTGAGGCACAGGCGGGCGGGGGGTTTGGGGAGGAGGACGACGAAAACCTGACATCGAGATCCGAAGCCCATGCCGAGCGCTGTAAGACATATCGCCACAGTCTGCACAGAGCTGAATTTTGTGCCGGTCACGCGCTTGTTCAAAATCAAATCTTCAAACTAGCCTCTCACACGGCACACATGCGCATCACACACCTCACCCCGCTTACACCCCGCTGTACCTAGGACCTAACCCGCCTCTAACTCCGTCTCTCCGTGCCAATACCTCTCTCTCCGTCTCTCTGGCCCGCATGAGCCCGTAGCAGCTCTCCTATGCTCCACCTCCGAGCCTCCGTCGCCATACCGCGGCGACGGCCAGCTCAACCACGACGCCCGGCGGCCGCCGTCCAGCCACCGACGCTCTCCTCCGCCCTCCTCCGCCCTCCTCCGCCCTCCTCCGCCCTCCTCCGCCCTCCTCCGCCCTCCTCCGCCCAGCACCGACCGACGCCGACGCCTCATCACGCCAGCTTGGCGCGCTGCAGCGCGATGACCTTTGCGACCATCTCGGGCATCGGCGCCTTGGCGCCGTCGACGTGCGTCGCCAGGAAGGCCTTGCAGCGGCCCGCGACGGCGGCGTCGCCGGGCGCGATGGCCTTGGCCTTGAGCAGCGCGCGCAGCGCCAGCAGCGGCTTCTTCTTGCGCGTCGCCAGCTCGTAGGCGTACGTGTGCGTCGCGAGGTCGCCGCGCGCGTGCAGCTGCAGCGTGCGCAGGTAGGCCGACGCCCTCTCGAGCGGGTCGGCCGCCGTCGCGAGCAGCACGCCGTCGGGGTCCTCGTCGACCGGCTTCTCCTTGGCGGCGCCCTTGTTGTTCTTGCCGCCCTTGCCGCTCGCCGCCTCCGCCTTGACCTCGGCCGCCTTGGCCTCCGCCTCGGCGCGCGCCTTGGCCTCGGCCTTCTTGCGCTTGCTCTCGGCCTTCTTGCGCTCCGCCGCGGACGCCGCGTCGTCCGCCTCGCTCCCCGCCGCGCCGTCCTTGCCGCCCTCGGCGCCGCCGCCGTCGGCGCCGGTGCTCTTGTCGACGATGCGCAGGTACGTCTCTAGGACGCCGTGCGCCGCCTTGACGTAGAAGGCGTGGCCCCACACGCTGTCCTCGAGCCGCAGCATCCGCACGTAGGCGCGCAGCGTCATCTTGCGCACGCAGTACGTGTGGAAGTCGAACTGGTCCTCGACGATGTCCGAGAAGTGCTTCTCGACCGACGTGAAGGCCTTGAGCGCGCGGCCGACGTCGCCCTGGCGCAGGTAGCTCGCGGCGCTCTCGAGCTCCCACCACATGCACTGCATGTCGAAGAGGTTGGAGATGCCCGTCTCGCCGTCCTTGGTGAAGAGCGCGATCGTCTTGATCGCCGCGTCGGTGCGGTCGGCGCGCAGCAGGTAGCGCGTCGCCTTCGTGTTGAGGTAGCGGTCGGCGAGGTCCATGCCGCGCGCCGCGTCCATCCAGTCGGCCGCCGCCTGCAGGTCGCCCGAGTGCTTGTGCACGCGCGCCTTGAACATGTAGAGGTCGACGAGCGTCGGCGTGTGCTCGATGGCCTCCTCGAGCTGCGCGAGCGCCGTCGGCCGGTCGCCGCACATGTCGGCGTGCATCGCCACCAGCACGCGCACCCACACCGTCATCAGCGGCAGCTCCTTTGCGGCCTCGCCCGGCAGGCAGCCCGTCTTCTCGAGCGCGGCGAGCCACTCGCCGAAGAGCTTGCCCATCGCCGCCGCGCGCCACGGCGCCTTGGCGAGCGGCTTCAGGTTGGCGTAGAGCGACGGCACGCCCTTGCGCAGCACCGGCAGGCAGTACGTCGTCAGCGCCGTGCGCAGCGCCGCCTCGCCGCGCGCGAAGTCGCACGGCAGCCGGCGCGACATCTCCGAGCGCGGGAACTGCGCCTGCAGCGCCGCGTAGAGCTCGTTCAGCTTCGCCTCCGCCTCGGGCGGCACGTCCTCGTCCTGCCAGTACGCCGTCGCCTTGTGCGCCTGCAGCGCCGCCGCCTGCCGCCCCGCGTGGTAGATGCCGTTCTCCGAGTTCTTGCACAGCAGCGACGAGTACAGCGCGTCGGCGTCGTCCCACATGCCCAGCTGCAGCAGCAGCTCGCCGCGCTTCTCCTTCATCCCCTGCTTGTCCACAATCAGCGAGGCGCTCGCGTCGAGATGGTCGAGCGCGCGCTGCGCGTCGCCGCTCTCCTCGATCAGCATGTTCTTGAACAGCAGCATCTCCGAGTGCTCGTACTCGTTCTCCACCGCCGTCCCCTCGAGCGTCTTCTCGTACGACTCGACGATGCCGATCGCCTGCTGGCACTGGTTGGACAGGTGGCGCGCGAGCGCAAACGAGAACCAGTTGTTGCGGTTGGTCGGCTTGAGCGTCAGCAGCTGATTGCGCGTCTGCACGAAGCCGGGCAGGTCGCGCATCTGCACCTGCAGCAGAGAGAGGTCGCGCAGGATCTGGATGTTGTCCTTGTCGTGCCTCAGCGCGCCGCGGTAGCATTTGATCGCCTGCAGGTACTCGCGGTCCGATCGGTACAGCAGCCCATACACGTGCCAGCAGACGTGGCTCTTGATGTCCTGCTTCACGCCCTTGCGCACCAGCTCGTACGCCTCGGCCTTGCGCTCCATGCAGTTGAGGATGAGTCCCTGCGAAAGCCGCGGAGCGGGCACGCGGCTTCGGCGGTGCGCGTGTGGACTGGGCTGGAGCCGTGTGTGGTTACTGGAGCAGCAGCGCTGACGTGTGTGCTCTGACGGCGTGCGCGTGCGTGGCGGGTCGCACCTTCATGGCGAGCGTCTCGCCGTGGTCGGCAAACTTCTTCAGGATCGAGTCGGCCGCCTTGAGACCCTTTTTGTACTGCTTGGTCTCATAGTGCTTGACGATCGATTTGAAGAGCGTGGCCTCCTTCGGAGGCAGCCCGGTGTCTCTTCGGTCCGTCGCCATGGGCCTGGGTTAGCCGCGCGGCCGCGATAGGCAGCGTGGGCGAGGGCGAGGGAGCCGACGACGCGTGCCAGGCCCGCCTTGGGGTGGAGCAGCACCGCACGATTTGCGACATTGTGGGAGAAAAACAAACCGCACCCGGGAATGTACGACTGCTTTGTGAGCTGGGTATAAGATGAACCTGCAAACCCGTTTCGGGCCGGTTTGGGGGCACGCGCAGCAGGGGGCAGCAGGACTCCCGGACTTGCGCGGCGCCCGCCGAATCGAAGCGCTCCGGCGGCCCAACACCCCAACAATGACTATGTGGCTCGCGACGCTGCTGCTGGCCGCGCCCAAGGCCGGCAAGAACGTGGCCGGCGTGCCCATCTTCGGTGCGTCCAAGTCGGCGGTTCGCAGCATGCCGCACACGGCCGCGGAGCAGGCGGAGCTGGTGACCTTCCTCACGCAGATCGGCTACCCTCAGTACGCGACGCCCGAGTTCATCCAGAAGATGGACGAGGAGTTTGCCTACGACTCCATCGAGGACCTCGCCTTCATCGAGGAGGACGGCGACCACGAGGAGCTGGGCATCCCGGAGGATCACGCCGAGGCCATCCAGACGGCGGCGCACAAGGAGCTGATGCGTCGCTTCCTGGCCGACCTGCCCGGGGGCAGCATGGAGAGGCACCTCAACCAGCTGCACGACGAGGGCTTCGAGGAGATCGAGGACCTGGAGGACCTCGACGAGGGCGACGTCTCCGATACGGGCCTGTCTATGACGGAGATCAACATGCTCGTGGAGCAGGCCGAGCTGCACAGCTCGCGCCGGATGCTGGTGATCCTGCTGGTCACGCACACCGACAAGGCGAATAACTCGGTCCCCTTCCGCGACCCGGCGGTGCACAAGCCGCTCGTCGAGGCCATGCTCGCCGCGGGCGTCAGGACGCTGATGGACATCGGCACGCTCACGCCCGGCAAGGTGGAGGGGCTCAGCGACACCGACCTGGCCAAGATCCAGAGCGACAAGCGGGTGCTGGCGCAGATGAACAAGTCCGAGCTGTGAGGCCCCGTCGCGTCTAGGCAGCCCTATACGGGCTAAATGTATCCTATTACGGAGAGAGAGAGAGAGGGAGAGAGAGAGCGAGCCCCGCTGTGGCTGAGAGAGCACCGAGGTCCGAGCGTGGTGATGTAGGTAAATCTATGCATAGCTAAATTGAGGTTTTTGCGCACAAAAACACCACCAACAAAACAAACTAACGACGAGCGGGCCTCACATGGCGCCCATGCTCGTGATGCGCGCCGAGCGGATCCAGCCGTTGATGGCGTACTTGACGGTGTCGGGGTTGGCGGGCGGCAGCCCCGCGTGCAGCGAGCGCTGGTCCTCGTCGCCGTTGTCGAGGCAGTCGTTGAAGACGACGGCGGAGCCCTGCTCGGGCGCGACCTCGAGCTTGAGCTCGGGGAAGGCGGTGCCGCCGCCGCTCTCGCCCGGCGGCATACCCTTCAGGTAGATCAGAAAGGTCACCTGCCGGCGGCCGTTGTACCGCTTGTCCTCGACGTCGCACACGTCGAAGAAGTCGTGGTGGCCCTCGTACTTCTGGCCCTGCTGGTACTTGACCACCTGCAGCGGCTCGAGCAGGTTCTCGGCGTAGCCCGAGAAGCGCGCGATCCGGCGGCGCACGGCGGAGACGACGGCGTCGCCGGTGCCGCCGAGCATGGCCGTCGAGCTCGTGCGCACGCGCGTCACCGAGCCGCGCACGGGCGAGCGCGAGAAGCGCGGCGTCGCGACGCGGATGATGTGCTCGCACTCCTCGGGCGAGAGCAGCTGGTGCAGGTAGCGCACGCGCGGCGAGTACGAGATGTGCTGCACGGTCACCATCCGCTCGGAGCCCTCCTCGGCCGGCACGCGGTCGAAGCGGTGCGGCACGCGCGGCGTCCGCTCGCGCCCCGGCCGCAGGTCCCACTCGTGCCAGTGCGCGCGGCCCCACGGCGCGAGGCGGCGGCGGCGCTCGCGCGCCGCGGCGACGCGCGCGCCGAAGCCGGCCGGCCCTCCCCGCTGCGAGTGCGAGTGCGAGTGCGCGCCGCAGAGCGCGCGCGCCTCGAGCTCGGTCGCGCGCGCGTTGGGCGGCGTCGAGTAGAAGCCGGCGAGGCGCGGCGGCGTGCCGGGCAGGTCGATGCGCGGCGAGAGCGTCGTGCGCGTGTGCGGCATGTGGAAGCGCATCAGCCCGGGCAGGTCGAGCTCCGAGCACGACTTGAGGCAGCCCTTGAGCATCGACGTCGGCTCCGACTCGCAGTCGCCGCGCGCCGCGCGCGCCGCGCAGTCGGCGTGCTTGTCCATGATCGCCTCGCAGCGCAGCGCCTTCGAGCAGAGCACGCCCTCGGTGTGGTTGGCGCAGATGCGCTGGATGTGGCACGAGGCGCGGCACGTCTTCGACGCCATCTCGTGGTCGCGGTCGCACCCGCCGCGCAGCGCGAAGTTGACGCACGTGTCCGACGTGTCCTGCAGGATGCCGTCGTTGTTCTCGGCAAACTGCTCGCACGACGCCTTGCACTGCTGCAGCATGAACGCCGGGTTGCGGTAGCACTCGCCGTCCTTGACCCACGGCTCGCAGTCCTGGTGCAGGTCCTTGGACTTGGACTTGGACGCGCCGCCGCCGCCGCCGCCGCTGCCGCCGCTGCACGAATGAGCGCACTCGGCCTGCATGTACGCGGCGTTGGCCTCGCACTCGCCCGCGGCCGCCCACACGCCGCAGTGCTCGCTCCGGTCCGGCGGGCCCGTGTACGCCGGCTCGGCCGCCACGACCGGCGCCTCCTCGCGCGTCTCCTTCTTCTTCTTCTTCGGGTCTCTCTTCTTCTCCCGGAGCCGCGCGCCGCACGTCACCGGGCACTGCTGCGCCATCAGCGACGGGTTGTTCTCGCACTCGCCGTCGTTCGCCCAGGTCGCGCAGATGGGCGAGTCCGCCCCGGGCGGCGCGGCGGCGGGCGGCGGGCGCGACAGGTACCACGTCGCGCCCACGGCGAGCGCCAGCGCGAGCGCGGAGAGAGCGTGCTGCGCCGAGGCTCCGGAGGCGCCGCCCTTCTTGCTGCGCTTCTTGGAGGCGCTGCTGGCGGCGGGCTTGCTGCTGTCTGCAGCAGGCGCTGATGGCTTGGCCGGCTTGTTCTTGCCACCCATCTCGCTGCTGTGCCACGGTGCGGGCCGCGCGGAGCTATTTTGCCACACCTTTCGTTGGGTCGATCGCGCGCGCGTTAGTGATGTCACCCCACATAGCCTAAGAAAGCACGTCGAGGCATGTCCAATGATTGCCACGCACCTCTTCCTACCCCTCGCCCTCCTCTATCTTCCGAGGGCCGACGTG